>Ga0075428_100006529_pt1 | contig 12970 bp, 9 predicted proteins | sample RhiMetdeltSRZDD2_FD_75291 | JGI IMG/M metagenome (GOLD analysis project Ga0075428, IMG submission 75291) | Populus rhizosphere microbial communities from Tennessee, USA - Rhizosphere MetaG P. deltoides SRZDD2 | ecosystem: Host-associated > Plants > Roots > Rhizosphere > Soil | place: USA...
TGGCGCCGGTCTCGACATCGAGGTGCCAGAGCGTCCCCGGCCCCTCGCCGTCGGCCGTCACGCACAGCGCTTCCCCGCGGCCGCAGAAGTGGAGCGGGTCGTTGAAGCCTTCGGGCGCTTCGGCGCTCGACCACAGGCGCTCGCCGGTCGTCGCGTCGACGGCCTCGACGGCCGCGGCGTCTCCCGACGAGCCCGGAACGAGGTGGAAGACCCGGGTCTCGTCGGCGGCGACGGGATAGGCCACGCCGGGAGTGATGCCCGAAGCGGTGGAGGGTCGCCGCCAGAGCTCGGCGCCGTCGGCGGGGGAGTAGGCCACGAGCGAGAGACCGCCATCCTCGGCGAGCAGTTCCACGAGGACCCCGCCGGCCACGACCGGGCGGGTCGCGAAGTGGCCTTCTGCTGTCCAGAGCAGCTCCAGGGGCGGCTCCGCCCCACCTTCGTCGAAGGAGTCGGAGGGGACGGCCGGCGCGGCGGGTGCGCCGGTCGTGGCGGGCTCCGGGCGGAGCGAGAGGTCGCTCTCCTGGGCGCAGGCGGCCGGTAGGGCGGACAGGCAGACCATGCCCATGGCCATCGTCCTGCGCCGCGTCCAGCCCGCCACGTCGACCCTCCCGAGGCACCGCTCGGGCCGGCACCGTAGCCCTGGTCGGCGTCCTGCGGGCCGCGGCCCCCAGCTGCTGGCTAGCGGGGCTCGGCCCCGACGAGGAGGACGCTGGCGGTGAAGCCGTGGAGGAAGCTGCGCCGGCCCACCGGGCCGACCTCGCCGGCGCAGAACATGCCGGCCACGGCGGCGTCGTCGGTGATGCCGGCCACGAGCCGGGCGTCGTGGTGCGGGCTGCCGAACAGGTGGCGGCCCCGGCCGTTGCAGGTGAACAGCAGCGCTCCCGCGGCACGCTGCCGGGTCCCGAGCAGCGCCCGGAGGTCCTCGTCGGCCGAGGCGGCGTCCCGCACCTGGAACTGCACCGTCGTCCCGACCTCGACCGTGGCCCCGACCAGGAGCCCGCCGGTGCTGCGGTCCGCGCCCACCACATTGCGGACCAGGAAGTCGCCGCGCTCGAAGGCCTCCCGGTGCTCGTCGGCGACCACGCCCAGGTGCACGCCGCTCGACAGCAGCGTCCGCTCCTCGGGCGGTGCCTGGCTGGCGATCTGCGACAGCCGGGCCACCGCCGGTTGCCCGGCCAGCTCCAGCACCTGGGTGCCCTCGGCCTTGGTCACGATCATCGGCGAGCCGATCGGCCGGCAGCCTTGGGACACCACGATGTCGTACCGGCCGGCGGCGGGCCCCTCGGCGGGCTCGTCGAGCAGGATGCCGACGGCGCCGTCGGAGAACGTCTCGTCGTCGAGCACCAGGCGGTTGGCGCCGGGTGCGGCGCCGGCCGAGGCCAGGCCCCCGACCACCCGCATGGTCTGCGGTGCCGCCGCGAGCACGTCGAGGATGTCGCTGATCGGCAACGAGAACGGGTCGACCAGGGTCACCAGCGTCCGCCGGCCGGAGCCGCCGTCGCCCTGGCCCTCGTCGGCCGGTTCCGCCCCCGCCGTGACCCCGGCCGCCTTCAGCGGCAGGCCCTGGACGGCCGCACCGGCCGGTGTCGACCGGGCCGTCAGCCGCACGGGCTCGGGCACGGTGCCGAGCGAGGCCGTCCACAGGGCGAGGGCCGGACCCTCCTCGACCTCGCGGTCGCCGCCCACCACCCCGGACGCGGTGACCCCGATCAGCCGGCCGGGTTCGATGGCCGTGCGCACCGTCCCCGCGATGTCCGCCATCGCGTCGCGGTGGAGCCCGCTGGCGAACAGCACCGCCAGGTCGGCCCGGTCCTCCTGGCCCTCGAGCGCCTGGCCGATGACCTCCGCCGTGGCTTCGACCGGGTCCGGGTGCTCGGAAAGTGCCGCCACGACCATCTCAGCTCCGCCTCCCCGTTGCCGCGTCCACGCCGCTCCTGCGTTCCTGCGGTCCTGCCACTAGCCGTCGGCCGGGCCTTCGACCAGCGTGTAGGGCACCACCGTGGCAGCACCGGTCCCGATGCGGCAATGCGCTTCGACGGTCACGTAGTCCGGCAGCTCCAGCTCGGCCCGCACCAGCCGGTAGGTGAACCTCCCGGGCTCGACCTGGAGGGGCTGCACGTTGCGGGCGATCTGCTCGCCGTTCCGCTGGAAGACCACCTCCAGGACGCCCGAGCCGTCCTCGCCGTCCGGGCAGCGCACCAGCACCACGAGATGGGGGGTGACGGTGACCGGTGGCGGCGCCGGCGGTACCGCGGAGAAGTGGACGCCCGACAGGTCGATGCGGGTCGGTCCGCCGGGGAAGGCCGTGTTCAGGTCGATCCCCTCGATGAAGAGGGCGGCCACGATGTCCATACCCCCAACGTACCCGCAGGGATTTTGGTGGGAGCGAGACCCGGGTGGGTCAGGCGGCGCGGGCCGAGGGCGGGGAGCCGTCGGACTGGCGGGGCGGGTGCTCGTGGCGCACCGTCGCCCAACCCAGACGGCGCAGGCTCCAGATCACCGGCCAGGCCGGGTCGATCTCCCAGGATCGGAAGGCCAGCTTGGCGGTCGTCGGCGCGTGGTGGTGGTTGTTGTGCAGGCCCTCGCCACCGGTCAGCCAGGCCAGCCACTGCAGGTTGGTGGCCGGGTTGTCCTGGGGCTGGCGCCCGAAGGTGTGGCCGAGGGAGTTCACGGCGGCGTTGAGCGACAGGTAGCAGCCCACGTGCCAGACCGCGGCGACCAGGCCCCACACCGGTCCGAGGACCACGACGAGGATGGTGATGCCGAGGGCCAGGCCGAGCCACGAGCGGTCGAACAGCACCCGGTCCCACCGGTCGGCGGGGATGTCCCGGGCGTAGCGGCGCACGGTCGTCCCGTCGCGCGCCGCCCGCCGGTACAGGGCGGCGTTGGTCAGCTGGACCCGCACCCAGCCCAGCAGGCGCGGCGAGTGGGGATCGCCCTCGGCGTCGGTGAAGGCATGGTGCCGCCGATGGACCGCGGCCCACTCCCGCGGCCGCAGGCCGGTGGTGATCCACACCACGACCCGGGAGGCGAAGGCCAGGGCAGGGGAGAGGCGGATTGCCCGGTGGGCCAGCGTGCGATGGAGGTAGACCGTGGTGACCAGGGAGGCGAGCTGGCTGACAGCGAAGCCCAGGGCCAGGGCGAGGAGCAGCTGCAACAGCATCGATTCACCCTACCTACCGACCGGTAGGTAGGCAACGCGCCCCGCGATGCTTCGCGGGTGGCTTATGACAATCGGAATAGGTCCTCGGCTCGCGAGGTGCAACCGGTACCCTGCCTAGCGGTGGCTCACGAGGGTGAAGGCGGTTCGACGCGCCAGGTGATCCTGGGGGAGGCCCGCCGGTGCTTCGCGGACGCGGGGTACGACGGCACGTCGCTCAACGACATCGCCGCCGGTGTCGGCATCCGCCGGGCCAGCCTGCTGCACCACTTCCCGTCCAAGGAGGCGATCTACCAGGCCGTGTTCGAGCGGGCCCTGGCCGACTGGGCGGAACGGGTGGAGGCCGCGGTGGGCGAGCGCCGGTCCGAGGGCCTGACCCACGTCGACCAGGCGCTCACGGCGGTCGTCTACTGGTTCGCCGAGAACCCCGACTTCGTACGGCTGCTGCGGCGCGAGTCGCTGGCTGCGGCCAACGACCACCTCGGCTTCGATCTGGGCGAAGCGCTCCAGCCGTGGTTCCAACGGGCCGTCAACCACTTCGAGAACGAGATGGGCGCGGGCCGGATGCGCAAGCAGGACCCGGAGCAGCTGATCATCAGCTTCTACGGCGCGATCGTCAACTACTTCAGCGAGGTCCACTTCCTCCAGGGCCTGCTCGGCCGCGATCCCCTGGGCGAGGTCGAGCTGGAGGCGTGGCTCGACCACATCCGGGGCCTCATCCGCGTCGCCCTCGAGCCCTGACGGCCGCCGCCGGGCGAACTGTCAGCCGGCCGCCGGGCCGACACCCCGGACCGCACTCGAGGTCGTAACGTCGGCGGGGTGACGAGCGTGGCGCGGGTGGTCGCCCTCGTCCCGGCCAAGGATCGGGCCGATTCGGTGGGCGCGACCGTCCGGGCGTTGCGGGGATTGCCGCACATCGAGCGGGTGCTGGTGGTCGACGACGGGTCGACCGACGGCACCACCGCCGAGGCGCTGGCCGCCGGCGCCGAGGTGCTGCGGCTGCCGACCAACCGCGGCAAGAGCGGCGCGGTGGCCGCCGGCGTGGCCGCGTGCCCGGACGCCGACGTGTTCCTGTTGATCGACGCCGATCTGGGGGCCAGCGCTGCGGCGGCGGACCGCCTGCTCGCACCGGTGCTCGCCGACCAGGCCGACCTGGTGGTCGGCGTCCTCTCGGCGCCGCGGCGCGGCGGGCTGGGCAGCGTCCGGCGCCTGGCCGCCGCTGGGATCCATCGGGCCGGCGGGATCACCGTCGCCGCCCCGCTCTCCGGGCAGCGGGCCGTCCGGGCCGAGCTCCTCCGGGACCTGGAGTCGGTGGAGCGCTTCGGCCTCGAGGTCGCCATGACCATCGACGCCGCGCGCGCCGGCGCCCGACTGGCCGAGGTCGAGGTGCCGATGACCCATCGGGCCACGGGGCTGGGCCCGCGCGGCTTCGCGCACCGCGGCCGCCAGGGTCTGGACGTGGTCGAAGCGCTGTGGTCCCGGCTGACGTCGGCCCGCGCTCGGATCGGCGGGACCGTGCTGACCACGGTGCTCGCGGTCGGGGCGCTGGTGTGGACCAGCGCCCACCAGGTGCCGGCCAGCGTCCCGTCCCCGCGGCAACCCGACAAGGTGGTGCTGGTCGGCGTGCCGCACCTCGGGCTCGACGACCTGGGGACCGGCGCGCTCCCCACCCTGGACCGGCTGGCGGTCCGGGGAGCGGCGGCCGCCACCAACGTGCGGACCCTGTCGACCCGGCCCTCCAGCGCCGAGGCCTACGCCACCATCGGCGCCGGGACCCGGGTCCGCGCCGGCCTCGACGGCAGCGTCGCCCTCCCGGCCGACACGCCGTACGAGGGCAGCACGGCCGGCGACGTGCTGGCCCGGCGGACGGCCGGCGACGACCCCGCGGCCGGCGTCCCGGCCCGGGAGCGGGGCGAGATCGTCATCCCTGCGGCACCGCTGGTCGCGCGGTCGGCGGGGGAGCACCTGTCCTCGCACCCCGGCGCGCTCGGCGAGGCGCTGGCCGTTGCCGGGCGTACGACCGCGGTGGTCAGCAACGCCGACACCGTGGCTCCGGACGGCACGGTCGTGCCCTACCGGCCAGCCGCCCTGGCCGCCGCGGACAGCGACGGCGCGATAGGTGCCGGCGCCGTCGACGCCGACGACCTGCTGGAGCCCGATCCGTCCGAGCCCTACGGGGTCCGGGCGAACCTCGACGCCTACCTGGCGGCCACGACGGACGCGCTCGACCGGACCGACCTGGTCGTCGTGGACCTGGGTGATGCCAACCGCGCCGCCTGGTACCGGTCGTTCTCGACGACCGAGGCCGCCGAGGCGGCACGGCGCCGTGCCCTCACCCACGTGGACCGGTTCCTGGAGCGCCTCGTGCCCGAGCTCGATGCGCACACCCTGCTGCTGGTGGTCGGCGTGCGCCCGCCCACCAGCCAGTGGGAGCTGACCCCGACCGTCGCCTACGGCGCAGGCGTGGTGCCCGGGTCGTTGCACTCCCCGTCGACCCACCGCAGGGGTCTGATCACGCTCACCGACATCGCACCGACCGTGCTGGACGCTCTCGGCGTCGAGATCCCGGCCGGGATGGTCGGCAACCCCCTGCGCTACCGCGCCGAGCCCTTCGATCATGCGGCGATGGACCGGCTGAACGCTCTCGCCGGCAGCCGGGAGCGGATCTACCGGCCCATGACGGTGACCTTCATCTGGCTCCAGGCCCTGGTCTACGGGACCGCGGTGATCGTGCTCGGCCGGCAGCGAGCCCACCCGGTCGAACGGCGGACCGGTCGCGCGCTGCGCCTGCTGGTGCTGACCTTCGCCGCCTGGCCCCTGGCGACGTTCATCGAGCGGGCCATCCCCGGGATCGAGCGGGTCGGCGCGGCCCGCCAGCTGCTGGTGTGGGTGCTGGCCGGCGCGGTCGCCGTGGCGGCGTCCCGGGCCCGGCGCCACCCTCTGGCGCCGCTGTCGTGGATCACCTGCGCGACCGCCGGGCTGCTCGTCGCCGACGTGGCGACCGGGGCCAACCTGCAGATGGCCAGCATCCTCGGCTACTCGCCGCACACCGCGGCCCGCTACGAGGGGTTCGGGAACACGGCGTTCGCGGTCCTCGCGGCCTGCGCCGTCGTGCTCGCCGCGACGCACGTGGCGTACTCGCCACGGCGGCGGGAAGCCGTGGTCGCTGCCGGCGCGCTCCTGGCGGTCGTGCTGCTGGCCGACGTCTGGCCCACCCTCGGTGCGGACGTCGGCGGGATCCTCACCCTGGTGCCGGTGTTCGGGCTGCTGATGGTGGCGCTGTCGGGACGCCGCCTGTCGTGGCGCACGGTCGCGCTCTTCGGCGGCGTGACGGCTGTCGTCCTCGCCGCCCTCACCGGCGTCGACCTGTTGCGCCCGGCCGAGAGCCAGAGCCACCTGGCCCGCTTCGTCGCGGGCATCTTCGACGGGGACGGCACCTTCTGGACCACGATCGAGCGGAAGTGGGCCACCAACATGCGGCTGTTCGGACGCACCGTGTGGACCTGGATGGTGCCCTTGACGCTGGGCTTCGCGCTCTACCTGCTGGTGATCGCCCGTGGCTGGCGGTCGCTGCTGCCGGCCCGCTCCGCGCTGCGCGCGGGCATGGTGGCGACGATCACCGCCGGACTCGTGGGCTGGCTGGTCAACGACTCCGGGGTCGTGGTGTCGGGCCTGGTGTTCGTGTTCGTGGGCCCCTACCTGACCCTGCTCGCACTGGACGAGCGGGCCGGCCCACCCGAGCTCCTGGTGCCCGGCGGCACCGCCTAGCTCAGCGTGGGCGGAGGCCGCCCAGCGCCCAGTAGCTTGGATGGAGCACCAGGGGTGCGAGCTGCCCCCCGGAGACCCAGGAGAGTGGACGTGGTGGACATCCAGAGCCTGCTCGGCGCCGAGGCGGAGAGCCTCCTCAGCTACGAGGCCAAGGGGATCCCCAAGGAGGACCTGATCCTGCCGGGGCCGGACTACATCGACCGGGTGCTCGTGGAGACCGACCGGTCGCCCCAGGTCCTGCGCAACCTCCAGTCGCTGTTCGGCCACGGCCGGCTGGCCGGCACGGGCTACGTGTCGATCCTGCCCGTCGACCAGGGCATCGAGCACTCCGCCGCCGCCAGCTTCGCCCCCAACCCCAAGTACTTCGACCCGGCCAACATCGTCGAGCTCGCCCTGGCCGGCGACTGCAACGCCGTCGCGAGCACCTTCGGCGTGCTGGGCGCCGTGTCCCGCCGCTACGCCCACCGCATCCCGTTCATCGTCAAGCTCAACCACAACGAGCTGCTCACCTATCCGAACCAGTTCGACCAGATCATGTTCGGCTCGGTCGAGCAGGCCTTCGACCTGGGCGCGGCGGCCGTCGGCGCCACCATCTACTTCGGCTCCGACCAGGCCACCCGCCAGCTCCAGGAGGTGGCCGAGGCCTTCGCCCAGGCCCACGAGCTGGGGATGTTCACCGTCTTGTGGTGCTACCTGCGGAACAGCGAGTTCAAGAAGGACGGCGTGGACTACCACAACGCCGCCGACCTCACCGGCCAGGCCAACCACCTCGGCGTGACCATCGAGGCCGACATCATCAAGCAGAAGCTGCCGACCAACAACGGTGGCTACACCGCGCTGAACTTCGGCAAGACCAGCCCGCTGGTGTACGAGTCGCTCACCACCGACCACCCGGTGGACCTGTGCCGCTGGCAGGTGGCGAACAACTACATGGGCCGGATCGGGCTCATCAACAGCGGCGGCGAGTCCAAGGGCTCGTCCGACCTGGCCGAGGCGGTGCGCACCGCTGTGATCAACAAGCGCGCGGGCGGCATCGGGCTGATCTCCGGCCGCAAGGCGTTCCAGCGCCCGATGAGCGAAGGCGTCGAGCTGCTGCACGCGATCCAGGACGTCTACCTGGACCGCTCGATCACCATCGCATGAGCACCGGGGCGGGTTCGTGACTCACGCGTCAGAATGAATCAATCCGCGGGGTCCCGCGGGTACGAATAGTGAGGAACGTGATGCACGTCGCGCGTCACGTAGGGATAAGGTCCACATGACCACCGAGTGCGCCAAAGGGGGCGCCGTGTCCGACACAGCTAAGCGGGCGAGGCCGGTCGAGACGCTCGACCGAGTCGTGATCAGGTTTGCGGGGGATTCCGGCGACGGCATGCAGCTGACGGGTGACCGGTTCACCACGTCGAGCGCGGTCTACGGCAACGATCTCGCGACGTTGCCTGACTTCCCGGCCGAGATCCGGGCCCCGGCAGGGACGCTCGCCGGGGTGTCCGCCTTCCAGGTCCACATCTCGGACCACGACATCACCACCCCGGGCGACGCGCCCACGGTCCTCGTGGCCATGAACCCGGCGGCGCTGCGCAGCCAGGTGGGGCGGGTGGCCAACGGCGCCACGATCATCGTCAACGTCGACGCCTTCGACGACCGCAGCCTGAGCAAGGCCGGCTACGACAAGAACCCGCTCGAAGACGGCAGCCTCGACGGCTTCACCGTCTACGAGGTCCCGATGACCAGCCTGACCAAGGGGGCGGTGCAGCCCCTCGGGGTCAAGCCGCGCGACGCCGAACGGTCGAAGAACTTCTTCGCGCTGGGCCTGGTCTCCTGGATGTACACCCGGCCCGTCGAGCGCACCCTCGACTGGATCGAAGCTCGCTTCGGGAAGAGCCCCCAGATCGTGGCGGCCAACATCGCCGCGTTCAAGGCCGGTCACGCCTTCGGTGAGACGGCCGAGCTCTTCGACCACCCCTACGAGGTCAAGCCGGCCCCCCTGCCGGCGGGGACCTACACCAACATCACGGGGAACACCGCCCTGGCGTGGGGCCTGGTCGCCGCCAGCCAGCTGTCGGGGCTGCCGCTGTTCCTCGGCTCCTATCCGATCACGCCGGCCAGCGACATCCTCCACGAGCTGTCGAAGCACAAGAACTTCGGCGTCCGCACCTTCCAGGCCGAGGACGAGATCGCCGGCATCGGCGCCGCACTGGGCGCGGCCTACGGCGGGCACCTCGGCGTGACCACCACCAGCGGGCCGGGCATGGCGCTCAAGGCCGAGACGCTCGGGCTGGCGGTCAACCTCGAGCTGCCGTTGCTGGTGATCGACATCCAGCGCGGCGGCCCGTCGACCGGCCTGCCCACCAAGACCGAGCAGGCCGACCTGCTGATGGCGCTCTACGGGCGGCACGGCGAAGCCCCGCTGCCGGTCCTGGCCCCCCGCAGCCCCAGCCAGTGCTTCGAGATGGCCATCGAGGCCGCTCGCATCGCGCTGACCTGGCGCACGCCGGTGATCCTGCTGTCCGACGGCTACCTCGCCAACGGCGCCGAGCCGTGGCTCCTGCCCGACGTCCAGGACCTAGCACCCATCGAGGTCAGCTTCGCCACCGAGCCGAACCACGTCGACGCCGAGGGCAACGCCTCCTTCTGGCCCTACCTGCGCGACCCCGAGACCCTCGCCCGGCCCTGGGCGCTGCCCGGGACGCCGGACCTGATGCACCGCATCGGCGGCCTCGAGAAGGAGGAGGGCTCGGGCAACGTCAGCTACGAGCCGGCCAACCACGAGCTCATGATCCAGATCCGGGCCGCGAAGGTGGCCGGCATCGCCGAGCACATCCCCGACGTCGTCGTGACCGGCGACGTGGACCGTGCCGACCTGCTGGTCGTCGGATGGGGGTCGACGTGGGGCGCCATCGACGGTGCCCTTGGGCGGGTTCGCCAGCTGGGCCACAAGGTGGCCGCCACGCACCTCACCCACCTCCATCCGTTCCCGACGAACCTGGGCGAGGTGCTGAAGCGGTACCCGAAGGTCCTGGTCCCCGAGATGAACCTGGGGCAGCTGGCCCACCAGCTGCGGGCCGAGTTCCTGGTCGACGCCAAGACGGTGAGCAAGGTGCGTGGCCTGCCGTTCACCGCGTCCGAGCTCGAACAGGCCATCCTCGATCACCTGGGAGGCCTGCTGTGAGCGAAGCCGAGACGCTCATCCCCGTCACCACCCGCAAGGACTGGACCAGCGACCAGGAGGTCCGCTGGTGCCCGGGCTGCGGCGACTACTCGATCCTCTCCGCCGTGCAGCTGCTGATGCCCGATCTGGGGATCCGCCGCGAGGACGTGGTCTTCGTGTCCGGGATCGGCTGCGCGGCCCGCTTCCCGTACTACATGAACACCTACGGGATGCACACCATCCACGGTCGGGCCCCGGCCATCGCCACCGGCCTCGCCCTGGCCCGCCCGGACCTGCACGTGTGGGTGGTGTCCGGCGACGGCGACGCGCTGTCGATCGGCGGGAACCACCTGATCCACGCGCTGCGGCGCAACGTCAACATCACGATCCTGCTGTTCAACAACCAGATCTACGGGCTGACCAAGGGCCAGTACTCGCCGACCAGCGAGGTGGGCAAGGTCACCAAGTCCACGCCGTTCGGCAGCCTGGATCACCCGTTCAACCCGGTGTCCGTGGCGCTGGGGGCCGAGGCCTCGTTCGTGGCCCGCACCCACGACATGGATCGCAAGCACATGATGGAGGTCTTCGGCCGGGCCTTCGAGCACCGGGGCTCGGCGCTGGTGGAGATCTACCAGAACTGCAACGTCTTCAACGACGGCGCGTTCTCGGGCATCACCAGCAAGGAGCAGCGCGAGGAGATGCTGATCCCGCTGCGTCACGGCGAGCCGATCCGCTTCGGCAAGGACGACGCCAAGGGCGTGATCCTCGACCCGCAGCGGGGCGCGGTGATCGTGGACGTCGCCGACGTCGGCGAGGAGGCGTTGCTGGTCCACGACGAGAGCCGGGGGAACGCCGCGGTGGCGTTCATGCTGTCCCGTCTGGCCCGCGGGCCACTGGAGCCGACGCCGATTGGGGTGTTCCGGGCCGTGCACCGCCAGGAGTACGGCGAGGCCGTCAACCAGCAGATCGCCGACGCGCACCACTCGCGGGGCCCGGGCGACCTCGAGGCTCTGCTGCGCTCCGGCGCCACCTGGGACGTCGAGTAGCGCCACACGACAGGTGACGCCCTAGCGTCACGGCTATGTCCCTCACGCTGCGCATCTTCACCGAGCCCCAGCAGGGCGCCAGCTACGACGACCAGCTCGCCGTGGCCCGCGAGGCCGAGGCACTGGGCTTCGACGCGTTCTTCCGCTCCGACCACTACCTGCACATGGGGGAGGGCTCCGGGCTGCCCGGTCCCACCGACTCGTGGGTCACGCTGGCCGCTCTGGCCCGGGAGACCGAGCGCATCCGGCTCGGGACCATGGTGACGGCGGCCACCTTCCGGCACCCTGGACCCCTGGCCATCTCGGTGGCCCAGGTGGACCAGATGTCCGGTGGCCGGGTGGAGCTCGGGCTGGGGGCCGGCTGGTTCGACGACGAGCACCGGGCCTACGGCATCCCGTTCCCGAGCACGCGCGAGCGCTTCGAGCGGCTCGAGGAGCAGCTGGCCATCGTCACCGGGCTGTGGACCACCCCCGAGGGCGAGCGGTTCTCCCATCGGGGCCCGCACTACCAGGTCGTCGACTCGCCGGCCCGGCCCAAGCCGGTGCAGTCACCCCGCCCGCCGGTGATCGTGGGCGGGTGGGGCACGAACACCACGCCGCGGCTGGCGGCGGTCTACGCCGACGAGTTCAACGTGCCCTTCCCTCCGCTCGACGCCTTCCGGCCCGCGGTGGACAGGGTGGTGGCGGCGTGCGAGGCCGCGGACCGCGACCCGGCCACCATGACCTGGTCGGCCGCGCTCACGGTGTGCGTCGGCTCCGACGAGGCCGAGTACGAGCGGCGGGCCAAGGCCATCGCCGAGGATCCCACGGCTCTCCGGGCCAAGGGCGCGGCCGGCACCGTGGCCGAGGTCGTCGACCGCCTGGGGGCGTTCGCCGAGGCGGGCGCGCAGCGCATCTACCTCCAGGTGCTCGATCTCGGTGACCTCGACCACCTCCGCCTGATCGCCCGGGAGGTGGCGCCGGCCGTCTGAGCCGGCGGGCCGGGGCTCAGCGCAGAACGGGGGTGGCGGCCACGAGGCGAGAACCGAATCGGGGTGTCGTGCGTCGTACCCCACAGTGGTAACGCCCCCTTCACCTCCCTCTCATCGCCCCCACACAGGCCCCGTCGACAGTGGCGCCGTGCCTCAGCCGCGGTCTCTGGCGGCCCCGGACGTGCTAGGTCTGGCGGCCCGATGAGCCTTCCCCCGGACATCGTCGTGGTCGGCGCGGGCCACAACGGACTGGTCTGCGCGGCCTACCTGGCCCGCGCCGGCCTGCGGGTGACGGTGCTCGAGGCCCGGGACCAGGTCGGCGGTTGCGCGAGCACGGTCGACGCGCTGGGTGCCCGGCTCAACATCTGCGGCTGTGACCACGTCTCGTTCCGCGCCACGCCGGTGATGGAGGAGCTGGGCCTGGCCGAGCACGGACTCCGGTACCTGGAGCCCGATCCCTGCCTGATCGGTATCGGCTGGGACCAGGAGACCCCGCTGGTCCAGTTCGGCGACCCCGACCGGACGCTGGAGGCCCTCGCCCTGACCCATCCCGACTGCGTCGACCCGTACGCCCGCTACCTGCGGGTCGCTCGCCCGGCGGCGGAGCTGCTGCTGGACCTGGCCAACCAGGTGCCGACGCCGGGCAAGGTGATGGGCCGGCTGCTCGCTCGGCGCGCCCGCGGTGTCCGCACCCTGGTGGCGTGGAGCCGGAGGTCGGCCACCAGCGTGCTCCGCTCGATGTTCCCGCACGAGGACCTGGTCGCTGCCGCCGCCGTGACCGGGCCGGCCGTGTGGGGCCTCCCGCCCAGCGCGCCGGGCACCGGGCTCGCGGCGCTCACCTACGCCATGCGGCACGTGGCGCCGGTGGGGCGTC
>Ga0075428_100006530_pt1 | contig 12967 bp, 8 predicted proteins | sample RhiMetdeltSRZDD2_FD_75291 | JGI IMG/M metagenome (GOLD analysis project Ga0075428, IMG submission 75291) | Populus rhizosphere microbial communities from Tennessee, USA - Rhizosphere MetaG P. deltoides SRZDD2 | ecosystem: Host-associated > Plants > Roots > Rhizosphere > Soil | place: USA...
CTCAGCCTGGCGCTGCTGGACGCCTCCCGCACGGCGTTCGTTGGTGGGTTCCAGCTCGTGGCGATCTGCGGCGTCGCGATCATGATCGGCCTGACGGTCCTGGCGGGGCTCTGGCTCCGCCAGGAGCAGGCCGCTCCCGAAACCGAGGCGCAGCCAGCCATCCTGTCGGATCGCCTGGTCGTCGAGTGCGGCTGCGCCAGGTAAGCAACGCACGTCACCCCGTGGGGTACACAGCAAAGGAGGAGATCATGCCCCGACCACTCACCGAGCAGGAGCGCGAGGCGTTCCTGGCCGATCTTCACATCGCCGTCCTGAGCATTGCGAGCGATTCTGACCGGCCGCCCCTCACGATCCCTGTCTGGTACCACTACCAGCCGGGCGGCAACGTGACCTTCTTCACCGGCTCGCAGGGCCGGAAGGCGCGGAAGTCGCGGCTGATCGAGAAGGCCGGCGTGCTGAGCCTCTGCGTGCAGCACGAGACGCCGCCGTACACGTATGTGACGGTCGAAGGGACGGTCGTGCAGACGGACCGGCCGCCGAGCGCCGAGCAGTTGCTCGCGATCGTCCGCCGCTACCTGCCGGAGGAGATGGCGCAGGGCTTCGTCCGCGAGGAGCTCGCCCGCCCGCCCGCCGACTCCGAGCTGGTGCTCTACACCGTCCGCCCGGACCGCTGGCTCACCTTCGACTTTTCCTGAGCCGCAACGCTTGCGCGTTTGAAGAGGTGACCGACCCGCACGAGGCAGCGCCACAATTCTAGGGGCACGTCTGGCATCTCCGACTGTAGGCGCTCAGGGCCCCGAGCGCTCGTTGTGCCTGTGGCTTCCACATCCCACAGGACAAGCAGGTACCGTTGTTCTGGTGGAGGCGCGTCTCTGCCGTGAGAATCTCCGTGGGGTCGTCATCCGCTTGGGGTCCAGGAATCCATCTGGTCCAAGATAGTCTCCATGCGGACAGACATAGACGTGCGTGCGATAGAGAATTTCGCCAGAAAGGGTTTTGATCCAGACGGTGTGGCTCAGCGTGCCGGTCGGGAGTCGATTGCGGGGATCAGGTTGTGTGCCGGGCTCTGGATCTGCGATCAATCGCCCTTCGGCGACCAGTCTAATGACTTGGTCTTGATTGAAACGAGCACGTAACATCCACGGGCACACTCGCCGAGTTGGTAAGCCAGGGTTAGGAGTGGACACAATGAGTCTCGCGACCAACGTTCAGGATCAGATCCGGCGCTTCGTCGTCGGCCTCGTCAGCGCCGACGACCTGAGCGACTGGCTCGACGCGCACGCTCAAGCGATTCACGATGCCGGCGATGACCAGCTACGGCGTCTCGTGGATACTGCGTTCTCGCTGCTCGAAGATATCCAGCAGGGGCACCGGTGCGAGGAGGATGTCCAGACGCTGCTGTCGCACGAAGTCCACATGGCGGTAGGCTTCTCTGGATTCTTGAGGTCCAGTGAGGGAACGGTAGCCATCGTGACCGGGACGTTGACCGACGTTCCTGTCACTGGGACGTCCACAGCCTTCACACTTTCCGAACTCATTGTGGTGGCACCGCCGGTGGGCCTGCCGTCATCGTCCTTGTATACTCGACTCGATATGGCACCCGCGTGATCCGCCGCCCATCAACGAGGATGTCGAGCCAGTAGAGTCCCGCGATCGGGAATGTGATCTGGAATTGGCCGATGATATTCACGGCCATCTCTTCACCGGCGAAGCGAGCGCGCTGCGCTACCAGATCCTTTGACAGGCCTGACGGGTATTCGATCCGTATGAGGATGTCGCTACTTCCCCTCGCCTCGCCCGCCACGAGGCAGACGACGAGCGTTACGATCTGTGTGATCGGAGGCATTTCACTCGGCGCGCTTGGCCCCTGCGTCGCGGCCTGGAGTCGATCTACTACACGGATGAACGAAGGGACGCCATCTCGCTCTTCGAGCATCCGCTCGCAGATGAAGGCTGCTTTCACGAACGGCCCCGTTTCGAATGGTGACGCGTTCTGATTATCGTCGGGCACGATGATCTCCCATCCCCAGAGGTGCCGGCGTCGGCAGTTCGTGACGCCATCTGAGCCCGGCAGCAGAGCCAGGCTGTCACGCGCTCGATCCAGGTTTCGAGGCGGCCGACCTGCTCGCGAAATCAAGTCGGGCCTCTCCCGCACCGGGTCGAGTCGTTAGTTGCGCCTCACGTTCGGCTTGCAGCGATCGTGCGTCCTGTCACCTCGAACAAAGATTCTATGCGGGGGCTTTCACCTTGTCCAGTGCCCCACCTTCACATACAAGTCACAAGCCAGATGTCGGTGCTGTAGATTGGCCGACGAAAGTGTGACATCGTCAGTGGAGATTGCCTAGAATTGTCGGGTGATCTACAACGGAACGGCGCTGTCCAGCCTCGAGACCGGACTCCTGGCCTCCTGGGAGCGGGAGCGTAAGCACCGAGTCACTTTCAGTGAGCTGCGCCAGCTACTGGGCTCAGAATCCAGGACAGCGACCAGTGGACTGGTACAGAAGGGACTGCTGGAACGGATCGCGCCCGGCCTCTACCTGATCCACCCGTTCCGCTCGATTTCCAGGCCACGAACCGTATCGCCGCAAGTCGTGGCGGCGGCGCTACTCGCCGACGAGCCGTATTACCTTGGTGGATGGTGGGCATTCACAGTTCACCGCCTGACGCAGCAGGTGCACGGGTCCATCCTCAATTCCTACGTCACCCGGGAACGACGACCGCGGCGACTCCGCCTCGCGAGACTCTTCTTTCACGTCCTGCCACAGGCCGCCTTTAGCTATGGAATCTCGACCGTTGCCATCGAGTGGACACAGGTGCGCATTAGCGACCCTGAGCGCACGATCCTCGACGCGCTCGACTACCCTAAGACGTTCGGCAACGTGCGAGGAGCCCTGCAGATGGTCGAACAGGCGATCGACCGGATGGATCGAAGGCGACTCGTAGAGTACGCCGTGCGAGGATCCCATCCGAGCACGTGTCAGCGTCTCGGCGTGCTGCTGGAACGACGCGGTGCGACCGCTCGATCGCTGGCACCGCTCGCACGCCGCATTCGCGAAACCACCAGCTTGCTCTCAATGTTGCCGGATGCGTCGCGTACTGGCCCGGTCAACAAGAGTTGGCGTGTCGTGGAAAACGATCTCCGCTCTACGGAACGTGGGGCATGGAGCCTCTGACCTCATCTATGCCAGGCCGATGACACCGCGGCCGGCCTCCGTACCGGCCCGTCTCTGAGTCTGGGCCGGCCCAAGAACACCAATAGCCCCCTCGCCCTGGACTGGGCGAGGGGACTGCTTGCGGGTGGTGCGGTATCGGGGCTAGCTGATCGGCTGGAGCGCTGGCCGAGGCGCAGCCGCTCGGTGCGGCGCCAGGTATGCCCGGCCATAGGCGACGAACCCGCAGAGCAGCGCCATCCCGAACGCGAACGCCGCATTGCCGAGCGCATCGCCGGCCAGCAGCCAGTACCCGGTCGCGCCGAGCGTGATCAGCACCAGCCCGCCGGCCGCCAGCGGCGTCAGGCCGGTCCGGATCTTCAGCAGCCCCGGGAGGATCAGCCCGAGCGCTCCCGCCACCTCGGCAACGCCGATGAACAGGACGAATGCGTGCGGCAGCGGGATCGGCATCGGTGGTAGCGTCTCAGGCGAAAGCAGCAGCTTCGGGGCGCCGCTGGCCAGCGCGAAGAAGAGTGCAAGCAACACCTGAACGGTCCACAGTGATCGGTTCATCGTCGTTCTCCCGGTGAGGCGATTTGTTCGCCGATTCACTGTTCAAGCGTTCAAGACGGCTGCACCGTCGTTCACTCGACGCTGAACGGGAAGCGATCACCTTACGATTCCGTGATACGCAGGGTCAGCAGGCAGCCGGCACCCTACAATCAGAACATGCGAGCGAATCGTTCACCACGCGTCAGGTGCTGGATCGGATGACAGCGGTGAGCCCTCGTCGAGCGGGCCTGGACTTCGTCGGACGGGACCGAGAACGCGCCGAGCTGGTCGCCAGCCTGGAGGATGCGCTCGCCGGGCAGGGGCGCCTCTTCCTGATCGCGGGCGAGCCCGGAATCGGCAAGACCCGGCTGGCAGAGCAGCTCACGCAACATGCGGCCGAGCGCGGTGCCCGCACGGTCTGGGGCCGCTGCTGGGAAGGCGGAGGCGCGCCGCCGTACTGGCCGTGGGCGCAGATCGTCCGCGCCATCGCCGAGGGCTGCGACGACCAGACCCTGAAGGCGTGGCTGGGAACCGGGGCGGCGTACCTCGCCCAGCTCGCGCCGGATCTCGCGCTACGCCTCGGAACGGACGGCTCCTCGATGCCGTCGATCGAGTCAGACACCGCCCGGTTCTTCCTGTTCGAAGCGACCGCCGGCTTCCTCAAGCGCGCCGCCGCTGCGCAGCCGTCCGTGCTCATCCTCGAAGACCTCCACGCCGCCGACGATCCGTCGCTCCTCCTGCTCCGCTACCTGGCGCGCGACCTTCGCAATGCCGGCCTGCTGGTCGTCGGGACGTACCGCGACGTCGAGGTCTGGCGCTCGCCGGGCATCGGCGAGTCGCTCGGGGAGCTGGTCCGAGACGGGCACCTGATGACCCTGCGCGGCCTCGCACGGGACGACGTCAAGGGGCTGATCGGCGACCTCGTCGGCGCAGCGCCCTCTGAATCGACCGTGCAGGCCGTCCACGAGACGACCGAGGGGAACCCGCTGTTCGTCCGTGAGGCCGTGCGGCTCCTCGTCTCCGAAGGCCGGCTCGAACAGAACGGCCGAGGCGGCATCCCGATCCCGAACACCGTCCGCACGCTGATCCAGCAGCGGCTCACGGCGCTCTCGGCGGACGCCGTCCAGGTCCTCTCCGTCGCCGCCGTCGTCGGCCGCGAGTTCGACCTGGCGCTGGTCGGCCCGGCCTGCGACCTGCCAGGCGAGCGCATCCTCGGCGCGATCTCGGAGGCCGTAACGATCGGCGTCGTCGCCGAGGAGTCGGTGGCCCTGAGCCGATACCGCTTCTCGCACGCCCTGATGCGCGAGGTGATCTACGAGACGCTGCCGATCCCGGCCCGCGCCGGCCTCCACCGGGCGGTCGGGGCGGCGATCGAGCACCTGCATGGCACCGACTCGGATCGCCACCTCGCCGAGCTGAGCCGTCACTTCGCGGAGGCCGCGAGCAGCGGCGAGGGCGCGAAGGCGCTGACCTACGCGCGCCGGGCCGGCGACCGGGCGATGCAGAGCTTCGCCTACGAGGAGGCCGTCGCCGAGTACCAGCGCGCACTCCACGCTCTGGAGCTGGCCGAGCCTGACGAGTCCCTGCGCTGCGAGATCGTGCTCCGACTTGGCGCCGCCCAGGTCCGGGCCGGCCGCTACGTCGAGGCGAAGGAGAGCCACCTGCGCGCCGCCGAGATCGCGCGGCGCCTCGGATCGCCGGAGCTGTTTGCTCGGGCTGCCATCGGATACGGCGAGCCGCAAGTGGAAGGCGGCCAGGTCAACCGTGCCCTAATCGACCTGCTCAACGAGGCCCTGGAAACCCTGAGCGACGAGGATGCTCCGCTCCGCGTCCGGGCGCTCGCGCGCCTCTCGGTCGAGCTGACGTTCTCGGATGAGGATCATCTCAAGGAGGCGCTGAGCCGGAAGGCGGTCGACATGGCGCGCCGCCTCAGGGACCCTGCCGCGCTCGGGCATGCGCTCGACGCCCGCTGGATGGCGATCTGGGGGCCGGACGGCCTGGACGAGCGGGCCGCCCTGTCCGACGAGATCTTGCGACTGGCGAAGCAGACCAACAATCGCGACCTGGAGCTGTGCGGGCGCGAGCAGCGCGCGGCGACCGCACTGGAGTTCGGCGACGTCCTGACTGTGGACTCAGAGATCGCGGTACACGCCAGCCTGACCGGCGAGCTCCGGATGCCGGTCTTCCAGTGGAGCCTGACGACGATGCGGGCGACGCGCGCCCTGCTGAACGGCACGTTCCAGGAGGCCGAGAGCCTGGCCGAGGCGGCGCACGCGCTCCAGCCGGAGCGGGTGAACGCGCGGTGGGCGCACATGCTGGGTTTGTCGATCCTCCGCTGGGAGCAAGGTCGGCTGCGCGAGCTGCATGACGCGTGGCAGGCCCACGTCGACCGGTATCCGCGCCTGGCGGTAGCCCGGTCGTGGCTCACGCTCGGCGATCTCGAGCGGGGCACGCCGACCGACGTCGACACCGCGCGCTTCAACCTTCAGCAGATGGTCGAGCAGATCCCGAACCGTCCGCGTAACGGCCTCTGGCTCCAGGGGCTGGCGCTGGCGGCGCAGGTCGCCTCAGAGCTGGACGACGCGGAGGCGGCACGCTCGCTTTACCCGCTCCTGCGCCCGTACGCCGGGCAGTTCATCACCATGAACATGGAGCAGCCGGTCGCCTGTCTCGGCTCGACATCGCTCTACCTGGGGCTGCTGGCGACGGCCACATCGTGCTGGGACGCGGCCGTCGAGCATTTCGAGGCATCGCTCCGCGAGCACGAGCGGATCGGTGCGATCCCGTTCTTGACCCGTACTCGCTACGCCTACGCCCGGATGCTGCTCCGCCGGGGCGAGGCCGCCGACCAGGATCGAGCCCATGAGCTGCTGGACCGGGCGTCGGCGACGGCACAGGCGATCGGGATGGCGGCGGTGGGCGCCGGCATCGCGCGGCTACAGGAGATGCATGCCGCGCCGACCGACCTTGCCCAGCCCCCAACCCACCAGGGAGCTTCAGCGAGCGAGATTGGAGAAGCCCTCACCCCCCAGCCCCCTCTCCCTGCCGCGGGAGAGGGGGAGCAGGCAGCCGGCTCCCCCTCTCCATCGCAATGGGGAGGGACGTCGGCGCAGCCGATGAGAGCTATGCGCAGCGGGCAGGGGGTGGGGGAAACTCAGGCGGCACCTTCCAGGGACCGGTTCCAGCGCGAGGGCGAGTACTGGACGGTCGCGTATGACGGTACGGTCGTTCGCCTCAAGGACTCCAAGGGGCTCCGACAGATCGCCCTGCTCCTCGCCCAGCCCGGCCGCGAGCTGCATGCGACTGACCTCGAGACGATGGTCGGCGGGCCGGCCGACGTGACCGCACCAGCCATGAAGTCCCGGGCGGCCTACGACGAGGTCGAGACGCGCCCGGACTTCGGCGACGCCGGCGACCTGCTCGACGCCGAAGCGAGGACCGCCTATAAGGCCCGTCTAGATGAGCTCCAGGAGGAGATCGACGAGGCCGAGGAGTTCAACGACCCGGTCCGCGCCGAGCGGGCCCGCGACGAGCGCGAGTTCCTGGTGCGCGAGCTTGCACGGGCCGTCGGGCTCGGGGGACGGGGCCGCAAGGCAGCATCGCACGCCGAGCGCGCCCGCCTCAACGCCACCCGGGCGATCCGCTCGGCCATGACGAACCTGGCCCGCGAGCATCCGTCGCTCGGCCGTCACCTGACCGCCACCATCCGGACCGGCCGTTACTGCTCGTACACCCCCGACCCGCGCACGCCCGTCGCCTGGGAGCTCTGAGCCGGCCGGCGCCCGTTGACCGACGGTCGAGCGCTCGGTACTCTAACCCGGCATGGAAGCCATCGTGCTGCCGAGTGGAACGGTGACGTTCCTGCTGACGGACGTCGAGGGCAGCACCGCGCTGTGGGAAGACGCTCCCGAGGCGATGCGGTCGGCCCTCGCTCGGCACGACCAGTTCTTCGAGGCGGCGATCCGGGCGCATCGCGGTACGCCAATCCGGCCGCGCGGTGAGGGCGACAGCCGATTCGCGGTCTTCGCCTCGGCAACTGATGCGGTCGCGGCTGCGCTAGCGATCCAGCGGGGGCTCACGGCAGAGGCGTGGCCGACCCCACGCCCGATTCGGGTCCGGATCGGCCTGCACTCCGGCGAGGCCACGCTGCGAGACGGCGATTACTACGGCTCCGTGGTGAACCGCTGCGCCCGGCTGCGGAACACCGGGCACGGCGGCCAGGTGCTGCTGACCGAGGCGACGGCAATCCTCGCACAAGACGGACTCCCCATCGGCGGGCGGTTGCTCGACCTGGGGACGCACCGCCTCAAGGACCTCACCCGCCCTGAGCGGGTCTTCCAATTGGAAGCGGACGACCTGCCGCGCGACTTCCCACCGCTCCGCGCGCTGGACAGCCGGCCGCACAATCTGCCGATCGTGCGGAGCGCGCTGCTCGGCCGCGAGCACGAGGTGGACCAGGCTCGTTCGCTGCTGCTGCGCGACGACGTCGGACTCGTGACGCTGACCGGGCCGGGCGGGACCGGTAAGACTCGGCTGAGCATGCAGGTCGCTGCCGAGCTGATCGAACGATTCGCCGACGGCGTGTTCCTCGTCAACCTGGCGCCGATCGTCGATCCGACCCTGGTGCCCTCGACCATAGCCCAGCTGTTGGGCGTCCGCGAGATGGGCGGACGGCCGATCCTGGAGAGCCTCAACGAGTACCTGCGGGAGAAGCACCTCCTACTCGTGCTCGACAACTTCGAGCAGATCCTCTCGGCCGCGACCGTCGTGGCCGAGATGCTAGCGGCAAGCGCCGGGCTGAAGGTGCTCGCCACCAGCCGAGCGGCATTGGAGATCCGAGGGGAGTACGAGCTGCCGGTACGGCCGCTGGCCCTGCCCGACCGGCGAGACTCATCGGATCCGGTGGATCTGGCGAGCTGCCCGGCCGTGGCGCTGTTCGTGGAGCGTGCCGCCGCCACCCGGCCGGAATTCGCGCTGACCGCCGAGAACGCGCTGGCCATCGCCGAGATCTGCGCGCGTCTGGATGGGCTGCCACTGGCGATCGAGCTGGCCGCCGCCCGCTCCCGGCTCCTCTCGCCGCACGCCGTCCTGTCGCGCCTGGAACGTCGGCTGGCCCTGCTAACGTCCGGGCCGCGCGACCTCCCCGAGCGCCAGCGCACGCTCCGCGACACGATCGGCTGGAGCTACGACCTGCTCGACGTCGCCGAGCAGCGGCTGTTCCGGCGGATGGCGGTCTTCGTGGGCGGCTGTACGCTCGACGCGACCGCGGCGGTCTGCGATCCGGATAGCGAGCTGGGGATCGACCTGTTCGACGGGGTCGCGTCGCTGGCGGCGAAGAGCCTGCTTCGGCAGGACGACGTCGACGGCGAGCCGCGCTTCGGGATGCTGGAGACGATCCGCGAGTACGCGCTCGAACGTCTGGAAGAGAGCCGCGAGACGGCGGAGACACGCCGCCGGCACGCCGCGTTCTTCCTCGCGCTTGCCGAGGGCTCCGAAGCGAAGCTCAAGGGCGACGAGCAGCTCCTGTGGCTGGCGCGTCTCGAACGGGAGCATGACAACCTTCGGGCGGCCCTCGGATGGGGGCAGTCCGACGCCGCCGAGGCGGGTTGCGGGGCTCGGCTGGCCGGAGCACTGTCCTACTTCTGGTTCCTTCACGGCCACTACGGCGAGGGATGTGGCTGGCTCTCGACCGTGCTGGCAGCCGGCGATGCCGTCGCCGCTCCCGTGCGAGCGAAGGCGCTCCTGGAAGCCGGGCAACTGGCGCGCTGGAACGACGATTACCGGGCGGCGGAGCCGCTCCTCGAACAGGCGGTGGATCTCTTTCGCTCCCTCGGCGATACGGAGGGCATCTCGACGGCGCTCCTCACGCTCTCGATCATCACGACATATCAGGGAGCGTTTGATCGCGGCAGGCCACTGCGTGAGGAGAGCCTGCGTCTGAGCCGCGAGTCCGGCATCTCCTATAACATCGCCCGATCGCTCAATAACCTGGGTCACGCCGCCCTCCATCAGGGCCACTTCGACCAGGCGACGGCGTATTTCGAAGAAGGTCTCGCCGTTTCTCGGGGCATGGCGGACGACGCGGGCGTCGCCGTCCGGCTGTACCAGCTCGGCGAGCTTGCACGTGTCAGAGGTGACCTCGAGCAGGCGACGCGAATCCTCGAAGAGAGCCAGGCGCTGGCCGAGCGGACTGGGTTCGTCCATGCGATCATACGGACCCGTCACAACCTGGGTCTGGTAGCCTTCGACCGAGGCGATGGCGTGGGAGCGAAGGCGCTCCTCGACGACATGATCGTTCGTGCTCGCCAGATCGGCAGCCGTCGAGACGTCATCGATGGCATCGACGGTATCGCAGCTGTCGCCGAGAGGTGGGGGCAGCCGGAGCCTGCCACGCGTCTGTTCGGAGCCGCCGAGGCCATGCGCGAGGCGACCGGTGCCACGGTCCCGCCCTATCTCCGCGCCGGCTACGACACCACCATCGCCAGGCTCCGCACGAAGCTCGGCGAGGATCGGTTCGCCACGGCCTGGGCGACGGGCCGCACCATGTCGGTCACCGACGCGATCGATTTCGCGCTCTCGGTCGAGACCGAGGAACCGAAGGGCGAGGCCACGGCACCGGGCGCGCCGGCGGCCGCCGTGACGGCGTCCTGGACGTCACGTGAACGACCGTCGCCGCTGAGTGCACGCGAGGAGGAGGTCGCTGCGTTGATCGCGCGCGGCCTGACCAACCGCCAGATCGCCGCCGAGCTCGTGATTGCCGAGCGGACGGCCGGCAGTCACGTCGCGCACATCCTGGATAAGCTCGGGTTCACCACGCGCGCCCAGATCGCGGCCTGGGCCGTCGAGCAGGGGCTTGCCCGGCAGCAGCCGACCTGAACGGTATGCGTCATCTGACGCATACCGGCCGACCATTCGCCTCGACACCTCGCCAGCAGATTGCGTCGATCGGCAGATGGCAGGCCGCTCAGTTCTCGATAGGCTGATTTCGGAGCGCAGCCCCTTACAGTTCGCGCTCTCAGACTACCAGGAGTGATGGCCGTGACCGTGAACACCGCGATTGGCCAGGAGAAGCTCGACGCGCTGCTCGGAAAGATGGTCGAGGACATCGGCGCGACGATCAGCGCGCCGCTGATGGTGATCGGCGACCGCCTCGGCCTGTACAGGGCGCTGGCCGATGCCGGGCCGCAGACGCCGGCGGAGCTCGCCGAGCGCACCGGCACCCACGAGCGCTACCTCAGGCCCTGGCTGGTGAACCAGGCCGCCCGCGGCTACGCCGAATACGACCCGGCGAGCGGGAGGTACAGCCTCACGCCGGAGCAGACCCTGGTCTTCGTCGAGGAGGACTCGCCGGCGTTCGTCGTCGGCGGCATGGAGACGATGGTCGCCGCCTCGATGGCCGTCGATCGGATCGCCGAGGCGTTCAGGACAGGCAGCGGTATGGCCTGGGGCGAGCACCATCCGGGTCTGTTCAGGGGGACCGAGCGGTTCTTCCGACCCGGGTACCTCGCCAACCTCACGACCAGCTGGATCCCATCCATCAAGGGCATCGTCCGCCGGCTGGAGAGCGGCGGGCAGGTCGCGGACGTCGGCTGCGGTCATGGCGCCTCGACGATCATCATGGCCGAGGCGTACCCGAACGCCCGCTTCGTCGGCTCCGATTTCCACGCGGGCTCGATCGAGGCGGCCCGTCGGCGGGCCGAGCAGGCCGGAGTGGCCGACCTGGTCTCGTTCGAGGTGGCCCCCGCAACGGAGATCCCCGGTGTGGACGGCGGCTACGACCTGGTGACGTACTTCGACTGCCTCCACGACATGGGCGATCCACTCGGGGCGCTCAGGCGAGCGCGCGAGGTTCTGGCCGAGGGAGGCGTCGTGATGATCGTCGAGCCGATGGCCGGCGAGCGCGTCGAGGAGAACTTCAACCCGATCGGCCGGGCCTACTCGGCCGGCTCGGCGATGCTCTGCACCCCGAACGCGCTCGCGACCGGCGGCAACGGCCTGGGCACGATCGCTAGTGAGGCAGAGATCCGAGCCGTTGCCGAGGCGGCGGGCTTCCGTCGCTTTCGCCGAACGACCGAGACGCCGTTGAACCGCATCTTTGAGGCACGCCCGTAGGTCTGCTACCCAGACACCGATCGTGAACGGTTGACCTGTGCCGGGTGCACAAGATCGCAACGTCGATTTCTGGGCCGTAGGCGAGGCCAAGATCTCCAGGTTTGCCTATACTGGTGACCTGGAGAATCTGCCTTTCAGACTCACCCCGGTTGTTCATGGTCTGCCGGGGACCGTCTCGCCGAAGGGGGGCTGCATGCCCCCTGCCACGGCCTCAGAAAGCAGGTGCCGCTGATGCGTATGCCTCGTCGGAGTTTCCTGTACCTGGCCGCCATGACGATGGCCGCCTGCACGCCGGCCGCCCCGGCCGCCAGCCCGACCTCGCCTCCAGCCCAGCCATCCAAGCCTGCCGAAGCCGCGAAGCCGGCAGAAGCCTCGAAGCCGGCCGATGCGAAGCCGACCCCTCCTGCGTCGGGGCAAGCTGCGCCGATCGCCGCCGTGACGGCTGCGCCCGCCGCAACGGCTCCCCAGCCGAAGAACGGCGGCGACATCGTCTTCGGCCAGGACAGCGAGCCGGACATCCTCGATCCGCACGTCACCGGCAGCCGCCACACCACCATCGCGATCGTCAACGTCTTCGACACGCTGCTCGTCCAGGACGACGACCTCTCGTTCAAGCCGTGGCTCGCCGAGCGCTGGGAGCAGTCGACGGATCAACTGACCTACACCTTCTACCTGCGCAAGGACGTCAAGTTCCACGATGGCACGCCGTTCAACGCCGAGGCCGTCAAGTTCTCATTTGACCGGATCATGGATCCTGAGACGAAGTCGCGCTCCGCCCGCGCCTCGATGGGACCGTACAAGAGCGCCGACGTCATAGATCCCTACACCGTCAAGGTCAACTTCACCCAGCCGTTCGGCCCGTTCCTCGACAGCGTCAGCCAGGTGACCCTGGCGCCGGTCTCGCCGGCCGCCGTCAAGCAGTGGGGCGCGGATTTCGGCGATCACCCGGTTGGGACCGGACCGTACGTCTTCAAGGAGTGGGTGAAGAAGGACCACGTCACCCTGACGAAGAACCCGGACTACAACTGGGCCGCCCCGATCTTCAAGCACAACGGCCCCGGCTACGTGGACACCATCACCTTCAAGTACATCACCGAGGACCCGGTCCGCGTCGCGACGCTGGAGACCGGCGAGACCAACGTCATCAACACCGT
>Ga0075428_100006531_pt1 | contig 12966 bp, 9 predicted proteins | sample RhiMetdeltSRZDD2_FD_75291 | JGI IMG/M metagenome (GOLD analysis project Ga0075428, IMG submission 75291) | Populus rhizosphere microbial communities from Tennessee, USA - Rhizosphere MetaG P. deltoides SRZDD2 | ecosystem: Host-associated > Plants > Roots > Rhizosphere > Soil | place: USA...
GGCAATTGTTCGTTCCATCTGGTGCCGATTATTTGAACGGACGGCGCGCGGTGTCAATCCCGTGGTTTGGCCCGCCGCTCCCGCGCCCGGCGTTCCTGGTGGGGAGGGACTTCCTTCTCGGATTGCCTTCGCTCGGACACGATCGCCAGGCTCCACCCGTCATCCAGCAGCCGCTGTTGATAGCCCTGGAGAAACTGCTCGAGCGACGCGCTGCCGGCAAAGTCGTACGATTGGTGAGCATCCCCCGGCCCAAACATCAGAAGGCGTGCGCCGGACGGCCCGCGGGTGATCCGAATCGATTGATCACCCCGCACGAATAGCCAGGCGTTCTCGTGGTAATCCACGTGTCACCTCACCGAGGCCTTCGGCTGACAGTCCTCGAACGTCGGATTGTTCGGCGCGTCGAGCGGGTGAAGCCCACCCGCCTGGCCGGAGTGATCGATCACCGCCAGCCGTTTGCTCACGAAAAGTACCTCGTAGGCCCAGGTCGGGAACGGGTCAAGGGCTTCGAGGCAGCTGGCGTTGTTGAAGTGGATGTGCGCGATCTCGAAAAACTGTTTGAGCCGCTCCACGAGCCGGACGTAGCGCTCCTGCTCGATCCAGCGCGAGTTCTTCATCTCCCAATGGAACTCCACGGCCATCTGATCGATCTGCTGCAGCACCTCGGCCGGTGTCGACAACAGCGAGTCCCACTCCGCGCCCTCGACGTCGATCTTGAGCACGATACGCTTCCCACCGTCGCCGTTCTTGGTGAACTGGTTTTCGATGGTGTCGAAGACGCGGCCTTCGACCGTTTCCGCCGTGGGGCCGACGCATTCGAGGTGAAACACGGCCTTACCGCCTGAACAGGCCGGTTGCGTCGGGTTGAAGCAGTCGTATTCGTGCACCGGCACCTCGAACCGGCTTGAAATATCGCAGCCCCATTTGTCGTAGCCAGCGATCCCGTACGAGTAGGCGCTCTGGATCTCGCCCAGCAGGTTGCCGCACATCAGGTAGCCGCCGTCATTCGCCTCGCCGAATCGTTCAAGCTGGCAATTGGCCAGCGCGACCGGCTGCAGCATCCCGAACAGGATGCCCCGCTGTTCCCTGTCAAACAACTCTCGGCGCTCCTGCACGCTCCTGGCCTGGCGACCCCTGTACACCTTGACCTGGTTGCGCACCACCGCGCCGAGAATCACGGTAACAAGCAGCGCCCCGGCGATCAGCCAGAATCGCCGCCGGTCTACCACACGCTCGGCCAGGGCTTCCCGACCATGAACTGGGGATTGGCGCCCGTGCGCGGCGTGTACTTCTGCACTCGTCCGGTTCTCACTTCAGCCGTGTAGAGATTGCCCTCCTTGTCGGTGGCAAACCCATGGATGCCCCACTGGCAGCCCTGGCAGGCGCCGAACGTCCCCCACGAATACAGGAAGTTGCCGCTGGCGTCATAGCCAACCAGCTTGTGCGATCCCTGGTCGGCCGCCCACAGCACGCCGTCATTTCCCATGGTGATGCTGTGGATGTTCATCGGTGGACGCGGGCCGGTGTCCCACTGGTCGAGGAACTTGCCGTTCTCGTCGAACACCTGGATGCGGCCGTTGTTGCGATCGTTGACGTAGACGCGCCGGGTCGTCGGGTTGACGGCGATGCCATGCACGCTGTTGAAGTAGCCCGGGCGCCGTTCGTTGGGAGCCGTCCCCTTCTCTCCCCACTGCATCAGCTTCTTGCCGTTCATGTCGTACTTGATGACGCGGGTGTTGTCGTAGCCGTCGGCGAGGTACCAGGTGTTGGCGTCCATGAAGGCCAGGAAGGTCGGCCGGGCGAAATGCGTATCGTCGTTGCCCGGCACGCCCGGCGTGCCCAGCAGCAGGACCTGTTTCTTGCCGTCGTTGGTGAACTTCGCGACAAAGTGGTTGTCGGCATCCACGATCCAGATGTGCTTTTCCGGATCGTAGGGGCTGATCTCGACGTCATGTGGACGGCCCCAGATCTTGTCCCACTGCGACCAGTCGTTGATGACTTTCCCGTTGCGATCGAATTCCACGATCACGTGCTCCCATCGCCAATCGACCCCCGGCCGGCCATCGCTGCCATCCGGCGCGGCCTTGCCCGAGCTGGGCGTGGCGCTGGCGGTTTCGCGCAGCGGCACGTTGCCACCGACCGGGAACTTGATGCCGGCGCCGAGCTGCGGCAGCCAGGTGGTTTCGATTCGCGCCGGCAGCACCGGCAGCTCTCCTTTCTGCGTCACGATCACGCGGTCGGGGCTCTCGGCAAAAACGTCGGTGGACTGCGACCAGGTCCATCCCTGGTGGTTGGGCAGGCTCTCGGCCAACGGCAGGGGCCATTTCTGCACCGGATCGTACGGGCCGAACACGTCGTGCCCGCCCTTGAGTCCGGGAACGGCCGCAAACCCCTCTCCGGGCTTCTTCGCCGCCGCCGCCGCCTCTCCCTCGGCAGAGCCCCGCGCGCAATTCGCCAGGAGGATGACCGCGAACAACGCCACGCCCGCCGCCGTCATGTTAAGAATTCGTTGTGTCATGTTCTGCCTCTCTCGCACACGATGCCTGTTCCGGTGGACAGAGGCTAGTCATCGGCTGATGCGATGTCAAACCCAGGTGGTAGCTTGTAGCCGGTAGCCTATAGTCGGTAGCACGTACGGTCTTGCTACCAGCTACCAGCTACCAGCTACCAGCTGCGGGTAATTAACCCGGCGGCACCGCCGTCATCGCGGCGCACGTGGCAGCCGGTACCGACGGAGCGCCGTTGATGATGGCGGCAAGCCGCGCCGCGATATTCGCATAGCCGGTGTCGTTCGGATGAAACCCGTCGCGTGAGAAGTTGGACGGCGCATAGAGTGTCGAATCGCACATCACGTCCATCACCACGACCCCGGTGGCGGCCTGGCGGTTCGCTTCGCGTGAGAACGCCACGGACACCGATTGCAGGACGCGCCGATGTTCGAGCGGATATCGGGCGGCGTACGGCATCGCGGCGAGGTTCGGCACGTTGAGCACGACGAGGAAGCTGTTGCGCGCGCGATTACGTACCCCCTGGATCAAACGGTCGTAATCGGCGCCGAACGCGCGCGCCTGGGTCTCGATGTACTGGGCGACCCCCGCCGCGGCCGCACCCTTTTCAATCGCCTCGCCAATCGCATTCGCGTCGTTCACCCCGCCGGAGATCGTCACGACCGTCGAATTGGTGGGAACGAACGGCATCTGACGATCGATGAAGTTGCCGGTGACCTCGCGGCCGATCTGCCGGGCGATCGCCTCGACGGCGGGACTCAGCACCGAGGCCGGGATGCCGAGATTCATGACCGTGACTTCGTGCGCCGCGCGAAGCTGCCTGGCGGCAACCGGCACGTAGCCGGTGCCGTTCTCGCAGGCAGTGAACGGCAGGCACGGCACACTGCTCCCCACGCCATTCGCATCGCTGGCGCCGATCGCGGTGTAGTGGATGGCGGCCGCCGGGGCCGGCGGCGTAATGACGGAGGGCGATGTCGGCGACTCGCTCTTGTTGCAGCCCAGCAGGGCCACCGACACACACAGGAGGGCGCTGGCCCGTCTCACCTTATTGCAGTCGGGCCAGTTGCTCGAGCAGCTTTCCCCTCGGACTATCGGCGGGCACGAACCTCTGCACCCGCTCGCCGGCGAACACTTCACCGGTGTAGATGTAGCCCCGCGAATCCGTGGCGATCATGTGCAGCCCGAAGAACTGGCCGCCGCTCTCGCCCATGCTGCCGAGTCTGCCGACGACTTTACCGTCCTCGCGGTTCAGGAACCAGATCGTGTTGTTCTTGATGTCGGAAATGTAGAGGTAGCGCTGGGCCTTGTCCGGCGAGAAGGCGACGCCGCCGGAGGCTCCGCGGTCCGAGGTCTCGCCACGCTTGGTCCCCGGCGGGGCGAGCGCGAACTCCTTCACGAACTTCCCGTCCTTGGTGGTCACGTGGATGCGATCCGCGGCGCGATCGGCTGCGTACACGAAGCCATCGTTGGAAAAGTTCAGCGTCAGGTGGCCTCTGAACTCTTTCGGCGGCGTGTTCCCCACCCACTCGTGGTCGGCGTCCTGCGTCGAAATGTCCGCCAACCGGTGGCCATACGCGCCCCACCCCCGTTTGAATGCAAACGTGGTCAGGTCGAACACCATCACGCGTCCGCCAAGATAGTTGTCGGCGACATACACTTCATTGGCGGCTTCGTCGAGGCGGATTTCTTCGATCCCGCCCACGATCATCGGGGTGCTGGGCGGGTACTTCTTGCGGAACGCCGCGCGTGCCGCCGCCTGGGCAGCCGGATCCGGCGCGTTGCCGCCCCGCCCGCGCGCTGCGCCGGGAGGCGGCGGAAGGAAGCCGGCGACCGGTCCCTGGCCGCCGACGCCCGGTGTGCGAGCTGGAATCTCTGACGGACCGAACTTTCCGCCATTTTCAAGCTCGGGAGTGTGCGCGATCTCGCCGACCAGCTTGCCGCTCTTCGTCTCGTACTTGCGGACGGTGTTCTGTCCAAGATACGCAAACCCTTTGCTGTCGATGTCCATGCCGTGCCCCTGGGGCGCGTCGAACGACCCGAGGACAGTGCCGTTCTTGTCGATATGAATCATCGAAGGCGGCCGGACGCAGCAATCCGACACCCCCAGCTCGGCTTCGAGCTCGAGATTCGTCATGTCGTTCGGGCGGTTGTATACCCAGACGGTGTCGTCGTTGGGCGCGACGGCCAGACCGGTGACGCCGCCCATCTTCCACTTGCTTGGCAGCGGCTTCGGCCACTCCGGATCGTACTTGTAGCGGGGCGCTTGGCCCTGCGCTCCCACGGCGACATACAAGACAATGCCGCACAAGACGACGACCAGGAGGACGGCTTCGATCCAGCGGTGTCGATCGGCAGTCTTGTTCATGAAGCGATACCTCATCACGCGCCACCTCCGGCCGCAATTCTAGTTGATCTCCCGATCCCGCTGTGCCGGCGGGCTATCACCGCACGGTCATGGATCGAACGAGCGAGGGAGTGCTGAACGTCGGGTCCACGTCGATATCCATGCTGCCGCGAGGGCGCGCGTATGCAATGGCGGCCGCGCTCCGTTCCGCGTCGATTGGAGCGTCGGCAGCCGAGTCTGCCGCGATTTCATAGGGATACATCATCGCGCCACGACGATTGACGTGAAAGAAGCCGAGTGCGTGGCCGAGTTCGTGGGCGAAGACGGCTTCGATCCGGCAGACCTGATCGCCATGTAGCGATATCTGGCCGGCAGGCGCTCCGATGGAGGCGCGTCCACAGACCACATAGCCTGGAGGGACATCGGGCCCGCCGATGTTATCGTTGCGCTCGATCATGATCCAGCCAGGCTGCGGCGGACGGGGCACCGGCCCGGTTTCCCAGACTCCAACCTGGAACCGTCCCCCGGTGAGCGCCGGCACGATGCGGCGAGCGAGCACTTCGAGGCGTGTGGCGATGGACCTGGACAAACCCTTCTCGCCTTCGGTCTCCATGTAAAACGAAGGCGCCTGCGACAGCACCCACAGCGGTTGCAGGCGGCCTTGAATCCGGTCGAAGTCATCCCGGGCCAGCTGCCTGTAAAAGGCCAAATCGAAGCCGGCCTCCGGGATCAAATCCACTGGAGACGAAGCGTTGGTGATCCAGGCCTGCCGCGTGACGTAGCCGGCGAGGGAGACAGGGAGCAGCGTCGGAAGCTGGTCGACCTCCTGTTCGAGAAGACCGACGACGGCGCCAGTGACGGTGTTTTTAATCGGTGTCGAGATAGTGACCCGGGCCGGTGACGCGGATGGAGGGGTTGAAGCCGCGTTGGTACCGACGAGCGCGGATGACGGGCTCGTCGGAGTGGAACCGCCTCCGCCACACGCGAACCCGAGGGACAGAGCCACTACGACGCCGAGAGGTCGAATCATCAGTTGCGCTCAAGCACGGGCTCCACATCGAGCTCGGCTCTAGCGGTCATGTCTGTCGTGACATCGACGGGCAACGCGAACGTGAGATACCTGGTTTGCGAGACGAAGAGTTTGTATGCACCTTTGGCCACCCGTACCTCGGCAACACCACGCTCGTCCGTGACAGCCTTATATGGGTGCATGACCACACGAGCACCGCTGATGGGCGTTTGAGTGATTCGGTCGACGGCTTCGACCGTGATCAGGCATTCCGGAGCATTGACGACCCGAACTCCAAAGCTGGTGAAGCCTTCAGCGTGGCCCTTGATGCTCCAGGTGTAGAGGCCCTCGCCTGCCGGCGCGTCAAGTTCGATCTCCGCCACGTATAAGCCGGTCGTGCCAGGCCAGCGCTCGTCAGGCAGCGTCCCCGTGGCGACCTGCGCTCCTTCCTCGTCATAGATGCCAAAGTCCGTGTTCGCCAGGTCGCACTCATTCGAGCACTTGATGCCGACCTTGATCCTGAATCGTTCCCCAGCCACAGTCGCTGATGGTACGTCCCACACGACGACACTGGTGGTGTGAGGTGTGACCGCGGCGGGCGGCGCGGACGTTTCCATATCAGGTTGTCGGCTCCCCGGCGGCGTTCGTGCCTGCGATGTAGCCATGCACGAGCGCGCGTCCCAGGCCATGTTGCTGGCCCCCGCCGCTGGACTCTCCACCCGCATAAAGGCCCGGTATCGCTTCGCCCTGCATGTCAATGACCTGCGTCCGCCCGTTGATCCGGAGACCGCCGTACGAATCGTGCCAGACCGGATAGAGCGACGCCGCGTAGAACGGCGGCTTCTCGATGCGGTACATCGGCGCATCCGACCCGCGCCCGAATTCGGGATCGCTGCCCTTGTCCACGTACGCGTTCCACTTGCGCACCGTCTCCACGAGGGAGGTGAGCGGAACTCGCTGGAACTCATGGCCCTTATGGATCTTTGCCGCCAGTTCCTCGATCGTGTCGGCGCTGAAGAAGAAGCCGTTGGTCGGTGACGTGAAGGGCGCATCGATGTTCCATTTGTCGCGTTCCACCGCGGCGCGATCGAAGATGGCCCAGACGGGCCCGGACAAGTAGTCCGGCGCCTTCGAGCCTTCGTTCATCGCCAGCGCGGCATGAATGCTGTTGGGCTCGGTGTAGGTGGCGCGAATGTTTTCAACGCTCGCGTTGCGCCAGTCCAGCTGCACGTGCTGGAGTCCCCGCTTCGGCTGGCCCTTCTCGGGTCCCGCTGGAAAAGCGGCGCCGCCCTGCCTCCTGGTGACAAACAGTTCGTTGAAGAACCGTTTGCCAACCTGGTTGACGACGATCAAGTGCTGGAAGGAATCGCTGCCAAGGAGGATGCCGGTGGATCCCCGGAAGGGGAACGTCGGGTGGCCTGGAAGCATGTCGGTGTAGGAATCACGAGTGGCCAGCGCGCCCGGAAAGTGGAAGGTGCTGTCGTACGCGAGATTCTGCTGCATCCCCGCGAGGTTGGCCCCGATCCGCATGCCGGCGATGATGCCGCTGGCGTCCTGGCCGCGGGGTCCCAACAGCGCCCAGCCGCTCGACACGAAGGCGGGCTCTCTCCACGCCGGGTAGAACATGCTGCGGAACTGCGGGTTCGCCCCGTGCCCTCCCGCACCAATGACGATCGCCTTGCGAGCCCTGATGAAGATCGTTTCCGTGCGGTCGTCGACGTTGCCGTTCTGCCAGAGGCTCTCAAGACGCGCACCCGTCTGGGGATCGAACCTCGGCGAATAGCTCGCCCGAATACCAACGACCCTGCCCGAGAACTGCTGTTCCCGGATGATCTCGTCCATGTGGCGGTTGAGGAGGAATCGAATGCCTTTCTCCCGGGCGCTGAACTCCAGTCCCCTGGAGAGCGCGGCGCCGTTGATGCGCGCGCCCGGGCTGGCGATCTTGGCGCCGTCGGTCATCAGCCGTGGCGCAAAGTGACTCGAGCTCTTGCCGGCGATTCCGGCATCCTGTTTCGTGATCGTCCCCTTCTTGATGTCCGTTGCGGGGCCTTCCATCAGGAACGTCGTCGCGCGCCTGGCGCGCGACATGCCGCCGTTGCCATGCGTGCCCTGTATGCGGGTAAAGCGGACGTAATTCGCCATCAGGAATTCCCTGGTGGCGTAGCAGTTGTCGGCGTAGGCGCGATGGAGGTCCCGCTCGTTGTAGCGGTAGGGCGCCTGTGCTGCGGTGTCCATGACCGACCAGTCGGTGTGGTCTCTGAACAGGAAGTCCGGATCCTCGGTGAGCTCCTCCACCGAATGCTGTCGAGGCGCGGTGACGAAGCCCTCTCGGTCCCCTTCGCCCTTGATGTCTCTCTGCTGCAGCGGATCCCCGCCGCCCAGCGACACCCATCCGCCGCTATGCAGCATCTTGCCGCCGAGATCGAAGTTCTGATCGACGACGATTACCGACGCACCTAGATCGCGCGCCCGAATGGCGGCGGGCAGGCCGGTACATCCGCCTCCGATCACAACGATGTCGGCCTCGTAATGCCACTTGATGGCTTCGACCGGGGAAACCTGCGCGAGAGCGGTTCCCGAGGTCGATAGAACGGCAGCACCGACGCCGGCGGTCGCGCCAGTCTTGACGAAATCTCGCCGGCTGACGGCCTTCTCGCCCTGCCGCTTTCGGTCTTTATCGTCCCGCTTCTTGGCCACGTGTGCACCTCGCTTGAACCACCGGGACCAACCTCGGCTGGCGCATTCTACGCCCGGCGAGGCTGTTTGCGGCAACTACCTCCTGCGCTATCCTTCCCTCGTCCTGTTCATGGAAATCCTTGCGACGGCTGTGTACTGAAAGGTGAGGCACTTATGCTGAAGAAGCTGCTGACCGTCGGAATCGGCATCGGACTCGTCGTCTGGACCGGGGTCGTGAGCGGTGCGGGTTCGCTCCAGACGTCAGGCAACACGATCGCAATGGACAACGACGACCTCGCCGGGACGGTGACCGGGCCCTCCGGGCCTGAGGCCGGCGTCTGGGTCATCGCCGAAACGACCGATCTGACCACTCCGTTCGCGAAGATTGTCGTCACCGATGACCGGGGACGATACCTGGTACCCGACCTTCCGAAGGCCAATTACCGCGTCTGGGTTCGTGGATACGGGCTGGTGGATTCGCCGAAGACCCAGGCCACGCCGGGGCAGACTCTGAATCTCCGGTCGGTGCCGGCGAACTCTCCGGCGGCGGCGGCGGAATACTATCCGGCCGCGCACTGGCTCTCGTTGATGGAGATGCCGGCCAAGAGCGAATTCCCGGGCACGGGCGACAGCGGCAACGGCATCTCGCCGAACATAAAGAGCCAGGGTGATTGGATCCAACGGGTGAAATCGGGGGGCTGCACCGCGTGCCATGCGCTGGGCACCAGAGCCACCCGGGAGATCCCGACGGCGCTCGGTCCCTTCCCCACCACCGTCGCGGCGTGGGATCGCCGCCTGAAGTCGGGGCAGGCCGGCGGGCAGATGAGCAACGGGCTCAATCAGTTCGGCCGCGCGCGCGTGCTGAAGATGTTCGCGGACTGGACGGATCGAATCCGCGCCGGTGCCGTGCCGCCGGCGCCGTCACGGCCGCAGGGGATCGAGCGGAACGTGGTCATCACACAGTGGGACTGGGCCGATCCCAAAGCGTACCTGCACGATGTCGTGTCGACCGACCGCAGGAATCCGCGCGTCAATGCCAATGGTCCGGTGTACGGCGCGCTCGAGTTGAGCGCGGATTATGTCCCGGTGCTGAATCCCGTCACCCACGCCGCGAGCCGGGTGGCGTTGACCGTGCGTGACCCCAACACACCCGCAACCAACGCAGCGATGCCGGAGCCTTCGCCCTACTGGGGCGACGAGGTGATCTGGACCAGCAAGAACAACGTTCACAATCCGATGATCGATCACCGGGGACGGCTTTGGCTCACCTCAACGGTCCGGCCCAACGCGAATCCAGCTGAGTGCAAGGAGGGATCGAGCCACCCGTCGGCGAAGCTGTTCCCCGTCGCCAACGCAGGCCGCCATCTCGCCATGTACGATCCCGCGACGAAGAAGCTGACGCACATCAGCACCTGCTTCGGCACGCACCACCTGATGTTCGCCGAGGACGCGAATCATACGCTGTGGACCAGCGGCGGTGGACAGGTGATCGGCTGGCTGAACACCAAGAAGTTCGACGAGACGCAGGACGAGATGGCGTCGCAGGGCTGGACCGCGCTCATCAGGGACGCCAACGGGAACGGCAAGCGGGACGCGTACGTCGAACCCAACGAGCCGCCCGACCCGACCAGGGACCAGCGAATCGGCGGCGCCCTCTACGCGGTCGCGCCAGCTCCTGACGGCTCTGTCTGGGGTACGCAGCTTGGGTATCCCGGCGCCATCATCAGACTGGCGCCCGGACCCAATCCTCCCGAAACGGCGCTCGTGGAGATCTATCAGCCGCCCGCGGAGAATCCGAACGTGCCCGTGCGAGGATTCTCGCCTCGTGGCGGCGACGTGGACCGCAACGGTGTGTACTGGGCGGCCCTGGCCAGCGGTCACATGGCGAGCTTCGACCGCCGCAAGTGCAAGGGGCCTCTGAACGGTCCGACTGCCACGGGCCAGCATTGTCCCGAAGGCTGGACGCTCTATCCCGAGCCGGTGCCGCAGCTCAAAGGCGTGACCGATTCCGGCAGCGCCGAGGCGAGCTACTACACGTGGGTCGATCAGTTCGACACGCTCGGGCTCGGACGCAACGTGCCGATCAACACCGGGAACGCGGCCGAAGGGCTGCTCGCGCTGAAGGACGGCAAGTTCGTGACGCTGCGTGTGCCGTATCCACTGGGCTTCTACACCAAGTGGATGGATGGCCGCATCGACGATCCCAACGCCGGCTGGAAAGGTCGCGGCGTCTGGACGACGGTGTCGACGAGAGCGCCGTTCCACATGGAGACCGGCAGAGGCACGACCAGCAAGGTGATGAAGTTCCAGCTCCGTCCTGACCCGCTCGCGAGGTAGACGCGCTACGACGGAGGAAACGCAACGTCACCTTGGAAGGAGAGGCCGATGAAATCGAAGAAGGGTCTTGGCCGTCGTGGCTTCCTCAAAGGCGCCGCCGCCGGCGCGGCAGCCGGCGTCGCCGGGCTCGCTGTTCCCTCTTCCGTCGCGGGCGCCGGACAGGTACCCGAGATCCAGCGCGGCGGCGCGCAGCCGCCGTCGGCGGCGCAACTGGCGGCCGACACAGGGCCGGTCGCCACGGAAGTCGAGGTCCAGACAGCCGACCATCCCGGCTCGGATTTCATGGTCGACGTATTGAAGTCGCTGAACTTCGAATACATCGCCTCGAATCCAGGCTCGAGCTTTCGATCGCTCCAGGAATCGTTCGTGAACTACGGAGGCAACCGGAGTCCCGAGTGGCTGACCTGCTGCCACGAGGAATCCTCGGTCGGCATCGCCCAGGGCTATGCCAAGGTGGAAGGCCGGCCGATGGCCGTCGCCGCGCACGGCACCGTCGGACTGCAACACGCGGCGATGCTGATCTACGACGCCTTCGTGGCCCGCGTGCCGGTGTACATCCTGGCCGGCAACACCCTCGACGCGACCGAGCGGCGGCCCGGCGCCGAGTGGTCGCACAGCGTGCAGGACGCCGCGGCGTTCGTGCGCGACTTCATCAAGTGGGACGACCTGCCTGTTTCGCTGCCGCACTTCGCCGAATCAGCTGTCCGCGCCTACAAGATCGGGATGACGCCGCCCATGGGCCCGACCCTGCTGATAGCCGACAGTGAGCTGCAGGAGCGCGAGGTCGAAGATCGGTCCGGGCTGCGCATTCCCAAGCTCACGATCCCATCGCCGCCGGCCGGCGAGTCAGGCGCGGTCGCGGAAGCCGCGCGACTGCTCGTGGCCGCACAGAACCCGCTGATCATCGCCGGCAATGCGACGCGCACAGAACAGGGCATGCTGCGGATCGTGGAGCTGGCCGAGACGCTTCAGGCGCCTGTGCAGGGGGGCGGGCGCAACATCCCCAATCAGCACCGCCTCGCCGGCGGCGGTTCTGTCGTGGGCGCCGATGTCATCCTCGCCCTGGAGGTCGTCGATCTCTGGGGGACGCTCAACAACATGATCGATCAGCAGGAGCGTTCGTCCAGGTCGCTGGTCAGGCCAGGCACGAGGGTTATCAGCATTTCGACCAGAGACCTTTACACGAAGAGCAATTACCAGGACTTCCAGCGCTTCAGCGAAGTGGACGTCGCCATCGCCGCCGATGCCGAAGCGACGCTGCCGTCGCTGATCGAAGCGTGCAAGCGGCTGGTCACCGCCGACCGCCGGCGCGCCTTCGAGGAGCGCGGCAACCGCATCGCCGCCGCGAACGCGCAGGCCCTCGAGCGGGCCCGGACGGAGGCGACCTATGCCTGGAACGCCAGTCCGATCAGCAGCGCGCGGATGCGCGTTGAGCTGTGGAATGCGGTGAAGAACAAGGACTGGGCGCTGGTGGGCGGCCAGGGCTCACGCCTGTGGAACGTCGACAAGTTCTATCGGACCATCAGCGGCGGTGGTGCCGCGGCCGTCGGATCGGGCCTGCCGACCGCGGTGGGGGCCGCACTCGCCAATCGCAAGTACGGCCGGCTCAGCATCTGCATTCAAAACGACGGCGACCTGATGTACGCCCCTGGCGCGCTGTGGACGGCGGCACACCACCGCATTCCGTTGCTGTTCGTCATGTTCAACAACCGCGCCTACCATCAGGAAGTGATGCACCTGCAGCGGATGGCCAACCGCCGGCAGCGCGGCATCACGACGGCGGGCATCGGCACGAAGATCGAGGACCCCAACATCGACTACGCCGCGCTGGCGCGCAGCATGGGTTTGTACGGCGAAGGCCCCGTGGAGAACCCCAACGATCTCGGCCCCGCTCTGGGTCGGGCGGTCGAGCGGGTCGCGCGCGGCGAGACGGCGCTGGTCGACGTCGTCACGCAACCGCGGTGACCAAGGTCGGCCCCTACTAGAACTCGATGTGGGTCTGGGCGAGGAGCCGGCGGCCGAGCAGCTGGGCGTTCCGCGTCGTCTGCTCGAGCGACACCACGACACCCAGCCGCCCGCGTCCCACCTGACTC
>Ga0075428_100006534_pt1 | contig 12964 bp, 13 predicted proteins | sample RhiMetdeltSRZDD2_FD_75291 | JGI IMG/M metagenome (GOLD analysis project Ga0075428, IMG submission 75291) | Populus rhizosphere microbial communities from Tennessee, USA - Rhizosphere MetaG P. deltoides SRZDD2 | ecosystem: Host-associated > Plants > Roots > Rhizosphere > Soil | place: USA...
CGCTCCGCGGCGGCCAGCCACACGTCCATCACGTAGAACGGTGGAATCCCGGCCCTCAGCGCAACGCTCATTGGAGCGAGGCTAACAAGCGGGCTGCTCGCTCGAAACGGTAGCCTTCCCGGGCATACGCCCATGAACGACGAGCACTACGCGATCAACAGAGCCTGGTGGGACGAACGCGCGCCCGCGCACGCGAGTTCGTCGGACTACGCGGTTCAAGAACTCATCGCCGACCCGGCGCGGCTGTCCGACGTCGTCCGGTTCGACCTACCCCGCCTCGGCGAGGTCAACGGACAACGCGGAATACATCTGCAATGCCACATCGGCACCGACACGATCTCACTGCACCGTCTCGGCGCAGCGATGACAGGCCTCGACTTCTCGTCGGAATCGATCGCGATCGCTCGGCGTATAGCCACCGATGCTCGTGCCGACGTTAACTTTGTCCAAGCGGACGTATACAGCGCTCGGGCCGTCGTTGGCGCCGGATTCGACTTCGTTTACACCGGGATCGGCGCGCTGTGCTGGCTACCTGACGTGAAGCGATGGGCGCAGACCGTTACCGCGCTGTTGCGTGTGGGCGGCCGTCTGTTCCTCCGCGAGTTCCATCCGATGATGTGGGCCGTCGACGAAACCCGGACGGACGCACTAGTGCTGGGCTACCCGTACTTCGAGCAACCCGAGCCGGACACCTTCGATGATCCCGGAACGTACGTCGACACCGCGATCGAGTTCGGCCACAACGAATCTCGCAGCTGGAACCATGGCCTTGGGGAGATCGTCGCCGCGGTCCTCGACGCGGGCCTCGAGCTCACCATGCTCGTCGAACACGACTCCGTGCCGTCGGACGCGCTTCCCGGGCGCATGCATCGGGACGACGGTGAGTGGCGGCTTATCGAGCACCGGGAGCGCCTCCCGCTGAGCTATACGCTGCAAGCCGTCAAACGTTAGAACACTTCGGATTCGAGTCGGCGCAGGTGTTCCCGCGGAGGACCGAGCAGCTGCGCGCTGCCGTGTGCGCGCTTGAAGTACAGCTGGATGTCGTGCTCCCAAGTGATTGCGATCCCGCCATGCATCTGGACGGCTTCGGCGGCCACCTTCGAAAACGCCTCGCTGGCTGCCACCCGTGCCAGTGCCGCGGACGTCGCCGACGGTTCGGCTATCGCGTCGTTGACGACCGCGCGCGCCGATTGCACCGCGACATAGAGATCGGCCATCCGGTGCTTGAGTGCCTGGAAACTGCCGATCGGTCGACCGAACTGCACACGATCCTTCGTGTATTCGACGGTCAGTTCCAGACACTTCGCCGCAGCGCCGATCTGCTCGGCGGCCAGCAGGATCGCGGCGGCGTCGGCGAGCCCGGGGTCGGCGCCAATGTCCTTGATTCCCGTGGGCTCGACCCGCGCGAGACGGCGCGTGAGGTCCATCGTGTCGACACGGTGCGAGGTAACGGTTGTCCATCGGCTCACCCGCTGACCGTCCGCTGCGATCATGACATCGGCGACGTCGCCGTTGACCACGTATCCGGGGTCGAATACGACGGTGCCGATCGAGGTGCCCTCGGCCAGGCGTTCGATTGTTTCGGCGTCGGGCTCATCCGCAGCCAGTAAGGCGAGTTCGGCGAGCGTGGTGCCGAGCAATGGCGTCGGAACCAACGCCTTGCCCAGCTCCTCGAGCACCACTGCAGCGTCGGCGAGTTCGCCGCCGGCACCGCCCAGTTCTTCGGGCACCACCAGCGCGGCCGCGCCGACCTGCTCGCACAACAGCTTCCACAACGACTCGTCGTAGCCGCGTTCGGATGCCATCGCCTCACGCACCGCCGCGGGCGACGCATGCTTGTCGACCAACGCCGCGACGGTCTCGCGCAGTAGTTCCCGTTCTTCCGTCATGCGCGATCCGCCTTCGCTCCTCGCTCGCCGCTCACAATGCCTCCAGGACGCGCCGACGATGGACAGTCGGGTCGCCCCACGCCGAATGCAGTGCCTGCACTCGGAGTAGAAGCAGCGACATGTCGTGTTCCTGCGTGAAGCCGATGGCGCCGTGAACCTGCAAGGCCGAGCGCGCGGCGAGCAACGCAGCGTCGGACGCGGCGGCCTTGGCCGCGCTGACATCACGCGCGGTGTCCGGTGAATTGTCGGCGAGCGAGAGCGCCGCGCCGTAGACCAGTGGCAGGGCCAGCTCGACGGCGATGTGCACGTCGGCAAGTTTGTGCTTGATGGCCTGATAGGTGCCAATCACCTTGCCGAATTGACGGCGCTGCTTGACATATTCGACAGAGGTATCCAGCAGCGCCTGACCCGCGCCGACCAGCTGCGCGGCCGTGGCCAGCGCACCGAACTCGTACGCGCGCGCGACATCGGCAGGCTGCGGATCACCGGAAGCGGTGACATCGAACAACTTCCGGCTCGGGTCGACGGACTCGTGCTGTTCGCCGGCCACGCCGTCACGGACGGAACCATCAGCGGCAACCAGAATGAGCCCCGCCGAATCGGCGTCAACTGCCCGAGGCACCTGCGGCGGCAGCGCGACGGTGGCGATCAGCTCACCGGTCGCCAGTGCGGCTGACCGCTCATCGTCGGCGAGCAGAACCGGTGCGACTGCAATGGATTCGGTGACCGGGCCGGGAACACCCCAACGGCCCAGTCGCTCCGCTGCGACCACCAGATCGACAGGGTGCGCCTCGATCCCGTCGTACTTCTCCGGTACCGCCAGTGCGGTGACACCGAGGTCAGCGAGCTGTGCCCACATCTTGCGACCAGGGGAGGTATCTCCTGCGGCCCAGGCACGCACAGCGGCAGGCACATCGGCGGCGGCCAGCGCCGCGTCGATGCTGGCGGCGAAGTCGCGCTGCTGTTCGTCAAGATCAAATTTCATGGTCTACTTTCGGGGAAGTCCCAGTAGGCGCTCAGCAATGATGTTGCGCTGAATCTCGTTGGTGCCTGCGTAGATTGGGCCACCGAGCGCGAACAGCAGCCCGTCGGTCCACGCGTCGGCCAGCTCACCGTCGGCGCCCCGGATGTCGAGCGCAGTCTGGTGTAGCGCGACGTCGAGCTCGGACCAGAACACCTTGGTCACCGACGATTCGGCGCCAAGCTCACCGCCCGCCGCCACCCGTGTCACGGTGCCGAAGGTGTGCAGCCGGTAAGCCTGCGCCTTGATCCAGGTATCGGCCACTCGGTCCGCGAAGACCGGATCCGGATTTGCTTTCCATTGCTCAACGAGCCGTTCGGCTGGGGCCAGAAAGCGTGCGGGACTGCGCAGCGACATGCCCCGCTCATTGCTTGATGTGCTCATCGCTGCGCGCCAACCGTCGTGCGGTCCGCCGATTACGTCGTTGTCGGGGACGAACACGTCCTCGAGGAAGATCTCGCCGAAACCGGTGTCACCGCCAAGCTGAGCGATAGGCCGGACGGTGACGCCGTCGGCTTTCAGGTCGAACATGAAGTAGGTCAGGCCGCGGTGACGTTCAGCTTTGGGGTCAGATCGGAACAACCCGAATGCCTTGTCTCCGAACGGTGCTCGCGAACTCCAGATCTTCTGGCCATTGAGCAGCCAGCCGCCGTCGGTCTTGGTGGCGGTCGACCGCAGCGACGCCAGGTCACTGCCCGACTCCGGCTCGGACCATGCCTGCGCCCAGATCTCCTCGCCGCTGGCCATCTTCGGCAGCACCCGATCAAGCTGCTCCTCCGTGCCGTGTGCGAAGAGCGTTGGCGCAAGCATCGACGTGCCATTGGCACTGGCCCGTCCCGGCGCGCCCGCACGGAAGTACTCCTCTTCGAACACGACCCACTGCAGCAGGGTGGCGTCACGGCCGCCGTACTTCTCGGGCCAGGTGATCACGGATAGACCGGCGTCGAAAAGCACTTTGTCCCAACGCCGATGCTGCTCGAAGCCCTCCGCGTTGTCGTACGACTTCGTCGGGAACGACTCCCTGTTCGCCGCGAGAAAGTCGCGTACCTCGGCTTGGAACGCCAGCGTCGCGTCGTCGAAATTCAGGTCCATCAGGCTCTTTCTCGTAACTGTGGTTTGACCACCTTGCCGCCTGGGTTGCGTGGTAGCACGTCGAGGAACTCCACCGAGCGCGGTGTCTTGAAATTCGCCAAATGCTCGCGGGTGTACGCGATTACGGTCTCTTCGTCGAGAGTTATGCCGGGCTTGGTCACGACGAACGCCTTTCCGACCTCACCCAGGCGGTCGTCGGGCACGCCGATGACCGCGGACTCGGCGACACCGTCGAGCCGCGCCAACACCTGCTCCACCTCGGCGGGATACACGTTGAATCCGCCGCAGATGTACATGTCCTTGAGCCGGTCGGTGATGCTGAGATTCCCCGCGGCGTCCAGCTTGCCGACATCGCCGGTGTGCAGCCAGCCGGAGGCATCGATCGCCGCGGCGGTGGCCTCGGGGTCGTCGAGGTAGCCGAGCATCACATTAGGGCCACGTAAAAGGACTTCGTCGTGTTCACCGATGCGCAGCTCGAAATCCGCGATCGGGCGGCCGCAGGTGGTGGCTACCGTGACCGCTTCGTCGTCGGCTCGGCACATGGTGCCGAAGCCGTTGGCCTCGGTCAGCCCGTAGGCGGTGAGCACGATGTCGATGTCCAGTTCTGTCTGCATGCGTTCGATCAGCACGACCGGGACCACCGCCGCCCCGGTGACCGCGAACCGCAGCGAGGACAGGTCGTAGTCGCGGCGCTTGGGATGGTCGAGCAGCGTCTGATAGATCGTCGGCGGCCCAGGGAGCACGGTGATGCGGTGGTCGGCCACCGCCCGCATGGCCTGCTCGGGATCGAAGGTCAGCTGCGGGATCAGGGTCGCGCCGGTCTGCAGGCACGCAAGGATTCCGGCCTTGTAGCCGAAGTTGTGGAAGAACGGGTTGATGCAGAGGTAGCGGTCGTCGCTGGTGATCTGCCCGCACTCCGCCCAGGCCGCCGACCCTGCGAGCGATTGCCGATGCGCACACAGCGCGCCCTTGCTGCGCCCGGTGGTGCCGGATGTGAACAGGATGTCGGAAACGTCGTCGGGTATCACCGCGGCAGCGCGGGCATCGACCGCACCGAGGTCTGTGCCGCGGCTGATGAACTCCTCCCACGTTCCGTCGTTGTTCTCGATCGGCACCCGGACGATATGCCTGAGCCTGGGCAGCGCCTCGCGGTCGATCGACGCGGCCTTGTCTGCGCCGAGGAACTCGCCGGACGCGAACAACAGCGGTGCGCCGGTGCGCGACAGGATGTCGGTGGCCTCACCGGCGGTATAGCGAGTGTTCAGCGGCACGAGAACACCGCCGGCGTAGGTGGTGGCCAGGCACGCCACCACCCAATGCCAGGTGTTCGGCGACCAGATCGCGACCCGGTCCCCGGCACGTACGCCAAGGTCGATCATCGCCGCCGCCGCCAGGCGGACTTCGTCGCGCAATTGGGCGTAGGTCAGCCGCCGACCGTCGGTGACCAGCGCGTCGTGGTCGGCGAATTGGTCGGCAATCCGGTCCAGGACATGCGGAATGGTCGCGGGACCGTCCCCTGCCCTGCGGCCGTGGGCCCAGTTCATCGATGCTCCCCTAACAAAGCAAGTGCTTGGTAGGTTAGCCTACAAGGGTGATAGGGGTCCAGGAGTTCAGGGCCGAGGTCCGCGAGTGGCTCGCCGACAACCTCGTCGGAGAGTTCGCCGCGCTCAAGGGTCTCGGCGCCCCGGGGCGTGAGGACGAAGCCTTCGAGGAACGGCGGGCGTGGAACCAGCATCTGGCGGCGGCCGGTCTGACCTGCCTCGGCTGGCCAGTCGAGCACGGCGGCAGGGGTCTGTCGGTGGCGCACCGCGTCGCGTTCTACGAGGAGTACGCGCACGCGGACGCGCCCCACAAGGTCAACCACTTCGGGGAGGAACTGCTGGGGCCGACGCTGATCGCCTACGGCACCCCCGAACAGCAGAAGCGATTCCTGCCGAAGATCCTCGACGTGACCGAGCTGTGGTGCCAGGGCTACTCGGAGCCCGGCGCGGGCAGTGACCTGGCCAACGTATCGACGACGGCCGAGCTCGACGGCGACCAGTGGGTGATCAACGGCCAGAAGGTGTGGACGTCGATGGCACACCTGTCGCAGTGGTGCTTCGTGGTGGCCCGCACCGAGAAGGGTTCCAAACGCCACGCCGGTCTGTCGTACCTGTTGGTGCCGCTGGACCAGCCCGGGGTTGAGATCCGCCCGATCGTGCAGTTGACCGGGACGGCGGATTTCAACGAGGTGTTCTTCGACGACGCGCGCACCGAAGCCGATCTGGTGGTCGGGCAGCCCGGCGACGGCTGGCGGGTCGCGATGGGGACGCTGACGTTCGAGCGCGGTGTGTCCACGCTGGGCCAGCAGATCCGCTACGCGGGTGAGCTTTCCAACCTGGTGGAGATGGCCAAGCGCACGGGCGCCGACGACGATCCGCTGATCCGGGAGCGATTGACCCGGTCCTGGGTGGGCCTGAAGACGATGCGGTCCTACGCGCTGGCGACCATGGATGTCGAGCAACCCGGCCAGGACAACGTGTCGAAACTGTTGTGGGCGAACTGGCATCGCGACCTCGGCGAGCTGGCGATGGACATCGTCGGCAAGGACGGGCTGGTCGCCAAGGACGGCGAGTTCGACATGTGGCAGCACCTGTACCTGTTCACCCGCGCGGACACCATCTACGGCGGGTCTAACGAGATCCAGCGCAACATCATTGCCGAGCGGGTGCTCGGCCTACCTCGTGAGGTGAAGGGATGAGCCTTGGCCGCGGACGAGAGGAGCATCAGAGTCTGAGCACAGCGCCGAAAGAGATTGAGGGACACGGCCTTCTGACCGGAAAGGTGGTCGTGGTGACGGCCGCCGCAGGCACCGGCATCGGTTCGGCCGTGGCGCGTCGTGCACTGGCTGAGGGCGCGGATGTCGTCGTTTCCGATCACCACGAACGACGGCTGGGCGAGACCCGCGACCAGTTGGCCGAACTCGGCCTGGGCCGGGTGGAGAGCGTGGTGTGTGACGTCACATCCACGGCGCAGGTGGATGCGCTGATTGCATCCACCACGGCACGCATGGGGCGCCTTGATGTGTTGGTGAACAACGCAGGCCTTGGCGGTCAGACGCCCGTCGTCGACATGACCGACGACGAATGGGACCGGGTGCTCAACGTGACGCTGACGTCGGTGATGCGTGCAACCCGTGCTGCGCTCCGGTACTTCCGCGAGGCCGACCAGGGCGGTGTCATCGTCAACAACGCCAGCGTGCTGGGGTGGCGGGCGCAGCATTCGCAGTCGCACTACGCGGCGGCCAAGGCCGGTGTGATGGCGTTGACCCGTTGCAGCGCAATCGAAGCCGTCGAGTACGGCGTCCGCATCAATGCGGTCTCGCCGAGCATCGCGAGGCACAAGTTCCTCGAGAAGACCAGTTCCTCGGATCTGCTCGACCGGCTGTCGGAGGGCGAGGCGTTCGGGCGGGCCGCCGAGCCGTGGGAGGTCGCGGCCACCATCGCGTTCCTGGCCAGTGATTACTCCAGTTACCTCACTGGAGAAGTGATTTCGGTGTCGAGCCAACGCGCATGACATCGCAGCCGGCCAGTCGTCGTGACGAGCTTCTACAGCTCGCCGCGACGATGTTCGCCGAGCGGGGGTTGCGTGCAACGACCGTGCGCGATATCGCCGACTCCGCGGGCATCCTGTCCGGCAGCCTGTATCACCACTTCAAGAGCAAAGAGCAGATGGTCGAGGAGGTGCTACGGGACTTCCTGGACTGGCTGTTCGGTCGCTACCAGGAGATCGTCGACACCGAGCCGAATCCGCTTGAGCGGCTTAAGGGTCTGTTCATGGCCTCGTTCGAGGCGATCGAACACCGGCACGCACAGGTCGTCATCTATCAGGACGAGGCCAAGCGGCTCTCGCCGTTGCCGCAATTCGACTTCGTCGAGTCGCGCAACAAAGAGCAACGAAAGATGTGGTTGGACTTGCTCAACCAGGGCGTAGAGGAAGGCTACTTCCGGCCCGACATCGACGTCGACCTGGTGTACCGGTTCATCCGCGACACCACATGGGTTTCGGTCCGCTGGTATCAGCCGGGCGGGCCGCTGACGGCCGAACAGGTCGGCCAGCAATACCTCGCAATCGTTCTTGGCGGTATTACGAATGAAGGAGTCAGTCATGGCTGAGGCGTACGTCATCGAAGCTGTGCGCACCGCGGTTGGCAAGCGCAATGGATCGCTTGCCGGTGTGCATCCCGTCGACCTCGGAGCTGCCGCGTGGCGCGGCTTGTTAGACCGCGTCGATGTTGATCCCGGCGCGGTCGACGACGTGATCGCCGGCTGCGTCGACGCGATCGGACCGCAGGCAGGCAACATCGCTCGGTTGTCATGGCTGGCCGCCGGATATCCAGAGGAAGTGCCTGGTGTCACCGTGGACCGCCAGTGCGGATCCAGCCAGCAGGCGATTTCCTTTGGTGCGCAGGCAATTCTGTCCGGCACCGCGGATCTGATCCTGGCCGGTGGCATGCAGAACATGAGCCAGATCCCGATCTCGTCAGCGATGACCGTCGCGGAGCAGTTCGGGTTCACCTCGCCCACCAACGAATCGAAGAGCTGGCTGCATCGCTACGGCGATCAGGAGATCTCTCAGTTCCGGGGTTCGGAGCTGATTGCGGAGAAGTGGAACATCTCGCGCGAGGAGATGGAGCAGTACGCGCTGACCAGCCACCAGCGGGCCCAGGCCGCGATTCGCGCCGGCCACTTCGAGAACGAGATCATCGAGGTCGACGGATTCAGTACCGACGAGGGCCCGCGCGACACGTCGTTGGAGAAGATGGCGACCTTGCCCACCCTGGTTGAGGGTGGCCGATTGACCGCGGCGATGGCGAGCCAGATCTCCGATGGCGCGAGTGCCGTACTCCTGGCGTCTGAGCAGGCGGTCAAGGAACACAACCTGAGGCCGCGGGCGCGGATCCACCACATCAGCGCTCGCGGTGCCGACCCGGTGTTCATGCTGACCGGCCCGATTCCTGCGACGCGTTATGCCCTTGAGAAGACCGGGCTTTCGATTGACGACATCGATACCGTCGAGATCAACGAGGCTTTCGCGCCGGTGGTTCAGGCGTGGCTCAAGGAGATCAAGGCGGATCCCGAGAAGGTCAACCCGAACGGCGGGGCGATCGCGTTGGGCCATCCGCTCGGCGCAACAGGGGCCAAGCTGTTCGCCACCATGCTCAACACGCTTGAGCGTACGGGCGGCCGCTACGGTCTGCAGACGATGTGCGAGGGCGGCGGCACCGCCAACGTCACCATCATCGAGCGCCTGTAGTCCCGCGAAACTGTATTCCAGCAGGCCTCTACGCGAACTTTCGCTGCTGGAATACAGTTTCGGCGGTTATTCGACGAACGCGGCCGCCGCCTGCAGATGCTTTACGGCGTCGGCCACGATCGCGTCGATCAGCTCAGCGCACGATGGCAGATCGTCGAGAATGCCCGCGACCTGACCCGACGCGAGCACGCCGGCGTCCGTGTTGCCTTCGACCAGCCCGGCTTTCAGCAGCATCGGGGTATTGGCCGCCATCACGACCTGCGACCACGTCAGCTCCTTGCCGTGTCGCATCTCGAGCCCGTCGCTGATCATCGACCGCCAGGTCATGCGCGACATCTTCTTGAACTTCTGTGCGTTGCGGACCGCCGCCGAGAAACCTCGCAGCCGCGAACCGCTTTCGAGCTTCTCGACCAAGCCGGTGCGCAGCACCCGGTGCGGCATGCCGTCGACGCGGGTGGACACCACAGTACCGTCGAGCCCCGCCTCGAGATAGCGCTGTTTGACGGCATCCGGCACGGTGGAATCGGAGGTCAACAGGAATCGCGTGCCCATCGCGACGCCCGCCGCGCCATACGACAACGCCGCTGCTAAGCCCCGGCCATCGAAGAAACCGCCCGCCGCGACGACGGGGATGTCTACCGCGTCGAGCACCGACGGCAGCAGCAGTGTGGTCGCAATCGGACCCGTGTGCCCGCCGCCCTCGCCGCCCTGGACGATCACCGCATCGGCACCCCAGTCGGCCACTTTCTTCGCATGCTTTGCGAGGCCTACCGAGGGAATCACCACCACGCCAGCGTCTTTGAGCTTCGCGATCAGATCCGGCTTCGGCGCCAACGCGAACGACGCAACCTTCACGCCCTCGCGGATCAGCAGGTCGATGCGATCGTTGGCATCGCCCGCGTCGGCACGGATGTTGATGCCGAACGGCTTGTCCGTCGCCGCCTTGACCTTGGTAACCGCCGCCTGCAGTTCGTCGAGCGTCATGGTCGCCGATGCCAGGATTCCCAGGCCGCCGGCGTTGGCGGTCGCCGACACCAGCCGCGCACCCGCCACCCAGCCCATCCCGGTCTGCACCACCGGATGCTCGATACCGACCAGCTCGGTCAGCGGCGTGCGCAGCTTGCTCATGCTCGTACTTCCTTGTCCCGCAGCGACTTCGGATCGATCACCTCGCGCAGCAGCTTCAGCTCGTCAGCGGTGGGAAGCCGCGTCTGCTCGACCTTGTCCAGATCGTGCACCTCGAACGAGGTATTCTCTGCTACCTCTTCCGGTGTGATGCCCGGATGCAGCGACACCGCCCGCATCTGGTGATCCGGCCCGTTGAAGTCGAAGACCCCGAGATTGGACACCACCCGGTACACATTGACAAAGCGGTACGCCGGGTTGTCACGATCGACCTTGTCCCAGCCGATGCCCGACACGACGTCGACCGAATCGCCGAACACCCGCTTGGAGTGGTTGCCGACCCAGTAGCTCGTCGCGTGATTGATCGTGTTGCCTGGCGCGCCACGGACACCGAACATCTGCCGGGTCGGGTGCTGCAGCGGCCCGAATGCCGACAGGTTCTGATTGCCGAAACGGTCAATCTGATTGGCGCCCATGACCACATGACGACGCCCCCAGGCCAACGTCTCGAAGACCCTGCCGAACGGCATCCAACCTTCAATCGCCCCGACCGCCCCGATCGCAGGCGTGTCGGCCAGCAATTGCGCCTCGCCGTCGGTCAGTAGGATGTCGGGGGAGAACGTCAGCCGCGCCAGTCGCGCACCGATCGACACCATCGTCGCCATCGGGCTCACCATGATCTCGCCCGCGTCGCGGAACAATTCCGCACAGGCGACCGCACACACCTCCGGACGGCTCACGGAAATCACTGCGCTCCTGCCTTTCCGCTCCTCGCGTCCGCGGTCCAAAACTTTCGCACCGCGGCCTGATAGTCGGCCTCGCTGTCGGACAGATAGGTCTGAACAAAGCCGGCCCATGATTCGTCGGACGCGGCGGCCTCGGCGTAGTGCCGCTGGAATTTCTCGTCGCGACCGTAATCGGGTGCGGCGGTGGTGAAATGCGCGCCATTGGGCGCTTCGACGACGGAGTCCACCATCATCCGGTTGATCAGCAGCGCCTGCGGTGGAACGGCCTTGACGAGTTCCTCGGTGGGCACAACCCGCTCCACTGACAGATAACGCCTGTCAGCGGCCATTAGGTACAGGTCGTCGAAGTACGGGTCGATGCCGGTGTAGGCGGCGTTGCCTTGTGCATCACCGAGATTCATGTGCACGAACGCGGCGTCAAGTCGCAGCGCGGGCATCGCGATGAGTTCCTCGAAGTCTCCGTCCGTCGGATAGGGCGACGTCACAGTCTTCAGTTCCTCACCCCAGAAGGCGCGCACGTCGCTGCCAAGGCCGGCGCGGATCGGCAGGAACGGCAGCCGCTGCGCCGCCGCCTGAAGTCCGCAGCGCAGCATGCCCTCGTCCATCTCGCGGGCCTCGATCGCACCGCTGGTGCGCGCCTTGGCGAACCACGGATCGTAGAACGGTGCCGAATCCAACGACACGAAGCCGTAATACACGCGCCGCACCTTGCCCGCCGAGCACAGCAGACCGAGATCCGGCCCGCCGTACGTCACCACCGTCAAGTCCTTCACCGGAGTGCGCAGTAACGCGCGCACGAACGCCATCGGCTTGCGCCGCGATCCCCAGCCGCCGATGCCGATCGTCATCCCGCTCTCGATCGACGACACAGCATCGTCGAGCGTGGTCCGCTTGTCGCTCATGCCTGCTTGCCCTTCGCAGTGCCGGCGAACGCGTCGCGGTGTTCGTCCGCCACACCGGCGAGGTTCAGCTCGAACGTAAAGCCCTGTTCCATGCGGTAACTGGAGTTCACCTTCTGGACATCGATCAGATTGAGGGCTTCCTTGGCGGCGCGGATCACCCGGGTGTCCTTGGCGGCGATGTCGCGCGCGACCCGCAGCGCGGCCTCGTCCAACTCAGAGCGCGGCACGACTTCGTGCACGGACCCGAAATGGTGAAGGGTCGCGGCGTCGACGGTGGCCGCGGTGAAGAACAGCCTGCGCATCAGGTGCTGGGGCACCAGCCGCGACAGATGCGTCGCCGCCCCCAAAGCGCCGCGTTCCACCTCCGGCAGCCCGAACGTCGCGTCGTCAGAGGCGACGATCACGTCGGCGTTGCCGACGAGGCCGATGCCACCGCCGACACAGAAGCCGTTGACCGCCGCTACTACCGGCACCGCGCATTCGTAGACCGCGCGGAACGCCGCGAAGCAGCCGCGGTTGGCGTCGATGAGCGCGGTGAAGCCCTCGGTCTTCTGCATCTCCTTGATGTCGACGCCGGCGTTGAAACCCCGCCCCTCCGCGCGGAGGATCACGACGTGCGTCTGTTGGTCTTCGCCCGCCTTGGTAATGGCGTCGGCGAGTTCGAACCAGCCGCGCGACGGAATCGCGTTGACCGGCGGGTAGTCGACGGTGACCGAGACGATGCCCGGTTCCGTGGTCGTGGACGTGATTGGCATTGCACTTCCTGGGGTCGGTACCTAAGCAAGCACTTGCTTGGTACGCTAGCACAGTGACCGACGCCGCTGACATAAACCTCGGACTCAAGGACAGGGTGGTCCTCGTGACCGGTGGAGTCCGCGGCGTCGGCGCCGGCAT
>Ga0075428_100006535_pt1 | contig 12964 bp, 12 predicted proteins | sample RhiMetdeltSRZDD2_FD_75291 | JGI IMG/M metagenome (GOLD analysis project Ga0075428, IMG submission 75291) | Populus rhizosphere microbial communities from Tennessee, USA - Rhizosphere MetaG P. deltoides SRZDD2 | ecosystem: Host-associated > Plants > Roots > Rhizosphere > Soil | place: USA...
TCTCTTTATCTGGAGGGTGGAGATCAATTCGCCGCTCGTGCCCCAGCGAACCTGCCAGCGACGTCATTCGGCGCTGCGCTTACTCTGGCTGGACGGTGCAGGGGGCGTCGATCCATTATGGAAGCCCCCGAGAAAGTATACCAGCAGGATCGCCAGTACAACGCACAACAGCCCCAGCACCACGATCACGGCAATGCCCATCCCGCTTCCCGACTTTTTGCGGGATTCGTAGCGATTGGTCAATCGCGTGGAGCGCGGGACAGCTGGGGGTGTTTCTTCCTTGGCGGCCGGCGCGGCGGCGCTTGGAGTGGGGGGCGGCTGCGGCAATGCCGATGGCAGCGATGTAAAGACCTGGCTCGCTTGGCGCCAGTCAGTCCAGCCTTCGCGCCACACCAGCGAGTCGCCGCTGACCCGCCCCTCCGCGATCCAGCGGCGCATGATGTCACCCCGCGCCGGTCCATATTGATCGCCACCCGGAGGACGCACGTACCAGATTGCCGCGGGAGACTCGGCAATCGGATCGGATGCAGGGGACGCTGCAACGGGTATGGCGACCGGTATCGCCGCGGCCAGAGGGCGGGGCGTGACGGAAATTGCCACTGGGGCGGCTGGCCTCGCCGCCACCGCCGCATTGCCGTTGGCTGCTGCGGCCGCGCGACCAGGCGCGGGGAAGCGAGCCTCGTCGAGCAGATCGACCCGATCCTCGGCCTCCTCGCCAGGCTCTTCCTTCGCCGTCTCCTGCGACTGCTCCGGAATGCGCACGGAAGTGCCGCACTTGGGACAAACACCCCTCTTGCCTGCCAAGAAGGATTTCACGTTCAGCTTGTGCCCATTGGGGCAGCGAAACTTGATACCCATCGTGGTCTGGCAATTAGGAGCGACAAAGAAGGTTTGGGCACCCGGCAGAGGGCAAGCAAACCATTACGCAGGTCCCGCCTGACGGCATGTCTGAATCGATCGTCCGCCCGGCACCCCCCATTATACACGCTCGTCGAGCCCAACTCTCCAGACGGATTTTCTGCGGCTGGAAGGTCTTCAGAACGGTTTGGCACATGGGAGTGGCGGCTGGTCCGTCCCTTCGGCGCCACGTTGCACGGCACGCAAGTCGAGCTTCGGAGGCCGCGGTATGTGCCCGGTAGTTCGGACGGCTGGAGGTGGAGATGGACAACCAATTTGCAGGGTTGCTTTATTGCCTAAATTCAGGCGGCAAGGGCGGTTACGGCCGGGTGGCAACATCATCGAAAAGATCCTGGGCGGGGCCGAACCGCTCGCCCAGACCCGGTTGCCGGCAGTGAGTGCGGCGCTGCCATTTAAAAAAATCATAAAAAACGCACGGGAAGTTGTCCGCTTTTCTGTCCGGATTTCGACTTGCACTTGGGGCAGTGAACGCCGCCGGCGTATCCGGTTCACAGGGGCAGACTTGTAGCTGGACCGCCGGCGCGTTCCTTTTCTTGACTGAGTTCGCAGTGCGCGCCTGCTCTGGCCTTTTTTTGGGGCGCCATGTCCAGTTCTGCGCGCGTTTTTCGACCAACAAATGGGGAAGAGGATGTCCACCTGCGCCTCAGAGTGCCACGATGGCAACGGAGCGACCTTCCAAGCAATTTCGAGCCGACGAGCGGCATAGTTTTCCAGTGCGACCTGCCAAAACTAGCAAGGCCCGGCAGGGGGGTCGCCAGCGAGTGCAGCGCTGCCTGGAAATCCTCCGTTTGTTGACAACGGGACAGGAATGGCCGGCCAGACGCCTGTCGGAAGCATTTGACGTAACACACCGGACCATCCAGCGCGACATGGAGTTGCTGGAAAATGCCGGGCTGGTCGTGCGAACCAATCGCCAGCGGCCGCACTGCTACCGGCTGGCCAAAGAGACGACCTGGGAGCGGCCGCAGTGGTCGCTGGACGAATTCGTGGCACTTTTGTCACTTGCTGGCCGTGGGTTCGAGGGAATCTCTGCTGCGGCGCGGGCCGCTGCCATGGCGGCAATCGCCAGGAATGTGCGCCTGCAAGCTGCGGCCGCGCGTCAGCCGCTGGAAGAGCTGGTGGCGACCCTGGCGGCTCAACCGCCGCACTTACAGGCGGAGCTGTGCGGCCTGCCCTGGCTGGGACAGCTCATCGCGGCGCTGGTCGATCATCGCGCGCTGCGCGTCTTCCTGCGAGACGATTCCGGGTCGGTCGGCCCCGAGCCGCACCTCCTGGTGGCCGACCAATTGAGGGTGCAATTGGGCCAGTGGATCGTGTCGGCATACAAAGTCCACGGCAGCGAGCTCATGACAGTAACGCTGGAGAGCATCGCGTCCGTGGAGTTCGATGTGGACGATCCGTGACGCCTTCGGGGCCGTTTTTGCGCGTCAAGAGGGAAGCACGGCGCTCATCATGTTGGATTCGTTCCCCTGGCTGTCCCTGGCAACCGCATTTACGATGGTCGTCAGCTCGGGGTCATAATAGGTGTAATGCCAAAATGAGCCGTCAGGCATGACGGTCGCACTTTGTCCGTTCAGAACTCCGTCAAAATAGACGCGACAGTTGGACGGAACAAGATCATCGATAACGGTGCCTGACAGTAGCCAATAGTTTCCGATTCGAACGGCTTCAAACGACAGCAAGGTCGGCGCGACGTTCGGCTGTGCCTCGCCTTCTGCGACGAAAACTGTCGACTCCGTGGCCTGAATCGACTCGAAATATGCATCCGCCTCCAAGGGACCGACAAAGTCGTCGTGGTCAGACTGTTCCGCAAATGGCGAGTCGCCGACAATCGAATCAGCCATCGTTCCGCCGGACTCGACGATCGCTGGCTCAGCTTGGAGCGAGGGACAGGGGTCCAAGCTGCTCGAATCGACGGTTGAAAGCGCCAAGCGTGATTCGAGAGTTTCAAGAGCCAGCCTGCGCGAGCGACGAGATTTCGTTGTTGGTTCAATTGCTGATGGAAGGCTAGCGCGATTGGGGTGCAATTGGTGACTGCATGAACGTGACACAAACCTGACTCCCTGAAATGTGGGTAGCCCCCTCGTGATTGGCGAATCCTGCGCTTCGCCCCAAAGAGAGGTCGCAAATGGAAGTCCGAACCGGACAGGAAAGAGCTTCAGGGACTAAGTCGTTACGGCGCAACGACAAGCGCACACTGCCGCGCAAATTGCGATATCAGCGGCCGTTAAGAACCGTGAACAGGTTGTTCACGAAAATTGGCGCGACTTCGACAAACGAAATGCCCCCTGTTTGAAGCGGTCAGACGTTCTCCAAAGACACGCCAATGGCCTAAGGAACACGCTTATCCGAGCGCAATATATGACGACACTCGGCCAGATGCGGGCTCGTCGGCAACGACGACAAATGCCAACCAAGTATCAGGGAAGGCACTTTGGCGCCCGGTACCGGCGGAGGCGGCTTCGGTGTCTGGGGATCAATCTTTCGCCACGACGAGTAAGTGTATGCCTTGTCGGTGCCAAGCGCTTCTGCCGCTTGCAGATGAATCCGTGCCTTTGACGTGTATTCGGGTTTAGCGCTCGCCGCGCTGCTAAAGAGGAAAGCAGCCAGATTGCGGATTTCAATGTCGTGCGGATGCTCGTCTGCCAGTTTTTCAGCGTCCCGCAGCGATTGACCATCGGGCACGAGCTCGTACCGACCGTTCGAGTATTTGAGCCAGCACAGCGCGCGGTTATAACGGGCGAGCTCGTTTTCGGAGTCCGCTCGATGGATGCGGTCAAATTCCTTGATTGCCATCTCGAACGAATTCAGTTCGCCGTAGGAAATGCCCAGTCCATTGGTCACAAGCACGGTGTTCCAGCCAGATTGCCTGGCAACGTCGAACAGACTGCTTGCCTTCCTCGAATCGCCAGCTTCGCGTGCCGCATAGGCCGCGAAAATTCGGCCAACTTCTTCCCCGCGACTTCCCACGTTGCTGAAGTCCGCGTCCTGCCCAGCCGCGTCCTTGAGCTGCCGGTGCGTCTGTCCCCGCGCGAAATAGACCTCGATCGAGTCGTTCCCCGCTTCGATCGAGCGCGTCAACAGGTCCTTTGCCTGCGCGCACTGGCCGCGGTCGTAGGCCGCCAGGCCCGATTCGAACAGCCTCTCCCGCAGCGGAGGGAGCGTCAGCCAATATCCACCGGCAGCCGCAGCCACGGCCGACAGGCCGATGCCCGCCGTGATCAGCGCGCGACGCCTGCGGCGCAGATGCCGCGCCAGTCTCGCCTTCGGCGTGAGCAGTGCGGCCAGTGCCGACGACAGCTCCGCCGCCGATTCGAATCGATCATCCGGTTTGGGATCCAGCAAGCGCTGCAGAATCGCATCCATTGCCGGCTCGACGCGTGGGTTAAGTGCTCGCGCCGCAGGCGCGGGAGCACGTCGGCACTCGAGCCATTCGTCCAGAGTCGGCTGCGTTGTCCCGTCCGCTGGCGCTGGTCGCGACGGCAGCCGACCCGTCAGCAGTTCAAACAGCATGGCGCCGACCGAATACAGGTCCGATCGCGGGTCGCTCGCCGTTTCCGCCTCCGCGCGGCTTTCTGCGAGGAATTCAATTCGCTCGGGGGCCATGTAGGCCAGCGTTCCGCCGATCCGCTCCGCCGGAAGCCGCTCCTGGGTGGAGAGATTGAAGTCCAGCAGCATCGGCCGGCCGTCGCGCGACAAAAGCACGTTGGACGGCTTGATGTCCCGGTGCGTAATGCCGGCCTGATGCGCCTTGGCCAGAGCGGCAGCGATCTGGCGGCCGAGGTGGACGATGCCTTCCTCGTACGTCGCGCCGCGGAAAAACGGATCCACCGGTCCCCAGGCGGAGGCGTCCAGGCCAGCGGGCAAGTAGCCGCGGGCTACGCTCTCCACGAGGGCCGCAGTTGCCGGCGAACCACCCAGGACAAATGCTTCGTCCAGCAGGTCTACGAGCGTCGCGGTTCCGAGGAACGGCATGCAAATGCAGGTCATGCCGCTGAGGGGATCGGCGCGGACGGAGTGAATCGGCACGACGAGCGGATGGGAAATCCTTCCCATCAGCCGCGCCTCCCCACGGCCGAACTGCGAGACCTTGATGACGACCAGGCGTCCGCCGACTTCCAGTTCGCGGGCCAGGAAAACTTTGGCGACTGCGCCGGCGCCAATTTGTTCCACGATCTCAAAGCCCAGGAACTCCTCCCCGGGACGAGGCCAGACAGGCGCCGCTGCCGGCGCGCTGCCGGCCAAGAACTCGTGGACGTCGAGCATTCGCACCAGCGACTGCTTGTACGCCGGGAACCGGCTCATGAACGTGCTGGCAACGAACGTCTCGCCGTGCTCGCGCCGCAGGCAATACTCTTCGTAGATCAGGTCGATCGCCAGCGACTTTCGCTCCCGGACCTCCGGGTGTTCGCGCAAGAATTCTTGCGCGTCGGGGCGCTGGCCTTCGCGCCAGCGGGCAATCACTTCCCGGACCAGACTCTCCGGCGAAGCGCCTTGCTGGTTCTGGATCATGGTCTCGCCCCCGCTTGCGGCCACTCCCCGCAACTCACGACACCTCGGCATCCACCAGGTCCGCATCCGTTTCCAGGTCGACGAGCCGCGCGATGGCGCGGCGCACCGTCCGCTCGTTGACGTGCATCCGCCGCGCGATTTCGCAATACGTCTCCCCTTGGAATCGCAGCTCGAGGATGCGGCGCACGTCCTCGGGCTGTGCTTCCACCAGGCGGCTCCAGCGCTCGCGGGCGACGGCCACGGAGCTGGGGCTGGGATCGTGAGAATGCAACGACCGTGCGGCCTCGGGATCGGTTTGCTCGAGCGAAACCTCGCGCCGCACGTTATGCTTCTGCGAATCGAGCCGCCGTCGCGATTCGTCGATGACCTTGTTGCGAGCCATCGAGGCCAGGTACGCGAGCAGTTGCTGCGGCGTGGTCAATTGCCGGATGCGCTGCGGCTCGCGGAAGAACGAGGCCCACACAATCTGGGCGAAATCGATCGAGTCAAATTTCGACCGCAAATCGGAGGTCAACGTGCGGCGCACATAGCGCTGCACATGCGGGCCGTAAACTTCGATCAGCTCCCAGGCGGCGTCCTGCGAGCCCTGCCCCAACCGGTTCATCAACTGCGAAAACGTAGACGGGTGGTCGCTCATGAGTGGTCACTGGAAGCAAGTTGCCACGTACCGCGGGCAGCCTTGCGGTTCCTGCTCCCCGGCCATCCCGGCCATCACGATGGCTTGGCCATTGTAGCGGCTTTTCGAGATGATCAACACAAGAAACGGCCAGCCGCAACAGAATTGATCCAGCGGAGCCGGACTCCCAGACATCCTGGCGCTCTTCATTGCGGGCCGCGGATAGTGAGCGTTGCCCGGAAGAGTTCGAGGAGGGAGTGAAGCTGGGGCAGGCGGCCAAACCCCCCCAGGAGGGGACTTGATCTCGAATTAGCCTTTTGGATCGTGGCCCCTCAGCCCCAGGCGTTCCAGCCACCGCCCCCGCGAGGGCTTCTTGCCGGTGTCGGCATTCTTCTGCCCCTCAGCCGACACCAACTTGGCGCGATCGGCCTCGAAAGTGTGAATTTTTTCTTCCATTTCGGCCCGCTGGCGGGCGATTTTGGCGCGTTCCATCGACAGCTCGATCTCCGCCTGGCGGAGCTGTTCCCGCAGGCTGTCCTGAAGCTTCTTGAGCGATTCCCGCTCCTGCCGAATCAGTTCGTCGTTATCGAGAACGCCAGCGGCGACGGAAGACATGTTCACGGCCGCCGCCTCGCTGCCGCTGGCCTGGCCTTCCAGTTGCCGCCGCAATTCCTCGATCTGCTGCTCCTTGGCGGCCAGCTCCTGGTCCTTCCCGGCGACGACCTGGTTGGTCTTTTGGATGGCTTCCTCGATCGAGAGTTTCTGCTTCTGTTGCTGCTCGTCGTTGCCGTCGAAGTCGGCCTCGAGTTGAGCAAGCATTCGCCGCTTTTGCGATTCCCAGTCCATTCCACCGCTGGAGGCGACGACTCCGGTCCCGCTGCGAACGGCGCTCAATTGCTGGCTTACCTCGGCGTTCTTGTTTTTCAGGTCGCGACAATCCTGCATGGCCATTTCCAGCCGCTGCTTCAGATCGTCCAGCTCCTGAGCAGCCGCTGGGTCGAGGCCCTGGCCGGCTTTGTTTTCCGCTTCGCGGAGCCAGCCTTCCAGCCGCGTCTTTTCTTCGCGCAGTTGGGTCAGCTCGGCTGCCATTTCCGACGAACCCGACTTGCTGGCCGCCTTGGCCAGATCTTGCTCGAGCCGCTTTTTCTGCTTGTCGAAATCCGCTTGCGACTGGGCGAGCTGATCGGCCTGCTGGGCGCAGCGCTCGTTCAGCGACTTGATCCGATCGTGAAGCTGCTGCATTTCGGCGTCGCGGGAGGCGCCTTGGGCCGCGGACTGCTCGTGATGGCGCGACAATTCGTCGCGCTGTCTCTCCGACTCGCGAAGCTGCGTTTCCACTGCGGCCAGCCGCGCGGCCTCTCCTTCGCGTTGCTCGAGCTTGCTTTGCAGGCTGGTGACGCGCTGCGTCAGCTCGTCGCGCTCGTGCTCACTGTTCGCCAGTTCTTCCGATAGCCGCTCGTACTTCCCTTGGAGTTCCGAAAGACGCTGCTGGAGTTCCACCTCGTGAGAGGCATTCGAGGAGCGGGCCTCGGCATGCAGCAGCTCCCTCTCGGCCGCCAATTCTTTCTTTCGGGACCGAAGCTGGCGAGCGATGGTCCGCCGCTGGCGGGCGATCTCGCGTTCCCGATCTGCCAGAGCCTGTCGCTGCTGGTCAAAGTGGACCTGAATTTGATTCAGCTCCGCCATATTGCGGTTGAGCTGCTCGGTCTCATTTTTGTGAGCCCGCTGCGTCTCTTCCAGCCGCATCCGCTGCTGGGCCAACTCCTCTTCCCTGCGGTCCAGATGCTGTTGCCGCTCGCCCAGATTATCCGTCGAGCGTTCGAGTTCCCCCTGCCGGCGGTGGAGTTCGTCCTGCTGCCGCTGCAAGTCGCGTTCGCGCGCGTCGAGTTCGTCCTGACGCTCGTCGAACTGCGCCAGCCGTCTTTGCAGCTCGTCCAGCAGATGCTGATGCCGCTCCTGCGACTGGTGCCGGAAGTGTTCCCACTCGTCCCGATGCTTCCGGAGTTCGGCTTGTTGAATCGCCAGGTGATCGGCCTGTTGCTTCAGGGACGATTCTCGGGACTCTGCCTCGACCGAGCGCTCGCGGCTGTGTGTCTCCTGGCTGGCCAATTCGTCGGCCAGCTCGGCCAGCTTCAGCCCAAACTGGGAATGCAGCTGCTGGATCCGCTCCCGCTGTTCGCCAAGCAGCTTGCCGGCCCGCGCGCGGTGCTCCTCCAGCGTACGCGCAATTTCCTCGCCCCAGGTATCTTCCTCCTGGTGGGCCTCGCGAAGGGTGTCTTCCGTGGTACTCATCACACGCATGGGGAAGGTGTTCGCATGGCTGCCAGTTGGATCACCGGCGCGGGGCGTATTTTTCCTGCCGGCCCGCTTGTGGCGGGATACCGGCCGCCTTACGCAACCGCGAAACGGACGATTCGCCGCGAAAAGCGACTATGTGTGTATAGGTCACACCACAGGGTGGGTCAAAAGACAGCGGGCCGGTTGTAGCGGTCGCGCCCGCGGTACCAACCGGGCCGCAGTGCTCAGCAGTCAAGTTGAATAATCTGCCCAATCCGCGATCGCCAGACCGCAGGAGGCCAAAGAATATCCCGGCCCCATAGCGGCATTAATTAGCCGCTGAGTCGGCGAATATTGTGTCGTCGTGCTCATACGCCGGGGCGCAGCAGCAGAGGAATTTGAGCGTTTCGCTGCCGGCATTGACGATTGTATGGACCGACCCGGGCGGAATGGCGACTGCATCTCCCGGGCCCACGAGACGCTCCTGGTCGCCGATTTTCATCCGCCCCGTCCCGGAAAGCACGTAGTAAATCTCCTCCGTCCGTGCGTGATAATGAGGCCTGGTCGCGGCCCCCGGCGGCAGCCGCGCTTCCGCCAGGCTTTGTTTTCGAATGGACGAATTGCGATGGGCCAACAGCTCCCGAATTTCCGAACCGTCTTTGGTCGTAAAAGCGGGAACCTCGTCGATATGTCGGACGTCCATGGCTGGCGACTCTTAGAAACAATGCGCACCGGCCCCTGCGATCATTAGACATCCCGGCGGCCTGGCATTCAGCGGGGGAGCGTCTCGCCGCGAATCTTCGCCGAGAATTGCGGGTGATCTTTGTACTTGAGCACCGACCCATTAACCCGCGCGCGACGCTTGATTTCTTCGAACGGCAGCCGGTTGTCAATCAGCCCCAGGTCGTAGGCCAGCTTGTCGGCATAGCCCGGAAGCAGCACCCGGTAATCGTAAGGCACCTTGCCCGGAGCGATGGCGTTGATGTGCCGCACGATGTTCGTCGTGCAGTTGTTGCCGAGCGTGTCGTAGAACTCGGGATGCTCGCGAAGCTGGTTGGCCCGCTTGAGCATATCGACAAACAGCTTGCGGGCCATTTCGGGAGGCGCCGTCGAGCGATAAATGTAGACGTCCACGTCGCGGTGCTCGACGCGGACCGGGATCAAGTCCCGCTCGTCCGCAATCACGTAAATCAGCTCGAACTGGCCGAACGCGCCGAGCGCCGGGTCGTATCCCTCGCCGTTTTCCAGGCGGACTTCCACCGAAATGCCGACGTGGTCGCCCCCCTCAAAACCAAACGAGACGAGCGTGTGGGCCACCGCCTTGATTTCCGAGAACGGCACCACCACGAAATCCACGGACTTGATCTTCGACAGGTCGTAGGTCTTGTCGTAATGCTTGACGATGCAGTCCCGGTAAGTAAAGAACTCGGCATTGCGGACGTTGTGGATCGTCACCTGATCGCCGCTAATCTCGGCGTAGGCGAGCACTTTGTGTTCGGGGATCCAGTCGCGGTCGTTGGAAGGTTTTTGCGTGGTCAGCGAAACGAGCTGCGGCAGGCTGGGGGGCGGCTTGACCGGACCGTCGTTTTTTTGCTCGGCCGGCGCGCCGCTGAATGGCTCCTGGAGCTGGCGGATGAACATTTCGATCGCATTGGCGACCGGATAGTTTTCCTCCACGAAGCCGTCCGGAGATTCTTCAAGCGGCGGGCGGACGCAGCCGGGCCGCCCCGTTTCCGGAATCCCTCTGCCTTTGGCGCCGAGGCGAGAGGCAAATGCCTGCTGAAACTGGGGGATTGGCTCGGGCAAATTGTCGTCGAGCACCGGCATCTCGTGCGAGGCGAGCTGGGCGTCCGCGGCAAACTGGTCCCAGGCCTGGTCGAGCGGCTGGCGGGGCGCCGGCGCTGCGGGAGGCCAGGGGCCGTTTGCGCAGCCGGCGAGGACCAGCATGACCAATGCCGGCAGCAGGCCGCAAAAGCAGCGGAATAGCGTCATAGCCGTGTGGCTGCAAGCAATTGCCAGCGACGAGCCAATTGGCCGCTCTTCGCCCGGAGAAAGAACAAACGGTGGAGGTAGATACTGACCTTTGGCAAAGGGTGCAAGACCAGCGATGTGCTAGCTGGTGAATGCCGACATGGGGGCGATGCAAAAGCAGCGCGGTCGTAACGATTGCAAGGGCATTGTCGCCGCGCTTGCGTGTCGTGGCGGGAGTGCTACGGTTACCGAGTTGTGCGGACACCCCGAAGCTGTTGAGGTAGCCATGGAAAACTCCCGTTTCGATTGGTCGGCGTTTTATTTGTTTCTGATGACCTTGGTGGCGTTCGTGGTCGGCCTGGCCGGCTGCGGGCCCGTGGGCGAGTCTTTCGGCCTGCCGGCCGCCGCCCGCGTCCCGGCCGAACTGGAAACCGTCCAGGGAAAATGGAAGTTCGATAGAGCAAAGTCGAGTCTCGCCGCCGAAGGCGAGGACGACCGAGAGGAGATGTCGGCTGAGGATAAAGCGTTCATCGACGCGATGAAGAAGCTCGGAATCGGCATGTCCGACATCGAAATCCGCGGCACTCAAATCACGCAGCTCGAGGGGCTCTTGCGGGCTCAGTACGACCTGCTCGATTACAAGACCCAAGGAGGGAAGATCGTCGGAACCGCGCTATGGCACGAAGACCGCCACGATCCGGGAGATTGCACCGAGATCAAAGTCACGCTCCAGCGCGACGGTGATAAACTGATCTTCACGCGCGAAGATGACGGCGAGGTGGAGACGTTTTTCTTTCACAAATAGCAGTAGCTTAGTGGACTACCAGCCGATAGCCGCTGACGCGCGTGGCAAATAGGTGCGTCAGCAAGTACGCCGGCTGGGGCACGAATATGAGCCAATAGATCCAGGCGCCTTCTCCGGGGCCCAGGATCGCCGTCGTCAGCGGATAGGCGACGATCACCACTAATATCGTCAGCCCGATCGCCCAGGCGATCTTCCGCGCCATTCTTATGGGCGATAGAACGGCCCAAACCAGCGGCCAGGCCAGCAGCAGGTTATATCCGACCAGCATTGCGAAAAAAGAGCTGAGGACGACCACAAACCCTGGACCAGGGGAGGAATGCCCTACCAGCGCGATGATCCCGCGGCCAATTCCCAGTGCCATGGCAATCAGCGTCATGACCACGAGCATCTGCCACAGACTGTATTGAAGCCGCTCCATCGATCCGCGACCGCCCAACTCTCCCAGCGCTACGACTCGCAGCCGGTGCCAGGAGCGAATCAGCCAAAAAGGGACTTGGAGCAGCAGGAACTGCGCGATTCCGGCCAAAAACAAGCCCATTACGGCCGCCGGATTGGCGCCAGTTGCCGCCAGCGGCAGCGTCGCCGCAAAGAGTACGACCAGGCAAACCAGCGGGGCGACCGCCATCCGCACCGCGATGGCCAGCGGCCCCAGCGCCAACCAGGCGGCCGTTAGGCTGGTAACGGCCAAAGCCGCTCCCATTACCAGCACTGCGAAGTGCTGAACCGTATTCAACCCTCCTCCAAGAGACCACCTCCGGATCAGCACGGCGCCTATTAATCCCGCGTCCACGGCCAGCGCCAGCAGATGCCACACGACGAGCATGTGCGGACCACGCCAGGGGGACGGTGTGACTGCGTCGTTCATGAGTGGCAGTTTACATCCAGATGGGCGCGTGAGGGACATTGCTTGCCCGCCACTGCCCGCGGACCCCAAGCAGCCGCGAGCTACAACTTTGGTCCTTTTGCTCATGGCACACGTCGGCTATCGTGGCCGGAGGAAAATTGTGCTGGCGGATAAAAAAGGCGTTGCCTTCCATCCAGAGTCAACGGCGGAGGCGAGCTGGTGTCGCAAGGATCGTCCCAGGCATGGGCATTCTATCGAGAAGTGGCCGCCAGCCGCGTGCTATGGACGGTCTGCGACGCGCGCGGCTTTCCGGCTCCCAAAACTTCTAGCGGCAAACGCGCTCAGCCGTTCTGGTCCTCACGCTCGCGGGCTGAGCGAATTATCAAGTCGGTGCCGGCGTATTCTGGCTTTGTGCCGTACGCGGTGTCGTGGGCAGAATTCTGTGCAAAGTGGGCGCCAGAGCTTAATGAAAATAGGCTTCTCGTGGGCGTCAACGGGAGCGGCAAGCGGGCGGTCGGTTACGATTTGGAGCCGGAACGCCTGGTGGAGTGTGTCCAGGCCGTTATCGACAACCCGCAATAGGCCGTTTATTTCATGACCACCAAATCACCGTGCCGCCGGAGACGGACGCCGAGGTGATCATCACCGTGGACGGAGAGCAATTCGTGCATCCCGTTTTTCTGCATGAGGGAATCGATCCTCAAGCTGCGACCATCAATTTTCTGTAGCGCCTAGCTGCGTCGTCAATGAATTCCTCCGGCGGTGCTCGACCGTTTTTGGGCCGTCAATTCACCACATTCCTCAGCGGCAGTCCCAAAATTGCTCGGCGGCACGCTTCGGCCCCTTTGATCCGCATGTCGCGCAGGCCCTCTTCGCTGTAAAAAGCGTTGTGGGCATTGAGGATCACGCGATGGTGGGCCAGGTGATTCGGGTCACGCCAGGCGACGACGAGCGGATGATCGGCAGGCGGCGGTTCTTGGGGGAGGACATCGATGCCGGCGCCAGCCAGGCGTCCGCTGGC
>Ga0075428_100006537_pt1 | contig 12961 bp, 11 predicted proteins | sample RhiMetdeltSRZDD2_FD_75291 | JGI IMG/M metagenome (GOLD analysis project Ga0075428, IMG submission 75291) | Populus rhizosphere microbial communities from Tennessee, USA - Rhizosphere MetaG P. deltoides SRZDD2 | ecosystem: Host-associated > Plants > Roots > Rhizosphere > Soil | place: USA...
TCTACATCCTGAATCGCGAGACCGGAGCGCCCATTTTCGGCGTCGAGGAACGTCCGATGCCAAAGAGCAACGTGCCGGGAGAGCAGGCGTTTCCGACGCAGCCGATTCCCGTGAGGCCACCGGCGTTGTCGCGCGTCGCCTATGCACCCACGGATCTCGTCACCGCGGCCGACACGACGCCGGAGCACGCGCAAGCCTGCGCCGAGCTCGTGGAGAAGATCGGTGGCGTCTCCAACTCCGGGCCGTTCACGCCCTGGGGATTCCGTACGCCGGGCACGACATCGCCTGCGACGGTGGTCTTCCCTGGCGGCCTCGGTGGCGCGAACTGGGGCGGCACCGCCTTCGATCCCGCATCCCGGTTCCTGTTCGTGGCCACGCAGGACGTCGGCGCGCTTGGATCGATGGAACGGACCAAGGAGGGATCGCCCGTGCCGTACGACAAGACTACGCCGGGCCGGAACAGCTTCGACGTTCGAATCGGCGACGCGAACTGGCCATGCCAGAAGCCACCGTGGGGCCGGCTCACGGCCATCGACTCGGCCACTGGAGCGTTCGCGTGGCAGGTGCCGCTCGGCGTCACCGAGCAGCTGCCTCCCGGGAAGCAGAACACCGGGCGGCCCGTGCTGGCGGGGCCGATTGTCACAGCCAGCGGCCTGCTGTTCATCGCCTCTACCGACGACAACCGCTTCCGCGCGCTCGACGCGAAGACGGGCAAGGAACTGTGGGTCACACGTCTTGGACGACGAGGCAATGCCGACCCGATCACGTATCAGGGCGCTAACGGGAAGCAGTACGTCGCCGTAGTCGCCACCGATACGCTGATGGTGTACGCGCTCCCGTAGCACCGCGTCGTCTGTGATGGCGTCAGACGGTGATGACCTCCGCCATCCCCGGGATGAGCGCGTTCGTCACCACCCGGAGCTTCCCGCGGTGATCCACGGTCGCGGTCATCGGCAACGAGAGGTTCCCGGCTTCGACCTCACGATTCCACCGGGGTGTCCACCGTTGCCGCTTGCACGCGCTCACGGCGCCTCCAATCGGCGTTCTTATGACCTCCACGCGACCAGCCGGCTTCGTCCAGTTCGACGGCGTGCAGTGTGCCATCCTCGCCGAAGGTGAGATCGACGATTGAGGTGAACCGCGGCGTGCATCGACTACGCCACACGTTCTGCTCGCATCTGGCGATGCGTGGTGCACCGGCGCGGGCGATTCAGGAGTTGGCCGGGCATCAGGATCTGACCACGACGCAGCGGTACATGCATCTCAGTCCCGCGGCGATCGACGGCGCGATCCGGTTGCTTGAACTCAGTGCGTCGCCAAGAGTCTGTAACCGGCGTCAAGAACTTCGAGGGACCGGAGGCGGCCGAAGCGTCGATCCCAAGCGCCCGACTCAAGATCGGACTGAAGCCGTGCGATCCCTCGAGTGACCGTCTCCTGATCTAGCAAGGCGAATCCAGACATACTTGCCCGCACGGCCGGATCGGAATACGTCTCTGGTCGGCGCCAGAAGGCCGCAAGGAAGCCATCGACACAGTCATGGGGGATAGGCACTGGGTCAACGCGACAGTCCCCAAGTTCGACCTTCATCGCGGCAATCGACGGACTCCGCTTTCGATCGAGCTCGATGATTTCCGGAAAGTACGCCTGAGTGAGCCAGAAGTGGTCGAGGGCACTCGGGTCGAAGGCGAACACGACCACTCGTGTCGCCACCCGCTTCATCTCCGCGAGGCCAAGACGCCAGTCGGCCCAGTGGTGCAGCGAAAGCACCGCGAGCGCCACGTCGAACGTGCCCGCCGAAAAAGGTAACGCCTCAGCCACGGCCTGGACGGTCAGAGAGTTGCGACGTGGCCTCTGTTGAATCATGTTCCACGAGGGTTCAACGGCAATCACAGGCTGACCGGTCGGTTCGTAGGCACCAGCACCGGCTCCCACGTTGACGATCGAGCCTGCGCTCCCAAGTGCGGCCAGGATCGCGGCCGCAATCCGAGGATCTGGATGGCGAGTCGATGTATAGGTTTGCCCGATTCGGTCGTAGAGCACGTCAGTCATTTACCTCGGCGATCGGCGCGGGGCAGCAGATCGGAGCCCCCACAACTTGATCAAGATTCTCTGCCTCGCAGCGAAGGGGCGTGAACACAACGTGTAAATCGCCAATAGGCACGCAACAGTTGCGTTGGAGTGCAGAACGTGCAGAATCTGACCGGGGAGTCTCCGAACGCACGTTCGTTGACGTCCCGAACGACCTCGGCGTCGTCACGACGTTCAGCTCGGATCTCGATCCTTCTCATCCTTGGCGTTCGTCGGTCCAACGTCCAGGCTCACCGGCGACGACCGCGTAGCGCGAGCGACCTCAGGTGTCGCGCCATGTGCTCGCCATCGTCCGTCGAATTCGCATCATTCTGTTGCCACCACGCTGAAACTCGTAAGGAACAGTCTCGATCGATACGTTGAAGCCAGCCCGGCCGAGTTGGGCTGAGACGCCCTCGACGAATGGTGAAGGCACCGCCCCGAGCGCCAGCAGCGGGAAGATGCGGACCTCCCTCGCCACGCGACACATTTCTCGAACGGCGAGTTGATGGAATGCGTCACCCAGCTGCGTCGTGTACAAGAACAGAAAGTGCGACGACAACGCGAGATCGAACGCCTCATCGTTAAACGGAAGGCTGGGCAGCTCGGCATCGACGTATCGACCCTGCATCAGGCCCACCTGGTAGTCGTTCAGAAAGTCATTCATGGCGGCCATTCGCACTTGACCGAGCTCCTCAACCGAGCGAATCACATCCCAGACGAACTCTGTCAGGTTTCGGCGCGTTTGGGCGAGGATCTCGTCGTAGGTCGCGGCGATGCGCTCTCTCAGTTGATCAACATCGTAGCGGTAGATGGGGTCACACGAGACGACCGCTGACCCGCGACGCGTAGCTTCGGCGTTGAAGCTTGCCGGGCCATCGCCGCATCCCAGGATCTTCAGACCGAGATCGGATCCCGTCAACGCAAACATGCGTTGATATTCGTCAAAGGACCGACCCCACGGGACAACCTTGTCGAGGGTGAACATCGCCAGTCTCAAGTCGAAATAGCCGGCGCTACTCTCACCGTAGCGTCACGGCAGGATCGACCAACGCCGCACGACGCGCCGGAAAGAGGCACGCCGCGAGCGCCCCCGCGAGGACCATCGTGACAACCGTCGCATAGGTTACGAGATCGCGGGGCGAGACGCCGAACAACATGGACTCGATGACGCGGCCGATCGCCACACTGGCAAGCAGGCCCACTCCGAGGCCGACGAAGGCCGGTGTCATCCCCTGGCGACGCAACGCGCGCCCGATTACCTGCTCGCACAGCAGCTGCGTGCCAAACGCGCGGATAAGCCACCCGAGGTCGGTTTCGATCGCTCGTGCGCAGGCCGTCCTGAGCCGGCTGGGAACGATGACCAGCAGCGAGAAGAACAGCTCCCAACACCATCGGATCACGATGCGCTGCGCTGGGTTCACATGTGAAAGAAGATTCCGGTAACCTCCCGGCAGCCCGCCGAGGTATCCGCCGCCATGTAGGTCCTCTTTCGCGGCGGCACCGTTCGACCCCCATGTGAAGAACAGCGATGCCGAATGCGAGTCGCCCATCGCTCACCAGCGTGTCGCATTCTCGAACGATGTCTCTATACAGCGCCCGCGTGGCGGTGTGGTCCTGTGCCATCACAAACGCAAACGGATCGAGGTGCAGCACGTGCGCGGCTCCGAAAGCACCGTCCCGCAGTTGTGTCAGAATCGTTGGCTCTGAGAGTCCGCCTGGATCATCGACTCGAAGCCGGGATCGAACAGTACGGGCCCGGCGAAGGTCCAAACATTCCTACAACTTGTGAGTCGAAGAACGGCTGTATCCCGCTCACCGCAGCACCGAAGGCGCTGTCCCTCGATCCGCGGGGACCCGGTCGTTTTTATGCGCTGCGAGGCAGTTCTCCGAGACTTGCCGCTGACTGACGATGGGTTTGCTTCGGTCGTCAGCCCCGCCTTCGCCGCAACCTCACCAGCATGTTTCTGCTGTGGGACAGCGTGACGACATAGTCATATTTAACTAAGAATCATTGAATTTTGGCGGAGAGGGTGGGATTCGAACCCACGTGCCCCTTACGGGACAAGACGCTTTCGAGGCGCCCCCGTTACGACCACTTCGGTACCTCTCCGGATCGGGCAGTCGCGCTCGCCCGGGCGACGCGGGGGTCCGGCTGAAGCCGGACGCTACGAGCGCGTATTCCAGAACGTAATTATAGCCGTCGCGGATCGGCCGCTGCCACTGCCGCCTCCCGCTCGGCCCGGCGTCTGTCCCGGAAGAATTGCTGGATGAGATCGCGGCTTTCGGCCTCGAGCATGCCCCCGGTTACCGCGAACCGGTGATTCAGCGCCGGCGTCTCCAGCGCGCGCAGCGTCGACACCAGCGCCCCGAATTTGGGCTCAGCCGCTCCGTAGACGACCTCGCGCACCCGCGCGTGCACCAGCGCGCCGACGCACATCAGGCACGGCTCCAGCGTCACGTAGACGATCGCGTCAGTGAGCCGATAGTTGCCAAGCGCCTGCGCCGCGTCGCGCAACGCCAGGATCTCCGCGTGCGCGGTCGGGTCGACGGCGCGTCGTGGCTGGTTGAACGCTCGCGAGACAATGCGTCCGTCGGCGACGAGCACGGCGCCGATCGGCACCTCACCAGCGGCGAGCGCGAGACGGGCCTGCTCGAGCGCCGCCGTCATGAACGTCTCATGCGACACGCCCTACCCTATCACGCGACGATCCGGGCTGACCGCTCGTGAACGCGCGGCGGCCTTTCGACCTACGCCGACGGCATCCCCGCCAGATAGATCTTGCCGGTCGGCGCCGGCACGCCACCTTCCGGCTCGAGCGAGACGGCGACGCCGGCCGGCGGCGGAATGTCGGGCGCAGTCTCGAGCACCGCCGTGGCGCCGCCGGCCGCGTCCGGGGTGACGAGTCCTGCGCTGATCGGCGCACCGGCCGTCAGCACCCAGATCTGATACACGCGTCCCGGCGGCAGCTCTGGCAGGTTGGTCGCCGTGAAGACGAGCCCGTGGTTGCGGCTCCAGAACGCGCGCGCACGCGCGTCCGGCGCCACCGCCTGCCCCGCGAGATCGACGCGCGCCATATCGGGCGACGACAGCACGGCCATGGCATTCTGCGCGCGGTTGGCCGCGCGCTGCGCGTCGCCGGTGGCGCGTTCGGCGAGCTCCGCACGGCGCACGGCGTCGTCCAGACGCGACTCGAGCGAGTCGACTCGGCTCTGCAGCCGCTGTGCGTAGGTGCCGAGCGTGAGCGAGACGACCAGCAGCGCAGCGACCGGCAGCCAGGAGGTGGGATGCGTCCAGCTGCTCGTGCGTCGATCAGCGTCCGGCGTCGGCCGGCCGAATCCGAGGGCGACGGTCGAAGGAGTCCGGCTGAAGCCAGCGTCCGACACGCCGTGCGCTCGCGATGCCGTTGCCGCACCCAATACCCAATCGCGCAGCTCCGGCCGCGGCGTGCGCGACGGTGTGCTCGCCGCAAGCGCGATCGCCACGCGCTGCATCGACCGGACTTCCCGCTGACACTCGGCGCACGCCGGCAGGTGCGCATCGAAGGCATCCCGCTCCTCGGCGTCGAGGGTGCCGAGCACGTAGGCGCCGGCGAGCGACAGTTTGTCGTGTTCGGGGGTCATGCTTCGGCACCCGCAAGCGCGTCCCGCAGCTTGAGCAGCCCGAGACGAATTCGTGTCTTGACGGTGCCGAGCGGCTGCTCCAGCCGCTCGGCGATCTCCCGTTGCGTCAACCCCTCGAAGAACGCCAGCTCGATCGCGACCCGCTGCAGCAGCGGCAACTCGCCAAGCGCGCGCCGGACGCGGACCACATCCTGCTCCAACGCCATCTCGTCGACAGGATCTGCTGCCGGAGACGCGTACCGCTCGAGCGCGGTGTCGTCGACGCCCTGCCCGCGGTCGGGCCTGGCCTGACGGCTTCGCAGTCGATCGATCGCGCGCGTTCTCGTCATGATGAGCAGCCACGCCGCCACGGACCCGCGGGCGGCGTCGTATCGGCCCGCCTGCCGCCAGGCCTGCGCAAACACCTCCTGCACTACGTCCTCGGCGTCGCCCTCCTCGCCCAGAATCCTCAGCGCCAGCGCATACACGGTGCCCGCGTGGAGATCGTAAACCGCCGCGAGCGCCGACGCATCCCCTCCGGCGACCTGCTGGATCAGCCGAACGTCCGGTCCCTGCCCGAGGTCGCCGGCGCCTGGCCGCGCGAACACCGCCATCACATCCATAGCTACGGCTGGCGGGGGGAAATGGATTTAGGGGGTGCGAGGGTGCGAGGGTGCGAGGGGTGCGAGGGTGCGAAGGCCTGTCGCGCCGTCGCGCGATCTGGGTTCTTCCGGCGAGTGTGGGCCGCAGGCCAGGGCGCGTCTAGAGAAAGAACCGGTACGCTGGATTCTCCTGCTCTGCCGTATACGGGTAGCCGAGCTCGTCCAGAAACGTTCGGAATGCCGCCAGATCCGGGTCCGTCACCTCGAACCCCGCCAGCACCCGGCCGAAATCCGCGCCGTGGTTCCGATAGTGGAACAGGCTGATGTTCCAGCGCCCACCCAACTGCTCGAGGAACTGCGTCAGCGCGCCAGGCCGCTCGGGGAACTCGAAGCGGCACAAGCGCTCGTGCCTCACGTCGGGCGCCCGGCCGCCCACCATGTGACGAACGTGCAATTTCGCCATCTCGTTGTCGGTCAGATCCTCGGTCTCGTACCCCACGGCACGCAGCCGCCCGGCAAGCGACAGACCATCCTGGCGGGATTCGGTGGCGATGCCGACGAAGATGTGCGCCTGCGTCCGACCGCTCAACCGGTAGTTGAACTCGGTGACCACGCGCCGGCCGAGCGCCGAACAGAACTCGCGGAAGGCGCCGGGCCGCTCCGGGATCGTCACCGCCAGCAGCGTTTCGCGCGCCTCGCCCACCTCCGCGCGCTCGGCCACGAAGCGAAGCCGATCGAAGTTCATGTTGGCGCCGCTCAGCACGGCCGCCAGCGACAGGTCCCGCGCGCGCTCTCGCTCCACCCATGACTTGAGTCCGGCCACCGACAGCGCACCGGCCGGCTCCATGATCGTGCGGGTGTCGTCGAACACGTCCTTGATCGCCGCGCAGACCTCGTCGTTCGTCACGCGGATCACTTCGTCCACGGCCTGCTGCGCGATGGCGAACGTCTGCTCGCCGACCTCGCGCACCGCCACACCGTCGGCGAAGATGCCGACATGATCCAGGTGGACGCGCCGGCCGGCCGCCAGCGATCGATACATCGCGTCGGCCTCGTAAGGCTCGACGCCGATGATCTTCACGTCGGGCCTGAGCGCCTTGATGTAGCCGGCCACACCCGCGATGAGACCGCCTCCCCCAACCGGGACGAACACCGCCGCCAGGCGATCCTGGCTGTGACGCAGGATCTCTGCGCCGATCGTTCCCTGTCCCGCGATCACCAGCGGATCGTCGAAGGGATGGATGAAGGTGCGGCCCGTCTCCACCACCAGCGCATCGCAGTGCACCTTGGCGTCCGCGTAGCTGTCGCCGTGCAGCTCCACCTCGGCGCCGAGCGAACGCACCGCATCCACCTTGATCTGCGGCGTCGTCTGCGGCATCACGATGGTGGCGGGCACGCCGAGGCGGCGGGCCGAGAACGCCACCCCCTGTGCGTGATTGCCGGCGCTCGCCGTGATGACGCCGCGCGCCCATTCGCTCTCCGGCAGGTGGGCGATCTTGTTGTAGGCGCCGCGCAGCTTGAAGCTGAAGACCGGCTGCAGGTCTTCGCGCTTGACCAGCACCTCGTTGTGCACCCGCCTCGACAGCCGCGGCGCCAGATCGAGCGCCGTCTCCCGGGCCACGTCGTACACCCGGCTCGTCAGCACGTTGTGCAGCAGCGTCGTCAGGATCGAGTCGCGCGCGTCGGTGGCCTGGCCCACAGCACATCTATAGTAATCAATGCTGAGTGAGGCGCGCCCGGTGCGGCCTGCCCTGAGCGAGCGCGGAGAGCCCATCGCGAGTCGAAGGGTGCGCCGGCCCGGGCAGTCCCGACCCCTTCCCAACTTTCCGCTCGCGGCCCGGTTTGTCGCCTGCTATAGTGCTGCCGCCTGCCTTTTTGAGCGGATGCCTCCGCTCGATGGATTGCCATGCGCCTGTTTCTCGCTTCCGTGGCTTTTGCGGGCCTGGTGTCGCACGTGACGGCGCAGGCGCCTGTTGCTCCGCCGCCGAAGTCCCCGTCAGACCGCTCGCCTTTGCGCGACACCGAACGCCAGGTCGTGCTGGAAGCGTGCGTTCACGGCAACCGTCTAAAGGTTGCCGATGGCAATGCGGGGAACAATCTGCTGACCAAGACCCTCGGCACGAGCGAGTTCGTTCTCGAAGGTCCGAAGGAGACGCTCCGACAATTGAAATCCGCACACGACGGTCACCAGGACGAGATCACGGGAATCGTCGTGATCCCTTACAGCCGATCCGAACAGACGGAGATCGCCACGAAGGAAGTCGGGAAAAAGACTCGGGTGACGGCTGGCACGAAATCCTCGGCGACAGACACCCTCCAGCCACCCTCGACGCCCAAACCGGTGCGGTTCAAGTTCGTATCGCTCAGACACCTCTCGGACAAATGCTCGACTCACGGCTGACGCAGAGCACGAGCGCTGACCTGGGCGGAGCGACCCGACCCTGGATCGGTGGTGCAACAGACTAGAACGCTGCGTCCGGCGACGGCTGGCGGTGCCAGCGATCGACACGGCGCTTGAGTACGAAGAGGTCCATCATCAGCTTCGCCGCGGTCGCGACGGAGTGTGGCCGCGCCTTCACACGCACGTGGCCTTGCCGGATGGCATCGCAGATGGCATCGGGATCGGGCTCGGCCGAGACGAGCGAGTAGGTAGTGCCCAGCTGCTCCAGCCGGTGCACGTCTCCGTTGCCCACCATCGGCTTTCCATGAGCACGGGCCCACCGCTCGGCAGCGCGGTTGAAGTTCAGTCTCTCAGTGAACATCCCGTTGTATTCGACGGCATCGAAGAGCACGGCATGCCGCGCCAGTTCTCCGTGGAGGCACGACCTCGACGGAAAAAATGGATGCGGGGCGATAACCAGGCCGGGCTCACGCTGACGGAGCCGCTTCAGATCATCGAACGTTCGCACGCCTTTCACGCCGCCGCGAAAATTCAGCAACAGCACGTGCCGGCCCTCGATCGTGCGTTCGACCCCGGGGATGAGGACGATTCCGCGCTCTCTCGCGTAGCCGACAAACGGAGACACGTCGAGCTGCCAATCGTGGAGGGTCACCGCCAGGGCGTCGAACCCGAGCGCAGCCGCCCGCTCGATCAGCTGAAACGTCGAGTACGGGATGGCATCGTACGGATCGTCGGCGGTATGGGAGTGCAGTTCTACTTTCAGCACACGGCCACTGCACTCAAGATTCCTGCCGTGCGACATACTCGGAATCATCAGGGTTTCGAGGCCGCCGCGCGAGAAATGTCCGCCTCCGCAGCTAATTCCGCCACGCGTCTGACAGAAGTGCATACGATCGCACACGCTCTGCGCGGCCAAACACCATCGTGGTCACCATGAGCTCGTCGGCGCCCGCGTCCTCCGCAAGATGCCGCAGCAGTCCGGCAACCCTCGCCGGCGATCCGACGACGTGGCGGAGCCGATTGCCGTCCACCACGACCCGGTCCTGCGCAGTATACGGATAGCGAACAGCCTCTTCGGGACTTGGCAGCGGCGCGAACTGATTCTGATGACGGCGCACCCACGCGAGGTCGGTCGAGGAGGCGAGATAGTCGGCCTCTTCGTCTGTGGGCGCGCACACAACAGCGACGCCGAGGATCACGTGCGGCTGGCGAAAATGCCGTGACGGTGTGAAGTTCTCACGGTACGCCCGAATCGCCGGCCCCGGCGGCGCTGGACTGAAATGCCGCGCGAACCCGTACCCAAGACCGAGGGAGCCGGCAAAGGCTGCCGTCGCGCCGCTCGAGGCCAGCACCCATACCGGCGGCAGCGAAACATCCTCCGGGACGACGCGGATGGTGCCAAACGGATGATCTGGCGCGAAGGCTCGCGCCGAGAGCGCGAGCAACTCGGTGAGCTGGTCGGGAAACTGCTCGGCGTCAAAGGGGCGGAGCGCACGCGACGTAGCTGGATCCGTTCCCGGGGCGCGGCCGACGCCGAGGTCGATTCGCCCGGGGTGCAGCGCTTCGAGCGTATGAAACAGCTCGGCGACGCGCAGCGGCGCGTGGTTCGGCAGCATGATGCCGCCAGACCCGACGCGGATGCGGCTGGTGGCGGAGGCGATGTGCCCGATGAGGATCTCCGGCGCCGAGCTGCCGATGCTGGCCATGCCGTGATGCTCGGCAAACCAGTACCGCACGTAGCCGAGCTGTTCTGTCGCCTGCGCCAGATCCACGGCCTCACGCATCGCGTCGCTTGCCGTGGAGCCTTCTCGCACAGGCACGAGATCGAGCACCGAGAGCGGGACTGACACACATCCATTCTCTGCGAAGGAGATCGGCTCCGGGCTCCAGGCTCCGGACTCCGGGCGGACCTAAGAAGGTCCGCCTCTACGTCCTGCTACGTGCCGCGCGCTGAGGCCGATTGTTTGTCGCGACCAAAAGCCCAGAGCTGAAAGCCTGCGTCATGCAGTCAGCCAGGTGATCGCGGCTTCGAGGCGCGGACGCAGAGCGTCGACGGCGAGGTAGGTGAAGAGCAGCAGAGCGCCCCCGAGCGTCACGTTTACCGGCCAGCTGTTCCGCGCCGAGTGGGGGAAACGACGCGAGTTGTTGAGCCAGAGCAGCGTCGAGATGACGAACGGGAAGAACAGCGAGCCGATGACGGTGTAGACGAAGACCAGCCACACCGAGCGGCGGATGACGAGCGCCGAGATGGCCGCGAGCGTTAGATAGAGCGCCCACGTTCGGTAGGCGAATCCCTGCTGGCCTGCTGGCTTCTGCCTGCGCCACAGATGAATCCAGTCGTCGAAGAGAAACGGCACGCCGTGCCACACGCCGAGCACCGACGAGAACGCGGCGCCCCAGAAGCCGAGCAGGAACACGGCACGGCCAATGGGACCGATCTCCGCCCCGATCCGATCCGCGAGCTGCAGACACAGCCGTGGACCTTCGTCGAGGATCTCGCCCTTCCAGTCGATCTGCGTAGAGAGAAACATCATCGATAGGCAAAAGAGGAGGACGAGCGAGAACGACACCAGCAGATCGACGCGCGCCGACGCCAGGCGCTCGCGTCCCGACCATCCCTGCTCGCGCATCCAGTAGCCGTACGACAGCAGTGTGACGGTGCCGCCGACTCCGCCGATGAGCGAGAGCACGTAAGCCGTCGACAGAGGCTGCCGGGCGCCGGCGTGCGACCAGTCGGCGCCGGACCACAGGAGGATCAGCAGCACGGTCGAGATGATGGCGCCGAACTTGAGCCCGACGAACCATTTGACGATCCCGAGAAACCGCTCGTATCGCCCGTAGAACACCATCGCCAAGGCGACCAGCGCATGCAGCAGGCCCCACGCCCAGAGCGGCACGGCCGGGAAGATGGCGGCCGGCACCAGCGCGCTCGCCGCGACGAGCGCGCTCGACACGGCGTAGCTCCACACGATGAAGTAGATGAAGAAGCCGGCGATGACGGCGACGGGAAGCCGATCGCGCCAGCCCTCGACGAGCGTGGTGCCCGTGGCGAGCTGCCAGCGTGCGCCCCCCTCGGTGATCGCGAACTTGATGATCACGCCGGCGAGCACCGCCCAGACGAGCGTCAGCCCGTAATCGGCGCCGGCGATCGTGGTCGAGACCATGTCGCCCACGCCAACGCCGGTGGCGGCGAGGAGCAGCCCGGGACCGATGTCGGAGAGCCGGGCTGACAGACGGGACATGCGTGTGGGCGGATCCTATCCGAGGACGAGGTGCCGCGGTGTCCGGGCAGTCTCCGCGGAGCTGAAGCTCCGCGCTGCGAAACACGTGACGGGCGTGGCGAAACCGACGTGTACCGCGGAGCTAAAGCTCCGCGCTGCGAATGCTGCGATACGTCATGCGAGCTTCACGGGCAGACTGTAGATTCGCTTCCCCGTGGCCGCGTAGATCGCATTGACCAGCGAGCCGGCAATCACCGCCGTGCTCGGCTCGCCGATGCCGCCGGGCGACTCGGTGCTCGGCACGATGAAGACGTCGATCGCCGGCATCTCCGGCATGCGCACCACTTGATAGTCGCCGAAGTGGCTCTGCACCACGCGGCCATCACGTAAGGTGATCTCGCCCTTGAGCGCCGCGGTCAACCCATAGATGATGCCGCCTTCCATCTGCGCCTTGATGGTGTCGGGGTTGACGATCCATCCGCAATCGACGGCACACGTGATCTTGTGCACCTTGACGGCGTTCTTCTCCACTGAAATCTCGGTGACGAGGCCCGTGATCGTGCCGAAACAGTCGTGCACGGCGATGCCGCGGAAGCGCCCCGCCGGCAGCGGCCTCGTCCACCCGGCCTTCTCGGCGACCAGGTCGAGGACGGCGCGGTGTCGCGGCTTCTGCTCGAGCAGCGCGCGCCGGAACTGGTAGGGATCCTTCCCTGCCGTGGTGGCCAGCTCGTCGATGAACGCCTCGGTGACGTAGCCGTTCACCGAGGCGCCCACCGATCGCCAGAAGCCGAATGGGACGCCGGGGTCGGCTTCCGTGTACTCCACGCGCAAATTCGGAATGCCATACGGAAGGTTGGCGGCGCCATCGACGGAGACGGCGTCCACGCCCTTCATTCCCGCCAGCGAGCCCGGATTCAACCGGTTGAGGAGCGACGACTGGACGAGTCGCTGCTTCCAGGCGGTGACGGTGCCGGCACCATCGAGCGCTCCCCACATGCGCACGTACGTGACCGGACGGTAGTAGTCGTGCTTCATGTCGTCTTCGCGCGTCCAGATCACCTTCACCG
>Ga0075428_100006539_pt1 | contig 12960 bp, 10 predicted proteins | sample RhiMetdeltSRZDD2_FD_75291 | JGI IMG/M metagenome (GOLD analysis project Ga0075428, IMG submission 75291) | Populus rhizosphere microbial communities from Tennessee, USA - Rhizosphere MetaG P. deltoides SRZDD2 | ecosystem: Host-associated > Plants > Roots > Rhizosphere > Soil | place: USA...
CGCCGTCTCGCCGGGGCCGAGCTGCGCGGCACCTTCGACCGGCTGCGCGGCGTCGAGGATGGCGCGTCGTGAGCGATCGAGCGCTCCGCGTGATGTTCGTGGTCGGCAACTTCGTGGCGGGGGGCGCCGAGCGCCACCTGCTCGAGCTGTGGCGGCGCATCGACCGCGACCGCTTCGCGGTCGAGATCGCCTGCTTTCGGGCCGAGGGCCAGTTCTGGCCCGAGGTGCGCTCGCTCGGGTTTCCGGTGCACGACCTCGAGGTGGGCTCGCGCATCTACGATCCGCGGGGAGTGCGCGGCCTGCTGCGGCTGATCGCGCGGGTGCGCGATTTCCGGCCGGACGTGATGCACGGCTACCTGTTCGGTCCGAACCTGTTCGCGGTGCTGGCCGGACACCTGTGCGGCGTGCGGGTGGTGGCGGTGGCCAAGCGCAACGTCGACGCCTTCGAGACGCCGCGCCAGCGCGCGGTGCAGCGCTTCGTGCACCGCCGCGCCTCGCACGTCACCGCGGTGAGCGAGGCGGTGGCCGGGACGGTGGTGGCGATGGGGGTGGAGCGCGAGCGCATCACCGTGATCCCGAACGGAGTCGATCCGACCCGCTTCGAATCACCCGCTCACGACCGCGCCGTTCTCGGGGCCAAGCCGGGCGAAGTGCTGATCGGCAGCGTCGGATGCCTGGCGGCGCGCAAGTACTACGGCACGCTGCTCGAAGCTCTGGCGCGCCTCTCGGGCAACCATCGCCGCTTTCACGCGACCCTGGTCGGGGACGGGCCCGACCGCGCCGGGCTCGAGGCCCAGGCCCGCGTCCTCGGGCTCGCCGATCGCACCACGTTCCTCGGCGAGCGGCCGGACGTGGAGCGGCTGCTGCCGGCCATGGACCTGTTCGTGCTCTCCTCGCGCGAGGAGGGCATTCCGAACGCGCTGCTCGAAGCGATGGCGGCCGGACGCCCGTCGGTCGCGACCGCGGTGGGCGGAACCCCCGAGGTGCTCGAGGACGGCGTGACCGGCTGGCTGGTGCCGCCCGCCGATCCGGAGGCGCTGGCCGCGGCGCTGGGGCGGGTGATGGACGATCCGGGCGAAGCGGCGCGGCGCGGCGCGGCGGCCCGCCGGGCGGTGCACGAGCGCATGAGCATCGACGCGATGGTGCGGCGTCACGAGGACTTCTACCGGCGCGCGGTGGCCGGGAGGGAGGTGGCGTGAAATCGATCGCCTACGTCACCACCACCTTCCCGACCTTCGCCGCCTTCCTCGAGAACGAGGTCGCCCGGCTGCATGCGCGCGGCGTGCGGATCCGCGTCTACACGCTGCGACCGCTCCGCTCCAACTACCAGCCCGATCACGAGCCGCTGATCCCGCTCACCCGCTACGTCGGATCGCCGGTCGATCCCCGCTCGTGGCTCGCGCTGCTCGGATGGTTGGTGCGGAGACCGCACGTGCTGATCCCCGAGGTGGCCCGCGTGATGTGGGCTTCGCGCGGGAGCCCGTACGCGCTGGCCGGACACCTGGCCTGGCTGCCGGCCGCGGCCCGGGTGGCGACACTGGTCGAGCGCGAGGACCTGGCCCGGGTCCACGGCGCATGGGCCCACTTTCCCGCCAGCGTCGCCTACCTGGCGGCGCGCCTCACCGGGCGGCGCTTCAGCATGGCCGGGCACGCGGGGTCGGATCTCTACCGCACCCAGGCGTTCCTGGGCGAGAAGGCGCGCGCCGCCGACTTCGTCACCACCTGCGTGCGCGGCAACCGCGACATGCTGCGGGCCCTGGCGGGGCCCGGGGCGAGAGTCGAATGGATCTACCACGGCGTGGACCGCGCGCGTTTCGACGGCGCCGGACGCGCGCGCGGCGCGGAGCCGTTGTTCCTCTGCATCGGGCGGCTCGCCGAAACCAAGGGCTTCGACACCGCGGTGCGCGCCCTGGGAGCTCTGAAGGCTCGCGGGCTCGCGCCGCAGCTCGAGATGATCGGCGACGGGCCGGACCGCCCCGAGCTCGAGCGGCTGGCGCGCGAGCACGGCGTTGCGGAGCAGGTGGTCTTCCGCGGCTGGATCGCGCAGACCGAGCTGCTGCCACTCTACCGCCGCGCCTGGATGCTGCTGGCACCGAGCCGGGTGCTGGCCAACGGCCGCCGCGACGGGATTCCCAACGTCATCGTCGAGGCGCTGGCGATGGGGCTGCCGTGCGCCGGGACGCGGGCGGCCGGACTCGAGGAGGCGATCACCGACGGCGTCAACGGAGTGCTGGCGCCGCCCGACGATCCCGAGGCGCTGGCCGCGGCGCTCGAGCCGCTGCTGCGCGAGCCCGCGCGCCTCGATCGCATGAGCGAGGCGGCGCGGCAGCGCATCCTCGGCGAGTTCGACGCCGACACCAACTTCGAGCGGCTGTGGGAGCTGTTCCGCACCGACGGCGCCGCGGCGGGACCGGCGCGATGAGGGTGCTGCACGTGATCGAGGCCATGCACCAGGGGGGTGCGGAGTCGCTGGTGGTCGAGTACGTCCGCCACGCCGCCCCCGGGGTCACCCCGCTGGTGTGCGCGCTCAATCGAGGCGGTCCGGCCCTCGAGGCCGCCCGCGCGGCCGGAGCCGACACCCGCGTGCTCGGCCGCGGCGGACTCGGCCGGGTGGGAGCGCTCACCGCCCTGATGCGCGAGGCGCGCGTCGACGTGGTGCACGGGCACAATCCCACCGGCGGACTCTACGGTGCGCTGTCGGCCCGGCTGGCCGGCATCGAGGCGGTGGTGCGCACCGAGCACAGCTTTCATTTCGCGGGCCGCCACTCGTGGGCCTATCCGGTGCTCGAGCGGGCCAGCACCGCGCTCACCCGCCGGGTGATCTGCGTCTGCGAGGCGGTGCGGGAGAGCCACGCGCCCCGCCTCGGCGGCGATCCCGCGCGCTTCGTGGTGATCCGGAACGGCGTGGCCGAGGCGGCCGGACCGCCCCGGTCCCGGCGCGACACGCGCGCCGCGTTCGAGCTGGACGACGCCGCACCGCTGGTCCTCACGGTCGGCAGCCTGACCCGACAGAAGGCCCAGCACGTGCTGATCGACGCCATGGCGAGCCCGGCGCTGGCCACGGCCGCGCTGTGGATCGCCGGCGACGGTCCGCGGCGTGCCGAGCTGGAGGCGCGCCGCGACGCGCTCGGACTCGGCGGCCGGGTGCGCTTCCTCGGCGCGCGGGGCGATGTCGGCGACCTGCTCGAAGCCTGCGACGTCTTCGCCCTCCCCTCGGTGCGCGAAGGGCTGTCGGTCACCCTGCTCGAGGCCATGCGCGCGGGGCGCCCCGCGGTGGCCACCGCGGTGGGCGGAAACGCCGAGGCGGTCGCCGACGGCGTGACCGGCACCATCGTTCCGACGGAGGACGCCCCCCGGCTCGCCGGCGCCCTCGGTGAACTGATCGCGGACGGCGATCGGCGCCGGCGTTTAGGGCGGGCAGCCCGCGAGCGCTGGGCCGCACTTTTCACCGCCGAACGCATGGTGCGCGAAACCGAGACCCTTTATGGTGCCCTTCTCGGGGCCCGAAAGTCGGGATCGACGGGAGATGGCCGCGTGGGACGAGGAAACGCCGCATGACGACGAGCTACCACGGGATCGAGCCTCCCCGCCGTCGCGCGCCCGCCGAGGTGCGCGTGTGGGACGTGCGCGAGCCGCTCCCCGCCTCGTTCGCGGCCGAGTGGGAGGAAGCACTCTCCGCCTCCAGCCACGGCCACTTCGCCATGAGCCTCGACTACCTTCGCTGGGAGGCGGACCACGGGCATCCTTCGCGCGCGCTGCTGCTGGAGGATGCGGGGCGGCGCGGCGCCGTGGTGCAGCGCTGGGAGCTCTCGCGCTGGGTCTCGGGATGGCCCTGGCGCTGGCAGGCGGTGATGTGCGGATCCGATCCCTTCTCGTCGGTGGGCATGACCGCTTCGGACGCCGCCTGGCTCCACGAGAACCTCTGCCGCTTCTCCGGCCGCGACCGCGTGCTGACGTTCCTCCCGCACGCGCCCGCGCGCGGCGTGCCGGGCTGGGTGGCGGGCGCCACGGTGATCCAGGGCGTCACCCGCTCGGACGAGGAGCTGTTCGAAGGCATGGAGCCCTCCAAGCGGCGTCTGGCCAAGCGCGCGCGCGGCCAGCAGATCGAGATCGCCACCGCCGAGCAGGCCGAGGACTTCCGGGCCTTCTACGATCTGCAGGTGGAGTCCAAGCGGCGGCGCGGGCTGTCGATCGAGGGCGGCTCCTCTTCCGCGCCCGCGCGCGGCGAGCAGTGGCGGGAGTGGGAGCTGCCCTGGATGTGGCTGCTGCTCGCGCGCCAGGACGGCCAGGTGGTGGCCGGGGTGGGAGACGGCATCCTGAGGGGCGGGGCGATGCAGGGACGCACCGCGGCGGCGACCCTCGAGGCGCGACGCGCGGGCGTGACCGTCCTGCTCGGCTTCGAAGAGCTGCGGCGCGGCCGCGATCTCGGGCACCGCTGGTTCAACTACGGCGGAGACACGTCCTTCAAGCGCGAGATGAGCGGGCGTCTCGGGCGCCGCATCCGCGTCTTCGGATGGCTCGGCGGCGGGCGCGCTCCGCGGATCTGGCTGATGGGTGAAGCGGCGCTGCGCGGATTGAGACCGACGCTCGCGCGGCTCCGCCAGCGCATGGGCCTGGCCCGCGCCGGCGTGGTGACGCTGGCCCACGCGCTCGCCGAGCTCGCCAGCTACCGGGCGGACCTGCCCGTCGGGATCTGACGCCGTGGGGCTGGCGCCGACCTCCGACGGGTCACCCGGCAAAGCCGGGTCCCGGGCTCCGATCGTCGCGCGGCGCCCCGGCGCCGGGCACGCCCTCGCCAAGCGGGCGCTGGACGTGGCCGGGGCGCTCGCCGGTCTGCTGCTCGGCTCGCCGGTCCTGCTGGTCACGGCGATCGCGATCCGCCTCGATTCACCCGGGCCGGCGTTCTTCCGGCAGCGGCGCATTGGACGCGGCTCGCGCCCCTTCACCATCGTCAAGTTCCGCACCATGAAGACCGGCACGCCGGATCTCGCCTCGCACCTCATGGGACCGGGCTCGAGCCGGCTCACCCGGATCGGCGGCTTCCTGCGCCGATCCAGCATCGACGAGCTGCCGCAGCTCTGGAACGTGCTGCGGGGAGACATGACGCTGGTGGGCCCGCGGCCCGCGCTCCACAACCAGGAAGACCTGATCGCGCTGCGCCGCGAAGCCGGCGTCGATTCCCTCCGCCCCGGGCTCACCGGCTGGGCGCAGATCCACGGCCGGGACGAGCTGTCGGTGCCCGAGAAGGTGGGCTTCGACCGCTGGTACCTGGAGCACGAGAGCCTCGGGCTCGACCTGTGGATCCTGCTGCGCACGGTGGGAATCCTGTTCTCGTCGCGGGGAGTCTATTGAGCGCGATCCCGCTGCCGGACCCCGCGGCGCGGGGTGCCCTCGCCGCGGCCGCGAAGCCGCCGGCCGCGCGGCTCGCGGCCGCAGCCGTTCCCCTGCTGGCCCTGATCGCCGTCATCTACTCCGGGCTCGCGAAGGGGCTGTGGACGACCTGGACCACCAACGACAACTACTCGCACGGCCCGCTGGTCCCGCTGGTCGCCGCGGTGCTGGTGTGGAGCCGGCGGCGCAGGCTCGCGGCGCTGTCCGTGCGGGGCTCGTGGCTCGGCCTGCCGGTGATCGCGGCGGCCTGCGCCATGCAGATCGCGGGACTGCGTTCCGACGTGTTCACGCTGCAGGGCTGGTCGCTGCCGCTCCTCCTTTTCGGGCTGGTGCTCGCGCTGCTCGGCCGGGGGTGGGCGCGGGCGCTGGCGTTTCCGACCGCCTTCCTGTGCTTCATGCTCACCTTCCCGCCGGTGATCGTGAACCAGCTCAGCTTCGCGCTGAAGGAGGTCACGGTCCGCTTCGCCACGCGCGCGTCCGAGGCCCTGGGCGTCGCCCTGATCCGCGACGGCATGACGCTCCATCTCTCGGACGGCGAGCTGCGGATCGAGAACCCGTGCAGCGGGCTCCGCTCGCTGCTCGCGCTGCTCGCCACCGGCGCCCTGTTCGCAGCGCTCCAGCCGGGCCGCCTGTGGCGGAGGACGGTGCTGTTCCTGGCGGCGATGCCGGTGGCGATGGCCGCCAACGCGCTGCGCATCACGGCGCTGATCCTGGTGGGGCACTACGTGGGGGTGCAGGAGGCGGGCGGGCTCGCCCACGACGCCTCGGGCTACGTGCTCTACGTGATCGCGCTGCTGGGACTGCTGGGGGTGCGCCACCTGCTGACGCCGCGTGCACCCGCGCCCGGGCCGGTACCCACCGCGCTCGAATCGATGGGCCGATGATCCGTTACGCCGTGATCCTGCTGCTGCTCGCGGCCACCGCCGCCTACGGAGCACTCCACCCGCCGCTCAACCTGGCCGCCGGCCGCGGAGTGCTGGCCAGGGTCCCGGAGCGGATCGGCGAGTGGAACGGCACCGAGCTGTCGTTCGAGGACGCGGTGGTCGAGGAGCTGCGCGCCGACGACATCCTGATCCGCCGCTACGAGCGCGGCGCCGAGGTCGTGTGGCTGTGCATCGTCTACCACCAGAACCGGCGCTACGGCGCACACGATCCGCGCCTGTGTTACGAGTCGCAGGGGTACGTGATCGAGCGCGAGCGGGAGGGACGCATGGAGGGATCCTCGGGCGGCGTGCCCGCACGCTGGTTCGTGGCGGAGCGGCCGCGCGGCAACCGGCTGGTCGCCTACTGGTGGAGCACCACCGGGCTGGCCACCACCGACTCGTGGGCGTTCCGCCGGCAGATGGCGGTGCGGGGAGCACTCGACAATCGCTCGTGGGGCGCGTTCGTCCGGGTCGAGACCCCGATCGCGGGCGGCGACGAGGCCGGCGCCGCGCGGCGCCTGGTCGAGTTCGGCTCGCAGGTGAGCGGTCTCCTGCCCGCGGTGTTCGCCGACTCGCTCGTGGCACCCGCGGGGGCGCGATGAAGGTCCTCGAGTGGCTGACCCTTTCGTTCCAGTCGTTGCGCCACACGCTGCCACAGCTGGTGCGCTTAGGCCTGTGGCTGTGGGTGGTGCCGCTGGCGGCGGCCGAGCTGGCGGTGGTGGGGCTCCTGTGGAACGCCACCCATCCGGCGGTGTCGTGGCTGGTGGCCCCGTGGCTGGCGCGACTCACCGGTGACGACACGCTCCACTATCCGCGCACCTTCGAGCTGCTTCCCGCGCTGTTTCGCCACGCCGACGTGCCGCTCGGCGTGATCTTCGGGGCGATCGGGATCGGTGCCGCCACGCCCGCCTTCGCGGCGCGCTTCGAGGGGCGGCCGGTGGCGGCACGCGCCGCCCTCGGCGAAGCGTTCCGGCGCGCTCCGGCCCTGATCGCGGTGCTGCTTCCGCTGCACCTCGTGCCGTACCTGCTGACCGGTGTGCTGGGCGACGCGCTCGGCCGGCGCGGCGGACTGGTCGCTCGCGTGGCGCCGCTGCTGGTGATCGGGGGCGCGCTGGTGGTTCAGGCGGCGTGGTTCTATGCGGCCTCGCTGGTCATGCTGGAACGCCGCCCGGTGCTGGCGGCGCTCCGCGCGTTGCCCTCGACCTGGGGCGTGGGCTTCGGTCCCGCCCTGCTGGTCAGCACGGCGACCCTGGTGATCCTCGTGCCGCTCCAGGTGCCGGGCGTGACCCCGACGCTGCTGGTCGAGCGCGGCACGCCCGAGCTGGTGGGCGTGCTCACGCTGATCCACGTCGCCGCCGGCTGGATCAACGCCTTCGTGCTCACCGGAACCGCGACGCTCCTCTACCTGAGCGTGGTGCGCCCCCGCGGAGCGCGGTCGTGAGCCGCGGGCGGCGCGGCCTCCTGCCGGCTTTGGCGCTGCTGCTCCTCGTCACCGGATGCGGCGATCCGGTGCTGTGGGCGCGCTGGCGCGCCGAACGGGCCCTGTGGCACGCCCAGCGCGAGGCCAATCGCACCATGATCCGGCCCCGCGCGGTGAGCCCCCAGGACTACGCCCGCGCCGAGGCCGCCTTCCGCGCCATCGTCGCCGAGTTCCCGGCCGAGCGCTGGGCCCGCCGCGACGCCACCGCGATGGAGCTGGACGTGGCCGAGGTGTCGGGACGCGCGGCCCTGGCCCTCGCCCGGCTGGCCGAGCTCCAGTCGCGCGGGGACGAGGCGGTGGCGGGCTACGCGCGGGTCGAGTCGGACTGGGCGGCGCTGGTGGATCTGGCGCTCGAAGCGGCGGTGCTGCGGGCCGAAGCTCTCGAGCGGCTGGCGCGTCCGGCCGAGGCGGCGAACGCCTGGGAACGCGTGCTGCGCGATCACCCGGCCTTCGAGGCGCACGGGGGCGGCCCGCGTCGCGCGCACCTCGAGGCCCTGCGCCGGCTGGCAGCGGGGCTCGCATCCGCCGGGCGCAGCGCCGGGCGGGACTCGCTGCTCGCCGAGGCCGAGCAGCGCTTCGCCGGCGCGGCCGCGCGGACTTCCGGTCGAGCCACCGTCGAGCTGCTCGACGGGGTCGCCGAGTGCCGCTTCCTGCGCGGCGACCTGGACGGCTCGGTCGCGATCGAGCGGCAGGTGCTCGCCTCGAAGCTGCCGATCGACGACACCGAGCGCGCGCGCCGCAGGCTGGCCCTCGGGGAGCGCCTGCTGGCCGCCGGACGCGCCGACTCGGCGCTGGCCTGCGCGCTCCAGGTGGGGCGCGAGGCGTTCGGCGACCCGCGGCTGGCCGCCTACGATCTCGAGGCGCGCGCCCAGGTGGCGGCCGGCCGGCCGAACGCCGCACTCGAGGCCTACGGCCGTATCCTGAGCGATTTCCCGCGCCAGCCCTCGGCCGGAGCCGAGGCGCGCTTCGCCCGCGGACGGCTGCTCGAATCGCTCGACCGCTGGACGCTGGCGCGCACCGAGTACAGCGCGCTGTGCGCGGCGCACCCGTCGCATCCGCGGGCCCTCGAGGCCTGGCTGCGGGTGGTGCGTCACCATCGCGCCGAGGGCGAAGCCGAGCTGGCCCGCATCGAGACCGAGCACGCCCTGGGCTCGATCGACCAGCTGGTGGCGATGCAGCACGACCCGGTGGAGCGCGGCCGCATGGTGGAGGGCCGGGCCGCGATCCTGCTGGCCGGCGGGCGCACCGCCGACGCGATCCGCGAGCTGCAGGGGCTGTGGTCGTCGCTGGGCCTGTCGGCCGAAGGGGCCCGCCTGGGTGCGGCGGCGGCCGAAGCGGCCGAGCGCGAACTGGGGGACCGGGCGCTGGCGCTCCGGCTGTGGCAGATTCTGGCCCGCAGCTCCCCGGATGCCGAGCTGCGCCGGCGGGCCGCCGCCGAGATCGCGTCCTGACCTTTCGGATTCCCGGAGCCACGCTCGTCCCATGACCCTGACCTCGTCGCCGGTCCAGATCAGCCTCGTGATGGCCAGTGCCATGCTGACCACCGTGATCGGGCTGCTCGCGACGCTGCGCCGCGGCCACTGGCTCACCACCATGCTGTTCTCGTCGGCGTTCCTGTCGATCGCGGCGTTCCAGGCCGGAACGCTGGGCATCCTGCGCGCCGACAGCCTGGCCTCGGCGCGCAGCTGGGCGGTGTATCTGGCCGGCGTCTCGGCGCTGGCCTCGTGGCTGTGGCTCTCGCTCAGCGTGGTGCTGGCGCGCACCGATCCGTGGGAGCAGATCCGCAACGCCGCCGCCTATCTGGCGCTGGCGCTGGCCGGCTGCGTGGCGATGTTCGCGATGGCCGGCCACCCCAGCATCGTGCGCGTGGTCGAGGGCCGCGAGGGCGACGCGGTGGTGGTGCTGGGCGGGATGGGCAAGATCTACCTGATGTACCTGGTGGTCGCGATGGTGGCGGTGCTGATGAACCTCGAGCGCATGCTGCGGGGCGCTTCCGCCACCCTGCAGCGACGGCTGCGTGCGATGGCGCTGGCCTTCCTGGTCGCGATCCTGAGCCAGCTGCTGGTGGTCTCGGCCGGGCTCCTCTATGGAGGCCTGCGCGTGTCGTGGCTGTCGGCCACCGCGCTGCCGCTGTTCGCGGCCGGGGTGGTGACGTCGCTGGCGCTGGCGCGGCGCCGGCTCTCCGACATGAGCATCCCGCTGGCGCGGCCGGTGGTCTACTACTCGTCGGTCTCGCTGACGCTGGCGGGGGCGTTCCTGCTCAGCATGGCGGTGCTGTCACGCGTCCTGCCGGTGCTGAGTCCGGAATGGAAGCGCCTGGTCAGCGTGCTCTTCTACGTGATGGTGGGCGGCGGCGGCCTGCTGCTGATGGTGAGCCCCGGGACCAGCCGCGCCATCAAGCGCTTCATCGACCGGAACTTCTACGCCAACCGCTACGACTACCGGCGCGAGTGGGAGCGGGTGAGCAACACGCTGGCCCCGGGCAGCCGCATCGAGGAGATCGCCCATCAGGTGGAGAACCTGATGGCCTCGGTGTTCGAGACCCATCGGGTCGCGCTTTACCTGCTCGACGAACCGTCCGGCGGCTACCGGCTGATCCAGGGCCCGCCCGGCATGCCCGCCACCATCGACGCGGGGAATCCCCTGCTGCTCGAGCTGGCGCGGCAGCGCCGCCCGCTGGTGTTCGACCAGCTCGCCAGCGACCTCGACCTGCTGCCGGTGGCGGCCGAGAATCGCGAGGCGATCCAGGCCCTTTCGGCCTCGCTGTGCGCGCCCCTGCTGGTGGGGGAGCGGATCGTGGGCACCCTGTGGCTCTCCGCCAAGCGCACCGACGAGGACTACTCCGAGGAGGACGTCGAGTTCCTGGCGGCGATGACCCGCCAGATCGCGGCGGCCGTGTGGTTCTCGCGGCAGGCCGAGCAGCTCGCCGAGACCCGCCAGCTCGAGTCGTTGAACCGGCTCGCGACCTTCGTGCTCCACGACATCAAGAACCACGTGTCGGGGCTCTCGCTGGTGGTCGAGAACGCGCAGCGGCACATGAGCAATCCGGATTTCCAGAAGGACGCCCTGGCGGTGATCGAGCGCACGGTGGCCAACCTGCGCGAGCTGATGCAGCAGGTGGCGGTGGTGGGGCGCGCACCGCAGGTGACGCCCGAGCCCTGCGAGCTCACCGAGCTGCTCGACGAGGCGATCGCCGCGGCGGGCCTGGCGCGCGGCGAGCGGGACGGGGTGCGGGTGGGTGTCTCGGTGAAGGGCCCGGATCGGATCCGCGTCGACCGGCGCCTGATGCAGCGGGTGCTGGTCAATCTGCTGACCAACGCGCGCGAGGCGCTGCGGGGCTCGGGCACCATCGACGTGAGCGCCGAGGTGGACGCGCCGCTCGACGGCGTGCCCGGCCGCCTGATGCTCCAGGTGCGCGACGACGGGCGGGGCATGAGCGAGGAGTTCATCCGCACCGCGTTGTTCCGGCCGTTCTCGACCACCAAGGAGGAAGGCCTCGGCATCGGGCTCGCCCAGTGCCGCAGCATCGTGGAGGCCCACGGCGGGACCATCCTGGCCCGCAGCCGCACCGGCAAGGGCACCACCTTCGAGGTGGTCCTGCCGATGCGCGCGGCGGTCGCCGAGGTGATCCATGGCGGCTGAACGGATCCTGATCGTCGACGACGAGGAGTCGATCCGCAATCAGCTGCGCTGGGGCCTGGCCGACGAGTACGAGATCCTCACCGCGGCCACCGCCGACGAAGCGCGCCGCATGCTGCGCGAGCACCGGCCGGCGATCGTCACGCTCGACGTGACGCTGAGCCCGCCCGGCGGGCCGGCCGAAGAGGGGCTGCGCCTGCTCGACGAGATCGTCGACCGGCACCCGTTCACCAAGGTGATCATGGTGACGGGCAACGAGCGCCGCGAGAACGCGATCATGGCGCTGCGCCGCGGAGCGGTGGACTGGTACGCCAAGCCGATCCAGCTCGAGGAGCTGAAGGTCATCCTGCAGCGAGCGCTGCACATCCTGGAGATCGAGCGGGCCGAGGAGCCCGAGCGGCTGGGCCGCCGCCGCTACCACCGCCTGATCGGCGACTCCGAGCCGATCCGCCGGGTCTACGGACTGATCCAGCGGGTGGCCCCGACCGACGCCACGGTCCTGGCGGTGGGCGAGAACGGCACCGGCAAGGAGCTGGTGGCCCACGCGATCCACGAAGCGAGCGCGCGCCGCGACGGTCCGTTCGTCCCGATCAACTGCGGGGCGATCCCGGAGAACCTGCTGGAGAGCGAGCTGTTCGGCCACGAGCGCGGCTCGTTCACCGACGCCCATCGCACCCGCGAGGGCCGCGTCGAGCTGGCCGCGGGCGGAACCCTGTTCCTGGACGAGATCGGAGACCTGCCCCTGCTGCTGCAGGTCAAGCTGCTGCGCTTCCTCCAGGACCGCACCATCGAGCGCATCGGAGGTCGCGAGACGACCAAGGTCGACGCGCGGGTGGTGGCGGCCACCAACCGCGACCTCAAGACGGCGATCGCGGCCGGGCGGTTTCGCGAGGATCTCTACTACCGGTTGAGCGTGATCACGGTCACGGTTCCGCCGCTGCGCGATCGGGGTGAGGACATCCGCCTGCTGGCCGACTACTTCTTCGATTTCTACACCCGCCACCACCAGCGCCGGCTCAAGGGGTTCACGCAGTCCGCGCTGCGCGCGATCCTCACCCACCCCTGGCCCGGCAACGTCCGCGAGCTGGAGAACCGGGTGCAGCGCGCGGTGATCCTGGCCCAGGACGCCTACCTGAGACCCGAGGATCTCGAGCTGGAGTCCGGCGAGAGCGCCGCCCCGCGCTCGCTGCAGAGCGTGCGCGACGACGCCGAGCGCCACAGCATCGAGGAGGCGATGAGCCGCAACGCGGGCAACGTCTCGCGCGCGGCGCGGGACCTGGGGGTGAGCCGGCCCTCGCTCCACGATCTGCTGCGCAAGCACGCCATCGACGCGGCCGCCTATCGCCGGCCGGGAGGTGGATCGGATGGCGGGGAAGAGCGGAGGAGGATTCCGAAGAGGCTTGACGGTCGAGGCGAGCCCTCGCTAGCGTCCCGCCCGCGGAACCCGAAAGCAGTCACCCCGCCCCGGGAGGACCGGAGCGGGGTGAAAAACTTAAGGGGGACGTCGTTCTCAGAATCGCGGGCCGC
>Ga0075428_100006542_pt1 | contig 12953 bp, 8 predicted proteins | sample RhiMetdeltSRZDD2_FD_75291 | JGI IMG/M metagenome (GOLD analysis project Ga0075428, IMG submission 75291) | Populus rhizosphere microbial communities from Tennessee, USA - Rhizosphere MetaG P. deltoides SRZDD2 | ecosystem: Host-associated > Plants > Roots > Rhizosphere > Soil | place: USA...
CCGCGGCGCGCCACTTCTGGGAGCCTGGCTGCCCGGGGGACCTGCGGCGGTCCAGGCGGACCCCGCCACGAAGAGGCAGGAGAAAACGAAGAGACCCGGAACGCGCGCACAAAGCTTGAGCATGGCTCGACTCCTGTCGGAGCGAAACGGTGGCCATGACGGCGAGCAATCCCGAGGGCTCGCCCGGAGAACCGATCGAGCAGCTATGATGTTTCCGGATGGGGGGCAGACCGCATAGAACATAAGGATAGCAACCCCCTCGGGGTTCGGCAAGGAAGCGGACCGACAAGCCGCACCAGGCGGCGCGGACCAGGGGCGCGGGTCGCGTCGCCGGGTCGGAGCACGGCCGATTCGACCCCCGCAGGGCGAAATCTCGCGGGCTCGGGCTCCAGGCGCAAGCCGGTCGCGACAGTTTGTCGCACTCTGGCGCCCGAGGCGCTAGAGTCTCAAGACAGGTGCCACGAGAAGCCCCTCCGGGGGTCCAAAGCGCTCGCGCCGCCAAGGAAGGACGCCATGATCCTGCAGCAGTACTATCTGGGATGCCTCTCCCACGCCTCGTACCTGCTCGCTGACCCCAAGTCCGGCAGCGCCGTGGTGGTGGATCCACAGCGCGACGTGGACCAGTACCTGGCGGACGCCGACAAGCTGGGGCTCCGGATCACGGACGTCGTCCTCACCCACTTCCACGCCGATTTCGTCGCCGGCCATCTGGAGCTGCGGGAGCGGGCCGGAGCGCGCATCCACCTGGGCGCCAGAGCCCAGGCGGAGTATGCCTTCGTCCCGGCGCAGGAAGGGGCGGTGCTCGAGCGCGGCGCCCTGCGGCTGCAGTTCCTCGAAACGCCCGGGCACACGCCGGAGAGCATCTGCGTCCTCGTCTTCGATCTGGAGCAGGATGCCGAGCGACCCCACGCCGTGCTCACCGGGGACACGCTCTTCATCGGCGACGTCGGCAGGCCCGATCTCATGGCCTCCATCGGCGTCACCGGCGAGGAGCTCGCCGGGCTGCTCTACGACTCGCTCCACGAGAAGCTGTTGCACCTCCCCGACGGGACCCTCGTCTACCCGGCGCACGGCGCCGGCTCCATGTGCGGCAAGAGTCTGAGCAAGGAGCGCGTCTCCACCATCGGCGAGCAGCGGCGCTACAACTATGCGCTGCAGCCCATGACGAAGGCCGATTTCATCCGCCTCGTCACCATGGAGCAGCCGGAAGCGCCGGCGTACTTCCCCTACGACGCGATGCTGAACCGGAGCGAGCGCCCCAGCCTGGAGACGACGCTGGAGAAGGTGCTGCAACCCCTGCCTCTGGAGGAGGTGCTGCGCTTGCACCTTGCGGGGGCCCAGGTCCTGGACGTGCGTGACCCGGGGGACTACGCCGGGGCGCATTTCCTCGGCAGCACGAATGTCGGCCTCCAAGGGCAGTTCGCCAGCTGGTGCGGCACGCTGCTGCGCCGGGACCGGCCGATCGTCCTCATCGCCGAGACGGGGAAGGAAACGGAAGCGGCGCTGCGGCTCGGGCGCATCGGCTTCGACCACGTGGCGGGCTATCTGGAGGGCGGTATGCAAGCGCTGGAACAGCGCCCGGACCTCCTGCGGCACACCGAGCGCATCACGGCGCAAGCGCTGGCGGAGCGATTGAACGGCGACGATCCCCCCCACGTCCTCGACGTGCGCACCGACGCGGAGCGGGAGGCCAAGCGCATCGTCGGCAGCGTCCACGTGCCGCTGCACCAGCTCGCCGGCAGGGTCGCCGAGGTGCCGCGCAGCGGCCACGTCGTCATCCACTGCGGCGGCGGTTACCGGTCGATGATCGCCGCCAGCCTGCTGGAGCAGCAGGGCTTCACCAACTGCAGCGATCTCGTGGGCGGGTATGCGGCCTGGGATCTGCTGGACGAACGCAGCATGCGGGCCACGAGCTGAGAGCCTACTGGCGGATTTCCACGCTGCCGCCGACCGCCTCCAGCCGCTTCTTGATCTCTTCGGCCACGGCTTTCGGCACGTCTTCCTTGATCGCCTTGGGGGCGCCCTCGACGATGGCGAGGGCCTCGGCCTCTCCGAGCCCGGTGACCTCACGGATGACCGCGAGGACCTGCTCTTTCTGCGCACCGGCGGCCGCGAGGATGACGTCGAAGTCATTGCTCGGTGCCGCCAGGGATTCGGCGCCGGCGGAGACCGCTTCGACCATGCGCACGCCTGCCGCTTCCTGGCCGCGCACGATCTGGGCGAAGCTGGGCTTCTCGAACTCCAGCATCTTGCCCCTCTGCTTGATGTCCGGGAGCAAGATTGCCGTCGGGTGTGCGTCCCCTTCCCAGGCGAGGCTGCCGGCCGGAGTGAACCAGGCGCGGTTCATGGCATCGACGTAGTAGATGCGGAAGCGCTCGCGGATGTTCGCCGCCTCCACCGCGGGGTCCACGACGCGGGCATACTCCTCCCAGGTTGTCTCCAGGAAGTGGGTGAAGCCGGAGCCGCGCGGCAGCGGCACCATGAGGATGGGCGCGCCCTCCAGCGGCTGGGCGCCGTATTTCTCTTTGAAAGCGGTGAAGCGGGTGGCGGCGGCGGTGGAGTCTGCGGTGTACTCCTCCGCCTGATGCTTGACCGCGGCGACAGCGGCGGCAGTGCTGGCCTCCACCGCCGCTTTGGCTCGCGCCTTCTGCTGCCGCCCGAGAAGCCAGAAACCGGTGCCAAAGAAGGCGACTGCGAGGATGCTGATGATGATCAGGGCCCGGGTGATCCGCGTCCGGTAGCGTTCTTCGCGTTCGATCCAGTCGAGCTCGGGCACGTACGACTCCCGGATACGAGGAGGGCCGGCGCTCCCGCCGAGGCCCAGCTGGAAAGCGGCGCCCGCAGGATACGGAGGCCTCCGGGCGCCGTCAAGGCGCGGACCGGAAGCGGTTGCCCGACGATGCGGGACGTCGTTACAGTCCTGCACGTCGCAATAGCAACGCCGCCGGGGAGACGTGAAGCCGGCGCCGCGGCTGGCGGCGAGAGGAGGTCGTTGGTGGTCGCGAAAGGCCGGACATCACGGGCGAACCGGACGGCGACGCTGCAGGTCGGCGACGCCGCACCGGATTTCACCTTGCCGGGACACCGGGGCAAGGAAACGGTGCAGTTGCACAGCTGGTGCGGGCGGAAGAACGTGGTCTTGGCGTTCTATCCGCTCGACTGGACCGGTGTCTGAACGGTGCAGATGCCCTCGTACGAGGCGGATCACGCCGCGTTCGAGAGGCTCGATGCCCAGGTTCTGGGCATTTCCATCGATTCGATTCCCTGCCATCGGGCCTGGGCCCGTTCGCTGGGCGGGATCGAGACCTACCCGCTCCTCGGCGACTTTCATCCCAAGGGGGAAGTGGCGCGACGGTACGGCGTGTACCGGGAAGACGAAGGCATCACGGAAAGGGCGATCCTGATCATCGACAAGCAAGGGATCGTCCGCTACATCGACGTGCACGACATCGGAGAGCAGCCGGACACCACCCAAATCTTGACGGAGCTCGAGAAGCTGCGCTGACCGGGGGCACCGTGGCGGATCCAGCCCTGGTCAGAGAAAGCCTGGCGCTGCGCCGGGGCATCGGGCGTTTCGCCAGTCACCGCGAGTGGCTGGCGGCTCCGGAGGGGCCGGCCCTGACGGCGCGGGTGCAGCGCTTCCTGGCACCAGTGCGGCGCTTCTCGAGTCCGGTAGCGCCTTCCGGGCCCGCGGCGGGGTTGCGGGTCGTGCACTGGAACGTCTTGCACGGCAACCGCTACGACGGGTTGCGCGCGGCTTTGCGAGACGAGCCCGCGCTCGCCGGCGCCGATCTCCTCTCCCTCAACGAAGTGGATCTGGGGTTGGCCCGCTCGGGCAACCGCGACGTGGCTTTCGACCTGGCCCGAGAGCTCGGGATGCATGCCGCCTGGGCGGCGCTCTTCCTGGAGCTGGAAGGTGGCTCCGACACGCCGCGAGAGATCGCGACGCAGGAGCAGGCGGAAGCGCTCTTCGGTCTGGCCCTCCTGTCCCGTTTTCCCCTCGGCGCGGCGGCGAGGGTGGAGCTCGAGTCCGGCAGCGCCTTTCTCTTCGACACGGAACGCAAGGTGGGAGGTCTCGTCGCCCTCGTGGTCGAGGTGCTGCGACCGGGCGCGCCCTTCCACGCAGTCGTCACCCATCTCGACGTGCATCGCGGGCCGGCGGTGCGGGCGCTGCAGATGCAAGCCATCCTGGCGCACTTGCCGCCAGGCCCGGCGCTTCTCTGCGGCGATCTCAACACCACGAGTTTCACCCGCGGCAACGCGCTGCGTGCCGCCGGCGTGCTCGGTGTCCTGGCGCTCTGGCCACCCGGGAGACTCCGCCAGCGGCTGCTGCAGCCTTATCTGCCGCGCGGGCGGCCGCGGGAGCCGCTGTTCACCGTGCTGTCGCAAGCAGGACTCGCGGTGGAAGGTTTCAACACCACGACGGAGTCCCTCGACCTGCACCTGCAGGACGTCCGCGAGTACCAGTCCCTGGCGCCGGGAGTGCGCCGGCTGGGGCAAGGGCTCCTGCGTCACGCCGAGCGGCGCGGCCGCCATCGGTTGGACTGGATCGCGGCGCGAGGCTTCGAACCGGCGCCAGAGCATCCACCCTTCGCTCTCCCGCATCTCATGCGCGGCGAAGCAGCGCTTTCGGATCACGCTCCCATCGGTTGCGGTCTGCGCGGCGGGGGGAGCGCATGACCACGGTTCTGGTCTGCGCCGTCGCCTGCGGTGCTTCGCTCCTCACCTTCTTTTCCGGTTTCGGTCTCGGCACGCTGTTGCTGCCGGTGTTCGCCCTCTTCTTCCCCCTTCCCGTGGCGATCGCGGCCACGGCGCTGGTGCACCTGGCCAACAACCTCTTCAAGCTCGGTCTCATGGGGCGGCATGCGGAGAGGCGGGTCGTGCTGCGCTTCGGCGCCCCGGCGGCGGTGGCGGCGTGCGGCGGAGCCTGGTTGCTGCTGCGGCTCGCCGGCTTGCCCGCCCTCGCGACCTACCAGCTCGGTGGCAGAACCTTTACGGTGGAGCCGCTGGGTCTCGTCCTCGGCGGGCTCATCGTCTTCTTCGCCCTCTTCGACCTCCTCCCGGCCTTCACCGCGCTCCGCTTCGGCGCCCGCTTCCTCGGGCTCGGCGGCTTGCTCTCGGGTTTCTTTGGCGGCTTGTCGGGTCATCAGGGGGCGCTGCGCTCGGCCTTCCTGGCCAAGAGCGGCCTCGATCCGGAAGCCTTCGTCGGCACCGGTGTGGCTTGCGCTGTCATCGTGGACGTGGTGCGCCTGGCGGTCTACGGACTCGACCACATCACTGGTCCACTGGGCATCCTGCGGGCGGAAGGCGGTGCGAACCTCGTTGTCGCCGCGACTCTGTCGGCGTTCGCCGGGGCCTGGGTCGGGCGCAGGCTCTTGCACCAGTGGACGCGGCGCTCGATGCAACGTCTCGTCGGCGCCATGCTGCTTCTTCTCGCTCTCGGTATCGGTCTCGGACTGGTGTAGCGCCGAGCAAACACCGCTCTCCTCGGGGCAATCGACTCAAGCGCAGTGACAAGTTGTCCCGGGATCTGGCGCAAACCGCTGCAGGCTTGTCGGGCCCGCAGCGGCCCGTTACCATCGTGTTAGCCCCAGATTGGAAACCATTCGGCCCTATTGCCCACGCGGCGGAGTCCCCCTCCGCACATTGCTGGTTTCCCTTTTCTCGGGAGTGTCCGAGTGCCGCGAAGTCGCGCCCGGCGAGCATGGTGGTTCGCTGCTCTACTCTTCCTTCCTGCGGTGCGGGAAGCACAGGCTTTCCATGCCTCCAGCGACGAGACTCCGGAGGTCCAGCGCACCGACCCCGCCAGCGTGCGCAACTCGTCGAACCAGTGGAAGCTGACGCGCGACGACCCGCGCCTCGATGACTTCCGCGACACCTACGGCGAAGGCTGGCGCGTGCGCTGGAACGAGCTCGCCCGGACGCCGCACCGCGCCTTCGGCGGCCGGATCGCGGCGTCGGCGGTCGGGCCGGCCACGGGGGCGCCGCGCGACGCGGCGACCGTAGCCGCTCTGGCAGAAGCCTTCGTCCGCGGCCACACGGCGCTCCTCGGCCTCCATTGGGAGGACTTGCGGCCGCAGCGCCTCGAATTCCGCGGTGGGCGCTGGGTCGTCATCCTGCAGCAGTGGACTCAGGGCATCGAGATGGTGGGCGGGCGGGTGGATCTGCGCTTCACACCAGCGGGTGATCTCGTTCTCTTCGGCTCCGACGCCTATCCGGTGCCGGCGGCGTGGACCGGAAGCCTCGGCGCCGACGCTTGCATCCAGGCGGCCTTGCAAGGCATGCCGAGCGGGACGTTGCCGCACACGGGCGCGCCCGAAGCGGTGTTCCTCCCCATGCTCGCCGGCGAACCGCTGCCTCCCGGAGTGCGCAAGACGGCACCGGCCGCGAACCTCGGACCGGAGGCGCTGCGGGTACGGCCGGCGTACCGGCTGCATCTCAAGACGCTCGACCCGCCGGGCGATTGGGAAACCTACGTGGATGCAGAGACCGGCAGCGTTCTCTGGCGCTTCGACCGCGTGCACACCTTGACCGGACATTTGAGCGGTGACGTGCACCCACTGCAGGGAACGGCGCCGCTCGCCTCGCTCGCCTTCGGTGCGGCGGAGATCTTCTGCGGCGCGGTGCGCGATACCGTGGCAGCCTACGGCTTCGAAAGCGGCGCCGCAGGTTGGAGCGCACAGACGCCGTGGGCCTTGTCCGGCGAATCCGTGCACGGCGGCACCCAAGCCTGGAGCGACAGCCCAGGGGCCAACTACGCCGACTACCGCAACGTGTCGCTCACCTCGCCGAAGCTCGACATCCGCGGCGTGCACGATCCGGTGCTCAGCTTCTGGACCCGCGTCGAGGTCGAGGACACCTGGGACTTCCTCTACGTCGAGGGCTCGGCGGACAACGGCAGCACCTGGCGCACTCTCATGGCGCTGAGCGGCACGGCGGCGTGGCACGAGGAGCGCATCGACCTGTCGGCGTTCACCGACACGCGCGACCTACGGCTCCGCTTCCGGCTGTTCAGCGACGGCGCGGTGAACGCCGCCGGCTGCTGGGTCGACGACGTCGTCGTCGCGCGCTTGGGTTCGACGGTCACGGCTCCGGACGGAAGCTTCGCCGTCGTCGGGACCGGCGGGGATTCCACCCTGGTGACGCGGATGCGCGGCCCCTACGCGCAAGTGTTCAACCGCGGAGCCGGCGGTGTCCAAGCCACCTTGACGGCGCCGCCCACGGGCGCCCTCACCCTGCACTGGGGCAGCGGCAACTCGCGCGCCGACGAGCGCGACACCTTCCACGCCCTGAACGCCGGACGCGCCCGTCTTGCCTCCATCGATCCGGCCTTCGTGGAGCTGGACCAGCCGCTGCCGGTGTTCGTCGGCACCTCCTTCTGCAACGCTTACTACGGCGGCTGGCAGATCGTCGTGGGGGCCGGTGGGACGGGATGCGCCGATCTCGGCCTGTGGGAATCGGTGGTGGTGCACGAGTACGGCCATGCGATCACCGATCACGTTTACGGCGTTGCCGGCGATCCACCCAGCGACATGCACGAGGCCTTCTCGGACTACTTCGCCGCCAGCCTGAGCGGCGAGCCGCGGATCGGTCCGGGCATCCTCGGCACCGGGACCGTCTTCCGCAGCATCGACAACGAGCTCCGCGCTCCCGAGGACGTCTCGGGAGAAGCCCACATCGACGGCACCATCCTGGCGGGGGCCCTCTGGGATCTACGCAGTCGTTTGTGGCCGCAAGTGGATCTGGCGGATTCGCTCTTCCACTTCGCCCGTTACGGGGCGCCGAAGAACTTCGAGGACTATTACCTCGACCTCCTCGGCGTGGATGACGACGACGGCAATCTGGGCAACGGCACGCCGCATCTCGAGAGCATCCGCTCCGCCTTCGGCGACCACGGCATCGGCACGGGCCCGGAGTTCGAGACGGTGCAGCTCGCGGTGCAGGACGCTGGCGGCAACGGCGACGGCCGTCTCGATGGGGGGGAGACGGCGCAGTTGCGCCTCACGCTGCGGAACTACGGCGGCAGCGAGACCGGCGTGTACGTCAAGATCGCGACCGCCGTTCCGGGTGTGGCCATCGGCGTCGACAGCGTCCCCTGCGGCAGCGTCGGTGCCGGGGCAGAAATCGTGGCGCCTTCGCTGTTCCAGGTGAGCATCGATCCCGGCGTGGCAGCCGGCACCGCCGTCGTCTTGGAGATCGAGATCCATTCCAGCCAGGGCGTGAACGGCGGCACCTTCATGCTGCCCGTGGGCTATGTTCCCATTCTCTTCGTCGACGACGATCGGGGCATGAACTTCGAGACCTGGTTCACCACGAGCCTGGCTCGCCTCGGACAGAAATGTCTGCGCTGGGACGCGGGCACGCTCGGCAGCCCCTCGGCGGAGCAGATGGCCCGTTACCGCGCCGTCGTCTGGTCCACGGGGAACGACCGCCGCAACACCCTCACTCCGGCGGATCAGGAAGAGCTGGCCGCCTATCTCGGCGCCGGGGGACGTTTGTTCCTGACCGGCGAGGACATCGGCGAGGACCTGTGGAAGGGGAGCGGCGGCGTCGCCACGCCGGCGGACAAGGCCTTCTACGAAAACTGGCTGCGCGCCAAGGTCAACATCGAGAGCGAGGGCGCGCCGGCAGTGCAAGGCTTGGCCGGGGATCCGCTCAGCGCCGGACTGGCGCTCACCTTGAACGGCGGCACGGGCGCCAACAATCTCAACAGCTGCTCGTCATTGCTGCCGGTGAACGGCTCGGTCGAGTGCATGCGCTACAGCAACAGCCACACCGCGGCGTTGCGCTACGACGGAGTCTACCGGCTCGTCTACGCCGGCTTCGGCTTCGAGGGCCTGAACAGCGTGTCGCAGCGCGACACCCTGATGGCCCGCACGCTCCGCTGGCTCTCTCCGCCCGAGGCGACGCCGCCCAGCGTCGCGCTGGTGCAGCCGAACGGCGGTGAACATCTCCTCGGGGCGAGCTCCACCCCCATCCGCTGGACCGCCACCGACGCCGTGGCCGTGACCGCGGTGAACCTGCGGCTTTCGACCGACGGCGGCCAGAGCTTCACCACCATCGCCGCCGGTCTCCCCAACAGCTTCACCTATTCCTGGAACATCCCCGACCTGAACTCCAGCTCCTGTCTCCTCCGCATCGAGGCGCTGGACCCTTCGGGGAACGTGGGTAGCGACGTGAGCGACGCGCCCTTCGCCATCACCAGGCCGACGGATGTGGCGGTGGCGGTGCCGCTTCGCTTCGCTCTGCACGGGGCCATGCCGAATCCCTTCAATCCCGTCACGACCCTCTGCTTCGATCTGCCTCGCGCCGCCCGCGTCCGGCTGGAGATCCTCGCCCCGAACGGCAGGCGGGTGCGGACGTTGGTCGCCGGTGAGTTCTTGCAGCCGGGGAGATTGCAGCGGCTTTGGGACGGCCTCGATGACCACGGCCGCAGCGTGGCGTCCGGTGTCTTCCTCGTCCACCTGCAAGCCGACGGCTTCACGGCGGCGCGCAAGATCCAGCTGCTGCGCTAGACTCGACCGCGCGTTCCGTTCGTCCGCGACCCGGGGACAACGAGCGGCTGTCGCGGCGGAGCATGGGGTTCGTGTGGGGCCGCTGGCGACTCTACGGGCTCGCCCTGCTCTATCCGCTCCTCGTGCTCGGGGCGCTCACGCTCATCGCAGCCGCAGCGGGCGCAGCGGATCTCATCTGCAGCGGCGGCAGCGAAGTTCCTTCCCATCTCTTTCTCGTCACCGTCTCCGCGTTCTCCCGCCGGCACCTGACACCGTGAGAACGGCCGGCCTCCGTCGCCACGAGCGGCTCAAAGACTATCGACTCAGTACCATCTTCCGCGCCGTGGTGAAGCCGGGTGTCGTGAGGCGTAGGACGTAGACCCCCGAGGCCGCTTCGCTTCCTTCGCTGTCGCGCCCGTCCCAGCGCGTCACGTGCTCCAGGCCTGACTTCTCCTCGCCGTCCACGAGGACGCGGACGAGACGTCCGGCCACGTCGTACACCGCCAGGCGCACGGGGCCGCCGGTTTCCAGGGTGTAGTGGATCTCCGTCTGCGGGTTGAACGGGTTGGGCCGATTGGGCGCGAGGAGGGTCCGCGCCGGAGCGGCGACGAGGTCGCCCTCCGCCGCGTCGGTGGGGGATCTGCGGAGCAGGATGCGAGCGTCCGAGGGCGTCACATACTCACTGGTGACGAAAGAGCCGTCGAACACATCCGAACCTGGCACCTGCAGGCGCCGGAACCTCCCTCCGAGTGGTACGAAGCGCGTCATGTTGGTGTAGTTGAGTAGGACGATGCCGTTCTCGAAGTCACGGCGGAAGAGCGCCGTGTCGCCGCGGCGGAGCGAGACGTCGTCCAGCCAGACGCTCCCGGGGGCCTCGACGAGGAAGTCCAGCCCCGCGGCGCTGTTGCCGTTGGCATGGAAGGATGTGTCGAAACGCCTCCAGGTCGGTTGCAAGCGCAGCCGGCGCGGGCCCCAGCAGGTCTGGTTCTCACAGCCATCGCCGTACAGTTGCACCACGATCTCGCCGCTCCCTCGCGCCCAGAAGGAGAGCGTGTAGGCCTCGTGCTGGGCGAGGGCGACGGGGTGCTGCCAGACCTTGAACATCCCCGGGCTCGTCACCCGCTGCACATCGATGCGCAGCGACTGCGGCGCCGAGTGGAAGCTGGTGGCGTCGGCGCGGAGAGTCCCTTGGGCGCTGAACCCCATGCCCAGCCAACCCGTGGTGCCGAGGCTGAAATCCGGATTTGCCAGCACCTCCGGCCCCTCCGGTGCGAGCAGGCGATAGGGTGGACCGAGCGGCTGTCCCAAGTAGCCCTTGCCGCGGCCGGCATTGTCGTACTCCGGCTCCCACCACAGGTTGGCGTTGCCGTTGTGGCCTGCATCGAGGCTGTAGTAGCCGGAGCCGAGCAGACTGGAGACGAAGGTGAAGCGTTTGTGACGCTCGAAACTGGGGGTGCGCAGCGGTTCCCACCTGCTGCCCCAGGCCTCGGTGTTGAGGATGGAGAACGGATAGGGCTGGGTGCGGAACGGAGCGGCGGCGTAGCCCGCGATGTCGTCCCACATCTCGCGGTTCCAGTTGTAGCCATACGGGTTGTCGTAGTCGACGCCGGCATACCCGGAGGGGAAGTACTCGTAGAGCGTCCCGTTCAGCCACTGGAAGTAGTCGCTGGCGGCGTTGGAAATGAGAGCCAAGGGACGAGTGCGGTAGGCCTCGATGTCGTCGAAGCGCTGGCGCAGCTCCGTCGCGATGGCGGTGAGGCCTTCGTGCCAGAGGGCGTCGAGACGCTCCGGCGAGTCCGGGACCCCGTCACAGCCGCTCGGGTTGTGGGTCGGGTTGCAGTCCGAATCGAGCCGCCGGTGCTGTTGTTGCCAGGAGATCTGCCGCCAGAAGTTGTCCAGATAGACACCGTCGAGCTGCGGGCGCTCCAGGACGAGACCCACGACGTGCTCCACCCAGAAATGCCGCCAGGAGCCGAGCGCCCCTTGGGGAGCGAGAGAGGTGACATTCACCATGCCCGTCCCGTACCAATCCGAGGCGATGCGGCCGTCGCTGTCGTACCACCAGAGATCCTCGGCGGTGACGTAGGACAAGTTGATCCCGGACCAGCGCGTGGCCGGCTGGCGCGATACTTCGTAGGCGAGGACGTAGACGAAGATCTTGATCTTCGGATTGAGTGAGCGCAGGCGTTCGAGCTGCGCCGGCGTCCAGCTCTCGTTGAGAACCACCGCGTCCCAGCGCGAGAGCGCTGCGATGGTCGCGTCGTCCACCTCGCCGGAGAGGTAGACGTTGACGAGGTGGGGATAGGGCGGCTCCGTTTGCGCCCGCGCCGAGGCCGACAAGAGGAGGAAGAGTGCCAACGTGGAGCACAGACGCCGGGCTACCCTTTTCATCATGCCACCCCCGACAGCTGCGCACCGCCGCCCATGACGAAAAAGAAGGCCCAGACTACACCGACCCGCGGTGGCGGCGAGAGCCTTTTTCACCCGCTCCTGGCTTGGTCCGGATCGACGCATGAGAATCGCGACACCGCAGAAGGCAGGGAGGGCAGCAGGTAGTGCTGCGTCGGTAGATCTACGCCGTTCGAGCCACCAGGTGCGCTTCGGCAACACTCCGCTGTAGCCTAGGCAGTCACCGCCGGTGGGGTCGCTGGAACTGGCGGGGGATGGGCCTGGACCGAAGCTTGCAGTGAGGAGCATCGGAAGTGTCCGCCCCTGAGACCAGCTACCATCCTCGAGGGAGGCCGTCATGCGGGGGCACGTATTCTTTTTGCGTGCGTTACCGGCCCGGCTGGAACGACTCTCTCCGCCCCTAGCGCGATCACCGAGAGCCCTCTCCGCTTCGTGGGGTGCTCTGCTGTTCCTCGTCGCGCTCGCCTCCACGCTCTCCCGCGCCCAAGCAGAGAGCCCGTCCCTCGGCTCCCGCGATGTCCGGCACGACGTGGCCAGTCGGGACATGGCGGGCCAGGACGTTTCGGGTGTCGCCGCCTGGAGTGCGGACCTGCAGGCTCCTGCAGGCGTGGGGTGGACGAGCATGGAGACCCAAGGCACGGCCGACGATCCGACGGCGACGCCGACGCTCGCCGCCCTGCCCGCGGGGCCGAAGTCCCCGGGGGTGGCCTTCGCCTGGGCCTTCGGCGCCACGCTCGTTGGATGGGGCATCGCTGGCACCGGCATCGCCATCGAGAACGCCGGCCTCTTCTTCCTCGGTGAGGCCGTGTCGGCCGTGGGTCCCAGCGCCGGCCATTTTTACGCCGGCGAGAGCAGCCACGGCATCATGGGCTCGGTGGTCCGTGGCATCGGGCTCTTGAGCGCCGATATCGGCCTCGTCATGGCGTTCCAGGGCAGCTTCGACGGGTCTTCCAGCAGCGAGGACTCTGGCGCCGTGCTCTTTTACACCGGCCTCGCCGTCTCCGCTGGTCTGGGCCTCTACGACTGGATCGACGCGCCGCGCGCCGCCCA
>Ga0075428_100006543_pt1 | contig 12952 bp, 8 predicted proteins | sample RhiMetdeltSRZDD2_FD_75291 | JGI IMG/M metagenome (GOLD analysis project Ga0075428, IMG submission 75291) | Populus rhizosphere microbial communities from Tennessee, USA - Rhizosphere MetaG P. deltoides SRZDD2 | ecosystem: Host-associated > Plants > Roots > Rhizosphere > Soil | place: USA...
CCCACCGCGACTCGTGGTCGCCGTGTGACGACTGCCTCGCACTTCTGGATAGCCACCCCTCGCGCTGATAAAGGACTGGAAGGCAAAGGAAGCTCGGGCGGAACCCAGGCTGGGCCTGGAGCTGGATGCAGGCAGAGGCTGAAAGCGCGCGCAGGCCTTTCGGCCTGCGCTGTGAGAAGTCTCGTAGCAGAAATGAAGTGCAGAACTACTCGGTCGGTAGGAACTGCATTTGGGAAGCATCCGAAGACTAAATTGGAGCTGCCGAGCTGTCAACCAGGGAAACACCTGATGCCGGCAGGAGGTATATGTGGGATCTGAGGCCGCGACGAGGCCCTTAAACAGCACGGCGCCCAGCTTGGGCGTGACAATTTGCCATCAACCATGGTGAAACAATTCGATACGACGAATCATGTGGTGCGAAGAATCGAGCTGAATCCGGGCTCGGAGGCGTCCCTTGACACGCTCCGGGAGCAGGGCAAGACTGACCTAGCGCCTCCCTCGGCTGAGAGCTTGTTCCGTCGAGATGAGAACGACTGACCGCGGAGTGAAGCATGGCCGACACCGTCCAGGAACGCCCGCAGGATCCGCGGTCGACGCTGATCTTCGATTGGAACCGCCTCTACGATTTCGCCTTCCGCCACAAGCCGGCGCTCGAGCTCAACGATGAATCGTTACGGGACGGCCTGCAGAGCCCCTCGGTTCGCGACCCGCTCTTGCCGCAGAAGATTCGGCTGTTGCACCTGATGGAGGAGCTGAGCGTCGATGCGGTCGATTTGGGCCTCCCGGGCGCCGGTGTGAACGCGGTCGAGCACATCGAAACGCTGATGCGCGAGATCATCGACCAAAAGATGCGCATCCGTCCGAACTGCGCCGTGCGCACCGTGATCTCCGACATCCAGGCCTTGGTGGAGATCTCCAATCGCACCGGGCGTCCGATCGAGGCCGCGACGTTCATCGGCTCCTCGCCCATTCGTCAGTACGTGGAGGATTGGAGCCTGGACCGTCTGCTGCGCATGACCGAGGAAGCGGTGACGTTCGCGGTGAGAAACGGTTTGCCCGTGATGTACGTCACCGAAGACACGACACGCGCGCATCCGGACACGGTGCGGCAGCTGTACCAGACGGCGATCCGCGCCGGGGCCACGCGTATCTGTGTCTGTGACACCGTGGGACACGCCACCCCGATCGGCGTGCGCGCGCTCCTGCACCACGTGCGGGCGCTGATCACCGAAGTGAACCCGGACGTCAAGGTCGATTGGCACGGGCACTCGGATCGAGGTCTCGCGATCCCGAACACGATGATGGCCATCGCCTCGGGTGTCGATCGTGTGCACGCCACCGGGCTCGGAATCGGCGAACGCTGCGGCAACACGCCGATGGATCAGCTCATGGTGAACCTCGCACTCGAAGGCATCTTCGAGGGCTCGCTGGAGAAGTTGTCGGAGTACGTGCATCTGATCTCCGAGGCCACGGGAGTGCCAATCCCGCTCAACTACCCGGTCTTCGGTGCCGACGCCTTTCGCACCGCCACCGGGGTGCACGCGGCCGCCATCGTCAAGGCGCTGCGCAAAGGCGACCGCTGGCTCGCCGACCGTGTCTACAGCGGTGTCCCCGCGGCCATGGTGGGCGAGACCCAGACGCTCGAGATCGGCTACATGTCGGGCCGCTCGAACGTGGATTTCTGGCTCGAAACACACGGCTACACCAGCACCCCCGAGCTCATCGAGCACATCTTGAGAGCGGCGAAGGAATCGCCGCGCGTGCTCACCGACGAAGAAATCCACGGCCTGGTCGCCGCTGGGCAGGGCCGCCGGCGGGAGGCGCCGGGGTCCTCGGCGTGAGCACGGCGGCCGCGGATCGACGTCTCCTCTACACCGCTTCCTTCCTCCGCGCTCTCGGCACCGGCACCATTGGCATCCTCCTCGGCATCTACCTGCCGGCGCTCGGAATCGGCATCGAAACGAGCGGTTTCATCGTCACGCTCGGGCTCGCGGGTGTGGCGTGCTCGGCGGTGGTGGCGACGTTCGCTGGTGATCGTGTCGGGCGGCGACGCTGTCTGGTGGGAATCGCCGGCGTGATGGCGGTGAGCAGTGCGCTGGCCGCATTCACACACGACGTGCGACTGCTCGCGATCGCCGCCTTCGCCGGCGGGCTGAACGGCATGGGGCGCGATCGCGGCGGCGCGCTCGTCCTGGAGCAAGCCATGCTTCCGGGCACGATCGCCGCGCACGATCGCACGCGCGCGTTCGCTTGGTACAACGTGCTGCAAGACATCGGGCATGCCTTGGGCGGTCTCGTGGTCGGCTCGATGGCCGTTCTGCAGCAGCGAATGGGAATGGCAACCACGCATGCCGCGCGTGTGGTGTGGATGGTCTATCCACTCGCGCTCGGCATCGGCGCGATGCTCTACTTGCGACTGTCACCGGCGATCGAGCCCGAGAGACGACAGTCCGTGGAAGGGCCGGACGAGCATTCCCCGGGCCGCTCGCGCCCGGCACTGACGCCACAAACGCGACGGGTCCTATGGCGCATTTCACTGCTGTTCGCCATGGACAGTGTGGCCGGCGGGTTCCTCACCACCGCGCTGCTCACGTACTTCTTCTTCGAACGCTTCGGCACCAGCGCGCTCGTGATCGGCGGCCTTTTCGCCGCCGCGCGCGTTCTCAACGCCTTCTCGCATCTCGGGGCGGCATGGCTGGCGCGGCGGATCGGACTGGTGAACACGATGGTGTTCACACATCTTCCATCCAGCTTCCTCTTGGTCACGGTGGCCTATGCGCCCAACTTCGCCGTGGCGGCGGCGCTGTTCCTGATCCGCGAGGCGCTGGTCGAGATGGACGTCCCGACACGACAGTCCTACGTCATGGCCCTCGTGCGTCCCGAGGAGAGAACGCTGGTTTCGGGGATCACGAACATCGTGCGCATGGTGGGTTGGACAGTGGGGCCGGTGCTGACCGGTTTCCTCATGTCCCACGCCGGCCTCGGCACACCGCTCGCGATCGGCGCCGGCCTAAAGATCCTCTACGACCTGGCACTCTGGCGCGCCTTCCGCCACATCCGCCCGCCGGAAGAGCGCGAATGGAGCCAGTGATCACCGCAATGCGCCGTCCCGTAGTGTAAGGGCGGGTCCCCAACTGGGCGCACCGGCGGTGTCGGGAGAGATTCTGACGGTTGCAGATTCGGAACCCTGCAGGTCCACAACTGAGCGGAACGAGTGATTTTCGTCCTCCGGGATTCCCCTGGCTCGTGGTTGCCCCTGGGCGACCCTTCAGCTCAATCGCTAAGTCATTGTTGAACGGAAGCTTGTCGGCTTGGGAGTGGGCTGGAGGGGAGTGCAATGAGATGGAACGAGGATTGATACACCCGCACGGGCGACTCGGGGGAACGCTCAGCGCCACGCGGTGTGGTGCATGGACGACGTGTGGAGGCTAACGATGCGGACCGGACAGTCGAAAAAACAAGGCACTCTCGCGGGCGTGATTCTCTTGGTTGCGTGCGCACTCGTGGGATGGATGCAAGGCTGCGGCAACGAAACCACCCAACCCGTTCCGGTGGATCCGCAGCAAGCGGCGCAAGCGAGCGCGCAGGCGGCGCAATTCGCCCAGCTCGCGACCAACGAGAGCGTTCTCGATGCGGTGGAGGATCCATTCACGGCCGCGGTGGGCGATCTCGATGGGCTCGGCGAAGTGGGGCTCGGGAACGACGACTTGGGAGACTTGAGCGGGCCGACTGTTGTGGCCCAGGCCATCGATGGCTTGCGCACGGTGGTGCCATTCGGTGCCGGTGTGCGCGTACTGTCAGCTGCTGTGCTCGACAAGGCGGTTGCAGGCCACGGGCTTGCGGCGCCCGAGTGCAATCCGCTACCTGGGACGGCTTGCCAGAGTGCGAACGTCTGCACCGAGTCCACGAGCGAGCCGGGCGTCGTCACCGTCACCATCGAGAAGGCGGCTTGTGAAGGCGTGATCGCGAGCTCCGAGCAGCGCTTCGTCGTCGACACGAAGGGCACCGTTTTGCAGGACGACGACGAGATTCGCAGCTACTGGTCGCTCACGGAACTGCTCACGGGTACCGAAATCGAGGTCAGCATGCAGCCCGTGACCGGGCCGGCGATCGTGGATGGTGCGCGCGTCGACCTCACCGAGATCATTCGCCATCCGGTTGGAATCGTGAGCTCGCAGACCAACTCCATCGAGATGGACGTCGGCGATGTGCAAACCGACGGCGACGAAGTCATCTGGGACCTCTCGTCGGTGGTCGCATTTCGCAACGGTGCGAGCGCCAGCGTGACCGCGACGGAAGTCGCCGAAGGCGCACCCAATGGCATCACCGACGGCGATCGCGTGCGTGTCATCTGGCAATGGACGGCCGGGCCCGCGAACCCGCGGCTCGAAAGTGCGAGCGCCACGGTCGAGGTCCTGGTCGGCGTTCTCGCCGATGCCGAGGACGACCTCTACGCCAGCGTGCAGTACACGGTCGTCTTCGACGGCACGACGGCCCTCGGCGGGTTGCCCACGGCGAGCGCGCTCTTCGTGCCGGTCGAACCCGTGGCCGAGGGAGAGGAGCCTTGCGGAGGCACGCTCACGCAGACCGCATCTTTCCCCGCCACATGGGATGCACAGTCGCTGCAGCACACTCTCGTCAAATCCTGCGATACGGGCGGCAGCTCGGATCTCGAGATCACGTTCGCCGACGGCTCGAGCTTCAGTCGCACCATCGCCTGGACCGGCACTGGGTCGGCGACGCTCGACGTCGCCGCACGTGACGGCACGACGATCCATGGGACATGGAACGCGAGCGGCAGCACGGCGACGTTCGCCGTCGACACGCTCTTCCCAGCCGGGAACGACCCGGTGTCCGTGCATCAAGAAGGTTCGAGCGATCGATCGGCGGGGACGCGCAGCTACACCCTGGTGGTGACATTCCTCGACGAACACCAGGAGTCGCTGGCGGTCCAAGCGCAACGCAACCTGGATGGCACACGCACACTCACGGGAGCAGCGACGAATCCGGCGGGCACGACGACGTTCGCCCTCGAGTGGGATCCGGAGACGCAGGTGCTCACGGGTACGTCGCATGGCCCGGTGGACGAATCGGGCAGCTTCACGCTCCAGCGTCTCGAGGATGGCGGCGCTCTCCTCGTGTTCACTTGGAACGATCCCTCGGAGGACTTGACCGTCGAGGGCGTGGCGACCATCGGCCCGGATGGCAAGGGCTGTGGTGAGCTCTCGGTATCTCAGGGTTCAGGGTCGAGCCGCTACATGTTCTGTTTCGACGCCGATGGGCGAGGGTTCATTGGTGGCGGCACCTCGGTGCCATTCTGATGCAGACGCCGCGGCGTGCGTGACATCGCATAGGTCACGCGATGCGATGAATCGGGGGAGCAGCAATGCTCCCCCGTTTTGCTTGGGTCGCATCAGGAATTCCCTGGCTCACGGTTGTGGTTGCCACGCCCGATGCGCAGGCCTACAATCGTACCGCCACCTCGGATCCTGGAATGACCCACAGAACCTTGCCGGAGGGCCGAGCATGCGCATTGCGATCGCAGCGACGATCTTGAGCCTCGCCCATGCATCAACAGCCCTGGCCCCAGTCACTCCGGCAGTCGGAGGACCCAAGTCTTCTGTCATTGAACAGCAACGTTTGCGCGCCGCGACGGAATCCAGCACCCCGGTTTGCGCAATGGATCTGCTGCATCCGATCGACGTCACCGTCCGGCTGGATGATGCGATGGTTCCCGGTGTGTGGCTGCGCGCCTCCGTGGCGCTCATGAGCCGGGAGGATCTCGCCGAGATTCAGGTCGAGTTTCTTCCCGCCGCGGCCGTCGAGCTTGGAGGGAGCCGGAAAGCAACGCTGCCGCGCATTGCCGCCGGCGAGCGAGAGGAAATCAGCTTCCTCGTGCGTGTTCCCGACACGCAGGCGCCGTTGCAGGTGCAAGTGCGCGTCGTCGGCAAAGCGGATGCTGGGATGCTCGAACGAGGTGCGGTGCTGCATCTCTTGCCGCGCGGCCCCGAGCATCCTGGCGTCGAGAGCGCCGTGCCTTCCGGCCAACATCGCGTGATCGAATACCGCGGTGCGGGAAGGAGGCTGCCATGACGCGCGCGCAGCGGCAACAGGCTCCACGTGTCGGACAGCCTTTCGCGCGGCGCGTGCCGGGGGTGGGATTCTGGATCGCCGCCATCGGCATCCTCGTTCTCGGCACGCAGTCCGTGCACGCGGCCACGTTTCAAGTCAGTGGAACCTTGCAATACCAAGATCGCCTCTGGGACAAGAACGGCTACACCGGCACGACGGCGAACCGACCCATCCGCCAGGCCGACGTCGAGGTGGTCAACTCCGGCACGAGCGCGGTGGTCGGGACGGGATTCACCAACGTTTCGGGGCAGTTCACGATTTCCGTGACCAGTACCGTGAACATCAGTCTCTACGTCCGCGTGCTGACGAGGACGAACCTGAGCCCGAACTATCAGATCACGGTGCTCAACGACGCATCGATGGGCAGCATTCACGCCGGCGTGACGGGTACCTTCCCCAATCACAACCCGAACACGAACCTCAACGTGGGCACTTGGCTCTTCGGAGATGCCGATGGCTTCGGGGTCGGACAGGCGTTCAACGTGCTCGACTGCGGCGTGGACGTCTACGACTGGCTGGCCCAGCCGCAAGTGTTGAATCGGTACCCGACGGTGTTCGAGTTCGTCCAGATCCAATGGTCCACCACGGTGAACGCGCCGGGGTCGTTTTACTCCGGGCAATTCGTCAACATTTCATCGCCGGTGAGCGGCGATACCGACGGCTGGTCCGACTCGGTGATCCTGCACGAGCTCGGGCACTACGTCGCCGACATGTTCCATCAGGACGACAACACCGGCGGGCAGCATTTCCTCGGCGACAGCTTCCAGGACCCGCGCTTGTCCTACGGCGAAGGCTATGCCACCTATCTCTGTGGCGAAGTGCGTGAACGCCGGGCGGTGGCGAACGGATCGGACACGCACGTGAGCCTTTACGCCGACTTGGCGATGCCGCCAGCGCTCCCGACCGCCGGATCGCTCGAGTTCTCCTATGATTTCGAAACCGGACTCCTCGGGAACGGCACCTCCCTCGGCCAGATCGGCCAGGCGAACGAGACCAACATCACATCTGCGATGTGGGACCTGCACGACGGGCCGGCGACACCGGATGAATCCGCCGCCGTCGATGACGACGCCATCGACGGCGATGGCGGCGATGTCTGGGACGTTCTCTTGAACTACATGGAGCCGCTTCCGTTCGCGGACATCATCACCTTCGAGGATTTCGTCCAGGGCTGGAAAACGGTGCATGGCGCCGCCTACCAGGCGGCGGAGCTCGATTTCATCCTCAACACGCTGAACTTGATGGGATTCAAGGAAGATGCACAAGAACAAGACGACACGCCGGCGTCGGCGGAGAGCGCGACGATCGGTTCCTTCGCGCTGATCGGTGCCGGGGGCAGCGTCGTGTTGAACGAGATCGAGCTGGGAGCCGAAGACGCAGTCGAGATCTACAACAGTTCGAACGCTGCGGTGAATCTGCTCAACTGGCAAATCGAGGGTCTCTCAAACACCACCTCCACGATATTCACCTTCCCGAACTACATGCTGCAGCCAGGAGCGTTCGTCTACGTGCGCGAGCGCGGCAGCTCGGCGAGCAACACCGACGAGGACTTCTATGGCGGGTCGGGGTTTTCACTCCCTTGGGCCAACGGCAGCCCGGGTGCCTGCATTCTTCGCAACAACCTCGGGGCGACACGCGATTTCCTGCGTTGGGACGGCGTCAGCACGGCGTCCACCACACCGGTGCCTCCGGGCACGACATGGACCGGCACCTTGATGGGCGCCCCGGGCGGCGCAACTCTCGGACGCAGCTCCTCAGGCACCGACACGAACGCCGCGTCGGATTGGAGCACAGCTCCGAGCAGCATCAACCAGCCCAACGGACTGGCGTATCTCGATCACACCACATTCGACACCGGGGATGTCGATCACCTGCGCCTGAGTTTGATCAAGGATCATCTTTATAGCGTGCGCACTTTCACGCTCTTCGGGGCGTCGGACACGTACCTGGAGCTCCTGGCCGCAGACGGCACGACGGTGCTGGCCGCGCACGACAACCGCGGGCCGGTCCTGCGCGAATCGAAGCTCACCTTCGTGGCGCCTGCCACCGGCGACTTCTTCGCCCGCATCAGCCATGTCGGGGACCTGACCCAGTACGGGATCTACCGCGCCCGCGCATTCGAACATCCGATCACCGGCGTGCTGTTGGCGCCGATCGGGTTGAGGGCGGATGCGGACAACACGCACGTGGACGGCGATCCCGTGACGCTCACATGGCTCAACGGCAGCGTTTACGACTCGGTGCAGGTGGTCGTTTCCGGTCCGACGACGACCGTGCTGAGCACGATGCTCGATGGGGACGTCACGTCGTTGAACACCGCGCTCGATCGTGGTCTGTATCGATACAGCGTTCGCGGCAAGGTGGGCGTGCAATTGTCGACGGCGAGCGAGGGCTGCGTGTATGCCGGCGTTTATCAGACGTCGTTCGCCGATTCCTACGACGGCACGCCGCCGCTCTACTCGTGGCAAGCCCAGAATCCGTGGGGGACCACGTCGAGCATCTTCTTCAACGCACCGAATGCGATCACCGATAGCCCCGTCGGCGATTACGCCAACAACGTCGATGTCAACATCGAGCTCAAGATGCCGGTGCGGCTCGGAACCGCGGGGCAGCTGCAGTTCCATCACATCTGCATCACGGAGGCGACGTACGATTTCGGCTACGTGGAGATCACCGCCGACGATGGGCAGACCTGGACGCCGCTCGCGGCCTTCGACATGGACGATCACCCCGGCTGGAACGACGGCGTCGCCAGCAACGGCGATTTCATTCAGGAAACGATCGCCCTCAGCGCCTACGACAACCAAGTGGTGCGCATCCGCTTCCGCTTGGTGACGGATGGCGGCGTGGTCGAGGATGGCTGGTATATCGACAACGTGAGCTTTACCTCGAATACCACGGCGGCGCCCGAGCTGTCGGCGGTACGCTACTCGCTGCAGCCGAACCACCCGAATCCGTTCAACCCGAGCACGACGATTCACTACAGCTTGGCGCTGCCGGGACGAGTGGACTTGCGCGTCTACGACCTGCGCGGGCGCTTGGTGCGCACGCTCGTCGCGAGCGACCGGCCGGCGGGGTGGCAACAGGCGCTATGGGACGGCAAGGACGACGCCGGGACCGCGGTCGCCTCGGGCGTTTACTTCTATCGCCTCGAGTCCGGAACCTTCCTGCAATCGCGGAAGATGCTGTTGCTGAAATGATCCTCCCGTAAGACACTGGCGATGGACGGCCGGAAAGGGTCCGGCTCGAGCCACGTGACCGATCGGAGATTTGAATGCGTGCACGAGCAATCGTCGCCGCGCTCGTCCTGAGCGCGACTGCCGCCGTGATGTCCCCCGCAATGGCCCAGCGCCCGGATACGTCGGGGCCGCAGAAGGAAGCGATGCAGAAGGTCGCCCACTGGATCGGTGAGTGGGAAGGGACCGGGTGGAGCATGCGCGGCCCGGGGCAGAAGGAAGAATTCAAGGTGACCGAGAGCGTGCAGCCCAAGCTCGGAGGAATGTTGCTCCTCGTCCAAGGGCTAGGGAAGAGCAAGGACACGAGCACGGGCGCGGAAACCGTCGAGCACGACGCACTGGCCGTCGTCTCCTTCGATCCCAAGGAAGGCAAGTACCGTTTCCGCCACTACACGATGCAAGGTGCGAGCGGCGACGACGAGATCGTCCTCACCGAGAAGGGTATGAACTGGGAACTGAAAACGGAAGGGCAGCCGTTCCGTATCCGTTTCACCATCGAGATCCAGGGCGACACGTGGCACGAGTTCGGCGAGTTCTCGCGCGATGGCCAGACCTGGATGCGCACGATGGAGATGACCTTGCAACGGGTGAGCAAGAAGGGGTAGGACGTCTGGCGCGGGAGCCCGCCCAGAGCCGTGCACGAATGCTTGCAGGCGAGAAGAGGCGTTGTTAGCCTGCCGCGACCTCCGGTGCCGGGCACCGAAAGGAGCGGGTCGCATTCGTGAGCACCATACTCGGCATCAACGCCTTCCATGCTGGCGCCTCCGCGGCGGTGCTGGTCGACGGCGTGCCGGTGGCAGCGGTGGCCGAAGAACGGCTCAACCGCATCAAATACTACGCGGGTTTCCCGAAGCTCTCGATTCGCCGCTGCCTCGACATGGCGGGGCTCCGTTTCCGCGACATCGATGTCGTGGCGATCGGGCGTGACCGCGCCGCCAACCGTGCCGAGAAGCTGAAATACGTCTTGTCGCAACCGACCAAGCTGCTCAACCTGGCGAAGATCGGCACGGCGCGCCGCGCTCTCGACGACGTGCGCGAGTTGCTGGTGCGCGACTGCGGCGCCGACGCCGCGGAGCTGCGCTTCACCCAATACGATGTCGAGCATCATCTGGCGCACACCGCCAGCGCCTACTTCGCCTCGGAGTGGGATCATGCCGCCGGGCTCACCGTCGACGGCTCGGGGGATTTCTGCACCAGCATGCTGTGCGAGTGCGAGGGTGACGAGATCCGGGTCCAGCACCGAATCTACGTGCCGCACTCCCTCGGCTCGCTCTACACCATGGTCTGCGAATTCATCGGCTACGGAACCTATGGTGACGAAGGCAAGGTGATGGGGCTCGCCCCATATGGGCGCGACACCTACGCCGATCACTTCGCCGACATGATCGATCTCACGTCCGATGGCTTCAAGCTGAACCCGAAGTTCTTCGTGCCCTTCGGAGCCAATCAAGGCATGCGCATCACCGAAGAGGGGACGATGGCCTTCGACCGGCATTTCGCCGATCACATGGTGCAGCTCTTCGGGCCCCCTCGGGCGAAGCACGCCGAGATCACGCAGCGCGACGAAGACCTCGCCTTCGGGCTGCAAGCGATGTTCGAGCGCGCCTACATGCACTTGCTGCGTATGTTGCACCGCTTGGTGCCCGACGAAAAGCTGGTGCTGGCGGGAGGGTGCGCGCTCAACAGCGTCGCCAACGGCAAGCTGCTCACGGCCACACCGTTCCGCGCGACGTGCATCCAGCCGGCGGCAGGAGACGATGGGCTGGCTCTCGGAGCCGCGCTGTACGCCAGCAATGCGATCTTGCGCGAAGGCCGGCGCTGGGTGATGCGGGATGCCTTCCTGGGCCCCGAGTACTCCGAAGCCGAGCTACGGCGCGCCCTCGAAGAGCGCGGCGTCGCCTACGCGCAGCTCGAGCGCGACGCCTTGCTCGCCGAAACCGCGGCCGAGATCGAGCGCGGCAACGTGGTCGGCTGGTATCAAGGGCGGATGGAATGGGGACCGCGAGCGCTCGGAAACCGCTCGATCCTCACGCATCCGGGGCGGCCGGACATGAAGGCGGTGCTCAACGCCCGGATCAAACATCGCGAGCCGTTCCGGCCCTTCGCGCCCGCCGTGCTCGCCGAGCGCCAGTCCGAGATCTTCGAGCACGATCATCCCTCGCCGTTCATGCTGCACGTGTACAAGATTCGGCCCGAATGGCGCGAACGACTTTGTGCCGTGCGCCACGTCGACGACACCGGTCGGTTGCAATCGGTGGCCCGGGACGAGAATCCGCTGTACTACGATCTCATTCGCAAGTTCGAGTCTCTGTCCGGTATCCCCGTGGTCCTCAACACCAGCTTCAACGAGAACGAGCCCATCGTCGAGCATCCGTCGCAAGCGGTGGATTGTTTCCTACGCACCAAGATGGATGTTCTCGTTCTCGGCCCCTTCCTGTCCCGGAAGACGAGCGAGCATGCATGAGCTGGACGGTGACCGAAGAGCCCGCGCTGCGCGGCTTCACCGTCGAGTGGCTCGCGGTCGATGCGATGATTCTGTCACGCCGGGAGCAGCTCTACCGCCGCAAGGGCGATGAGCCCCCGACCCCACTGGGGAGAGTGCCGGTCACCTGGTGGCGGGCTTGTCTAAGCCGCATTCGACCTGCGCAGCGCTTGTTGCGCGCCATGGTCTACAACGTGGCGCCGTTGCCCGATGGCTCGCAGTTCGTGACCTACGGCAGGCAGGTGGGAGTTCTCCGCGACGGACGGTACGTTGCGCTCGCCGGCCTGGTGCGTCCATGCCGGGTGTTGCGCGGCGGGGCCGCGGTGGACGACGTCGGGCACGTGTACTTCGGCGAGTATTTGGTGAACAACGACCGGGGACCAATGCGCGTGTATCGCTACACCGCGGGCACTAAGTGCGTTGAAATCGTGCACGAGTTCACCGCCGGCGCCATCCGGCATGTGCACGGTGTGACGCGTGATCCCTTCGATCGGTCGCTGTGGTGTCTCACCGGGGATGTTGGCGACGAGTGTCGTCTTCTGCGCACGAAGGACGGGTTCCGCACTCTCGAAGTCGTGGGCGGCGGTGACGAGACCTGGCGCTGCGTGAGCCTGCTGTTCACGGCGTCGCACGTCGTGTATGCCACCGACGCCGAGTTCACGCCCAATCGTGTCTATCGCATCGAGCGCGCCACCGGCCGCCGCGAGGTCATGGGCGAGCTGGACGGGCCGACGTATTACACGATCGCCTGTGGTGAGGATCTCTTCTTCGCTGTCACGGCCGAGCTATGCCCGAGCCAAGTCGGCCGCTCGGCGACCTTGTGGTGGCTGAGTCCGACCGGTCGGCTCGAGCGCCTCGCCGCCTTCGAGAAAGACCGGCTGCCCGTCGCCATCTTCCTTCCTGGAACGTTGCATCTGCCACGCGGGCCCGGGAGAGCGGACGAGTTCTATTTTCATGCAGTTGGATTGCGCGCGGCGGACAACCGCACGTTCCGCGTCCAGCGCCAGGCTTCGGCGGCTCAATCCGCCATTCCGCTTCGCTCCTGAATCGTCATGAGTGTCGCCTGCATCACAGCGATGACGACCTGACGGTCGTCGTGGCA
>Ga0075428_100006545_pt1 | contig 12952 bp, 8 predicted proteins | sample RhiMetdeltSRZDD2_FD_75291 | JGI IMG/M metagenome (GOLD analysis project Ga0075428, IMG submission 75291) | Populus rhizosphere microbial communities from Tennessee, USA - Rhizosphere MetaG P. deltoides SRZDD2 | ecosystem: Host-associated > Plants > Roots > Rhizosphere > Soil | place: USA...
CGCTGCACGCGACTCCCAGGTCAGAGTTGGAGCAAAGCAGAAACGAAGATGTAGGACAGTGAATTCACAATGTCTTCATTCGGTTCCGCCCTTAGCGCGAATGTCCGCAAAGTTTCATCTCCAAATTGCTGGTACACTGGGACCACCCAATCTATAATCGTCCATCCGAAGCGAAATCCTATTGGCTCGGTGCGAGCGTGAGAAGGCGAGCGTGAGAGAAGGCCTCACAAGAAAAAGAATACTCCGTTCGGTTGCCATCGCGGGCCTATCGCTGGCTCTCTGGCTCGCGGTTGCGCCGTCTCTCCGTCGGGCCCAGGGAGCGCAAACCACTTCTGAGTTCGATCGACTCGTTCAGCCCTTCTTCGCTAACACTTGCTACTCCTGTCACAACGCCAATGTCATGTCAGCGGGTGTCAATCTCGAGGCGATTCGGACCGGATCGCTTCCGAAGACTAGCGAGATCTGGGAACGAGTCCTTCGTAAGCTTCGGGCCGGGGAGATGCCTCCCAAGGGCCTGCCCCGACCGGACCCAAAAGAAGTGAACGCAGTCATCGCCTGGATCGAAAGCCAGCTCAAGACGGCGGACACGCTGGCTGCGTCTCGCACCGCTGGCTACGTGACTGTGCGTCGCCTGAATCGAGCTGAGTACAACAACACCGTGCGCGAGCTGCTGGGCGTCGACGTGCATCCGGCGGATAGCTTTCCACAGGACGACTCGGGCTACGGGTTCGATAACATCGGCGACGTGTTGTCTCTGTCCCCAGTTCTGATGGAAAAGTACCTGGCGGCGGCAGAAAGAGTCGCGCGCGAGGCTCTGTTTGGACCCGACCAAATGAAACCGGCGATGGTAAAGATTCGCCCCGCGCTCCAACGGATAATTCCAAGTCTCGCGCCGCTCACTGATTACGACGCCACTGGACTCACACTCCCGAACGCGCTTCACGTTGTTCATCGCTTTCCGGTTAACGGTGAGTACATTGTGCGCGCGTTTCTTAATGGGAGCCGCCCGCTTGGGTCGGAGCCTCTTTCCATCGCCTTGTGGGTCGATGGCCAGCAGGTTCAGTCAATAGAGCTCGACCCCACGAAGACGGCATCCTTCGATGATCAAGAGAGACAGGATCTCGGCGGAAAGGTGCAAGAGTTTCGGATAAAGGTGACTGGCGGAGAGCATTGGCTGGCCGCATCAATTCTGCGCCTGTACGAGGGCCTTCCTGCGAGATACCACGGCCTGCGTCCATCCAGGATCCCTCCCCGCCCGCCGCCGCAGTTCAAGCCACGTACCAACATTCCGCCTGCGCAGCTGGAAGAGTTTAAGAAGCGGTTCGAAGAGCGCATAGCCAACATCGAAAAGGCGCCGGTGAATGAAGCGCGGTTGACTTCGTTTGAAATCGGCGGTCCTTACGACCAGGCAAAAGGACCTTCGCCTGAGAGTCTGAAAAAAATCTACGCGTGCGGACATCTTGTCGGACATCACAATCGCGCTTGCGCGCGCAAGATCGTAGCTGATCTGGCAGGCCGTGCATTCCGTCGCCCGGCCACATCACAAGAGATCGACAACCTGTTGCGATTTGTCTCTATGGCTGAGAAGAATGGAGACTCGTTCGAGGAGGGGCTCTGCCAGTCGCTGCAAGCCATCCTGGTGTCGCCGCATTTTCTTTTCCGCGTCGAGCAGAATCGAGCTTCGAACGTTAACGACCACGAGCTGGCTACGCGGCTTTCATACTTCTTGTGGAGCAGCACGCCCGACGCGGAGTTGACCCGATTGGCGAACCAGCAAAAGCTGCACTCGCCGGGTGTCCTGGAAACGCAGGTTCGCCGGATGCTGAAAGACCCGAAGGCGGAGGCGCTGGTCGACAACTTCGGCGGCCAGTGGCTTGAACTGCGGAAGCTCGAATCGGTGAAACCCGACCGGCAGCGCTTTCCGGGATTCGACGAATACCTGCGTATGTCCATGCGCAGGGAGACTGAGCTGTTCTTTCAGAGCATCGTGCAGGAAGACCGCAGCATTCTGGATTTCATAGATGCGAACTACACGTTCCTCAACGAACGACTTTCGCGCTTTTACAAGATCCCAGGGGTCAACGGACCGGAATTTCGCAAGGTCGCACTTGGGACGGACGGCGAGCGCGGCGGCGTGTTGACGCAAGCTGCGATACTCACCGTTTCATCTTACGCGACGCGGACCTCACCGGTGTTGCGCGGGAAGTGGATTTTGGAAAAGGTTCTCAACGCTCCGCCACCGCCGCCGATTCCGGACGTGCCAAACCTGGATGAGTCAAAGATCGGCTCGGCTGCATCGCTGCGCCAGCAGTTGGAGGAGCATCGAAAGAATCCGACGTGTGCTTCTTGTCACTCTCGGATGGACCCGTTAGGATTCGGGCTGGAGAACTTCGATGCGGTCGGCGCCTGGAGAACGCAAGACGGGAAGTTTCCGATTGATGCTACCGGCACGCTTCCCGATGGCAGATCGTTCAAAGGCCCGCGCGAGTTGAGGGCGATTCTGAAATCGGATCGTGATGCGTTCGCCGAAGGCCTCACCGAGAAGCTGATGATCTATGCTCTGGGTCGAGGACTTGATAGCAACGAGAATCCAACAGTGAAGCAGATCGTGAGCCGTTTAGCCGCGGAAGACTACCGCTTCTCGAGTCTCGTGATGGGCATCGTGAGAAGCGAGCCGTTTCAGAAGCGGAGAGGAGATCGAGCTCAGTGATCAACACCGGAAAACACCTGCCACGCCGCACCTTTCTCAGGGGATTGGGCGTCACCATCGGACTGCCACTGCTTGACGGAATGATACCTGCCTCAGCGAGAGCGGCGCGCGCTGCTGTGACGCCGCCGGTTCGCCTCGCCTTCATTTACGTGCCTAACGGCATAGTGATGAAAGACTGGACGCCAAAAGCGATCGGTAAGGGCTTCGAGTTCACGCGAATCCTCAAGCCTCTTGAGCCGCTGCGCGAAGATCTGCTTGTGCTTTCGGGGCTGGATGAGCACTACGGAAACGCGCTCGGCGACGGACCCGGTGATCACGCCAGAGCGGGCGCGGCTTTTCTTACCGGCGTTCACTGCAGGAAGACCGAAGGCGCTGACCTTCGGAACGGCATCTCAGCCGATCAAATTGCGGCGCAGTCGTTGGGATCAAAAACGCGCTTTCCGTCGATCGAGCTTGGTTGCGAAGACTCCCGAACCGTCGGCAACTGTGACTCGGGGTACAGTTGTGCCTACACCAACAGCATCTCCTGGCGAGGCGAGGCGACGCCAATGCCTCCGGAGTTGAATCCCAGGATGGTGTTCGAGCGGCTATTCGGCACGATGGATTACAGCCTCGATCCGGAAACGCGTGCGCGGCGCGCTCTCTATCGAAGCAGCATCCTGGATTCGGTGCGCGAGGACACCCGGCAACTGGCAGGGAAGCTTGGCGCTCCTGACCGCAGAAAGCTCGACGAATACCTTTCTGCGGTACGAGAGATCGAGCGGCGCATACAAACTGCCGAGAAGGACAATCGCCGGGTGACGCCGGCCATGGAAAAACCCGCCGGGATACCAATTACGCTGCCCGATTATGCGAAGCTGATGTATGAGCTCCAGGTGGTCGCGTTTCAGGCGGACCTTACACGGGTTACAACGATGATGCTTGGCCGCGAGGGCAGCATGCGAGTCTATCCCGAGATTGGCATTCCCGATCCTCATCATCCGCTCACCCATCACCGCGACAATCCGGATTGGATTGAAAAAGTAACCCAGATCAATTGTCTTCACGCCGAGTTATTCGCGTCTTTCTTAAAGATGCTCAAATCGACTTCCGATGGAGAGGGGAGCCTGCTCGATCATTCGATGATTGTCTACGGCAGCGGCATCGCCGACGGCAATCGGCATACCCATGAGGACCTTCCGGTAGTGCTTGCGGGTCGCGGCGATGGGAGCCTCAAACCCGGACGACACATCGTGTATCAGCCCGGCACACCGATTACAAATCTATACCTTGGCCTCCTTGATCGAGTTGGAGTACGTCCTGAGAAGCTAGGCGACAGCACGGGGCGAGTCGAGCAGCTCTCTGATCTTTGAGGTGCGCGCTCAGCCACGATATGTAGCGTAGACCGTCCAGTCTGCGCACCGTGTAGCGTAGACTGTCCAGTCTGCGCGGTCCTATTGAATGTTGTCGCGATTCGACGGTGCGCAGACTGGGACTTCAAAACGAGATGATGAACTCAAAGCGGACTTTGCTTTCGCTTCTTCCTATCTTGCTGGTCGTCGCGGTTGTTCTGGCACAGACCACTGAGAACTATCCGACGAACCCTGACTCACAACCCCATGCCGGCGTGCCTAAAGGCGAAGTCCTGAAGTTTACTTTTGAGAATTCGAAGATCTTTCCCGGCACGTGGCGCGAATACTGGGTCTACGTGCCGGCTCAGTACTCGCCGGACAAGCCGGCGTGTGTGTATGTGAATCAGGATGGCATTCAATACGAAGCTCCCACGGTGTTCGACAATCTGATTCACAAAAAAGAGATGCCGGTGACCATCGGCATTTTTGTAATGCACGGTCGTGTAAAAGCCGGGGACGCCAATTCGGCGCTTGACCGGTTCAATCGCAGCTTCGAATACGATGGTCTGGGTGACAACTATGTCCGGTTCCTCCTGGAAGAACTGCTGCCGGAGGTTGAAACAAAAAAGACTTCGGATGGACGGGGAATCCGGCTCTCGAAGAACGGCAACGACCGAGCGATAGGTGGCGCTTCAAGCGGAGCAATCTGCGCGTTCACCGCGGCATGGGAGCGACCCCTCGAATTCAGCCGGGTCTTCAGCACGATCGGGACTTATGTCGGGTTGCGCGGAGGTGAGCGCTATTCCACTTTGATTCGTAAGTATGAACCGAAGCCCATTCGCATCTATCTGCAGGATGGCGCAACCGATCTGAACATCTATGCGGGTGACTGGTGGATGGCCAATCAGACGCTCGAGCGCGCATTGATATTTGCCGGCTACGATGTTCAGCGCGTTTGGGGCGAAGGCGCGCACAACCAGAAACACGCAACGTCTATTTTCCCTGATGCTATGCGCTGGCTGTGGAAGGGTTGGCCTGAGCCGGTGAAGACCGGGCAGACAAAGAACCAGATGCTTAACGACATCCTCGTGCCGGGTCAGGGTTGGCAGCTGGTCAGCGAGGGTTATCGCTTCACCGAAGGACCGGCCGCAAACGCGAAGGGAGAAGTCTTTTTCACCGATCTTGTGGCAGGGAAGGCTTACAAGATCGGGCTCGATGGCAAAACCAGCTTATTTGTAGACGACTCGAAAAAGAGCAACGGTCAGGCCTTTGGTCCGGACGGGCGTTTGTATGCGGTCGCGACCGGTGAGCCAAAGGTGATCGTGTACGACGCCCGCGGGAAAGCGACGACAATCGCCGACGGCTTCGTGGGGAACGACATCGTCGTCGCCAACAACGGAAACATCTATGTGACCAATCCTCCCGTTGCGGGCAGCACCGAGACGAGCAAGGTCTGGCTTATCAAACCGAACGGAGAAAAGAAGGTTGTAGACACGGGATTGAGCTACGGGAACGGGGTCACCCTGTCGCCGGATCAGACGCTGCTGTATGTGGATGACTTCCGCTCGCACTGGGTATACAGCTATCAGATTCAGGCGGACGGGACGCTCGCGTACAAGCAACGCTACTACTGGTTGCACGAGGCTGATGGGGCCGACGGGAGCGGCGCCGACGGGATGCGCGTAGACCGCGACGGCCGTCTGTACGTAGCGACTCGATTGGGGATTCAGGTTTGCGATCAAGCGGGCCGAGTGAACGCGATCATCCCGACTCCGAATGGAAAGGTCTCGAACGTAGCGTTTGGCGGCGAGAATTTCGACGTGCTCTACGCGACTTGCGGCGACAAAGTCTACAAGCGGAAGTTGAAGGTAAAGGGATCTCAGGCGTGGGACGCGCCTAACAAACCCCCGGCGCCGAGGCTGTGAAAAGACGAAGCATTCGCACGGAGCCGGCGGTCTATCGTGATCTTCTCGAATGCACAGCGGCGTTTTGACCTCACATGTCGCGCCCGCTTTGACCAGCAATGACAATTTCAAAGAGACTGTAATCGAATCCGGGTGTAGAATGGCTTCTGCAACAAATATCACCTAGCTAGCTGTCACGCAATCAGAAGATAATGGACCTTCTTGAGCGCGAACAATTCTCGGGTGAATTAGAGGCCATACTCGGTGACGTAACCGCAGGCAAGGGCCGATTTGTGCTTGTCAGCGGTGAGGCCGGCATCGGAAAGACGTCGCTTGTTGAGCGGTTTGCCGAAGCGCACAAGAAGCAGGCGCGCATACTCTGGGGCTCGTGCGATGCGCTCTTTACGCCGCGCCCACTCGGCCCGCTCTACGACATCGCTCATCAAAGTAAGAGTAACCTGCTCGCACTGCTTGAAGGCGGAGCTCCCCGGGCTTCTATTCTTTCCGCGGTTCTCGATGAATTGGAGAGCAGCCGCGCGCCATCAATAACGGTCATCGAGGATGTTCATTGGTCGGATGAGGCAACGCTCGACTTATTGAAGTTTCTCGGTCGCCGAATCAATCGCACCCACTCCATGCTCATTGTCACTTATCGCGATGACGAAGTAGGTGCGGATCATCCGCTGAGGCTCGTCCTTGGCGATTTACCTAACCGCTCAGTCGCGCGTCTTCGACTTCCGCCCCTTTCTGAAAGTGGCGTGCACGCGCTTGCCGAGCGAGCAGGTCGTCCCTTTGAAGACCTACACTCGGTAACCGGCGGCAATCCTTTCTTCGTTACTGAAGCCCTTGCAAGCAAACAGCCGGGCGTTCCCGTCACTGTCAGCGATGCCGTGTTGTCTCGCTCGGCGCGGCTCTCGCCTGCCTCTCGGGCTGTGTTGGAACTTGTGTCGGTCGTTCCGGCAAGAGCTGAAATGTGGTTGCTCAATGACACGATTAGTCCGGATATGGTTGCCCTGGAAGAATGCGTCGGCGCAGGGATGCTGCGATCCGAAGGCGAGGCGATTGGTTTCAGGCACGAGCTTGCGCGCCGTGCCATTGAAGATTCGCTTGCGCCGCCTCGTCGCCAGAGCCTGCACGCGCTGGTGTTGAAGGCGTTGCTCAATCGCGGATCCGAAGCGCTGTTGGCGCGGATAGTTCATCATGCGGCGCAAGCCGGCGACAGCGCTGCTGTGCTCGAACACGCGCCCATCGCTGCAAGGCAGGCGGCCGCGCTAAACGCGCATCGTGAATCAGCATCTCATTACCATACCGCGCTCAGGTACGCAGAACTGCTTGCACCGGGCGAGCGCGCCCGATTGCTTGAATGCCGCTCGTATGAATGCTATCTCACAGGGCAAGGTGAAGACGCATTAGAGGCTCGCCGCGAGGCTCTGCAAATCTGGCAGCAACTCGGCGATGAGCGTCGTAGAGGCGATAACCTCCGATGGATGTCACGGCTCGCCTGGAGTCTTGGCCGCAAGATGGAAGCCGAAGGACACAGCCTCGAAGCCGTGACGATTCTGGAGAACCTGCCGCACGGCCCTGAACTGGCAATGGCCTACAGCAATCGCTCCCAACTGCACATGCTCTCGGAAGAACACGATGAAGCCGTCCTTTGGGGGTCGCGCGCGATCGAGCTGGCCGAAAAGCTGGGCGGCGCGCCTGAAACGCTCGTTCACGCGTTGAACAATGTCGGGGTCGCTGAGTTAATTGCTAACAACGAGCAGGGCCGCATCAAACTCGAAGAGAGCTTGCGTCTCGCGCTGGCGAACAATCTTCAGGACCACGTGGGTCGCGCTTACACCAACCTTGCTTTTATCACAGTGAGACAGCGGAAGTATGAACTGGCGACCCGCTATCTTGAGGACGGCATCGCTTACACGACTGATCACGACCTCGATTTTTATAGGCTCTATATGATGGCGTGGCGGGCGCGCGCGCATTTCGAGCAGGGCGACTGGGACAGCGCCGCTGATGATGCGGATTACGTTCTAGGGCGTTGGGGAGTAGTGGCCATAACGAAGATTGCGGCGCTTGCAGTTCTTGGTCACGTGCGAGTTCGTCGTGGCTACCCCGGTGCGGCCCGACTGCTGGCTGAGGCCCGCGACTTGGCGATTCAGACCGAAGAGCTCCAACGCATCGCGCCGGTCGCCTCGGCGCTGGCGGAGTGTGCGTTGCTTAAAGGCGACCTTGAACAGGTGATGGCCGAAGCGCGTATCGTTCTGGAGATGGCAGCAGTCCGCAATGACCCGTGGCTTCGGGGAGAGTTTGCCTTCTGGATGTGGCGCGCCGGCGGCGCTCGAGAAACCCATGAAAACGTCGCCGCGCCTTACGCGCTCCAGATGTCAGGCGACTGGCGCGCTGCGGCCGAAGCATGGAAAGAATGCGGCTGCCCTTATGAAGAGGCGATGGCGCTGGCAGACGGGGACGAACCGGCGCAACGGGCGGCGCTTGAGATTCTTGAGAGACTCGGAGCGGGCCCGGCAGCCGAAAAGTTGCGGCAATCCTTGCGGGCAACGGGCGTGCGCGGTATTCCGCGCGGCCCAAGACCCAGCACGAGGGAAAATCCCTCGGGACTCACAAGCCGGCAGATGGAGGTACTCGGTTTGATGGTTGACGGACTGGGCAACGCTGAAATCGCCGAGCGCCTCTTCGTATCTCCACGAACGGCTGAACATCACGTCTCTGCGATACTGGCGAAGCTCGACGCCCGCACCCGCGCTGAAGCGGTTTCCCTTGCTTTGCAGACCGGTCTCATAAAACCAAAATAGGTAACAGTCGACGCCAAAATAGGCAGACCTTCCGATGCGCGGCCCGCGCCCGTTTCTGTATATTCCCGCAAAGTTGGAAAGCTTACAAAACAACTGGAGGAACTCTTATGCCGCGCTAACCGGCAACAGGGTTTAAAAGGGAGAAAATTATGAAACGTGGATATTTACACTCAATCGGTCGTCTACGCCATGTGCTGCGCCTTTGCGCACTTGCGCTCGTGGTTGCTCTCACCCCGGTCATCATCAAGGCAGATGATGACAATTTGCTCAAAGTAGATCGCGTGGATTTTTCGGTCACGCTCTCGGACGGCAATGCTTATACGATTGCAGGTTTTCTCTACTATAAAGGAAGCTTTCGCAATCGACCGCTTCAGGTGCTGGTTCACGGCGGCAGTTACAATCACAAGTACTGGGACGCCCCCACGATTAATGGCCAAAGCTACTCTTATGCCCGCTTTATGGCCGAGGAGGGGTACGCGCTGCTCGCAATTGACCAACTCGGCGCCGGCGAGAGCAGCAAGCCTGCCGGCGACTTCGTGACCCTCAACGAAACCACTCTCAGCATTCATCAGGTGCTGGCACAAATGCGAAGTGGTAACAACCCGTTGGGTTACGCTTTTCAGCAGATCGTTCTGGTAGGCCATTCATTCGGCAGCATCAACTCCATCTTCGTTCAAGGCACCTTTCACGACGCGGATGCCCTGGTGGTAACGGCGCTCGGCCACGTCCCCCACGAGCTTCCGATCCCGCCTGAGTTGATTATTGCGTTGGCGCAGTTCCCATATTTCCCTTTGCCCGCGGAGGCGCGGAGCGCGCTCTTCTATTTCGCGGATGCGGCTGACGCAGATGTCATCGCCTACGACAATCTAAACCTCGCGGATCTGCTCACGAGGGGCCAGTTGTTCACTACCTTTGCTGCGGTCTTCAATCCGGCGGCAGACCGCGTAGGCGCGGTGACGGGCCCGGTCCTCGTGCAGTTGGGAGAACACGATTCCCTGTGGCCTTCGTTATACGCGGGCGGCGAAGCGGCGTTCTGGACGAATGCGTCGAGCGTCACGGTCGAGAGCCTGCCCAGTGTCGGGCACTCTTTCAATACTCATCTGGACAATAAGACCGGCTGGAAATCGATCAATCGCTGGATCAGATCAACCCTGCCCGCCAACTGAAATCTGCATGCGTTCTACCATCTCCGGAATGAGTATTCGCTTCAACGAAATCATTCCGGAGGAGCGCTAGGCGCCCTTAACGGCTACTCAGTCTGCGTTTCGGTTTACTCGATGAGAGAAAAGGGAGGAATCATGAAAATCAGAGCAGATCTTCGCAGAAAATTATTGGCTTTGAGTTTGTTTACAATTTCCATAATGGGGGCCGCGGGCCAAACAGGTGTACGCGCCCAGAGTACCGATCGGCCGTTTGGTGACGTGCAGGTACTTGCTACCGTGCCCTTTCCCCCAGGCTTTCCAGAAGGTATCGCGGTTAACGGCAACAAAGTGTATGTTGCAGGGCCGGCGAGATTTGGAACTGCTGGAGAACCTCCTTCCAAGGTGTTCGCCTATGACACGAGCAGTGGGATTCTTGTCGATACGTTTACGATTCAGGGCGAAAACCTCGGCCAAGATCACGCGAACTCCTGCATAGCCTTTGACGGGCAGGGTCGTCTTTACGTGGTTAATCTCCAATTGGGGATCGTTCGCATTGATTTGGGAAGCGGCCAACAAGAAGTCTACGCTCCGCCAATACCTAATCTTTTGCCCTGCTCAACAGCTCCGGTAAATACGGCTTGCTCACCGACATTCCTTGATCTGCCGCCTCTCCCAAATGATATAGCTTTCGATGAAGCAGGCAATCTCTATCTGACCGATTCTTTTCAGGCCACAATCTGGCGCATTCCTCCGGGCGGAGGACAGGCCGCAGTTTGGTTTCAGGACAGCCGTCTCGATACACCATTCGGCCCAAACGGGCTCAGGCTCGATCCAGCGGGGACCCATGTATACTTCGCTGTCACGGCAGATGGAGTAGGGCCTTTCGGAAATTTTCTGGGAGGAAAGATATATGTCTTGCCGCTTGTAGCCAGCCCCACCGGCGCAGACCTTCAAGTCTTTCATCAGTACAGTGGCGAGGCGCCCGACGGAATTGCGTTTGGCCGGTCGGGGAAGCTTTACGTTGCGCTCGCCGCTCCCTTCAATTCAGGGATTTCAATTCTACGGCCTGACGGGACGGAAGAGGCTCAACTGCATAACGCTTCCGGCAGTCCAATCTTTCCTTACGATTCGCCAGCCAATATTGCCTTTAACAAGCACGGGTCGCTGCTACTTTCAAACCATGCGTTTGCAACGGGAGTCCCGTCAAACTTCACGGTGCTTGATGTGTTCGTTGATGATAAGGAGTCACCACTCGTAAGGCCCAATCTCCCCTAGAGGCAGCATGTCAATCTACACTTCAGCCGATTGCGCTGAGGGTCTGTGCGACTTTGCATCTTAAGGCGGGCAAGACTTGCATGGGGTCAGGCGTGGAATTTGCAATTCCTCTTGTGTGGATCGTGGAGCCAAATTGCAAATTGCCTGACCCCGGGATGCTCTTCTCCACTACCACTCGAGCTCCAGCGATGTTGTCACGAACCGAACCAGCGGACTCATCTTCCTACAGGTATTTGCAAACTCTAAAATGAATTTCGGATCGCACACTTGCTTGTCGGTATACCGGACCGAACTGACAAAGTCCTTTAACTTTAAGTCCTCGATGAACTGGTGATTTGGATCGAAGCCTTTTGGCGGACGCGTTAACCTGTCGCCCTGCACTCCGAGTTTGCTCCGCCGGATTGCCTGCCATTCTTTCGGCCGTTCTACAATTGCTTTGCGAACACGCGCCAACGTCGCGGCGTCAGGATGCCAAACGCCGGCGGCGGCAAAACAACCTCGAGGCTCGAGATGAAGATAGAAGCCAGCGGCCGAGAAGTCTTTCCGAGCGCCAAGATGGGGAAAGCTAGCCGCAACGTGCGTCTTGTATGGACTCTTGTCCTTCGAAAAGCGAATGTCTCGGTAGATCCGGAAGAGCGAGCCGCCGTTCGGCTTTGGATCCGCAACAAAACGCGGACTGATTCCGTGAAGCATCGGAGCAAAGTCTGCAATGAAGCGCAGGAAGGGATCGCGCACCGATGTTTCGAATCTCTGCTTGTTTTCAGCGAACCATTCTCGGTTGTTGTGGTCCTTCAGTTCCTTTAAGAACCTGAACAGATCTGTAGAAAAATGATTCTCGGGCATGACTCCGGATAGTAGTTGTCGCTCACGAACATTTGCAACAGCAAACTCTCCGGCCTGGTGCCAGGCGTGCAATTGCAATTTCCAATGTGGATCGTAGTGCCAAATTGCAAAATGCACGCCTGACCCCGAGATTTGCGCGAAAGCGAACGCCACTACTCAGGCCACGCTGAGGAGGTGTCCCATCCTTTCCTTCTTGGTGCGCAGATAGCGCATTGCCGGTTCCGCCGCTTCGACCTCGAGCGCGACCCGCTCGACGACCTCGAGGCCACACTCTTCGAGCGCGCGAATTTTCTTCGGATTGTTTGACAAGACTCGAAGCTTTGAGAGCCCCAGATCGCGAAATACTTCGGCGCATTGTTCGTATTGTCGACTGTCAACGTCGAGGCCCAGCCGCTCATTCGCCTCAACAGTGTCCGCGCCTTCATCCTGCAACGCATAGGCCCGAATCTTGTTGATGATTCCTATGCCGCGGCCTTCTTGTTGTTGATAGACGATGGCTCCGTGCCCTTCGGTTGCTATGAGTCTCATGGCTTGGTGAAGTTGCTTGCCGCAGTCGCATCTGGCCGAACCAAACGCATCTCCGGTCACGCACTGCGAATGAATCCGGACGAGGCTGGCTCGATAGGGATGCGGGATACCCGTGGACAGAGCGATGAACTCCTCCGGTGACGTAAGCGATCGGTATCCGATGATCTGGAAATCACCGAATTCAGTGGGCAACCTTGCTTCGGCAACTCTTCGGATTGTAGTCAAGCTCGGACGCTCGCAGAGTCGGGGCTCCGATAGTTGTTGTATTACGTTCTGCATGATTCTCCTAGCTAGCCAGCGCGCTATGGGTCGTGTGCCCGCTCAGCGGCATCGGCTGCGACTCAGTGGCCTCTTGCCTTTGCTCTGTGAGTCGCGCGAGCGTGTACGCTGCAATCGCCATCTCCAGATC
>Ga0075428_100006546_pt1 | contig 12951 bp, 8 predicted proteins | sample RhiMetdeltSRZDD2_FD_75291 | JGI IMG/M metagenome (GOLD analysis project Ga0075428, IMG submission 75291) | Populus rhizosphere microbial communities from Tennessee, USA - Rhizosphere MetaG P. deltoides SRZDD2 | ecosystem: Host-associated > Plants > Roots > Rhizosphere > Soil | place: USA...
TGCTGCGGCGCATCGTTTCCGTGACGCGCGAAGAATTCGGCGCCGATCGCGCGTGGCTCCTGCATCCGGTGCACGAGCAGGCTGAATTCGCGAAGGTCGCGTTCACGGTATCTGCGCCGGGCGCGGACAATCTCCAGGACAAAGGTCCGGTGCCGCTCGGCGGATCGATCGGTCTCATTCGCCGGGCCATGGAGTCGCCGCGTCCGCAGATCGTGATGGAAGGCGATCCCGATCTCGATCCCGAGCTCGCCAAGCGATTCGAGATCAAGTCGGCGATCGTCCAGGTGCTCCGTCCGCGCGAAGAGGAGCCGTGGGCGTTCGGTCTTCATCAGCGCGACAGCGTGCGCGATTGGACGGAAGAGGAAGTGCTGCTCTTCAGCGAGATCGGACGCTACGCCACGCTCGCGCTGAACAATACGCTCCTGCACAACCGCGCCGTTCGCGAGATGGCGAAGGTGAACGCGATCCTCGATCAGATCCCCGAGTCGGCTGCGATCTACGACGCCTCGGGAAAACTCGAGCGGATGAACGCCGCGGCCGCGCGCGATCCCGGCGTGCTCTTCACGTCCGACGGCGATGGACGCGCGCGCAGCGATCGCCATCGCTACATCGACGGAAGTCCGCTGTCTGCGGATGAGCTTCCGTCGATGCGCGCGCTGCAGGGCGAGATCGTCAAGTCCGATTACCTCGTGCACGATCCGCGCACCGACGACGACCGCGTCGTGAATCTGAAGGCGGCGCCGATCCGCGACGATTCGGGGCGCATCATCGGCTCCGTCGTTCTCTCCCGCGATGTCACCGATGAGCGGCAGAACGCAGAGCGTGAAGGATGGCGCCGGCGGCGCGCCGAATGTCTCGCGAACCTCGGGCTGGAGATGGTCGCGATGGCGCCGTCGTTCGACAACCTCGACGATCCGGCGATGCGCGTCGCGCACGCGGTCGCCGGATCCGTGCGCATCTATCTGTATCACTCCGCGACCGGCACGCTCGATCTCGTCGGTTTCAGCACCACCGATCAATCGCTCGAGCAGTACCGCGACTACTTCGTGCAGCATCCGTATCGTCCGGGCGAAGGTCTTCCCGGAACGGTCTTCCACATCGGCCGGCCGCTGCTTTTCTACGAAGTGCGCGGCAACTCGCTGCTCGACTACTCGCGCGACGAAGAAGAGCGCGAGGTCAAGGCCGCGCTGCACGAGCAGAGTCTGATCGCCTATCCGATCGAGACGTACGGGGAGCGCATCGGCGCGGTCATCATTTCGCAGTCGGATCCGCGGCGGAACTTCGATGCCGAGGATCTCGAGTTCGCGCAATCGGTCGCCGAGCGCATCGGGGCGGCGAGCCACATTCACCGCCTGACCACGATCGCCCAGGAAGGTCATCGCGCCGCCGAAGAGCTCGCGCGCCGCGAGGTCGATGCGCGCGTCCGCTTCGAGGCCGTGCTCGAGAGCGCGCCGATCGGCATCGGCGTCATCTCCGCGGACGAGCTGCGATTCGATCTCGCCAACGCGCGCTTCCTCGATTTCGCCGCGCAGTTCGGCAAGATCGAGCGCGATACGAAAGTCATCGGGCTGCGCGCCGCCGAAGTTCTCCCGGGAACGGAGCAGATTCTCAAACAGGTCGCCGATTCCGGCGAGCCCCGCACGGACGAAGAGCTGCGCGTTGGCGATCTCTACGTCAATCGCATCATCTCCGCGGCGCGCGGACGATTCACCGGCCTGACCCAGAGCCTGACCGTGCTCATTCAGGACGTCACCGATCAGGTGCGCGCGCGGCGCGAGATCGAGAATCTCGCAGCGATGATGGCCGAGCGCACCGCGCGCCTCGACTCGATCCTCGGGTCGATGACCGACGGTCTGTGGGTCTACGACGCGAACGGCAAGGTCGTCGACGTAAACCAGGCCGCACTGAACATGTTCGGCCTCGCCTCTACGGCAGAAGCGATCGAGCACGGATCGTTCGAGAAGCTGGCGCTGCGCGACTCGGACGGGCGCTTGATTGCGTCGCACGAGATGCCCCAGGCGCGCGCGTTTTCGGGACAGACCGTCCCCGACTATCTCGCCATCGGCCGCCATCTCATCACCGGACGCGATCTCGATCTGTCGATCGCGGCGGCGCCGATCGAGAGCCGGGGCATCGTCGGCGCGGTCATGGTGATTCGCGACATCACGGCGCTGCAGGAGCTCGATCGCAAGAAGGACGAGTTCCTCTCCGTCGCTTCGCACGAGCTGCGCACGCCGCTGACGACCATCAAGGGCTACACGCAGCTTCTCTCGCAAACCGTCGACGAGCTCGCGTCCGATGAGCGCGCGACGTACATCAATGCGGTGTTAGGCGAGATCGAGCGCATGATGGGCCTGATCTCGGAACTGCTCGACGTCTCGCGCATCGAGACCAATCGCCTGCAGATTCATCCGCAGCCGATTCGCTGGGTCGACTTCATCGAGGGACGCGTCACCGCGTTCCGCGTGCAGCATCCCTCGCGCAACCTGCGCTTCAGCGCGGGCGCGGCGGGAACGGCGGTGGTCGCCGATCCCGATCGCATGCGCCAGGTCATCGACAATCTCCTCTCGAACGCGCTCAAGTACTCGGCCGATGGAACCGACATCGACGTCAACGTTCATGTCGATGATGGGTCGGTGCTGACGGCAGTGAGCGATCAGGGCATCGGCATTCCGCGTGACGAGATCCCGCAGCTCTTCGAGCGCTTCCACCGCGCGCGCAATGTCTCGAGCCGCTACTACGGCGGCCTGGGCCTGGGTCTCTACATCGCCCGCGCGATCATCGAAGCGCACGGCGGCGCGATCACGGTCGAGAGCGAAGAGGGACGCGGGTCCACCTTCACGCTGCGGCTCCCGTTGCCGGGCTAACGCCCTCCACCCTCCCTTCACATCAACTTCACGTCCCCACCCCCGGGGCTTTTCTCTCGATTCCTAGACTGACTGCGGTCTTCGAATCAGAAGGAGAAAAGCCAGATGAAACTGAAGTCGCTGATCATCCCGGTGGCACTGTCGCTGTGTGTGCCCGCATTCGCGGATGACGCAAAGATCACCAACGCCGCGATCGACCAGGCCGCGGCCGCCGTTGCAGCAGACGATCCCCAGGAGCAGGAGCAGAAGCCGCAGGAGACCGTCGAGGACGTTTCCGGAAAGGTGGACAGCCTGACGGAAGCATTCACGGAGATGAAGAACACCGTGGATGCGCTCAACAAGCTGCGCGTCACCGGATACATCCAGGCGCAGTACGTCAACGATGAGCGCTCGGCGAATGAGCTCACCAGTCCCACTGCCACACGAAACCTCGATCAGTTCTCCATCCGCCGCGGCCGTGTGAAGTTCACGTACACCGCGAATCCGACGTCGCGCTTCGTCATTCAGCCCGACATCACAACCTCGGGCGTCGTGCTCAAAGACGGCTACGTCGAGCTCACCGAGCCGTGGACGTCGTGGAAGCACACGCTCACCGCCGGTCAGTTCAACTGGCCGTACGGATTCGAGATCATGTATTCATCGAGCCAGCGCGAAGTGCCGGAGCGCTCGCGCGTCGTGCGCACGCTCTTCCCCGGCGAGCGCGATCGCGGAGTGATGCTCTCCGGCCTCGGCCTCGGCGATCGACTCTCCTACAAAGTCGCCATCGTCAACGGCACCGGCACCGCGCAGAGCTTCGACTTCAACAAGCGCAAGGACCTCGTCGGCCGCCTCGGATGGAACTTCGGTGCGGTGGACGTCGCCGGCTCGATCTATCGCGGCGAGGATCTCGTCGCCACGAGCACGAACGCGAAGGGCCGCGAGTTCGACAAAGAGCGCATGGGCGTCGACGTCCAGTGGGTCACGCCGATCCAGGGACTCGGCATCCGCGGCGAGTACATCACCGGAAAGCAGGCGCCGTCGTCGGGCGCTACGCGCACCGCGTCGCACGATGTCGAAGGCTGGTACTTCTACGCGATCCAGAACCTCGGCACGCGCCACCAGTTCATCGTGCGCGTCGATGAATACGACCCCGACACCGACGTCGCCAACAACGCCGTCCAGACCATCAACCCTTCGTACATCTTCCACTGGGACGCCAACAGCAAAGTGATGGTGTCGTACGAAATGATCGACAACGAGATCAATGATCCGGACGACAACGTGTTCACGCTCCGGTACCAGTACAGCTTCTAACCGCAAGTCGCAAAGCCGCTGAAGACCTAACACCACAACACCCAATACCCCGAAAGGATCCGATATGAAAAAACTGATGGCACTTGCGATTGCGGTGTTGTTCTCGATGCCCGTGTCCGCGGCGAAGCCGCTCACGATCAAAGGCTCCGACACGATGGTCATCATGAACGCGCGGCTGGCCGAGGGGTTCATGGCAAAGATGCCCGGCACGACGATTCAGGTCACGGGCGGTGGATCGGGCGTCGGCATCGCCGCGCTGATCAACGGCACGACCGACATCGCCGCGTCGTCGCGGCCGATCCGTACCAGCGAGACCGACAAGCTCAAGCAGCGCTTCGCGACGACCGGCTTCGCGTATCCGATCGCGCGCGACGGTCTGTCGGTCTATCTCAACACCGCGAATCCGCTGAAAGAGCTCACGCTCGCGCAGATCCGCGACATTTACACCGGCAAGTTCACGAACTGGAAGCAGGTCGGGGGCAACGACGCGCAGATCATTCTCTATTCGCGCGAGAATTCATCCGGCACGTACACCTACTTCAAGGACAACGTTCTTCTCGGCAAGGACTACTCGCCGCGCGCACAGACGCTGCAGGGCACCGCGGCCGTCGTGAACGCCGTCGCCAAAGACGCGAACGGCATCGGCTACGGCGGCGCCGCGTACGCGAAGGGCATCAAGTTCGCCGCGGTGAAAAAAGACGACAAAGCTCCCGGCGTGCTGCCGACGCTGGAGACCGTGCGCAACGGCTCCTATCCGATCAGCCGCTTCCTCTATCTCTACACGCGCGCAAAAGCGGCGAAAGAGATGAAAGCGTTCATCGATTGGGCCACCGGACCGGAAGGTCAGGAGATCGTGACCAAGGTGGGATATTTTCCGGTGAAGTGACTCGTTTTCCCCTCTCCCCGCGCACGGGGAGAGGGTCAGGGTGAGGGGCCAGCCATCTCCCCGTGCGCGGGGAGAGGGGGATGTGAAGCACTACAATCCCTCTTCATGTCCGAAGAGGAATTCGGCGAACACGACCGCTTCATCATCCTTCTCCGCCACGGCATCGCCGAAGAGCGAACGGGCGAGATGAAGGACGAAGATCGCAGCCTCACTGCAGAAGGCCACGCGCGCATGAAACAGATCGCGCGTGGCCTCGAGCAGGCGCTTCCCAAAGCGAATGCGATCTACTCCAGTCCATTGCTGCGGGCGGTGCAGACTTCGCGATGGGTCGAGAAGGCCTATCGCTCGCGCCTCAGCGTGAACATCACCGACGCGCTCGCGCCCGCCGCGACGACGCAGCAGTTCCTCGATCTCGTCGCGTCGATCAAAGAGCGGCGCACGGTGATCGTCGGACACGAGCCCAATCTGAGTGAAAATCTCCGCGCCCTGCTCGGCCTCGGCGCATCGCAATCCATCGAGCTGAAGAAGGGCGGCTGCTACGGCGTGCGCGTCGGCGCGGATGGCGTTGCCGTGCTGGAATGGTTGTTGCCGCCGCGCATCCTGCGCAAGCTGGCGGAAGAAGAATGAGCGGTTGTCATCCCGAAGCGTAGCGAGGGACCTGGGCGGCGGTGGCACGATGTGCGAGCCGCCCAACCCACCCAGGTCCCTCGCTACGCTTCGGGATGACAATCGGCGCTCCTCTCGCCCTCTCTCCCCGTCGCCGGTGGGCGGTCACCATCGGTGTGATGACGGGAATGCTCCTCGCTGCTCTCGAAGCCACAGTCGTCGGAACGGCGATGCCGACCATCGTCGCCGCCCTCGGCGGACTCGCGCACTACAGCTGGGTCTTCTCCGCCTACCTGCTCACGTCCACGGTGAGCGTGCCGGTGTGGGGAAAGCTCTCCGATCTGTTCGGACGCCGTCGCCTGTTTCAGATCGGCGTCGGCATCTTTCTCATCGGATCGCTCGCCTGCGGCGCCGCGATGTCGATGACGCAGCTCATCCTCGCGCGCACCGTGCAGGGACTCGGCGCCGGCGCGCTCGTCCCGCTGGCGATGACGATCATCGGCGACATCTACACGCTCACCGAGCGCGCGAAGATGCAGGGTCTGTTCAGCGGCGTGTGGGGTGTGGCCAGCGTGTTAGGTCCGCTGGCCGGCGGTTTCATCACCGATCAGCTTTCATGGCGATGGGTGTTCTTCATCAACCTGCCGGTCGGTATCGCCGCGGCGATCATCATCGGGATCGCCCTCGCCGAGCCACCCCGTCAGGAGAAGCCGTCGATCGACTACGCAGGATCGATCGTCCTCACGGCCGCGGTGACCATGCTCCTGCTCGTGTTAGGCGAGGGACGCACACCGGCGATGCTCCTCGCGCCGCGCAATCTCGCGCTCATCGCCGTGATCGCGATTCTCTTCGCCGTGTTCGTGCGCATCGAGAAGCGTGCCGTCGATCCGGTCGTGCCGTTCGTGCTCTTTCGCAATCGCGTCGTGCGCGTGGCCATCATCGTCGGCTTCCTCGCGGGCATCGCCATGTTCGCCGCGATCACGTTCGTGCCGCTGCTCGCGCAGGGCGTGTTCGGCGCGACGGCGACCGAGGCGGGCTCGTTTCTCAGTCCGCTCATGGTGTCGTGGGTGTTGTCGTCGATCGTCGGCGGGCGCCTGCTGATTCGTTTCGGGACGCGCGGCATCGTGCTGACCGGCCTCGCCTTCATGGCCGGTGGATTCGGTGCGCTGGCGATGTTCTCGCGCGCGACGCCGCACTGGATCATGGTGGTCGAGCTGGTCGTGATCGGCGTGGGCCTCGGCCTGACCATGCTCACGCTGCTCATCGCCGCGCAGCATTCGGTGCCGCGCGAGCAGCTCGGCATCACCACGTCGCTGAATCAGTTCTCGCGCTCGATCGGCGGTGCGCTCGGCATCGCCCTCCTCGGCGCGATGCTCGCGGCCGGACTCTCCGCGCACTCAGACAATCCGAACGCGCTCGTGAACGCCGAGGCGCGGGCGAGCATCCCGGCGGCGGAGCTCGCGGAGCTGCGCGGCGCGCTCGAAGGAACGCTGCGCACGATCTTCTGGGCCAGCACGGGCGTCGTCGTGATCTCGCTCGCGGTCGCGGTGACGCTGCCTGCGGAGCGCATCGGCGCGACGCACGGCGAGCGGATGGTGATCGCGGAGATGACGAACATCGATCCCGCGCACGAGCCCGAAGCGTGATCGTGCCGCGGGCCGCTGGCCCGCAGCGAAGGCCGGCGAGCCGCCGGTGGAACGGCGGGCTGGCAGCCCGCGCTACAGGCGATAATCGCGCGGACTCCATGCCGCGCAACCGGATCGCCGCCATCGACGTCGGAACGAACTCGATCCACATGATCGTGGTCGAGGTGCAGCGTCACGGCTGTCGCGTCATCGATAAGGAAAAAGAGATGGTCCAGCTCGGACGCGGCAGTCTTCAGGGCTTGCCGCTGACCGAGGATGCGATCACGCGCGGCGTCGAGGCGCTGCGGACGATGGCCGGCATCGCCGAGCGGTGGAAGGTCGATGAAGTCGTTGCCGTGGCGACGAGCGCGATTCGCGAGGCGCCGAACGGACGGCGCTTCATCGCCGCGGCGCAGAAAGCATCCGGCATCAAGATCCGCGTGATCTCCGGCGAGGAAGAAGCGGACTACATCTACCGCGCGGTTCGGTCCGCGATCGACTTTCACGACGGCACCGCGCTCGCGATCGACATCGGCGGCGGCAGCGTCGAGTTGATCGTGGGCACCGCGGACGAGGTGTATCTCACGAGCAGTGAGCCGATCGGCGCGTTGCGCATGGCCCAGATGTTCGGACTCGAAGGTCCGGCGGGAAAGGCGAAGCTCGACGCGTGCCGCGCGCACGTGCGCAAGCGGCTGAAGAAGACGCTGGGGCGCATCGCCGAGCTCGGATTCGATTTCTGCGTAGGCACCTCGGGAACGATCAACACTCTCGCCACATTGAACGGAGGCGCGATCGCTTCGGGTTTGCGATGGCTCGCGCGCAACCGTCTGCGCGAGCACGTCGACGAGCTCGCGCCGCTCTCCGCCGCCGCGCGCGCCGAGCGGTTCGGCATCGACGAGCGCCGCGCGGAGACGATCCTCGCCGGCGCCATCGTGCTCGACGAGATCATGCGCAAGCTCGAGATCGAGCAGATCCGCGCGTGCGACGCCGCGCTGCGCGAGGGCATCGTCGAGTACGTGCTCGACCGCTCCCGCGATCCGCAGAAAGGCGGCAGCGTGCGCCGCTCCTCGGTGTTAGGTCTGATCGAGCGCAGCGACGTCGAGCGCGCGCATGCGACGCACGTCGCGCGCCTCGCCCTGCGCATCTTCGATCAAACGCAGCCGCTGCATCTCTTCCGCGCGCGCGAGCGCGAGCTCCTCGAGTACGCCGCGCTGCTCCACGAAGTCGGCATGCACGTGTCGTATCAGGATCATCAGAAACACTCGTACTACCTCATCAGCCACGCCGGCCTGCGCGGCTTTACCTCCGATCAGGTTGCGATCGTCGCGAACGTCGCGCGCTACTACCGCAAGTCAACGCCGAGCGAAGAGGACGACAACTTCGCCCAGCTCTCCGCGTGGCAAAAAGACGTCGTGTGCAAGCTCACGGCGATCCTGCGCATCGCCGACGCGCTCGACCGCGGCCGCCGCCGCGCGATCCGCGACGTCGGCGTCGAAGCGAGCGACGGCAAGGTGCGCTTTCGCGTGCGTCTGCGCGGCGATGCGGACGTCGAGATGGAAGCCGCAGAGCGTCGCGTGAAGTACTTCGGGAAAGTGTTCGAGAAGGATGTGGCGGTGGAAGAGAGCAAGTAGTCAGTCGGCGTACTTTCTCCTCGCTCCCACGCTCACCATAGTCCACTCGTCTCCGTCATACACCGCCGCGGTGAGCGATCCGCCGTAGACGCATCCGGTGTCGAGGCCGAGGGCGCGCTTGTCGAACTTCGGCTCGCGCAGCGGCGTGTGTCCGTAGACGACGAAGCGGTCGCCCTTCCACTTCTCCGCCCAGAGCACGTCGTCGCGGCGTTTCTTTTCCTTCGGCACGGCTTTCCATCCGCCGTTTTTCTTGCGGATCCAGCGCAGCTCGGAGATGACGTCGCGCTCGCGCTCGATTTCTTCTTCGGTGACCTGCATCTGCGGAAGAAAGCCGCCGTGCACGACGGTCACGCTCTGCTGCGGGAAGTCGACGACGAGTGGCCAGGACTCGATGTAGCGGAGCAGATCGCCGCGGCGGAGGACGTCGCGGTCTTCGATCGCGAAGTAGCGCAGGATCGGACGCGCGTGCGCGAGCAGCTTGATCTCGTTGTTGCCCTGCACCGCGAGGTAGCCGCGCGCGCGCCAGAGATCGAGACACTTTGCTGCGGCCGGACCTTTCCGCACGAAATCACCGACCGACACGACGACGTCGCGGCTCGACGGTGTTAGGCGCGCGAGAAGCTCGACCAGCTCGTCGTAGCAGCCGTGCACGTCGCCGACGATGAGCAGCCGTCCGCCCGGCGGGACGTCGGCGCTCTGCATCACGCGGCTCGCCATGCGCTCCAGTATTCGCGCATGCGCGCGACCCATCGCCGCGGGCGCTCCGCGTAGACGCGCCGTCCGATGTCCATCGCCTCGACCGTCAAGGCTCTTTGCTTCGCGTCGATCGCAGCGAGGAGCTTGTACTGCCGTGCACCGACGCGATCGCGCAGCACGTGCAGATCGTGATGATCGCCGAGCGCGTGCGAGAGATCTTCGAGCACGCCGGCGTAGGCCTTCATCATCGGCGGCCACATCGCGCGCAGAAGCTGTGCGTGGTACCAGTGCTCCTTCACTCGCTTGCGCCACTCGTGCAGCTCTTCTGCCGAATTCGATTTCAAGCCGCGCCGTCCGCCGCGGTACGCGTCCCCGAGTCCACCCGCAATCGAGTCGAACGAGTCTTCGATCGGAGGCCAGCTCGCGATGCGAACCGACGGAAACACGAGCTGCTCGACGAGGCTGGCGACGATCGTGTCCAGCGGACGCGAATGCTCCTGTTGCGGATGGCTCTCTTCGATCGCGTGCTTCGCGGTTTCCTTGATGCGCGGCGAGACGTCGAGCTTCTCCAGCGCTTCGAGAATCGCGGCCTCGTCGCGCGTTGAGGCGAGCTCGCGTCCGGCGTCGCGGAACCACGCGTTCTCCAAAGCGAACTGATCGCCGAGCGGTTCTCTCACCAGACGAATTAGCGCACGCGTCTCTTTGAAGCGCTTGCGCGCGTCGTGAACTCGTTTCTCCTCCGGCGATTGCATGTCCGTCAGCCGCTCGCGCGCCCGAACGATCTGCTCGTTCATGATGCGCACGACGGCGGCGGAAAGACTCTCGTCGCGCTCGATGCTGTAGGCCATTTTGGTTCGTCTATGGAGTGCGGCGGCCATGCCGCCGCTTTCTCGGTGCGACGCGTGTGCTCCATCGAAAAAAGCGGCGGCGTGGCCGCCGCACTCCAAACAGCGTAAATCCCGTGTAAAGCCCCGCGGCAGCATAGCGCTTCGCACTAGAATCGTGCCCGCGTGCCCGGCGCAAAAACGATTCCGCTACTCAATCGCGAGCTGAGTCGTCTCGACTACAACCGCCGTGTTCTGGCGAAGGCGGAAGACGCGGCCGTTCCTCTGCTCGAGCGTCTGCGCTTCCTCACCTTCTGCTCGCGCAATCTCGACGAGTTCTTCATGGTCCGCGTCGGTGCGATCCGCGATCTGATCGACGCCGGCATCGCCGAGGCCAGTCCGGACGGAATGCTGCCCGCGGAACAGATGGCGCTGATGCGACAGCGCACGCGCGAGCTCCTCGATGACATGTACCGCTGCCTCAACGATCAGCTCCTGCCGGAGCTTCGGGATCGCGGGGTCATCGTCGAAAAGTTCAGCGATCTCGGTGCCGCCGAGCAGAAGAAGCTGACCGCATATTTTTTCGAACAGGTCGCGCCGGTGCTCACACCGCTGGCCATCGATCCCGGGCATCCGTTCCCGTTCGTCGCGAATCTCGCGCTCAACATCGCGGTCACGGTGATCTCCGCGCGCGGCGGCGAGGACGTCGTGCTCTTCAAGCTGCCCGCGCTTCTTCCGCCGTTCCTCAACGTCGCGAACGGACGCTTCGTGCCGATCGGCTCGCTCGTCGTCGCGCATCTCGATCATTTCTTTCCGTCGCTCACCGTGCGCGGGGCGACGCTGTTCCGCGTCATTCGCAATTCGGAGCTGAGCATCGATCGCGACGAAGTCGAAGATTTGCGCGACTCCGTCGAGGCGGAGCTGCGGCGTCGCGAGCGGAAGCAGGTGATCTGCCTCGAAGTCGACGTGCGCGCGAACGACGAGATCGTGCAGCTTCTGATCGATGGCACGCGCGCACGCGCCGAGGATGTCTATCGCGTGACGGGGTTCCCCAAGCTCAGCGACCTCGGCGATCTCTGCGACAAGGTCGACGAGCCCTCGCTGTTCTACCCGCCGTTCAATCCGCGGCTGCCGCAGCGGCTCGCGACCACCGCGGACATCTTCTCGATCATTCGCACGCGCGATGTCTTTCTCCATCGCCCCTACGATTCGTTCACCGCGATCGTCGAGCTGCTGCATGCGGCAGCGACCGATCCCGCGGTCGTCGCGATCAAGCAGACGCTCTATCAGACCGACGAGGACTCGCCGGTGATCGACAAGCTGGTGATGGCCGCGCGCAACGGGAAGCAGGTGACCGTGGTCATCGAGTTGCAGGCGCGATTCGAGGAGCGCAAGAACATCGCCCTGGCGGCGCGCCTGCACGATGCGGACGCACAAGTCGTGTACGGATTGGTCGGCATTCAGGCGCACGCGAAGATGTGTGTCGTCGTGCGCAACGAAGAAAAAGGTCTGCGCCACTACGTGCATCTCTCGACCGGCAACTACAACGTCGATGCGGCGCGCGTGTACGTCGATCTCGATCTCCTGACGGCGAGCGAAGAGTTCGGTCGCGAGGCCTCGCAGCTCATGAACGTGCTCACCGGATTCTCGGCGACGAGCCTCACGCATTTGCTCGAGCGCCAGGGCCCGCGTCCACAGTGGAAATACTTCGCGGTGGCTCCGTTCGATTACCAGCGCGTGCTCATCGCTGCGATCGAGCGCGAGACGAAGAACGCGCGCGATCAGAAACCGGCGCGCATCGCCGCGAAACTGAACTCGCTCGTCGACGCGACGGTCATCGACGCGTTCTATCGCGCCGCCGATGCCGGCGTGAAGATCGACCTCGTCGTGCGCGGCATCTGCTGCCTGATTCCGCGCGACAACATCCGCGTGCTCTCGATCGTCGATCGCTTTCTCGAGCACTCGCGCATCGTGCGCTTCGAGAACGGCGGCGCGCCGGAGATCTACCTCTCCAGCGGCGACTGGATGCCGCGCAACTTCACGCGCCGCGTCGAGGTGATGTTCCCGCTGCTCGATGGCGAAGTGAAGGAAGGCATCGAGCAGATCCTCGAAGTCACGCTGCAGGACCGCGCATCTTCATGGCTCCTGCAGCCCGACGGCACCTGGATCCCGCAGCGCGGCGGCATGTCCAGCCAGGAGCGCTTCATCCAGATCGCGCGCGCCGAAGCCGTGCCCATCGGCGACTACGAAGACGCGATCGAGCAGGCGCCGAAAATCCGGAGAAGGGTGCGGAGGAAGAGGTGAGGTTGCGAGTAGCGAGTTGCGAGTTGCGTATGAATAGTGGCCCGTGGCCCGTGGCCCGTGGCCCGTGGCCCGTGGCCCGTGGCCAGTTGCCCGTGCCTGATCGTCCGTGCGAAACAGCTCGGGCAACGGACCACGGGCCACTCATCACGCGCAACTCGCAACTCGCTACGACTTCTTCCTCTTCACCTTCCGCCGAACCGCGCCCGCCTTCTTCACCGC
>Ga0075428_100006549_pt1 | contig 12950 bp, 10 predicted proteins | sample RhiMetdeltSRZDD2_FD_75291 | JGI IMG/M metagenome (GOLD analysis project Ga0075428, IMG submission 75291) | Populus rhizosphere microbial communities from Tennessee, USA - Rhizosphere MetaG P. deltoides SRZDD2 | ecosystem: Host-associated > Plants > Roots > Rhizosphere > Soil | place: USA...
CCGGAGACACCCGCCGCACCAGTCACGATCATCAGCGAATCGATGGCACGCCGCTACTGGCCCGGGGAGGATCCGATCGGACGTCCCGTGATCCTGCGAAGCTTCGGGCAGAAACCGCACACAATCATCGGCGTTGCCGGCGACGTACACAGTTTCGGCCTGGACACCGATGTCGGCCCGATGGTCTACGGTTCGGCGCAGGCGTATCCCGGTTGGAATCCGATGAGTCTGGTCGTGCGGAGCGTGGACGACCCGCTGTCGCACGTCGCCGCCATCCGCGCGGCGATCCGTGAGATCGATCCGACGGTCCCGATCTTCGATATGCGGGCGCTCGACGATCTATTGAACGATTCGTTCGGCTCGCGGCGGTTCAACATGTATCTGCTCGGCTGCTTCGCCGCCGCTGCGGCCGTGCTGTCATGCGTCGGCCTGTTTGGGGTACTCGCGTATCTCGTCACCCAGCGTACGCGTGACATCGGGATTCGTCTGGCGCTCGGGGCCGGCCGCCGCGACGTGATCTCGATGATCGTCGGACGCGGAATGACGCTGGCGCTGTCGGGCGCAGCCATCGGCCTCGTCGTGGCAGCAGCCGCGGCGCGCGTGATGAAAAGCCTGCTGTTTTCCGTCTCGCCGTGGGATCCCCTAACCTTTGCCTCGGTCCCGTTGCTACTCTGCCTTGTCGCGCTCATCGCCTGCTACGTGCCGGCGCAGCGCGCCAGTCGAGTGGACCCGCTCGTCGCCTTGCGGGCTGAGTAAGCGGCGCACTCGGCAGAATCTACGCGGCTGCTCAGAAACCAAACACTCCGGTATCGACCGGACCTCGGGCATATCTAGCACCGGCACAGCTTGAGAGAGGACGTATGTCTTTCATACGTCAGGAGATAATCTGACGAGGTCTGGCGATTCTGCTTAGACGCCGACCGTCCGGAATGTTGGCCGTCGCTTGGCATCCGCAGACGCGGGAGTCCACATGGGGCCAGAGTTAAACGCCGCGACTAGCGCAAGTCAGCAGCCGCCGCGGTTGGTGTCGAGTACGCCGCTCACGATTGATGACGGCGACGTGGTTGTGACATTTGAAGTCGCCGGAATCTGGCGCGGCGGTCCGGGACTCATGGCGCCGACTACGCAGGCCTTGCCGGAGTATCGGGTGTCGGTTCGTGGCGAGACGGGCGTGCTCGAGCCCATCTTCGAGATCTACGATCGGGCGGTGGCCGACGGCGATGCGCTTGCGGCCGATCGAAAGGTGCGATTGTTCTACGCGGAGGGTGACGCGCTCACGTTATTGAAGGATTACCGGCATTGAAAGATTACCGGCCTGGTTCCCGCTTGTAACGGCCCTTCTCGGCAAGCAGCGTACTGGCGGATGGATGTGAATCGGATCGAACCGCTCCCCACATCTCTCGTCTGACACGGTCTTCCATTACTCGGGCGGCAACCGAATCGTACTCGGTGGTCGTCATCGAATTGCCAGGCATTCCTTTATAGAAGAGCGCCAAGGCTTGTCGATCGCGAATGCGCGGTTCATGCGCGATCTCGACGGCGTGCTGCAGCTCGTGACCGATCAGCGCGATCATCTCACTCAAGCTGCCGCGAAACGTGACTTCAATGCGGACGTAGCGGGCCGTCGCGGTTGACGTGACAAAGTAGGTCTGGCCGGCGGTCGCGAGGCGATCGACCACCTGCACGTGAACGATCAGATCGCTCTCACCAAGGAGATTGAGAAGACTGCGAAATGTTTGCGATTCGGCGGCGCCAATCCGCAGCCACTCCTGGACTCGTGGATCGGTCGAGCGCACGTGATGAACCACCGCGGCGCTCATCACACCACGCGTCACATCCGCGTCGCCGGGCTCTGCGCCTGGACCGAGCGCGAGCATTCCGATCATGATGAACGCACCAACCATGTGGAGTGTCGATCCCTGTGGTTGGTAGACGAAGACTCGCGAGCGTTCGTTTGGCGAAACGGCACGCGATGGGAGAAATAGGTGGGATGGATGGTGATACGAATCGCTAATCGCTAATCACTGATCCTGGATCGCCAATCCTTGGATCCTCGGATCCGGACACCGGATCCCGGATCCCGAGTTCTATTTGGGCGCCGAAGGCGGCACGATCTTCTCCGGCAACGTCCACGCGTACAACACGCCGCCGCCAGCGACGACCATGTACTGACGTCCATCGAGCTCGTAGGTGATGGGACCGTTGCCGACGCGGCCGATCGTCGAGTGCCACAGGGTGGCGCCGTCAGTCGTGCGCAGTGCGAACACGCTGTTTGCCGCATCGCCAGAGAAGGTCAGCCCTGTCTCGGTGGTCAACACCCCAGCGCTGCCCTCGCCACCAATCTCGTGCTCCCATCGAGTTTTGCCGGTCTGGTAATCGATCGCGCGCAGCATGCCTTTGGCATAGACGCCGTAATCAGCCCCCGCCCACCCATACGATCCATGCTCCGGCTTGAAGAAGTAGATGCCATACGCGTCTTGCGCGCTGACGATGAAGAGGCCAGTGCGCGGATCGAAACTTGGCGAACGATAGTTCGTGCCGCCCCCCTCGTTCGGCGACACCAGTCGGCCGTCTCGCGCCGGCTCCATCGCCGGATCGGGAATCGGGCTGCCTTTCTCGTCGATGCCTTTAGCCCAGTTCACCGCGGCGAACGGCTTCGTCAGAAGGTTCTTGCCGTTCGTACGATCGAGGACGAAGAAGTAGCCATTGCGCGACGCCTGCATCAGCATCTTGTGCTGAGCGCCTGCGAACGGACCATCGACGAGCACGGGGACCTCGGCCGCGTCCCAGTCGTGCGTGTCGTGCGGGGAGGCTTGGAACCCCCATGCGAGCTTCCCCGTGTCGGGATTGATGGCGAGAATACTGCAGACCCACTTGTTGTCGCCGGGCCGAGCCGCGCCATTCAAAACCGGCGTCGGATTTCCCGTGCCGACGTAGAGAAGATTCAGATCGGGATCGTACGTCCCGGTCATCCACATCTGTCCACCCGTGGCGCCGCCGCTGATCGAATCTGGAGTGCCGGGAGGCGGCGTGCTGTAGAAGATCCATTGGGTCTTTCCGGTTTCGGGATCGATCGATTTCAAGGTGCCAGGCAAGTTATCGAAATCGCCGGACACACCGACGATCAGGTGATCGCGAATCAGCAGCGGAGCGTTCGTCGACCAGAAGCCTTTCTTCGCGTCGGCGATCATCACGTCCCATTTGAGCTTGCCGTCCTTCACGTCGAGCGCAACAAGATGGGCGTCCGGCGTCGTCAAAAACACCGTGTCCTTGTAGATTGCCGCACCGCGATGGCCGATGTGAAATGCCTGATTGGGCGGATACGTGTAGCGCCAGATCTGACGGCCCGTGCGCGCGTCGATCGCCCACATGTTGTCGGGCATGGTGATGTACATCACGCCATTCACGAGGATCGGCGTCGCCTTGATTCCCGCGCCCGAACCCGTCTGAAACGTCCAGGCGACCGTCAACTGGTGGACGTTGTCGGGCGTAATCTGCGACAGCTTGCTGTGACGGCGGCCGGTGTAATCGCCGTGATACGTCGGCCAGCTATCGGCCGGTGGCTTGAGCATCATGGCGGGATCGAGTCCCTGCGGACTTTGCGCCAGGAGTAGCGCGCCGCACCCGGCGGCCGACGCGAGGACAACTACAGACCGGAATATCGAATGTCGAAGCATCATGAGCCTCGCCTATTTGAGTGTCTGGAGATACGCGAGCACGTTGTGTAAGTCGTCGTTCGTGTACTTTGCCAGCTGCGCGATGTGCGCATCGAGCGGATTGTCGATCGTCACTTTGACCTTGCTCGTCGGCCACGACCGGTAATAGCCCGAAGCGTCGGTGATCGCGATGTTGAATTCGTCGCGATACGCGACCTTGCCAGTGATCGTCTCGCCTGAGGGAAGCCTGACGGTCGCCGTCGGTGTCGCCGGCGGCGCCCCGCCGCGTCCACGCCCGCCTGGATAGAGCATCCGCTGAAACAGCTGCAGCCCTTGCAGGCGGTTAGCGAGGCCGGCGAGATCGCCCGTCGCGGAATGGCATTTCGTACATCCGCCCGCGCCGTTGAAGTACTGCTGCCCGAGCTGCGCGTTGCCGGTTTGGAGATCAGCGACATCGACCGTGCGGCGGGCGCCCTCATTCGAGTCGGCCTTTGCCTTTGCGTCATGGATGAATGCAACGATTGCTTCGAGGTCGGCATCGGGAAGGTTCTGTGGTGGCATCCCTTTGTCGGCGCGGCCATTGCGTACCACCGGAATGATCTTGTCGCCACGAACATCTTCGGCGACGAGCGTTGAGCGCGTCAGGTCAGGGCCGGTCTCTCCGCCCATGGCATCGCGACCGTGGCAGAACCCGCACGTCGCTGAGAAAAGTCCCTGCCCTCGCTGCACGAGCTCCGGTGCGTACGTTTGCGGCGTGACCGTCTGCGGCGGCCGCTGAGACGCCGGACTCTGTTGCGTTGCGCGCCCGCCCCCCTGACCACCACGTCCGCCTGCGGGCGCCGCAGGTTGAGGAGCTTGAGCGCGTAGGATGACGGCGACGAGAAAACTGAAGAGCAACGCTGCAGCTGTGCGTGCAGCGAATCGTATCGGCGACGGTTTGGAAGTCATAAAGTAGTTTCGTGAGTATAAGGTGAATTCGGAAATTGCCGATTGTCGAATGCTGATTGCTGACTGAGTTCGATTAAAGGCGCGGTCGGTAGACCGCGCGAAATCAGCAATCAGAAATCAGCAATCAACATTTACATGCTACGCTCGCGCAAATGAAGAGGCTCATCCTCTTTACCCTTGGCGCTATGTCCGGTTTCGGAATCGGACTGGAGGCGCAGACGCCCACTCCGCCGCCTCCATTCAAGCCGCTCGTGGCCAATGCGGTCCCATCGCGAACCTGCGAGAGCCTCGCGGGCGTGACGCTGCCGAATACGACTATCGAGTCGGCAACTGTTGATCAGAGCGATCCGAGTGCGGCGCCATTCTGTCGCGTGACTGCAGTCGTCACGCATCCACCGGCTGGCGACAAAGTCCGAGTCTTTCTCGCCTTTCCGATGAAAGACTGGAACGGACGTTTTCAGGGTGTTGGCGGCGGCGGGTTCTCCGGCGGTAGCCCGATGGCCGTTCGGCAGCCGGCCGCGCAAGGTTTTGCCGCCGGATCCACTGACACCGGTCACGAAGGCGGCAGCGGCAGCTTTGCCCTCGACGCGAACGGTCGGCTGAACTGGCAGTTGATTCGCGACAACGCCCATCTCGGCATTCATGAGATGACGGTTGTGGGAAAGGCCATGACCGAAGCGTTCTACGGGACGCCGCCGCGGCGCGCATATTTCAATGGATGTTCGACCGGTGGACGGCAGGGGCTGATGGAAGCGCAGCGCTACCCGGCGGACTACGACGGCATCGCTGCCGGTGCGCCCGCGATCAATTGGACCAGACTGCATCCCGAACAGTTGTGGGGTGCGCTGACGATGCTCGAGGCGAAGACCTTTCCGGCGATGTGCAAATTCGCTCGGGCGACAGCCGCAGCCGTCGCGGCGTGTGATGAGCTCGACGGAGTGAAGGACGGAGTGATCGACGATCCGATACGATGCACGTACGATCCGAAAGCGCTCGTCGGAACGTCGACCGCCGACTGCTCAGCGTTCACTGAGGCTGATGCCGACATCGTGAGAAAGATCTGGGATGGGCCACGGCGAACCGACGGTTCGGTTCTCTGGTACGGGCTTCCGCGTGGTGCCGATTTCGGTGGACTCAGCGGCACGCAAGGCAATCCACCGATGGCACGGCCAAATCCGATCACCCTCGACTGGTTCCGTTTCTTCCTGACCCAAAATCCGCAATGGGACTGGACAACGATTACGCACGGGTCATACGAACAGTTGTGGGATCAGTCGGTCGAACAGTTCAGCGCGGTGATCGCGACCGACAATCCTGACCTCAGAGCATTCCGCGATCGCGGTGGACGGATTGTGATGTGGCACGGTCAGTCCGATCCGCTGATCTATCCGGGAGGATCGATCGATTACTACAAGCGTGTCACCGAGCAGATGGGAGGCGCGGAGAAGACCGCCGAATTCATCCGGTTCTTCCTGGCGCCCGGCGTCGGACATTGCGGCGGCGGTGCGGGCCCGGCGCCGACCGGCCAACTTGCCGCCGTCATCGAGTGGGTTGAAAACGGGAAGGCACCGGAGACGCTGACCGCGATCCGTCGCGACTCGACTGGTGCCGTCCTTCGATCGCGTCCGCTCTGTCCTTTTCCCCAGACCGCAGGCTACAAGGGTCAGGGCAGCACCGATGACGCCGCCAACTTCGTCTGTCGTGCACAATAAGGTGCCAACCACTCTTCAATCGCAAATGGTTGCATTTCAGATATTTATGCGTCTAACGCCGTCACAAACGAGCAAAAAAGACACAAAAAGGTGCCAGGCACCTTTCCGGGAAAGGTGCCAGCCACCTTTATGCGGGTAGCCCTTGCGCAGCTGAATCCCACCAGCGGCGATATCGACGGAAACACGGCGAAGATTCTCGCGGCACTCGACGAGGCACGAACCCGAGGGGCGGATCTCGTCGTCACGCCCGAGATGGCGCTGCCTGGGTACTGCATCGGCGATCTCGTCGAAGACGAAGGCTTCCTCGCCGCGAATGAACGCGCGATGCGGAAGATTGCGGATGCCGCCCGCGACATCACCGCGGTCATCGGGTTCATTGACTTCGACGTCGCGGCGCGCAATGACAGCGGCGGCCTGCGCAAGTACAACGCCGCGGCCGTGGTCCGCGACGGCCAGGTCCTGCAGCGCGCGCACAAGACACTGCTTCCTAGTTATCGCTACTTCGACGACAAGCGATTCTTCACGCCCGGCGACAGCCGCGAACCGGTCACCGTCGTCAGCGCGCGCGGCCCAGTTCGCCTCGGGGTCTCGATCTGCGAGGATCTCTGGGACGACTTCTACGACATCAAACCTCTGGCCGAGCTCGCGGCAAAAGGGGCGGACATCCTTCTCAACCTGAACGCATCGCCGTTCTGTCCGGGCAAACGCCACGCCCGCGACGAGATCATCCGCCGCCACCTTGCCGTCATTGGCAAGCCGCTCGTCTACATCAATACGACGGGAGCCGCGGATAACGGCAAGAACATCATCCCGTTCGATGGCGAGAGCCTCGTCTACGATTCGGCAGGGCGGCTGATCGCAATCGGGCGTCAGTTCGAGGAGCAATTGCTCATCGTCGACGTCGGTTCAGCGGCACCGTTGCCGGCGGTCAAATTGCCGCCGATCGACGACAACCGCGAGATGTACGACGGCCTGGTCATGGCGCTTCGCGATTACATGCGGAAGACCGGCTTCGATCGGGCGGTGGTTGCGGTATCAGGTGGTATTGACTCCGCGCTAGCGCTGGCCATCGCAGTAGACGCGCTCGGTCCCGATCGCGTGTCGGCGTACAACATGCCGTCCTGCTACAACACGGAAATGACACAGTCGATCGCCGCCAGGTTGGCGCGAGCCTGCGGAGTGAAGTACGGAGTGATTCCGATCCAGGAGATCGACGAGCAGGTGCGCGGCGTGTTCGAAACCCATGCGCATCCAATCGAGAAGGGATTCACGCGAGAGAATCTCCACGCGCGAATCCGCGGACTGCTGATGATGGCCGAGTCCAACGACACGGGAGCGCTCTTGATCTCATGCGGAAATGAAACGGAGATCGCGTTGGGCTACGCGACGCTTTACGGAGACATGTGCGGCGGCGTCTCGCTCATCGGCGACCTCTCGAAGCTGGATGTGTATCGACTGGCGCGCTACGTCAACGCAAAACATGGCGCAGAGCGGATACCAGAGGACACATTCCACATCAAACCTTCAGCAGAACTCGCTGCCGGTCAGTACGATCCGTTCGACTACTGGGTCGTCGCTCCGATTGTCGGCGAAATCGTCGAGCGCCGGACGAGCCCAGCCGCGCTCGTCCGCCAGTTCGAGCAGCGCGCACTGGACCCGGCCCGCTTCGTTCCTGATTCCGACGGCCTCACGGTGTACGACAAGCACACGTCCGAAACGTTCAGCGCCGTTGTGTACGATTGCTTCCGGCGGATCCGTCGATCCGTCTATAAGCGGCTGCAAGGTCCGCCGATCATCGCTGTTACGGAACGGGCGTTCGGGTTTGATTTGCGTGAAACGATTATTAATGGGTGGGAGGGATAAAGCGATTGGCGATTGGCGATTGGCGATTGGCGACTGGCTCACGCTGCCAACCGCCAACCGCTAACCGCTAGCTAACCGCTAAAAGCTATTTCGTCCCAGCGCCCTTCGAGTCCCTAAAGAGCAGCTGCGCGAACTCGTAAAGGTGCGGACGCCATAGCCGCCACTCGTGGCGCCCCTGCGTCGTCTTGAACGAGTGCTTGATTCCGTTCTTGGTCATTACTTCATCGAGCGTCTTCGTTCCATTGAGCGCGAAGTCCTCGTCGCCCGCCGCGAGCCAAATCAGTTTCATCTGTTTCGCCGCCGTTGCGCCATTGCCGAAGAACTTCGGATACAGCTCCTCGAGGTTCTGCGGCGCGCCGGCGCTCAGGATCACGATGTAGCGGAACAGGTCCGGACGGCTGAACGACGTGTTGATCGTTGCGGCACCGCCTGCTGATAATCCGCCAATCGCGCGATCCTCGGGTCGACTCGAAGCGCGGAACGTCTTTTCGACGGCAGGCACGAGGTCGCCGATGAAATCCTGCGCGAATGCCTGAAGCGGTGCCGGACCCGTTGGCGCTGGTGGCGCACCGGCCGCTCCGCCCGCCGCACCAGCCGGCGCTCCGCCCGGCGCGCCTGCGCCGCGACCCGCTCCCGGCGTCACGTTCCCGGCCGCCGCGATTCCGGGCGACATTCCTGCCGGCCCGAGTCCCAGACTGCCGCCTCCTCGCGCGAGTGGCATGACGACAATCATCGGAACGGCTTTCTTCTCCGCGAACAGGTTGTCCATGATGAGGTTCGCGCGCCCGGTCATCACCCAACCCGGATCCAGATCGCCACCACCATGAAGGAGATAGAACACCGGATACTTCGTGCTGGTCCGGTTGTAGTCGGGCGGCGTATAGACGTAAGCCTGTCGTGTCGCGCCGGTCGCCTTCGATTCATAGGTCATGATCTGCACGAGACCGTGTGGCACAGGCTTCGAGTCGTAGTACTGGGCACCGTCACCCGGCACCTCAACCTGCGACGCGAGTCCGGTGGACGACACGAGTTTCACCCACGGGTTGCGCGGATCGGTCGTGTTCACGCCGTCGATGTTGAACGCATATGTGTAGACGTCGGGCGGCACCGGCCCGAGAGTCGCCGTCCAGATTCCGTCGTCTCCTTTCGTCATCGGTTTCGGTTGACTGCCGTTCAGCAGTTCACCTGTCACCGTGATCTCGGTAGCTTTGGGTGCGAGCACCCGGACGGTCACGGTTCGATCGGCGTTCACCTGCGGTGAAACGACCTGCGGTCCTTGGGGACCTCGTCCTCCGCCGCGACCGCCTTGCTGGCCGGCAGGCGGCGCGGCCGTACCTGCAGGCGCTTGCGCGAATGCTGATGCACTCCACACCAGCGCGATCATGAACGTGGTGAAAGCCCGTCGCATAAGTGGCTCCTTCGTCAAATCGACAGACCGTCGAAGCTGTCAGTATCCTCCGAATGGTCTCCGGCAGGAAGCGCAACTGCCCGCCGGGCGAACGAGCGCGAGAGTAACTAATGCTGTTGTATCCTGCAGGCAGCCATGCACAAAGTGGTTGTCCGGGACCTGGAGAAACGGTACGACGCCGTCCTCGCCGCGCAAGGCGTCAGCTTCGAGATCGACGACGGCGAGATCTTCGGCCTGCTCGGGCCCAACGGTTCGGGTAAGACCACCACGCTCGAGTGCGTGATTGGCCTGCGACAGCCAGATGCCGGGCACATCGAGGTCTGCGGCATGGACGCGCGCCAGCACCCGAAAGCAGTGAAAGAGAAGATCGGGGCCGTGCTTCAAACCATAGCTCTGCAGGACAAGATCACGCCGCGCGAAGCGCTGGAACTGTTCGCATCCTTTTACAAGAGGACGGCGGCCGCTTCAGCTCTGCTGCAGCGTTTCGCGCTCACCGAGAAAGCCGACGCGCCGTTCGATTCTCTCTCGGCGGGTCAACGACAGCGTCTCGCGGTCGCGCTCGCGTTCGTCAACAACCCTGAACTGATCTTCCTCGACGAACCGACCAGCGGGCTCGATCCGCAGTCTCGCCGGGATCTTCACGGCGAGATCGTGCAGATGAAGCGCGATGGCCACACCGTCCTGCTCACGACGCACAACATCGACGAAGCGGAACAGCTGTGCGATCGAATTGCCATCATCGATGGCGGTCGAATCATTGCCTCCGGCCCGCCTCGAGATCTCATTGCCGCGAGCACGTCGGCGCAGTCCGTGCTGCTCCGCACCGCACAACCACTCGCGATTGAGTCGCTCGCGGGCGTTCCGGGCATCGACGATCTCATTTATGAGAATTCAACGATCACATTCAGGACAAGAACGCCAGCCCCGACGCTGTCGGCGCTGATGCAGGTCGTCAGCGAGCTCGACGTGGAAGTGCTCGAACTCCACGCTCGCAAGGCGAAACTGGAAGATGTGTTCCTCGCGCTGACCGGCGAGGAATCACAGTAGCGAGAGTTCGAGCCGACCGTATGCACGCCGCCCTTCAGCAGCTTCGCATCAGCCTGACACTGCACTACCGGAACAAGATGGCGCTGATCTACAGCTATCTGTTCCCGCTTATTTTCCTGCTGGCGTTCTATGTCCTGTATCGCTACGAGCGAGTGGTCCTCGCGCGTCACATGGGCGAGCTCCTGACCGTCAGCGTACTCGGCGGCGCCTGCTTTGGCCTGCCGACAACGATGGTGAGCGAGCGGGAGCGCGGGGTGTGGCGTCGCTATCGGCTCGCACCGATTGCGACCTCCATGCTGGTGCTGAGCGTCATTGCCGCGCGATATCTCATCCTCGTGACTGCGGGACTGCTCCAGCTGGCCGTCGCGCTGGCGATGGGCATGCCGATGCCGCAGCATCCGTTCGATCTGTGGATCGTCTTTACCTTCGTGTCGTTCGCGTTCATCGGCCTCGGCCTGGTGATGGCGATGATGGCCGACAACGTGCCGGCGGTGCAGGCCCTGGGTCAGTGCATTTTTCTTCCCATGTTGATCATCGGCGGCATCGCCGTCCCGATCGCGACGCTGCCCGACTGGGCACAGCATCTCTCGCAGTTCTTCCCCGGACGCTACGCGGTGCAGGCCCTCCAGGCGTGCATTCTCGGACCGGGACTCGGCAACACCGGTTTCGAGCTGCTCGCGCTCGTCATCATCGGAACCGGCGGAACGATTGCCGGAGCGAAGATGTTTCGCTGGGACGCACAACAGCGCTTCGCACGGCGTTCTGGCAAAGCTTGGGTCAGCGTGGCCTTGATGTCGTGGGTGGTCGTCGGAATTCTGGCCGAGTCGCGCGGATATACGCCGGCGGCGGCCCGATCGTCGGAGGAACGCCCGGCGCCCACGACTGCCGCTACTGCGCCACCGCCACAGCCGTCCGTCCCCGCTCCCTCGTCGCCATCGGCGTCCACGCAAGAACGTTCTGCGATTCCGCCGGTGCTGACATTGAGCGAAGCAGAAAAGAAAGCGGCGAGCGGCGGAACGACAGGCGCGCCTGGCACCTCGAACCCGCGAGCGACAGCGCCCAAGAATAAGCCGGCTGCAGAAGCGGCTCCATCGGAGAAACCTTCAGCAGAAAAGCCTCCGGCAAACAGCGTCACCTTGCCCCATCCAACGCCACCATCCTGGCAAGCAGTCACGGTCGCCGATATCGATCGCGATCTGGTCTTCGATCGCCTGCCGTCCGACAGCGGCATCGTCACGCCAATCGCTCGCGACGAAGAAGAGCCGGATCCGGATACGGCGGATCACCTGCGATTCATTCAGGAGAACCTGCCGTCCTGGCAACCGGGAAAGGTCGCCGATCCTGTGCAGCGGGTGCGCAACATGCTCTATGTTGCGGCGGTGCCGGACGTGCAGCAGCAACCGATCGAGCGGTTCGCGGCGCAGGCCGTGTTCTATCAGTTGCAGCAGGACATTCCGAAGGACCAGTTGATCAAGGTCCTCTACTGGATCGCGCTGCATCCTACCGACGGCGATGACAAAGCCGTCGGCGATCTGTGGGCGCTTCGATTCACCAGCGATCCCGTCGATCTCGAGCAGACACGCGAGCGCGCGGCGATTTACGGCGTCAAGCTGCTCGGACGTCTACTTGGGAAGCTGCCGCATGGTGGCTCCTAATGATTCGCTTCTCGCTCCTCGCTTCTCGCGATTCGTACCATTAGACGGATGGACTCGCTCGTGTGAGTGTCTCCAGTAAAAATGGAATTGACATGCAAACCACTCGAGACCTCGAACGTCTTCGCTATCCCGTCGGTCCCATGCCGCGCAGCAGCGCGCCTCTCGATGCACGCACGCGTGAGGAATACCTCGCGGTGCTCGAATCAACGCCAGCACGCATTCGCTCGCTCGTGACCGGCCTGACCGACGCGCAGCTCGACACACCATATCGGCCCGGAGGGTGGACGGTGCGGCAAGTCGTCCATCATGTTGCCGACAGTCACATGAACTCATACGTGCGGATGAAGCTCGCCGTCACCGAGAATCAACCCGCGGTGAAGACGTACGAAGAAGGTTTGTGGGCCGAGTTGCCTGAAGCGAAGACTGCACCGGTTGCGATGTCGCTCGATCTGCTCGACGCACTTCACCGGCGGTGGCTCACATTCCTGCGTGCGCTACCGGAGAGTGATTTCCGAAAGACGTTTTCCCACCCGGAGTGGGGAATCGTCTCACTGGACGATGCACTCGGGATGTATGCCTGGCACTGCCGGCATCATACGGAGCATATCCGGCTCGCGATCCAACGCTAATTGATCTCGCTACTCGCTACTCGCTACTCGCT
>Ga0075428_100006551_pt1 | contig 12949 bp, 7 predicted proteins | sample RhiMetdeltSRZDD2_FD_75291 | JGI IMG/M metagenome (GOLD analysis project Ga0075428, IMG submission 75291) | Populus rhizosphere microbial communities from Tennessee, USA - Rhizosphere MetaG P. deltoides SRZDD2 | ecosystem: Host-associated > Plants > Roots > Rhizosphere > Soil | place: USA...
CGAGGACCTTTCCATCGTCCCTCTGGAGTTTGTGTATGGCCGGAATGCTTCAGAGAAGATAGCCGAAGGAGCTGCAACTGCTGATTTCACGTTGCGCGTCGCGCTGCGAGCCGCCGAAGCCCTGCATTGCGCTCATGCAGCGAATGCAGTTCATGGGCGACTTACATCTAATAATTTGTTCTTCTGCTCTGACGACACCATCAAGCTGGTAGATTTTGGGTTCGACGTTATTCCCGAAGAGATCTTGTTTTCTGATCCCGACACCTCACCCAGCCTCGACGTGTTCGCAACACCTCAACGCCCTCCGCTGTCTCGCTTTGCCTACCAGGCCCCCGAACAAACTCGAGGAGAACCTGCCAGCAAGCGTTCAGATCTGTTTTCGCTCGGAGTGATTCTCTATGAGTTGCTGGCGGGAGAATTTCTCTTTGAAGGAACCGACCGTGAGGAACTCTATCGGCAAATCCAGTCCAGAGAGCTGCCAAAGATCTCGGAAGTTCATCCAGGAATCGGAACGAGTTGGACCAAGATCCTTCGCGCTCTGGTGGAGAAAAAACCTGCCGATCGCTATCCCTCCGCGCAAGCGCTGCTTGAGGATCTTCGAAAACTCAACTACGGTCTCAAGCTGGACCGGCTCAGTTTCCAAACCACACAACCTCCTCTTTCCCGACGCTCTTTTTTCCGGCGGTTTCTGGGTGAAATCGAGGAGTAGTGGATCGAATGAGGGCTTTATGGGGCGCCTGCGGTGAAGTTTAGCTCGATCCAGCTGTGCTTTTTCGCAGTGATTGCCGGGCCGCAGCTTTCACCAACCGTATCTCATCATAGGTGGCTGCTTCCTGCAGAAGCTCTTTGACCGATGACAATCGATCCTCTTGCGCCCGAGTCAATGCTTCCTTAATGAGTGTTGCTTTTTCTGCTGGAACGATACGCGATAAATCCACCGGCCTGCCTTTCAGAATCAAAATCTCCAGGTGACCGAGGACGGTGGAGCAAGTCAGCTCCCGAGCGCGTGCAATTTCGTCTGGTGTCTTTCCTTGCTGCCACAATCTGTAGGTCTCCTCGATGGTTTGAGTCACTCTTCGACTTTCGGAAGTCCCCTCCTTGCCGACGATCGAGACGAATGGACGGCTCTCTGGCCGTCGTTCAAGAAATTCCTTCACTAAACTAGTCACCGCAACGCCATAGGTTTCCAGCTTCTGCCTTCCGACGCCCTTGACTTGGCTGAAATCCGCCAGCGTCATGGGCAAAGAACGGCTGATGCTCTTCAAAGTTTCGTCGTGAAAGATGACGAATGGTGGCAGCTTTGACTGTTCAGCCCATTCTCGGCGTAGTTGTTTCAGAGACTCGAAGAGTTCCTGATGATAGGGCGCATCCGCGCTTTGAGATAACTTCAAGTCCCTTTTCTGAACCGCCTCCGTATCGTCCGTTAAAGCCAGGGGAAAGATCATCTGGATTGGAATCTGTCCAAGCATCGCCCGGCGGCCGGACTCAGTAAGCTTGACCACTGGGTACTCAGTCCCCAGAGTCTCCAGCAGTCCCGCACCGACCAGTGCATCCAGCACTGACAGGACTTCAGGTTGGGTAAAGTCTTTGAGCAGGCCATACGTTGACAATCGTGTGAGTTGCACTTCTTCGAGCACCTTCAAGCGAGAGCCAGTCAGTACCTGAGCAATCCGCATCTTCCCAAAGCGGCCCTTCATCCGAGCCGCGCAACTCAGGCATTTCTTTACGAATACGATCTCGGGATCGCTCAGAGGTCTGGCCATTCCACGGTCCGAAGTGGTTTTGCAGCTTGAACAGTTTCCGCACTGCAAATGCGAAACACTCTCGCCGAAGTATTCGAGGATGAAACGTCGAAGGCAGCTTCTGGAGTATGCATAGTCCACCATTTTTCTGAGCTGTCTGCGTTCAAACTGGCTCCTTCGTTCGACTGCATCGTAATTCACATCCAGACGGCTCACCGGCACTCTTTGAAGCACTCTGAGGCCGCGACCACGAAATGGCGCCACGTAGGCAAGTTTTCCCGCCTGATGCAACGCAGAGATCCCTCGCCTGAGCTGTTCGGCAGTGAGGTCAAGATCACCGGCCATGTCTTCCAAATTGACACTCCGGGATTCGCCTTGCCTGCCCCGCAGCACTTCCAAACAGTAGTCGAGGATCTTACGGTGAAGGCCCTTCGCTGCTGCTGCAGGTTCGCGCAGCTTGTCTGGGGGCGCCAGCAGTGTGATCCGTCCCTGATGGTGACCCTCGGTACCACGTTCAATATAGCCCGCCTTTTCGAGCAACTTGAGCGACGAAGAGACCGCCATCTCATTGGCCTTCTTATGGGCGGCAAGTTCCGCCAGCTCACGAACCGTTACTTCGATGTCATTATTCCTGAACCGGCAGATCGTCTGGTAAACCTCATGAATGAGTTCCAGCGGCGGGCAACTGCCTTCGATGAAGAACTCCTGCGTGAACGTGTCCGCGAAACTGAACAACAGCAGGCAGGTTGCGACTTGCCCGTCTCGCCCTGCGCGCCCCACTTCTTGATAGTAAGCTTCTAACGAGCCTGGAACATCGTAGTGAACTATGAATCGCAAGTCGGCTTTGTCGATTCCCATGCCGAACGCATTTGTGGCGGCAACCATGGGAAGGTCTCCGCTCATGAATCGTTCCTGCGTTTGCTTGCGAATATCGAGGTCCAGGCCAGCGTGGTAGCTCCCAATGCGGTATCCAGCTGATTGAAGCTCGGCAGTCACTTTCTCCACATTCTTGCGCGTGGCGGCGTAAACGATTCCCCGGTTCATGCCTCGGTGGAGCAGCGTGCGAATGGCTTCCAGTTTCTCCGGCTCACTCGAAACCTCCTGCACCCGGAAATCCAGATTGGGACGATCGAATCCGGTGACAAACAGCGCCGGCTTCTGCAGACCAAGTTGATCCACGATGTCGCGGCGGACCTCGGGCGTAGCCGTCGCAGTCAGGGCTGCAACGCATGGGCGTTGCAGCCAGGCGATAGCCTCCTTCAACCGCAGATAGTCCGGGCGAAAGTCGTGGCCCCATTCTGAAACGCAGTGCGCTTCATCAACTGCGATGAGAGACACAGAGCACTCACGGATGCCCTCCATAAAGCGGCGGTTCCGAAATCGTTCAGGGGCGACATACACGATTCGCAGCTGTCCCTTGCGCATCTGTGCAATGCGCTGCTGCTGCTCATCCAGGCTGAGCGTACTGTTGACGAAGCTGGCAGGAATCCCACGGCGCAGCAAGGCGTCTACTTGATCTTTCATCAGCGCAATGAGCGGAGAAACGACGAGGGTGATTCCGGGAAAGAGTAACGCAGGCAACTGGTAGCACAGAGATTTACCACTGCCGGTGGGCATGACAGCCAGCACATCCTGCCGCGCCAGGATGGTCGCAATGACCTCCTCCTGACCCTCGCGGAAGTCGGTGAAACCGAAGGATTCATTGAGAGCTTGAACGGCCTCAGAATTCATTGCATCAGAAATTGGAGATAAGGAAAGGAATGGGTCCCGCCATAGCTTTGGACCGGTCATTCACAGAGGATCTTCAACCCGAGGAAAAGTAAACCGCGTGACAACCCAGCCTAATTCATTTCCTGTGCCGGATTCCGGCTTTCGAGTGGCGCGAGGCTGCTACCCTCAGTTCACAATGTGTTGCACAACCGCATCGGTAAACTGCGACGTTGATGAATTGCCTCCAAGATCTGCTGTCCGCAGTTTTCCGCTGGCATAGACCTTCTCGACGGCCGAAGCGATCAAAGCCGCTTTTTCAGTTTCTCCGAGGTGCTGAAACATCAGAACCGCCGAAAGTAACATGGCGGTCGGGTTTGCCATGTTCTTTCCGGCAATCTTGGGTGCGCTGCCGTGAACAGGTTCAAAGATTGCACAGCTGTCTCCCAAGTTCGCTCCGGGCACCAGCCCCAGCCCGCCAACGAGTCCTGCACCGAGATCGCTGACAATGTCTCCGTAGAGGTTCTCCAACAACATGACATCAAATTGCTGAGGGTCGAGCACCATCTGCATGCAAGTGTTGTCTACAATCATTTCTTCGTAGACGATTTCCGGGTAGAGTTGAGCAATGTTGCGAACGCATTCCAGAAAGAGCCCGTCGCTTAGTTTCATGATGTTGGCTTTGTGAATTGCTGCGATTTTCTTGCGCCCATGCTTGCGCGCGTAATCAAACGCAAATCGGGCAATCCTGGTCGAAGCTTCAGCAGTAATGATTTTCAAACTTTCCACGACACCTGGCACCACGACGTGCTCCAGACCCGAGTAGAGGTCTTCGGTATTTTCACGAACCACGATGATGTCCACGTTGTCGAACCGGGTCTTGACGCCAGGCAAATTTTTGATCGGCCTGAAATTGGCGTACAGCGTCAATGCCTTCCGTAGAGCCACATTAATGCTCGAAAATCCCTTCCCGATCGGAGTCGTAATAGGCCCCTTGATGGCCACCCGAGTGCGTTGAATAGAGTCCATCAGTTCATCCGGAAGATATTTGCCATGCTTTTCAAAGGCGTCGGCGCCTGCGTTGATGGTTTCCCATTCGACTTCAAGACCTGCGGCTTCGATGACTTTCAATGTTGCTGCGGTGACCTCTGGGCCGATGCCATCGCCCGGAATTAGCGTAATCTTGTGCTTCATCATTCCCCTTTCACCTGAAGACCAAAACGCAGACTATCCCTGACTTCTCGGTCAACCATCCGTTGAAGTCTTGGCACTAGCTACCGTTCTCTCACGTTCCGGACCAAACGGACCATCGTCGTGTGGCGGAACGCAATATAAACCATTTGCCTCTCAAACGACCAGCAACCTGACACGAAAGGTCTCCTCGGATAGTCACTTGCATAAGTTGTTCTTCCACGGAAAAATCTCACAAAAACTGCTTGAATCTGTCTTGCGTTCATTTGAACCTTGGTTTACACTCGGGTCCTTCATTTAAGTAGAGGCAAGTCTAGCTTTTGGAGATAGCAACCCAAAAAGTGGGCCCTCTACCGAAAAGTGTTGCCCGGTGCCTTACAACCGATTACCTGATTTCTGCTGTCTAAGCATGAAATGGCCCCGTTTGGGTGCCGAGGACTGGAATCTTTCAATGGAGTTCGAGTAGTTCTTAGGACATCGAGAATGAACATTCCCTGCGAGGCGGGGAAGCAATCAAGGAGGCTGAAAGTTATGTTTATTTTCAAAAAGTGGGCTGCTAGTGCATCTGCAGCTTGTCTGTTGCTAAGCCTGAGTGTCGCCCCGCTCTTTTCGCAGGCCGCCGCGGAACAGAAGCAGCCTCAAGCCAAAACCAAAGCTGAATACGACGCCTATATGGCTCTCTACAGCGAGGCAGCTCCTGCCAAGAAAGTCGAGCTGGCTGGGAAATTCCTGACCGATCACCCGGAAACAGAATTCAAGATGTTTGTTTACCAGATGCAGATAGACGGCTATGCGCGTCTGGGAAACGTTGACAAGGTCGTGGAGACGGGTGAGAAATTTTCCAGCGATTTTCCTCAAGCCGACAATAACACCAAGAAGTTCGTCATGCAGCGCATGATGACTTCTTACCAGCAGAAGAATGACTTCGCTAAGACGGTGGAATACGGCGACAAGCTGCTGGCGATCGATCCCAAGGATCTTCCTTCCTTGCTAACCCTTTCCAGCATCCTGCCGGAACGGCCCCCGACGGAAGAAGACAAGAAACCAGCTTACTTCGCCAAAGCTCTCGACTATTCCACTCGCGCAAAAGCCGAGATCGAAGCGCTCCAAAAGCCGGCACAACCGCCGCTCACCGATGAGCAGTGGACGGCTGAGAAGAACAAACTGCTAGCAACGGTCAACGCGTCCATCGGCCTCATTCACTTGAATAAGAAGGAGTATGAGAAAGCCACCCAGCAGTACGAGATCTCAACCAATCTGACCAAGACCAATCCGATTGATTTCTATCGCTTGGGAATCGCCTACACGTTTCTGGCAAGAAATATGGCGAAGGAGCTGAACGACCTGGTCGCAGGAATGAATCAAGCTCAAACCGAGCTGCAGAATGCACAGGACGCAGCCGTCAAGGACGAGAAGGAAAAGAAGCTGCTGGAGTTGAAAGCCAAACATCAGGACAGCGAGAAGCGCTTTCCCGAAATGCGCGACAAAGCGATTGATTCCTTTGCGAAGTCCGTTTTCTTGAAGGGAGTTACAGAGGCTCAGGCACGGACTGAACTGGAGCGATTGTACAAATCAAAAAACAACAATACTTTGGACGGCCTTGATAAGCTGATCGCTCAAGCGGGTGAGTCGCTGAAACGACCTGCCCAATAGATCAAGTACAGCGGCTCCCAAAAAGCAAAAGGCCAAGGTCAGCGACCTTGGCCTTTTGCTTTTCTGCTCGAAAAACACCTACCGAACAAACGACCTGCACCGTCAGCAGATCAACTCAGCCGCGCCAACACCTCATCCAATTCCAGTGGCTTAGCAGTCCTGACTTCCACCCCATACAAGCTGCGGGGGTTGGTATCGAACTTCATTTCAAAATCACCGCCTCCAACGATACTTGCAAAAAAATCCCTTAACTCTCCTTGCACAGAATCCGTCAGCCGCCCCAAGTTTGGAGCCAGCATTCGATCATTTACGAATAGCTTCATCTCTTGACGGTTAACGCGGAGAGAACCACTGAGCTTTTCGTCAGCTTCCAAACGCTGACATGCCCGCACCGTTGCACGCAACGCTTGCGAAAAGCGGTCGCGATTGCTTCCCTCCAACGTTGCTTTCCGGTTGTAACGGACTCCCAAACGGTTATCTGTGTTGTCAACGCTGTAGTCTGCTTGATGTCCAACGAGCACAACTCCCGGTCCGGCATGCACATGACGGTAGTCCGCAACATCGATCATGAGTTCTTCGCACACCTTGCTCTGAATCCACCCATGAAAGACAGGAACTAAGGCTTCCAACTTCACGGCTTGGGGATTCCGTAGATAGAGTTTGACGTTGACGTGCTGCAGTTCCATGTTCCCTTTCGCGCGGTTTGCCGAATTTTTGGGTCTCAGTCCGAAAATCACTGCAGGAGGACCGATGTCGGACCCTCTTAAACTTTGACGACAGATGCCACCTGTGGGCCCATTCGATTGTAGCAACTGTGAGAGGCTTCGATAAATAACTGGGCCTCTTCAACCAGATGATGTGCGGTTTCCGGGGAGTAAGGTAGGCCTGACTTCTCATGCGCTACGAACAAGTACTGGGCAAATTTGCCCCCGACAAAAGGATCGAAGAACTTCTCCGTTTCGTAGAAGCGCTTGCGAAACTCCAGCACTATGTCTTCCGGCTCGTCTCGAACGTCCCAGTGTTCAGTTTTGATCAACGCTTTCGCCGCGCGCACCATTGAGGTGTACGCAGTCTGACCTGCCTTTTGAGCTTCACCTCGCTCGAGCAGCAACTGAGCTTCGAAGACCTCACGTTCTGCCGCCGCCAGATCGAATTCGATAGAGGAGACTACCTCTCCGGCACACTCTCCAACGCCGATGTCATCGATGCTGTATTCACGTGGGTCCCCCCAATCACTGAAATAGAAGCGGTCTGCCCGATCGGCAGGTACGCGCACGAGATCCTCAACCAGCTTTCGAACCTCGGCTTTACCGATTCGTTTGACGAACTGGTTAAAGCTTTCGCCTTTTTCACGGCTCATCACATATCGTTCGCTGATGCGCTCTACAAGATCGGGAATATTCTTGGAAGGAACGGCTACCATTGGCAGTCCATAGGATCCTGCATTGCTCGTCCATTCTCCACCGAGTACCACCTGAAAGTGCGGTACCGCATATCCTGACACTTTGCGACTCACACCGTAGAAGCCAAGATCGGCAACATGGTGTTGGCCGCAGCTGTTGAAACAACCACTGATTTTGATGTGAAGACTCTGGATGGCCTCATCCAGCTGCATGCTCTTTGCCGCCAGCCGCGTGCGCAACTCCGCTGCCAACCCGCGCGATGAAGAAATGCCGAGTTTACAAGTGTCCGTTCCAGGGCATGCGACAATGTCAACGATGCTGCCCGCACCCGGCTCACCAAGGCCAACTGCTTCCAACGCGTCGAACAAGGCTGGCAAATCTCCCTGGCTTACCCAGCGGATGACAAAATTCTGCTCTACGGTGGTGCGAATCGTTTCACGCGTGAACCGTCGGGCGATGTCCGCCAAGGCCCGGAGTTGCGTCGGCGTGACATCGCCCAAGGGAAGGGTCACTGTCGCGACAACGTAGCCGTCCTGTTTTTGTGGACGAATGTTGGTCTTCAACCAGCGTTGAAACTGCTCGGAACCATCTTCGGGCATTGGGCTCGCCCCTGCCAGAGGTTGTTCAGATGCCTTAATTGCATCCGCGATGTATTCAGTCCACCTGGAATCGTGCGGCAGGATCTTTCGCTCCTCCATCACCAGATCTTTGAATTTCTCGATCCCCAGCTCATGTACCAGGAACTTGATTCGAGCCCGGTTGCGGTTCTTCTTTTCCCCAAGCCTGCCGAAAACCCGGGCAATTGCCTGAGTGATCGGAAGGAGTTCTTCAGGCGCGAGAAATTCATCAAACAGTTTTGCCTGATAAGGAACCGATCCCAACCCTCCGCCGACTACAAGACGGAGGCCTCTCTTTTCCTGTGCATCGACCACGCGAGTCTCCGCTACGACCCCCAGGTCATGCATGCTCGCCAGGCCGCACGCGTGTTGGTGACAACCGCTAAAGGAGGGCTTGAACTTCCGCCCAAAATCCTGGCAGTCGGGATGTCCGAGCAGAAACCGTGACAGTGCGCGGGCGTAAGGTGTAACGTCGAAAGCCTCGTCCGGGCATACTCCGGCATACGGGCATGCCGTCACATTGCGGACCGAGTTACCGCAAGCCTCCCGGGTTGTGATTCCGACCGACGCAAGCCTGCGCATGACCGTCGGAGTGTCCTCAATATGCACAAAGTGCAGTTGGACGTCCTGACGGGTCGTAATGTGCGCGATACCGTCGGAGTATTCCTCTGCGAGATCGGCCAAGGCCTCCAACTGATTTGCGTTCAGCCCCCCGTAAGGAATCTTGATTCGCTGCATCCCGGGGGCGTCCCATAAAGTATGCGGCCCCTTGGTTGGATTCTTCATCGGGTAGCTGACGTGCTGCACCTGTTTCCCGTCGTGCCGTTGGCCATTGTCGTAACGCTGCCCATAGACGCCTCTTCTCAACCGGCTTTCTGCAAAGAGTCGCTCTTCCACTTTCCCCTGCTTTCTCAGCAAAATCTGAGTCTCGAAAATGTCGATCTCTCGACTCAGTTCCTCGGGTAGCTTCCCCATTAATCTGTCTTTCCAGAGGGCATTGGAGGCCTTCATGCGGTTTGCTCCGTCGTGGGGATGATTTCCGTTAAACTAAAGTATTGATAGACGTTGGAAAGGATTCGCGAGAACTGGAACCACAAGCAACAATCGCTATATTAGTCGGTTGAACAAAAAAGGCAAGGTCAACTTGGCGCTACTACTATCGAGGCTCATAGAAAAGGAGGGATCGGAGTTCGAAAATCCTTGGCTTCAAGCGGGTCAACCCATCTTTGATTTAGAGTGAGTTAGTTTCTTTTCCAATCAATCAGGAGGGATCTAGTTGGAGGGAAATACGTTGCGAGAAGATGAACCTACCCAAATCGAAGCCAAGGATGTCTATTGCGAATGCAAGTGAAATGCCATGCGGGCCGATTACAGAATTGCTGATAAGGAGCTGTACAATTCAGTAGGGCTTAATGCAATGCTGAGAACCCATCCACCAAAGCAGTAGAGCAAAAAATTCGCGGCAGGAGGTTGATCGGGAAAAAATTATAGATAGGCCACCGGGCGATCTGTCAGCTGACGTGCCGGACGCAAAGTGCATCCGGCACAAGGAGAGCAGGGGCTACTGCTCCTGAATATACCCAAGCCGAACGAAAACCTCGCCCGGCCGGTTCCGGAGCTTCACAGTGACTTCTTTGAAATCTTTTTCGGTACGTTTCTGGACCTGGGGAACGTACGAGACCGAATACTGGTTCTTCAGTTCTTCAACCAGCACATCGTAAATATTCTTCAAGTCAGCATAGCCCGCTGAGAAAATGATGCGCCCGCCATTGCGAGAGACGAGGTCGAGAAACTCGTTCTGGGCGTCAATGTAAGCGAGAAAATACTTGCTGACGTTCTTCAACTTAATTCGGTTGTTCTTGGCCATCTCTCTAAAATGTTGTGATTGCGGAAACGAGTGAATGATGGGGTAGACCGTAACTTCTCGCTCCGCCGCCAGCTTCATCACACGAGCCAGCGATTTGCTGCTGGAATTATCCACTCCGTCACTCAAGACGATAATGGCTTTCTTCCCTTGCACCTTGTCGAACATGTTCTCAATGACATACTCCATTGAGTCGTAAAGAGCTGTCTTGCCAAAAGTTTTGATGTTTTTCAGAATGTTCTGCATCGAAGGCAGGTCAGTGGTCCAATCCAGCACTTTGATCGGCTTGTGTGCGAAGATGACTGCCGCGTACTTGTCGTCCTTCCGCAAATGGCCGGCAAAGGTTACAGCCGCGTCAATGATATTGGGGAGGACGTCGTTGACACTGTAACTGGCATCGACAAGGAAAACGACGTTCACCGGTACCGTATCCTGCTTGAAAAAACTGATGGGTTGCTCGTCACCATCCTCGAGAACCTGGAAATCGTTCGCCTTCAAGCTTGAAATGTAGTCCCCCTTCGTATTGCGCGCCGTGACGAGAATGGACACTGCATCCAGGTTGACGCCGACAATCAAGCTATCTTGCGGACGCCTGACCTCGGCTGGGTTATCTCCAGTGGCCGTTGTCTCTCGGAAGGCTTGAGCCTCCAAAGTCTGTGCCCTCACACAGAAGACGAAGAGCAAAAGAGCGAACAAAGCCGGAATGTTTCCAATCGAAAAATGAGTGAATCGATAACGACCGAGCATGGCTAGTCTCCTCCCAGGAAGTGGAACCATTGCCTCTGTGCCAGTGCAAACGCTTGGAAGAATCGATCTGCCTATGTCGCCAAGGAGTATGGACAGTCCAGAAGTCCGTGGCGGACTGCCGTTGCTCGAAAGCAACATGCAGAAACCGTCACTGCCGTCGTTGGCAGTTTGAGAAAAAGGTCATGAACCTAAGCAGCATTTGAGATCGGGCGTACACTGAAAGGTATCTTGAATATACGCCCTGAAAATTAGCCTTGCAATAATAAAGTTACAAGTTGATTCCGAGCCGGAGTTTTATTCCGGTGGGAGGTCGATTTCAAGACCTCAGAGGGGTACTCCTGGCCCGCTGCACCGGGCAGCAATGAAATTCATTCGGCGCTTGAAGAGAAATCTGTGATAGCGGATCGATGAGCGGCAGTGATATAAAAGGCGACTCACTCCTGTCTTGGGGCAAGAAGCGCCCCGCCCAACAGAAAAACAAACAGAATACGAGGAGGCTCCGTCACATGGTGAAGAATGAACAGAGAGCAACTAACGGTTTCAGCCTGTTGGACAGCCGCCGCAATTTCTTGTCCACTTTGGCCCTTGGGGCAGCAGCTTTCACTGTGCCTGGAGCATTTGCCGCGGAGCTTGTAAAGACTCCAGCGCAGACTGAGGGGCCCTTCTATCCAAACAAGCTCCCTCTCGACACCGACAATGACTTGATTGTGATCAACGAATCCCTGACTCCCGCCGTGGGCGAGATCACCTACCTCAGCGGACGGATACTGGACTCGCGCGGAGAGCCGATACGAAGCGCGTTGGTTGAGATTTGGCAGGTTGACAAGAACGGCTCCTACCTCCACACCAAGAGTGACAACTACGCCAAGCGCGACGCCAACTTTCAGGGATTTGGACGATTTCTAACCGGTTCAACCGGAGAGTATCTGTTCCGCACCATCAAGCCCGTCCCCTACCCGGGGCGCTGTCCGCACATCCACTTCGCCATCAAGCTCAAAGGGCACGAGAAATTTACGACCCAATGCTATCTAAAAGGCGAACCGTTGAATGAAACCGATGGTGTGCTCAAGAAACTTCCGCCATCGAAGGGAAAGGACTCTCTGATGATTCCCTTTACGCCTCTGAAAGGTTCGCGCGCTGGCGAGTTGGCTGCCCGCTTCGACATTGTCATGGGCTTTACGCCTGAAGCCTAAGCGGGGACTCGCTGAGTTAAACGGGGGTCGCTGTGACGCCGGGCAGCTGGCGTGACAATGAGCTTTCCTGCATCCAGGAGCAAATACGGTTCATGAAAATCGGCATCGACAGTTACTGCTACCATCGGTACTTTGGAGAGGTCTACCCGTTCCAAAAGCCCTGCCGGGCGCGATGGACTGCTGATGACTTTATCCAACGCGCGGCCGAGCTTCGCGTTGATGGCGTTTCTTTGGAAACTTGTTTTCTGCCAGGTTCAGCGCCTGGGTTCTGGCAGCGGCTGAAAGAAAAGCTTGAAGCGAACCGGTTGGAGGCTGTTCTTGCCTGGGGCCATCCAGATGGGCTGGAAGGTGGAACGAACACAGGTGCCTTGGCCGATTTGGTGCGCTCGATCTTTGTTGCCAGTGAGCTGGGGTGCAAGGTGATGCGTATTGTGGGCAGCAGTCTCAGATTGCGAGATCAACCCCACGAGCCGCAGCTGCGGCAACTCGCCGGTATGCTGCGTGAAGCGACGAAAGTTGCCGCGGACCAGGGAATCATCCTGGCCATGGAAAACCACATCGATTTCACGGCACGCGAGATACTGCAACTCATCGAAGACGTTGCATCAGCGAACTTTGGAGTCAATTTCGATACCGGTAACGCACTCCGATTGTTTGAAGATCCGGTGGAGGAAGCGAAGCTGTTGGCGCCCTACATTCACGCGACGCACATCAAAGACCTGAGTCCCCGCCGCGGCGGTTCGCCGAGAGAATGGAATTTCTGGGAAAGCGTGCCGGCTGGCCAGGGTGTCGTGGATATTCAGGGAGTGATGAGGGTTTTGCAGGCCCAAGG
>Ga0075428_100006561_pt1 | contig 12938 bp, 10 predicted proteins | sample RhiMetdeltSRZDD2_FD_75291 | JGI IMG/M metagenome (GOLD analysis project Ga0075428, IMG submission 75291) | Populus rhizosphere microbial communities from Tennessee, USA - Rhizosphere MetaG P. deltoides SRZDD2 | ecosystem: Host-associated > Plants > Roots > Rhizosphere > Soil | place: USA...
GCTCCCGCTCGCGCCGGATTCGGCCGAGCGTTCGGGTGCGACCGATTGGCTGTGGATGGCGTTGTCGCGCGCCGGACGCGGAGCCGATGCCCAGGCGCTACTCGATCGGCGTCCCGATACGCCGCCCGGTGGCAATGCTTACACGCAGCGCCTGCGGCTGTATCGCAGAGAGGTCTCTCCGGACTCCATGTTCACCCCCGCCGACACGAGCGACATTCAGATCGCGACACTGAGCTACGGTATCGGCAACTGGTATCTGGTGCGCGCTGATAGCGCGACCGCGCGCAAGTGGTTCGAGCGCTCGGTGGGGTCCGGCGGCTGGCCCGCGTTTGGGTTCATTGTTTCCGAGATCGAGCTGCGCAAGAAATGACTCTCCTGAGTCTCCTCGCCCCGTTGTACCTGCTGCAAGGAGTCGCAGCTTCCCCTTCGCGCAGCGCTGCCGACACCGAATCGGCCCAGCAAGTCACGATGCGATTCATCGACGCGATGCGGGCGAACGACTGGAAGGCGGTCGCGGCGTTGATGCACCCCGCGGCGCTGCGTCAGCTGCGCGAGTTCTTTTCGGTTCTGTTCGAAGCGCCGAACGCCGACCCGATCCGCCGGGAGCTGCTCGGCGTGTCGAGCGCGGCCGAAGCCAAGGCGCTGTCCGACACCGCGATGTTCGAATCACTGTTGCGAGTCAGCGCCAAATCGCCCGAATTGGCAGACGCGTTCCGTACCGCGACGGTGCAGATTCTCGGCCAGGTCAACGAAGGGCCCGATACGGCACATGTGGTCTATCGCATGCAGATCACGCTCGAAGGCACCCCGGTCACGACGATGGACGTGTTCTCGCTCGCGCGCTCCCCCGCGGGCTGGCGGGGATTACTCAAGGGAGATATGGCCGCCTTCGCGGCCGCGATTCGGGCCGCGGTTCAACGCGAGCAAGGACCCGGGACTAACCGGCGTCCGTAAAGACCCTAGATTACCGCGCCATGAAACGACGCGACTTTGTTGTCACCCTGGGTGCGGTCGCGGCGATGCCGCGGCTTGCGAGAACCAAGAGACTCGATCGCATCGGCCTCGAGACGTACGCGGTGCGTCGGGAAATGGCCAAGGATCCCGACAAAGCCCTCGCGGCGATCCGGGCGATTGGGTACACCGACGTTGAATTGCTCTGGTCCTTCAATCTCTTCGGGCGCACGCCGCAGCAGGTCGCCACGACGCTCAAGAACGAGGGACTGCGGGCACCCTCGTGTCACATGTCCGCCGAACCGATCTTCGTGGGTTGGGAGCGGAGCCTCGAGATCGCCAAGCTCCTGGGTCACGACTACCTCTTCGTCCCCGATTTCGGCGAGTGGACGACGAAGACGCTGGATGATTGGCGTCAATGGGCGGATCGCTTCAACGCCGCCGGCGCGGTTGCGCGGAAAGCCGGCATCTGGCTCGGGTTCCACAACGAGGCCAATCACCAAAAGCCGGTCGAAGGAAGAGTGCCGCTCGACGTCTTCATCGAGCGGCTCGATCCATCCGTGACACGCCTGCAGCTGGATGTCGGCAACATGCTGATTGGCGGGGGCGATCCGATGCAGTACCTCCAGAAGTATCCCGATCGCTTTTGGAGCTTCCATCTGAAGGATGTCGTCGCCGACCGCTCGAGCGACACCAGGCTTGGCACGGGGATTTTCGACTTCAAGCGTTTCCTGGCGGCCGTGCCGAACATCGAGCAGAAGCCGTGCTATGTCGAGGACGAAAGCCCTGCGGACGAGCTCGGCGCCGCGCGGGCGAACCACCAGTACCTGCGCGGACTGGAGTTCTGATACGGTAGGGATGCTGCTCGTAGCCCACCTGCTCGTTCAGGACACGGTCATCACCAGTTTCCTGAAGACGGTCGATGTCGCTTCTGGCCGGATCGACACGATCTACCGCGAGACCCGTCACTTCGAAGCGCCCAATTGGTCACCCGATGGGCGCTTCTTTCTGTTGAACAGTGATGGTCGTCTGTATCGACTCGACATTGCAACGGCGCGTCTCGAGCTGCTGCCGATCGAGTTGGTGACCCCGCGCATGAACAACGATCACGGCATCTCGCCGGATGGGAAGTGGCTCGTCGTGAGTCATGAGCCGACCGAGGATTGGCTCACGTCGAGCATTTACCTCGTGCCCATCAGCGGCGGAACGCCAAAACAAATCACGACGAGAGCGCCCAGCTTCTGGCACGGATGGTCTCCCGACGGCAAGACGCTCGCGTACGTGGGACGGCGGGGGCCGGACAATGAGTTCGACATCTACACCATTCCCGTTACCGGGGGCGAGGAAAAGCGCCTCACCACGTGCCGGGGACTCGATGACGGCCCCGACTACTCGCCGGATGGGGCGTTCATCTATTACAACTCCTTTTGCAGCGGCCGAATGCAGATCTGGCGCATGCGTCCCGACGGCGGCGGTGCCGAGCAGCTGACGCGGGATGAGTACTCCAATTGGTTCCCTCACCCCTCGCCCGACGGTCGCTGGATCGTGTTGCTCTCGTATCTCGAGGACCAGGGGCAGGACCATCCCTTCGGCAGGCAGGTAAAGCTGCGCCTGATGGATCTGCGCGATCGCTCGGTGCGCGATCTCACGCCGGCATTCTTCGGGGGGCAGGGCACCCTCAATGTTCCGTCCTGGTCGCCGGACAGTCGCAAGGTGGCTTTCGTCACTTTCGAGACGCATGTTAAGGCTCGCCCATGACACTCGTCGTAAAGATCGCGCCCCAACAAGAAAAAGAAGTTGATCTCGCCCGCACCTATGATGCGATCGTGGTGGGCTCGGGCGCGGCCGGCGGCATGGCTGCCTACGTCCTGGCATCGCAGGGCATGCAGGTGCTGCTGCTCGAAGCCGGCAAGCGACTGAACATCGATCAGGAGCTGCGGTCGATGGAATGGCCGTACGACCATCCCCGGCGCGGCCGTCTTCCTCCTGGGTCCATGGGGCTCGGCTTCAACGAGTACAACATTCGCCAGCCGCCCTATGCACGGGGCTCGACGTACAAGCACGTCTATTCCTACGTCGGGGGCTGGGACGGCGGCGACTACGTCAAGAACATTCTGGTGGACGAGAAGCAGCACCCATACACCGGGACCAAATACGCGTGGGTGCGCGCGCGTGTGCTCGGTGGCAAGACGAACATCTGGGGCCGGCTGGCGCTGAGGCTCTCGGACTACGACTTCAAGGGCAAGAGTCACGACGGTTACGGCGACGATTGGCCGATTTCGTACACCGATCTCGAACCCTACTACGACAAGGTCGATTTGCTGTTGGGCATCTCCGGCCATAAAGAAAACTTGCCGTATCTCCCCGATAGCCTGTTCCAGCGACCCAACAAGCTGACGTTCGCGGAGGTCAAGCTTCGCAACTCGCTCAAGGGAATGGGTCGAGTGGTCACGCCGTATCGGGCCGGCGTGACGACTGACGGCGTGAAGAACAAATACCGCAGCAAATGCTTCGGGCGCGGTGCCTGCGGCCGGCGTCCCGGCGGCTGCGACATCCACGCGGCGTTCGACTCACCAACGGGACTCATTTTTCCGGCGATGGACACGGGCAATCTGACGCTGCGGACTAATGCGGTCGCGCACGAGCTGCTCGTCGATCCGAACACGGGCAAGGCACGGGGTGTTTCGTTCGTCGACGCGCAGAATCGCAAGACGTACGAAGCGAAAGCGCGCGTCGTCATCGTGGCGGCATCGACGCTGGAAAGCGCGAGGCTCTTGTTGTTGTCGAAGTCCCGGCAACATCCCAACGGCATCGGCAATTCGAGTGGGCACGTCGGCCACAACTTCTGCGAGCATGTCATGGGCCCGGGCGCGACCGGGCTCGTCAAGGAGCAGGTCGGCAAACCCCATACACTCGACGACGGGCGTCCAGGCGGTTTCTACATCCCACGCTTTCGCAATCTCCGCGACAAACAAGGCGCCTTCATCCGCGGGTACGGGTTCGAAGGCGGCAGTGGGCACTCGATGTTTCCGTCCGGGGGCAGCGCGCCCGGGTTCGGTGCCGCCTTCAAGAAACGGGTGCGCGATTACGCCGGCGCGTTTATTGGGATGGGCGGCTTTGGCGAGGTACTCGCCCGATACGAGAACTACGTCGATCTCGATCCCCAGCTGAAAGACGCCTGGGGCATTCCGGTATTGCGTTTCCATTATCAGTTCAGCGACAACGAAAAGAAGATGTGCGAGGACATGGCCACGACCGCGAAGGAGATGTTCGAGGCCGCCGGGATCGAGGTCATCGGTGTCGACAAGACCATGCTCACCGAGGGGTGGTCGATTCACGAGCTCGGCACCGCGCGGATGGGCACCGATCCTCGGACCTCGGTGCTGAATCAATTCCAGCAGTCGCACGACGTGAAGAATCTCTTCGTCGTGGACGGCTCCAGTCACGTGAGCGCGTCGTGTCAGAATCCGACCTGGACGATCATGGCGCTGGCCTGGCGCTCATGCGAATACCTGGCCGACCAGTTCAAGAAGGGGGCCGTATGATCTCGCGGCGAGAGCTGTTGGGGGCTGCGGCGGCCGCTGTCGCGCTCCCGGGAGGGCTCAAGCTTCCCCAACTCAGGCCGCCGCCCAAGTTTTTCACGCCGGCCGAGTTTGCGCTGCTCGAGGAGTTGAGCGAGCTGATCATTCCGGCCGACGAGCAGTCGGGCGGCGCGCGCGCTGCCGGCGTAGCGACCTATATCGACGGGCGGCTCGCCGAATCGCTCGAATCCGACGTAAAAGCGCGCTGGCGCTCTGGACTGAATGCGGTGAACGCGCTGTCGCGCGAGATGCATCGCAAAGCCTTCCTCGCCGCGACGACGGAACAGCGGGTCGCGGTACTCACGCGGATGGCCGCTGCCGAGGAAGATCCGAAAACCCCCGTCGAACGGTTCTTCAAGGACCTCAAGTGGTGGACGGTGTTCGGCTATTACACCTCCAAGGTCGGCATCCATGACGACCAGCAATACAAGGGGAATGTGCTCCAGACCGGAGAGTACGCGGGTTACGACGCCACTTGAGACGGCGCGGCTGCGGCTCGTCGCCTGCACCCCCGCCCATCTGCTGGCGCTGATCGAGCGCCCGGAGGACTTCGCGAGTCTGGTAGGACTCCCCGTCGCGGATGGTTTGCGGGGGTTTTATGTCAGCGGCGATGTGTCTCCTGAATGGTTGGTCGGCCTTCGCGCTGCCGCCGGCGGGCCGGCTGACCCCTGGCGGCACGGCTTCTTCATAGTCGAGGCAAGCACCGGGATCGTCATCGGCAGCGCGGGGTTCAAGGGGCCGCCCGACGCCGCCGGCATGGTCGAGATCGCCTACGGCGTGGTCCCGGCCCGGCAAGGACAGGGCTTTGCGACCGAAGCGGCTGGCGCGCTGGTGCGATACGCCGCCGCCGATCCTCGCGTCCGGCTCCTGCGGGCGCACACCCTCCCCGAAGCAAATGCGTCGACGCATGTCTTACGGAAATGCGGCTTCGTGCACGTCGGTGCCGTCGTCGATCCTGACGACGGACTGGTCTGGCGCTGGGAGCGGACCGCGCCACATATTGGAACCGAATGACCGGTCAGGGAGTCTTCGCCCCGCCTGAGTGGCGGTCGCTGTCGGCCTGTCTCGGCCTCTCGCCGCGCGAGTGCGGCATCGTCCGTGCCGTCTTCGACGGTGATTCGGAAAAACGAACGGCAGAGCGCCTCGGTTTGTCCCACCACACCGTTCACACGTATCTGTGGCGCATCTATAGAAAACTGCGGGTGCAGAGTCGCGAGCAACTGTTGGTCCGCGTGTTCGCGGAGTTTCGCTCGCTCCCGAAACGAGGCAACGCACGCAAGCGCCAGGACAGCCGACACCGGAGTGATGTAGCCTGATCAGGTGACCCTGAACGGGGGTCTTGTCGTTCCACTTTGCAAGAACATGTTTGGCTTCGAAGCAGCACGCAAACGGTTCGCAACCGAGGGCCGCCACCTATGGATGCAGTGCGACCGCTAGGCATCGCCGGCTGGATGTTGCTCGCCAGCTCGCCGGCGGTCGTGTCTGCTCAAAGTGCTATGTCCTCGAAGGCCCCCGCGGCTCCGACCGCCGTGTCGTTGATCATTCGGACCGACGACATCGGCATGAGTCACTCCGTCAACATGGCGATGCAGCAGCTCGTCCGCACCGGGATACCGGTGTCGGTGTCGGTGCTGTTCGTCTGTCCATGGTATCAGGAAGCGGTGGAGATTCTGAAGCAGTATCCCAACGTCTCCGTCGGCATCCATCTCGCGCTCAATTCGGAGTGGAAGAATTACCGGTGGGGACCCGTCGCCGGCAGTGCCGCCGTTCCATCGCTGGTTGATGAGAACGGCTTTTTCTTTTCCTCCTCGGATGCGGTGCACCAGCGCAATCCCAAACTCGAGGAAGTGGAGAAAGAGCTGCGCGCGCAGATCGATCGCGCGCTGCGGTCCGGTGTGAAGATCGACTACGTCGATTACCACATGGGCACGGTGACGAAGTATCCCGAGTGGCGGGCGCTCACGGAGCGGTTGGCACAGGAGTACGGGTTTGGAATGTCGGAGTATTTCGGGGAGACCGAGGACTCGCCGCACTATTTCGCGGCGCCGGCGGTAAAGCTGGACACGTTAGTGGCGATGATCGACCGGCTGAAGCCGGGTCTGAACCTCATCGTCACGCACGTGGGCATCGATGATGCAGAGCTGGGCGCGTTGCTGGACATGAACACCAATCAGCCGTTGCCCGACATGAGCAAGAACCGTCAGGGGGAGTTGACGGCGTTGACCTCACCGCGATTCAGCGCGGCCCTGAAGGCCCGCAACGTGGTGCTTCTCACGTATCGTGATTTGATCGCCAAGGAAGGCCTCAAATCCATGCGCCGGCCCGTTGACTGAGGGCTGAGCCGGAGGGTTCAATGCAAAAGGTCTACCGTGCACTAGGGATCACGTTCCTTTTCCTCGTGGCCATCAGCGGGACGGCGCTGAGCCAGGGGCAACAGGTGTCGGGCACCGTCACGTCCACGACCACCGGTGAAAAACTCTGGGGCGTCACTGTGAAAGTGAAGGGCACCCAGACCCAAACGGTGACGAACCAGCAAGGACAGTTCTCGCTGGTTGCCCCCACCGATGCGGTGCTGACGTTTGCGCAGATCGGCTACCGTAGCAAAGAGTCGCCGGTCAGCGGGCAGAGCACCCTCGACGTGACGCTCGAGCAGGCGCCCACGATGCTGCAAGAGGTCGTGGTGACCGGCTACAGCACCCAGCGCCGCTCCGACATCACCTCCGCGATCTCGTCGGTCAATCTCGAAAGTACCACCCGGCAAACGTCGCCCAGCGTCTTGCAGCGTCTCGACCACTCAGTGCCGGGCGTGACGGTCAACAACAGCGGCTCGCCGGGGGGCCGCAGCACGGTGCGGATTCGCGGCGTGACCTCGTTCCAGAACAACGATCCGCTGTACGTCGTCGACGGGACGCCGCTGCAGGACTCGTACGTGAACTTTCTCAATCCGAACGACATCGGCGAGATGCAGGTCCTGAAGGATGCGTCCGCCTCATCGATCTACGGCTCGCGCGCCAGCAACGGCGTCGTCATCATCGAGACGAAGAAGGGACGCGCCGGCGGGCGGTCAGCTCGGCTCGACGTCCGCACCGGCGTCTTGAATCCGACGAAGGGCTACGACGATCTCGTGATGTTGGACGCGATTCAGTATTACAACGTGATCAAGCGCAGTTATCAGAATGCCGGCCGTCAGATCCCGACCGACGTACGCGCCATCTACGGCGATACGCTGGATCCGGTGGTGGGCCAGTACACCTACGTCAATCCGTCGGCCATCGACTCGGTCAACTCGTGGGGCCAACCGGTCGTGGTCAATGAGGCGTTGTACGCGTACCCGAACCTCCTGATCATGCCGGCCAGCCAGGGCACGAACTGGTGGAAGTCGGTGTTCAGCCCGGCGTCGTTCAGCGAGGCGAATCTGGGTATGTCGGGCGGCGGCGCGGACAACTCCTACAACGTGTCGTTTGGCTACCTGAAGCAGAACGGGACTGCGGCCTACAGCCAGTTCCAGCGCGGGACGTTGCGGGTCAACACCGCCTTCCAGCTCGGGAAAGTGACCGTCGGCGAGAACGTCTCGTTCTCCCGCGAGTATGCCTACGGCGGCCACGACGACGGCGCCGGTGGGAACGCGGGCGAGGATGGCATCCTCGGCAAGAACATCCTGATGCAACCCGTCGTGCCGGTCTACGACATCGCCGGCAATTTCGCCTCCGGCAAGGCGTCGGGGCTCGGGAATAACAGCAACCCGCTGAAGTTCGCGACCGCGCACAAAGACGACCGCAATATCTGGGACCGGGCACTGGGCAACGCGTATGCCACCATCGACCTGGCGCGACAGCTCGCGTTCCGCACGCGGTTTTCGTTCAACCTGGCTCAGGGATCGTTCAACGGCTTCAACCCCACGTTCTTCGAGAACTCCGAGCCAACAACGATCAACTCGATCACGCAGAACTCGAACCGGAGTACGTCGTTGACGTGGACGAACACGCTGACGTACAGCAAGGCTACCGCGCAACACAACGTGTCGGTGTTGCTCGGGCAGGAAGCGGTTTCCCAGAACAGCAAGTTCATGCAGGGCACGATGGCCGACCTTCTCAACGAGGACCCGGCCAGTCGCTATATCGACGATGCGCTCGGTTCGGCGGCCTCGAAGAACGTGTTCAGCACAGGGACGCTCGACCGGCTGCTCTCGTTCTTCGGGAAGGCGGACTACAACTACAAGAGCCGGTACTATGCCAGCTTCACGCTGCGCCGCGACGGCTCGTCGAAATTCCCGAAGGCCAATCAGTGGGGAACGTTCCCGGCCTTCAACGTGGGCTGGCGCGCTTCACAGGAGTCATTCTTCCCGCAAGACGGCTTCTTCAGCAACGTGATGCTGCGCTTCGGATGGGGCCAGACCGGGAACGAGCAAGTCTCAGGTGGGCGGATCTTCGCGCGGTTCGGCGGCGATCGGGGCGACACCTACTACGACATCGCGGGGTCGGGGAACACGATCGTCGCGGGATACCGGCAGACCGCCCTCGGCAACCAGGACATGAAATGGGAAACCAACACGTCCACGAACGTGGGCGCTGACCTCGAGTTTCTCCAGGGCCGGGCCAACGTCAGCATCGACGTCTATAACCGGACAACGGACGATCTGTTGTTCAATCCCCAGCCACCGGCTGCCGCCGGTCAGGCGGACCCGGCGATCCAGAACGTCGGAGCGATGAAAAACAGCGGTTACGAATTCGCCATCTCCTACAGCGGGACTGTGGGTTCCAATAAGGTCTGGAGCATCGCCCTCAATGGGGCGCACAACAAGAACGAGATTGTCCGGATCGCAGGCGACCTCGACGGGTTCGTCGGCCCGGGCGGTCCGCAGGTTACCCGCATCGGCAATCCCGTCTTCAACCAGGTCGGCGGGCCGGTTGGGGCGTTCTACGGCAAGGTGGCGAACGGTTACTTCCTCACCGCAGCCGAAGCGGCCGATCATAGGACCACCCCGGCCGGGACGTGCACAACGGCGCCCTGTCAGGATGGGGCCGAGGTGGGCCGCATCAAGTTCGCCGACGTCAACGGCGATGGCGTCGTCAACACCTCCGACCGGACGTTCATTGGCAGCCCGCATCCCGACTTCACGGGCGGGTTGGACCTCGGTCTCCGCGCGGGGGCCTGGGACTTCAGCGCGACCTTCTTTGCCTCGTTGGGCGCCGAGATTTACGATGCGCAGAAGGACTTCTATGTGTTCCGCGACTTCTCGACGAACGTCTTGAAGGACCGCCTCACGGATTCCTTCTGCATCACGGGCGATGAGGCATGCACGAACCCGGGCAATCCCAACGCCAAGTACCCGCGGCTGAATCAGAATGACAACACCAGCGGCGATATCAGCAGCTACTTCATCGAGGACGGATCGTACTTCCGGCTGAAAATGCTGCAGGTGGGGTGGCAAGTTCCCGCTAGCCTGTTCAGCTGGTTGCCGTCTGCCCGTGTGTATCTCCAGGGGGAAAACCTGTTCACGATCACGGGATACCCGGGACTCGATCCGTCGCTGCCGGCGCGCGATTTCACCGGCGCCGCGGGCGACGTTCGGGACCAGTACCGCAATGTGGACGTGGGGACGTACCCGACCAACAGAACGATCACCGTCGGCATCAGCACCACTTTCTAGGGGTCGACATGAAAACATTGCTAAGATCGAGACTGGTGCTCACGGCGACGACGCTCGCCTTTATCGGCGTGATCACGTACGCGTGCAAGGACTTCCTCGACACCAAGGCCCAGGGCACGCTGGATCAGGACGCGCTGGCGAACCGCGACGGCGTCGAAGGGTCGCTGATCGCCACCTACCGGATGTTGGACTGCAACAATGCCACCAGCGACAACTGGGGATGTGCGGCCAGCAACTGGGCGTTGTCGAGTATCACCAGCGACGACGCCTACAAGGGGTCCGAGGATTTCGACCAGCCCCAGGCTACGGAGCTGGAGCTGTATAACTGGGATAACGACCAGGCGATGGACTATCTCAACGTCAAATGGCAGGTCGCATACGAAGGCGTGGTGCGCGCCAACGCGACGCTGCGCCTGCTGGCGCAGATCCTCGCCCAGAAGCCCGGAGAGCTGACGGCGGAGGCCGCGTCGTCGATCGAGGGAGAGGCGCTCTTCCTGCGCGCGCACTACCATTTCGAGGCGTGGCGCGTATGGGGGAATGTTCCGTACTACTTCGAGGACGACGTCGACTTTCGGAAGCCAAATGATCTCGGTATCGATGCAGTCGGCAACCTGATTATTGCCGACCTCGATGCGGCGATCGCGAAGCTCCCGCCCGCTCCGCGCGGAGGCCAGGCCGGACGGGTGTCATCCTGGACGGCCAAGGCGTACAAGGGGCGCGTGCTCATGTACCTGCATCAGTACGCGGCTGCCATCACTGTGCTCCAGGATGTGAAGACGAACGGGCCGTACGGCCTGGAGACGAGCTTCGATCATGTGTGGACGGGTTTCCCCGCGTTCGCCAACGGGCCGGAGACGATCTTCGCTTTCATGGCATCGGCCAACGAAGGTGAGCCGAACGGGCAGAACTCGAACTGGGGCGAACGGTTGAATTTCCCGCACTCGGGCAGCCCCTTCGGCTGCTGCGGGTTCCACCAGCCGTCCCAAAACCTGGCAAACGTCTACGCCACCGATGCCGTAACCGGCCTGCCATTGGCCTTCACCCAGCCCGTCGCCACGTGGAACAGTAGAGACGCGGAGTGGTCGGCATCGGTCGCGGATGTCGTCGATCCGCGGATGGACTGGACGATCGGCCGCGATGACGTGCCCTTCAAGGATTGGGGTCTCCACAGTTCACTGTGGATCCGGTCATTGAGCTACGGCGGCCCCTACAGTCCCAAAAAGAACGTCCATGAGCAGGCGAGCCCCGCGCAGAACCATGTGGGTTGGCAGCCGGAGCAGACGAATGCGGTGCACATGCACCTGTTCCGCTATGCGGATCTGTTGTTGATGCTCGCCGAGGCGCAGGTCGAGACCAATGACCTGGCAGGCGCGCAGGTCAACATCAACCTCGTCCGCGCGCGTGCGGGCCAGACGGCTCAGGGGTGCGGGCTTCCCAGTAATGCAGCGGCGGCAACCGCGCTCGTAACGCGGTATCCCCAGTGTGCGGGGGACACGCGCATCGCCGTACCGATCAACGATGCGTCGATCACCTGGGCGACGTACAGGGTTGGGCAATACACGGTCGCGTTTACCGGTCAGCCGCAAGCGAGGCTGGCCGTCCAACTCGAACGTCGGCTGGAACTGGCGATGGAAGGCCAGCGCCTGTTTGATCTGCGTCGCTACGGCGGCGCGGTGGCCCAGACGACGATGGCGGACTACCTGGCCCGGGAAGGGCTTCCGGTGCGGCGGGGGTACAAGGCCGTACAGGTGCCCTACGCGACGCCGAAGTTCGATCTATACCCGATTCCGGCCGCCCAGATCGATTTGAGCCGTGTCGGAGGGCAAGACAGGCTGGTGCAGAACCCCGGCTGGTAGCTGAACAGCGGCGCTTAGCGCCGCCGGATAACATACGCCGACAGGGAATCGCCGTGACTCGCCACGAGCACGGCGATCCCTGTCGGCGTTTTCAGTGCGCTGAGGCCGGTCACATTCCCAGGGGTGAGGAACCCACTCTGGCGCGGCGAGACCGCCGTGAATTGACCGCCGCCATCACCACGCAGCCACAGCCCGTTGCCCGCGTCGGCGGGCGGAGTGTTGGGCTCGGTGTCGTAGAGATTCCCGGCGACGACCAGGTCGAGATTGCCATCCCGATCCACGTCGGTCACGACGATTCCTCGCACTGGCGCGATCTGCGCGGCTGACGGCAGCGGCGTCGCGGTGAAAGTCCCCTGTCCGGTACTCTGGAGGTACAGGCTCGCGAACGTGTCAGCCTGGTAGTGCAGCGAGCCCGCAATCTGCGACGCGCTCAGAATGTCGCGGATGGAAGCGTGCGAGAAGGCGGCGTGATTGGGAAAACGCAATCCAATCGTGTACACCGGTTTGCCGAGCATCGCCAGGCCATACCAGGGATACTCTGTTCCGTCGAGCTCCGTGGTGAGGATGATATCGGTGCGGCGAACGCCGGTGTAATCGCCGGCATAGATCCCAAACCGGCTTTCGCGGGACGTCCGGTACGTGTGATTCTGGCCGAGGTTTCCGGCGACCAGATCCGGATGCCCGTCACGATTGAAATCGCCGGTTGCCAGACTCAACCACCGTCCGCGCGTGGGACCGATCCCCATCGACTCGGTGACGTTACGCAAGTGCTGGCCTTCCTTCTTGAAGAACTGCAGCGGCATCCAGTCGCCCGCCGTTACGAGATCCAGCTGCCCATCGCCATCGAAGTCAATCCAGAGGGCGGCGGTGATCATCCCCCCCCCCCCGGGCGTGACCAGC
>Ga0075428_100006562_pt1 | contig 12937 bp, 12 predicted proteins | sample RhiMetdeltSRZDD2_FD_75291 | JGI IMG/M metagenome (GOLD analysis project Ga0075428, IMG submission 75291) | Populus rhizosphere microbial communities from Tennessee, USA - Rhizosphere MetaG P. deltoides SRZDD2 | ecosystem: Host-associated > Plants > Roots > Rhizosphere > Soil | place: USA...
AGATGGTGGACGACCGCGATGAACGACAGGCCGAGCCGCCGACCGAACTTCAGCAGCCGCTGGAACAACGCCGCCACCGACGGGCTGTTGATGATGTGCCACGCCTCCTCGACCACGAAGATGCGCTTCATCCGGTCCGGCCGCAGCCAGGTGTGCTCGAGCCACACGCCGACCACCGCCATCAGCACCGGCATCGCGATCGAGTTCCGGTCGATCCGGGATAGGTCGAAGACGATCAGCGGCGCATCCAGGTCGATGCCGCGGGTGGTCGGCGCGTCGAACATCCCGGCCAGGTCGCCGTCGACCAAACGGTCCAGCACCAGCGCGACGTCCAGTCCCCAGGACAGGACGTCGTCCACCGAGACGTTCATGGCCAGCGCCGCATCCACCGACGGGGCGCGCAGCGCCTCCACGATGTCGCGAATCAGCGGCTGGCCACCGATCTGGTTCTGGGCCAGCACGGTCGCGTGCGCCACCTTGAGCGCGTAACCGGGCCGTTCGGCCAGCGGCTTACCCATCGCGACCTCGACGATCGTGCGCAACAGCGCCAGCTGGCCGACCTGCCTGATGGCCGGGTCGAGCGGGTTGAGCTTGGTCGCGTGCCGGCCGCCGCCGGGCTCCAGCCGGACCGGGGTCACCCCCAGCGCCTCCGCGATCAGCGCCCACTCGCCGACCCCATCCTCGCCCTGTGCGTCGAGCACCACGATCTGCCGGTCCTTGAAGCGCAGCTGGCGCAGCACGTACGTCTTCTGCAGCGCGGACTTGCCGTTGCCGGACTCGCCGAGCACCAGCCAGTGCGGTGCCGGCAGGGTCTGGCCGTACAGCTGGAACGGGTCGTAGACGTAGCCCTTGCCGCTGTACACCTCCCGCCCGATGATCACGCCCGAGTCACCCAGGCCGGGCGCGGCCGACGGCAGGTACACGGCCTGGGCCTGGTTGGTCGAGGTGCGGACCGGCGGCCGCACCGTCTCCACCCGGCCGAATACCAGGTCGGTGAATGTTTCGGTGAGCGAGCGCATGGCTAGTGCCTGATCCCGGTCGCGAACGGCAGCGTGTTCACGAACGCGCGGTGGTGCTCGCGGTCGCACCATTCGAGCTTGAGGTAGCTCTTGCCGGCCGAGGCCCGGATCGTGCGCTTGTCTCTGGCCAGCCGGTCCGGGTCGCGCGCGGACACCGTGACATAGCCCACCAGGTTCACCCCGGCAGCGCCTGCGGCCAGATCGTCGCCGCGCTGGTCGACCCGGCTGGTGTGCGCGCTGTCCCGCGGGTCGGCCACCCGGCCGAGCTTGGCCGCCCGCGACTCCTCGGCCTCGACGTTGGTCTTCTCCGACAGCATCCGGTCGATAGCAACGTCGGTCGGGACGAGCTCCATCGTCACCGCGACGGTGCGGATCACGTCCGGGGTATGCACGAGCAGCGGAGCCAGGAAGTTGACCCCGACCGGGGTGACCGGCCACTCCTTGATCCAAGCGCTGGCGTGGCACCAGGGCTCGGTGGTGTCCGACTCCCGGGTCTTGGACTGCAGGTAGTTCTGGTGGCGCGCGTCCAACTCGGCCGGCCACGCGGTCCGGCGGGTCATCGTGTCGGTCCGGTCGATCGGGTGCTCCGGGTCGTACATCGAGTGGATGAGCGATGCCAGCCGGTTCATGCCCAATGGCCGGCGGACCCGGATGTCGGCGTCGAGCAGGCGGGCCACGATGTCACCGATCTCGCGCGAGAGCACGGCGGCAACGCCCTGGTCACCGCCCCCGAGCGAGTGTGCTTCGGCGGCCAGGTCCCGCGAGTAGGGCACGCACGCGGTCAGGTAGGCGCGGTGCATCTCGCTGGTCGTGGACACCATTCGCTGCAGCGAGTCGTAGGACTGGGTCAGCATCTCGGGCGCGTCCGGGTCACCGCGCCGGGCGACGTCCCTGGCGTGCGCGTACGGGTCCGAGGGCACCGTCCTGGCCAGCATCTGGATCCGCTTGACGAAGCCGTCGCCGTTGGCCACGTGCTGGAGCAGGTTGCCGAACCGGGCGACCAGCGCCTCCTGGTCCTCGGCGTCCCGCAGTCCGACGCCCGGACCCTCGATCTCGATGGTCGCGGTCGCCGTGCGCCGGTCAAGGTGCAGCAATACGGCCAGTTCGCCAAGGCCGAACGGGATGGCCAGCCAGCGGACCCGGCCAACTCCGGGCGGCGGGCCGACCTCGACCTCGGAGCCGTCCAGATGGACGCCCGCCTCCATCACTCCGGACCGCCAGCGGCCCTGACCACCCCGGAGCAGCCGCCGGTACGACCGGTTGATCTCGAACCACTTGTAGAACGTGCGCTTGCGGAACGGCACGTACACGATCGCGAATGCGAGCGCCGGGAAGCAGATAAGGCCGAGGACCTGGGCCCACTTCCAGGGCAGCACGAGCCCGCACAGCAGACCGAGTGCACCGCCGATCAGCAGGAGCAAGAGCTCGCCGTTCTCCCGGTTGCGGCCGATGATCGCGTTCGGGCGAGCCTTGCCTAGCAGGTACTGCCGGCGCCGGGCCAGCGGTTCGGTGGTCATTGCTCATCCCCAGGGAGCGGGCGGGCATGCCGGGCCGGTGGCCCGGTCTGTGGCGGTGGTGCGGTGGCCGTCGTCGCTGCCGCACCGACACTACGTCGCGCCGCGGGCGGGTTACCGGCCTGGGCGGCCCCGGCGGTGGCCGCCGCGGTGCCGCGGCGACCGTGCGCAGTCTGGCTGCGGCTGGGCTGGCCCGGTGCGGCCGCTGCTCCGCTCGCCGCCGCGCCGTTGGCGCTGCCGCTGCTGCCGGAGCCGCGGCCGGTAGCGGCCCGCACCGCCCGGCTGGCGCCGTAACTGGCCACACCCGCGGCCAGCCCGGCGGCCGCGCCCGGTAGTGCGGCGGCACCACGCGGGGTCAGCCCCCCGCCGCTGGGTTGGCCACGATTGGCGTGGGTGGCGATGCCATGCCGGATGTAGGACGCCGGACTGTGAAACGCGGCACCCGGGCCTGCGGCGGCGGCAGTCTTGCGACCGTGGTACAGCGCCGCCATGTCGTCGCCGAACGACGGAATGAACCGATAGATCACGACACTGGCGAATATCGCCAGGAACAGGATCGCGAGCCCGGTGAGCACAGCAGCGAACGAGTCTCCGCCGGCGGGCTGGCCAAGGATCGCCGCGGCCAGCCCCAGGACGATCACCAGCACCGGTTTGGACAGGGTGATGGCGAACATGATGCCCGCCCACCGGCGGACATGCCGCCACAGCGAGCGGTCCACCAGGCCCGCGTACACCGCGCAGCCGAGGATCGCCCCCACGTAGAGCATCGCGGCTCTGATCAGCAGCTCCAGCCAGATGATCGCGGACGCGATGATGGCCAGGATGGACACGATGATCAGCAGGATCGGACCGCCACCGAACGAGCTCTCACCAGGGCTCAGCGCGGCCGAGAGGCCGGCCAGGAACCGCTCGGTGTCCTGCTGAGTGTTGGCCGCGATCGCATAGGTCATGGTGTCGGTGAGCGACACCAGCAGCGCCAGGATCAGCGGAGTGAATGCGCTGGCCAGGACCGCGAGCCAGAGGAAGCCGATCGCCTCGCCGAACGAGCGGGACAGCGACTCGCCGCGCACCACTCGCTTGATCACGGCAAGCAGCCACAGGATCACGGTCAGGAACGTGCAGGCCCCGAACACGATCGCGTACTGCCGAAGGAAACCCGTGTTGGTGAAGTCGACCTGGGTGGTGGAGTTCACCCCGCTGGACAGCTTGCTGATGATCCATGCGGCCGCGTCCGCGGTGCCGTCGGCGATCGAGCCGAGCGGGTCGGAGGCGAACGTGGCCGCCGATCCGACACCGGAGGCGATGTCGCTGGCGCTCTGGCAGGCCTGTTTCGCCGGCCCGATCAGGATGTCGCAGGGATCAACGGCCATGGCGCAGCTCCTGGAACCGCAGCAGCGCCTCGGCGAGCTGGCCGGCGGAGGACGGCGGCTGAAGCCCGCTGACCGGGGTCGGTCCATCGCGCTGGGTCACCGACGCCCACTTCCAGTCGCCGTCCGCCCAGCGCAGTGTCACGGTGGCGGTGTTCCAGGCTTCGCTGATCGGCCGGGTCGAGGTCTCGCCGGCCAGCCCGATGATGCTGACCGCCCACACGTCCACGACCGCCTGGGTCGAGCTGTACGACTTCACGGTGACCCCGACCGGCACGGTCCGCGCCACCAGGTCAAGACCCTTGGCCGGCAGACCGGCCGCGTCCAGCCCGTACGCCTGTCCGGCTAACCCGAAGCTCTGGTCAAGGGCTCCGGATAGCTTCTTCTGATCGGCCCGGGCCACGATGGCCTTGACGATCTCGGCGCGTGCGGTCGGGCTGAACATCGCCTCGGACCCGTACGCGGACACGTAGTTGGCCGCCGCGGCTTCCGCGCCCGGCTGGCTGTGCGGGTAGCCGACCGGAACCCCGGCCGCGATCCGGCCGCCGGTGGAGCCTGCGGTTGCGTCGTCCGCGCGCGCAGTACCGCCGCCCGGCTCGGTTGCGGCGTCGCTTGGCGCCGCGGTCCCCTGGTCGGCGCTGCTCGGGCTGTCGGGCCCGGGTCGCAGCACGCTCAGGTAGAGCCCACCGATCAGGAGCAACCCGAAGATCAGAGCGGCCGGAACGTAGACGCGCCGAAGCGACCGGCTCGGGGCCGGCTGGTCGGCGGCTGGTAGCCACGTCCTGGTGCGGGGCCAGTCGCTGCGGGTTGGCATGGCCGGGGTGTTCGATCGGGGTCGTTGTTTAGATTGCCATGCCGTACACGATCGTGAAGATCGTGCCGAGTGATCCGACGATGAATACGCCGGCCAGCCCGGCGAGGATCATGCCCTTGCCCGACTCGGCGGAGAACGAGTCGTGCACCGCGGTTGAGCCGATCCGCTGCTTTGCCGCTCCCCAGGCAGCAATTCCCAGGCACACGAGGATCGCTGCCGCCATGATGACCTCGACGACGATGCGGCCTTCCCGGCCAAGATCGGCGAACGGGCCGAAGTTCGGCGCGATCCCGCCGATGATGGTGTCGATCTCTTGATTACGGTCTTGGATGAAAATCCCGGCCATGGGGCACCTCTGTAGATCATCCGGGTACGTGCCTCCCCATGATGACATGCATGCCAAATCGGGGAGCCGTGAGACTGGTCACTCTGAGTATTCGAACGGGTAGGTGGTCTGGTTACGGTGTGTATCACTCGCGTCTTGAGCGAGCAAGCGTTCCAGCGTAGAAAGGGCCATATCGCAATCAGAAGGGACGGGACGGACTAACAATGCGGCGCGCAGTGTGGTTCGGACTGGCCCTCGCACTGGCACCGTTTGTGCTGGTGGCGGCGCTGGTAGTCGCTATTGTCGGGATGCCGAGCGCGCCCGCGCTGGCACCCGGCACGGTTCCGGTCGCCTATTCCGCACTGATCGAACGGTATGGCAACTCGTGCCCGCAGTTGACCCCGGCCCGGCTGGCCGCCCAGCTGTACCAGGAGAGCCAGTTCTCGCCCACCGCGCGGAGCAAGGCCGGCGCCCAGGGGATTGCGCAGTTCATGCCAGGCACTTGGCGAGTGCACGGGCTCGACGCGAACCGTGACGGCAAGTCGGACCCTTGGGATCCGGAGGATGCGATCCCGGCCGCGGCGGCCTACGACTGCCACTTAGCGGACCTGATCGGCCAGGTGCCGGGCGATGTGATCACGAACATGCTCGCCGCCTACAACGCCGGGCCACTCGCGGTTATCCAGCACCGGGGCGTCCCGCCGTTCCCGGAGACCCGTGGGTACGTCAGCCGGATCAAGCGGCTGGAGAAGGCGTTCCAGGGCCGGTGGCACTCGGTGCCGCCGAACAGGGCGGGCGCGCAGGCGATCGCGTTCGCGTTCGAGCGGCTCGGCACGCCGTACCTGTGGGGCGGTGAGGGCACTGCGGAGGACGGCGGCCGGTTCGACTGCTCCGGACTGACCCAGGCCGCGTACCGGCACGCGGGGATGGCGATTCCGCGTACCTCGCGGGAGCAGTGGTACGCCGGCGAGCACATCGAGCGGGCCGAGCTTCTTCCGGGTGATCTCGTGTTCTTCGCCTGGAAGCTGGACGATCCGGGCTCCATACATCACGTCGGCATCTACGTCGGCAACGGGCACATGATCGACGCGCCGTATACGGGGGCCTCGATCCGGTTCGACCGCGTCGACCAGCCTGGCTACATCGGCGCAGTTCGTCCGGCTGGAACCCCATTGGCTGCGGGTGCGTCTACTGGTAAGAGGTGACCGCAGGAAATGACCCGAGTGGGTCATGCGGCGGCCAGCTCGATCGACCTAATCTAAATGGCACGCGCTGCGGCGAGCGCATGACCGTGTGGACGGAGGTGGACGGTGTTGGCACGGACCGACGCACGTGTCCACGACCACGTCGCACTCGACGAGATCGAGCTGTACGGGGAGCTGATGATCGCGGCCTCGAAGAGCGAGGGGCCGCTGACCGTGGCTGAGATCGACGCGATTCTCGGGGTGGTGGCCTCGCACGTCGGCGAGCCGGTTTCTCGGTCCCGCCGCAGGCATGATCGGGCCCGGGCCGCCAGGGCGCGACAAACCTGACGCGGCCTGCTCCTGAGCCGGCGCGGGGAGTTACGACCGCACCAGGCGCGCGATCGCGTCACTCGCCTCCCTGACCTTCGAGTCGGCGTCCGGACCGCCTTCCTCGATCGCCGCCGTCACGCAGTGCTGCAGGTGCTCGGACACCAACCCGATCGCGACCGACTGCAGCGCCTTGGTCACCGCGGCCACCTGAGTCAGGATGTCGATGCAGTACGTGTCCTCGTCGACCATCCGCTGCAGGCCCCTGACCTGGCCTTCGATGCGCCGCAGCCGCTTGCGGTAGTCGTCCTTGCTGGCGGCGTAGCCGTACATGCCCGCCCTCGCCTTCTCCATCCCGATTACCCCTCGGGGGTATTGTGGCGGATGGTACCTCGGCCAACACGCGGCCCGCATGCCGGTGCGGCAGCATTCCGGCCGCGCGATCGAGCCGTCGTGCACGCCATCGAGACGATCGCGGTCAGCGAGTCGTAGCGCCCGGCCCTTCCCGCTCACCCATGTGCCGGAACATCACATCCGTGTCGGAGTGGCTGAAGCCGAGCTTCTCGTACACCCTGATCGCCCCGGTGTTCGAGGCCTCGACGTACAGCATCGCCTCGGCCAGGCCCTTGTCACGCAGGTGCGCCAGGCCGATCACGCTCAGCGCGGTGCCCAGGCCGCTTCCTTGCTCGCCGGGGTCGACGCCGATCACGTAGATCTCTCCGAGCGGTTCGTGTCCGTGCAGCTCGGCGCCGTGCCGACCCCCGTGGATCTTCGTCCAGTGGAAGCCGACCAGCCGGCCGTCGCGCTCGGCCAGGAAGAACCCGGCCGGGTCGAACCATTGCTCGCACATCCGCTGGCGCAGGTCCTCGATGGTCCACCGACCCTGCTCCGGGTGGTCCGCGAACGCGCGCCGGTTCAGCGCGACCCAGCTCGCCTCGTCCTGATCAGACACGAACGTGCGCACCGTGATCCCCGGCGGCAGCACGGCGTCCGGCCACGGTTCGGCCAGCGAGCGACGCATCTGCCACAGCGAGCGAACCCGCTCGAAGCCAAGGCTGGCGGCCAGCGCGGCCGCGGCCGGGTGGTCGCCGTGCGCCCAGAGTCGAAGCTGCCGATACGGCGAGGCATCGAGCATGGCCTCGACCAGCGCGCGACCAGCACCGCCGCGGCGGGATCCGGGATCAACCACGACCTCGGCGCTGGCGCCCTCGACCTCGTCGGTGATGTCGAGATGCCCGTAGCCGACGATCCGGCCGTCCAGCCTGGCCAGGAAGGTGCGGGCCCGGACGTCACCGCCGTACCGCAGGTGCAGCGTGACGTGCTCGGACAGCGGGGACACCTGATCGGCCGAGGCGGCCGCGGCGACCAGCGCGCGCACCTGAGCCGCCGCCTGTGCGGACAGCTGGCCGGTGGCCTCGACTATCACGGCAGGCCGTTCCGCGGGGGCCGACATACCGACGGAGCCTACAAGCGGGCGAGCTGCGGTTCTGGAGCCGCTACCCCGGTCAGTGCCGCGTAGACCCGCTCGTAACCGGAGACCATGACCTCGATGTCGAAGTGCTGCCTGGCGTGCTCCCGGCAGCTGGCCGGGGACAGCCGACCGGCCGCGTCGATCGCCTCGGGAAGCTCGTCCGGCTTGTCCCGGATGAACCCGGTGACGCCGTCCACGACCACCTCGGGAACCGCACCCTTACCGATCGCGACCACGGGCGTGCCGCAGGCCATCGCCTCGATCATCACCATCCCGAACGGCTCCTCCCACTGGATCGGGAAGGCCAGGCAGTACGCGGCCGCGAGCAGCTCCCGTTTCAGCGTGGTGTTGGCCTCGCCGAGATGCTCGACGCCCGGACCGAGCCGCGGCTCGATCTCGGCCTCGAAGTAGTCCCGCTCGGCCGGCTCGTTGATCTTCGTAGCGAGCAGGATCCGGCGGCCGGCTGCGCGGGCCGCGTCAATGGCCAGGTGGACGCCCTTGTCCGGGTTGCAGCGGCCAAGAAACAACACGAAGTCGTCCTTGTCCTCGCGGAACGGGAACGCCGCGACCTCGACCGCGTTGTGTACGGTCGCGGACCAGTTCAGGTCCGGCGCCAGCCGCTGCTGCGCGTTCGAGATCGCGACCAGCGAGACGGTCCTGCCGAGGTTGCGGTAGTACAGCCCGACCTCGCCACCGACCGGGCCGTGGGCGGTGATCACCGTCGGGGTGCGCCGGCCGCGCGCGGTGAGCGGGCCGGCCAGGCTGTGGTCGTGCACCACGTCGACCTCGAGCTGGTCGAGGTAGCGCGCAGCCCGGGCGGCGTGGACGACCTCGGGCATGCTGCCACCGAGCCGGGCGGTCGGCGGCTCGCTATAAGTAGTAAGGAACCTGGCCGGTGTGCCGTTCTTACCGGCTCCGATCAGGACAACGTCGTGGCCACGACGAACGAGCGCGCCGGCGAGATCTGCCAGCACGGTCTCGATGCCGCCGTAACCTCTCGGCGGCACGGGAAACCACGGCGGCGCGACCAGCGCGATACGCAATGGAGCCGGGGTACTGCCCATCAACCCTCCTTGGCTGCGGTGAGCGGGTTTCGGGGCTCCATCACGAGCTCGATTCCCTCCGGCAGCCCCCGTACCCGGACCGCGCCGTCCTGAACTGAGATCGACAAGCGACTACCCGCAAGCGGCAATTTGCTCACTCGCAGGTCACCGAAGTGGGTGGGAAGGGCTGGGGCCAGCCACACACGACCGTACGGCACCCAGGGGTCCAAGCGCAAAAGCACCCGAAGCAGATGTACCGGACTGGCCGCCGCCCAGGCCTGCGGGGAGCACGAGGTCGGGTACGGCACCGGCTGCGGGTACTCGGCGCGGTCGAAGCCACAGAACAACTCCGGCAGCCGGCCACCGTACGCGCCGGCCGCATCGAGCAGGCTCTCTGCCAGCCGTTGCGCGTCCGCAGTGAACCCGTAGCGCATCAGCCCGGAGGCAACCAGCGCGTTGTCGTGCGGCCAGACCGAACCGTTGTGGTAGCTCATCGGGTTGTACGCCCCCATCGTGGTGGCCAATGTGCGCACGCCCCAGCCGCTATACATCTCGTCCGACATCAGCCGGCGAGCCACCGACTCTGCCTTCTCCACGTCAACGATCCCGGTCCACAAGCAGTGCCCCATGTTGGAGGCCAGCGCGTCGATCGGCCGCTTGTCCCGGTCCAGGCCGATCGCGAAGTAGCCGCGCTCGGGCAGCCAGAACGTCTCGTTGAACGCCTGCTTGAGCGCGGCCGCCTTGCTGGCCCAGTGATCGGCCAGATCGCGATCGCCGGCCTCGGTCGCGAAGTGGCTGCGGGCCAGATACGCCGAGTAGACGTAGCCCTGAACCTCAGCCAGGGCGATCGGCGCCTCGGCCAGCCGCCCGTCGGCGAAGTTGATGCCGTCGGAGGAGTCCTTCCAGCCCTGGTTGGCCAGCCCGCGGTCGGTCTTGCGGCGGTACTCCACGAATCCGTCCCCGTCCGCGTCGCCGTACCGCTCGATCCATTGCAGCGCGCGATCGGCGTGCGGCAGTAGCGCATCTACCTCGTCCCGGTGCAGTCCCCACCGCCGCAGCTCGCCGAGCAGCATGACGAACAGCGGCGTCGAGTCGATCGAGCCGTAGTACGCGCTGCCGCCGCCGAGGGCGCGCCCGGCTTCCACGCCGAACCGCAGCTCGTGCAGGATCTTGCCGGGTTCCTCCTCGGTGAGCGGGTCTTCGGTCGTGCCTTGTAGTTCGGCGAGCGTGGCCAGCGTGCCCAGTGCGAGCGACTGGTCGAGCGGGAGCGCCAGCCACGAGGTCAGCAGCGAGTCCCGGCCGAACAGCGTCATGAACCATGGCGCGCCGGCCGCGATGGTGGGTGGCCGGTCCGGATGGTTCGGGTCGAAGATGCGCAGCGCGCCCAGATCCTCGCGGCTGCGGTAGAGCGCCTGCGCCATTCCGGCATGCGAAGTGGCGACCACCGGGCTACTTCGCTGCCAGTCCCGCAACCGCTGGGCCGGAACCGTGGTCTCGAACGGCTGTTCGCCCGGATACCGGGTCGGCGGTTCCTCGCCGTCGATGATCGGATGCACCTGGATCGTGGTGTGCCAGCTGCTGCGCGGCGGCACCACGACCCGGAACAGGAGTTGGCCCGATGCCGGCAGCCCGTCCGGAGCGGACACTCGCACCCCGCGGGACTGGTCTCCGAACTGGCAGTTGATCACCAGGTCCTCGGCGGTCGTGATGGCCAGTTGGCCACGCTCGCTGAGCCGCCCGGCCTTGACCTCGAACAGGTCGGCCAGGTCGGAGTCCACCGTGATGGCGACCGTGCAGCCGGCCGCCTCGGCGGCCAGGTTGACCAGCGTGATGTCCTCGCGCATCCCGGCGCCCACGTAGCGCTGCCGGTTGACCAGCAGCGTGCTGTCCGCCTTGCCCGGGCGCGGTCGGGCCCGGCCGACGAACGTGGCCCGGAACGGCTCGGCCGGTATCACCAGCAACGGTTCCACCGGCTCGGTGTCGATGTGTAGTTGCCAGCTGGACAGCAGCCGGGTGTCGCGGAAGTACACCCCTTGCGCACCGCCCGGGCCGATGTCACCGGACTGCGCACATACGCAGAACGATGAGCCTTCGACCAGGGTGACGGTGCCGGGTCCAGTGGCGGTTTGTGCCGCCTCGAGCGTCCATGCATCCACCATGACAACAGTCACGCTATCGGGATTGGATCAGCTGGCGCTGGTCGGTAGTCGGTCCCCGCGCGGCTCCCTGGGCAGCACGAACCGGTAGCCGACATTGCGGACCGTGCCAATGAGCTGGTCGTGCTCGGGGCCGAGCTTGGCCCGCAACCGCCGTACATGGACGTCCACCGTCCGGGTGCCACCGAAGTAGTCGTACCCCCACACCTCGGCCAGCAGGTTGGCCCGGGTGAAGACCCGGCCGGGATGCTGGGCGAGGTATTTCAGCAGCTCGAACTCCTTGAAGGTCAGGTCGAGCACCTGGCCCCGCACCCGGGCGGTGTAGGTCGCCTCGTCGATCACCAGATCACCGCGGCTGATCTCGTCGGGCGGCTGGTCGGCGTCGATCAGCCGGCCGATGGCCAGCCGCAGCCGAGCTTCCACCTCGGCCGGACCCGCGGTGCTGAGGATCACGTCGTCGACGCCCCAGTCGGCGCCGACCGCCGCAAGCCCGCCTTCGGTAACGATCAGTAGCAGTGGGCAGCTGATCCCGGTGGTGCGGATCAGCCGGCACAGCGCCCGGATGTGCGGGAGATCATTACGGCCATCCACCAGTACCGCATCGGCTTGCGGGGCCTCGACCAGGGCGGTGGCCTCGGCGGCGGCGACCCGGACCGGGTGGCGTAGCAGCCCGAGCGCCGGCAGCACATCCGCTGACAGCGTCATTGCGTTGGTCAGCAGGAGAAGCTGGCTCACGCCGCAGCCCCGATCTGCCGCAGTTCCAGGCAGGATAGCTGACGTGGCACACGGGACGATCCGATATTGGGCTGCGGCCAAGGCGGTGGCCGGCTTGGCCGAGGAGGCGTACGAGGCGAGCACGCTGGCCGAGGCGCTGGCCGTGGCGGAGCACCGGCACGCGGCCACCCCGGAGTTCGCTCGGGTGCTGGCCCGGTCGTCGTTTCTGGTGAACGGCAGCCCGGTCGGTACCCGGTCGCCGGACACGATCCCGCTGCCGGATGGGGCGACGGTCGAGGTGTTGCCGCCGTTTGCCGGCGGCTGACCGGGTGGGGCGACTCAACACGCTTGCGGTGAGCGTGCATCGGGAACCGTACGATGCCGTGATGAGCACCCCACGGAACCGCTCGCTTCGGGCACGATTCCGCGGGGACCAGGCATGACTGCGGCACTGCTGACCGCGACGATGGCCGGGCTGATCGCCCTCGCCTCGATGCTGGGCAGTTATGCGCTCGCGGCTGCGGTACTGGTGCTGCAGGTGGTGTGTGCCTACGGCTGGTTCCGGCTGGCTCCGGTACCGGCGGTGCGCGGTTCGCTGACGATCTCGATCGGCGCCGGGCTCGCTGCCGATGTGTTGCTGCTGCTCGACCGTACCCACAAGGTGGACAGCGCGAGTGTCGGCCCGCTCGCCGGCGTGCTGGGCGCGGCCTTTGTCGCTACGTTCGGTTTCGAGGTGATCCGGCGGGACCGGCTCGAGTACCTGGTTGCGTCGATCACGTCGACCACGACCGGCACCACGCTGACCGTGCTCGCCGCCGGACTGCTGGCCGAAAGGGTCGCCCCCGGTGGCCAGATCGTGCTGGTCACCAGCATGGCGGCGGTGGCCGGAGCCACGTTCCTGGCCGCGCTGCCGGGGCCGACGCTGATCCGGGTGTTCTTCGGCACCGTTGCCGGCGGGGCGGCCGCGTATGGCGTGGCGGAGTTGATCCAGGATCTCGGGAGC
>Ga0075428_100006563_pt1 | contig 12937 bp, 14 predicted proteins | sample RhiMetdeltSRZDD2_FD_75291 | JGI IMG/M metagenome (GOLD analysis project Ga0075428, IMG submission 75291) | Populus rhizosphere microbial communities from Tennessee, USA - Rhizosphere MetaG P. deltoides SRZDD2 | ecosystem: Host-associated > Plants > Roots > Rhizosphere > Soil | place: USA...
GACTTCGGCTACGCCAAGGCCACGGGCGACAGCATCCAGATGGTGCTGCCGCGCTCGGCGAGCTTCCCCGAGATGGAGATGGAGTGGAAGGTCCCGGAGAAGTCGAACGCGATCGAGCGTGACCGCGCACGCACCTACCACCAGGCCTACTCGGCGCTGATCGCGCTCCACAACCTGGAGCGCGCGATGAAGGAGGTCCAGGCCGGCCGCACCAAGAGCTGGAACGACTTCAAGGTTCCGGAGTCGGCCGTGAGCGTGGGCTTCCACGAGGCGGCGCGCGGGGTGCTCTCGCACCACATGGTGATCGAGAACGGCAAGATCGCGAACTACCAGCCCTACCCGCCGACGCCGTGGAACGCGAGTCCGCGCGACGTCTACGGGACTCCGGGCCCCTACGAGGACGCGGTGCAGAACACCCCGATCTTCGAGGAGAACGGCCCGGAGAACTTCAAGGGCATCGACATCATGCGGGCGGTCCGCTCCTTCGACCCGTGCCTGCCCTGCGGGGTGCACATGTACAAGGGCAAGGGGTCGGTCCGGAAGGTGGTCCACACGCCGACGGCGCTCTGCTGAGCCGATGGAGGCAGATCAGCTAATAGCCCGTGTGCAGGAGCTCACGGGACGGCTGGAGCACCTCGAGGACGCGGACTGCCGCGCGCTCGCCGAGGAGCTCACCGGCGCGGTCGTCCAGATGTACGGCGCCGGCCTCGAACGCATCGCTCGACTGATAGAGGACGAGGAGACGCGCGACCGGCTCGCCGCCGACGAGCTGGTCGGCGGGCTCCTCATGATCCACGATCTCTATCCGGTGCCGCTCGAGGAGCGCGTGGTGCAGGCGCTCGACACCGTGAGGCCGTACATGGAGTCGCACGGCGGCAACGTCGAGCTGCTCGGAATCGAGGACGGGATCGTGAGGCTCCGTCTGGAGGGCTCCTGCAAATCGTGCCGGGCGTCGTCCTCGACGCTCGAGCTCGCCGTGCAGCGGGCGCTCCAGCAGTTCGCCCCGGACGTCGAGGGGATGGACGTCGAGGGCGTCATCGAGGAGGACGACGAGGACGGCGTCACGGGTGTCCCACTTCCCATGACCAACGGGTCGCCCGGGTGGCACACGCTCGCCATCGAAGCGCCCTCGCTGCTCGCGGCGACCAACGTCGACGGCACATCGCTCGTGGTCGCGAACGTGGACGGAACGCTGCTCGCCTATCGCGACGAGTGCGCCAGCTGCGGCTCCGAGCTCGCCGGCGGCGCGCTTGACGCGGGAGCGCTCGCGTGTCCGTCGTGCGGGCGCTCCTACTTCCTCCCGCAGGCGGGGCGCTCGATGGACGACGACCATCTCCAGCTCCAGCCGATCCCGCTCCTGCGCGAGGCGGAGGCGATCAAGGTGGCGCTGTGAAGCCGCTCGACGAGGCCGTCGCGAACAGGCGGAAGGCACTGATGGTGTCGGGTCTGCGCGGCCTCTCGAGGCCGAAGCCGGCGGCACCGGAGGGCGAGGGGGGCGCCCCGGGCGTGGAGGAGCGCTGCGATCTCTGCGGCACGACGGTGCCCTCCGACCACAGGCACATGCTGAACCTCTACGAGCGTCAGATCGTCTGCGTGTGCGAGAGCTGCTGGGGGCTCCGATCAGGTGACGCCTCGTTCCGGCCGACCGGCAACCGCACGCTCTGGCTCGAGAGCTTCGAGCTGCCCGAGGACATCTGGGCCCAGTTCAGGATCCCGATCGGGCTCGCCTTCTTCATGCACTCGAGCGTGACCGACTGCGTGGTCGCGATGTACCCCAGCCCGGCGGGCGCCACCGAGAGCGAGCTCCACTTCGAGACCTGGGGCCGGCTGGTGGAGCAGAACCCGCTGCTCCGCGACATGGAGCCGGACGCCGAGGGGCTGATCGTGAATCGCATGGCCGAGCCGCACCAGTTCGCGATCGCGCCGATCGACCGCTGCTACATGCTGGTCGGGCTCATCAAGGCCTCGTGGGAGGGCATCTCGGGAGGCGCGGCGGTCGAGCGGGCGATCGAGAGCTACTTCGCCGAGCTGCGGAAGGAGGCCGGGTGAGCCAGCCCGAGGTGATCACCCCGCCGGTGGCTCCCGAGCCCGAGTTCCAGGTCCTCGGCGCGACCGGTCGCCGCCACGCGGCTGTGCCGGCGCTCGACTTCGACGTGCACGTGTCCGAGCCGGGAGGCCGGCAGGTGTACGCGATCGTGCTCACCGCCCAGGTGATGATCGAGCCGGCGCGGCGCAGCTACGACGCGGAGACGCGCGAGCGGCTGGTCGAGCTGTTCGGGTCGCCCGAGCGCTGGGCCACGACGACCCGGAGCCTGGTCTGGCACCAGGCCGACGCGGTCGTGCCCGCCTTCACGGGCTCCACGACCTTTCGCCTGGCGCTGCCGGCGAGCTTCGACATGGAGGTCGCGTCGTCGAAGTACCTCTACGGCCTGCCGGACGGGGAGGTGCCGCTGGCGTTCAACTTCAACGGCACGGTGCACTACCGCGGCGACGACGGTCGCCTCCAGCTGTCGCTCGTGCCGTGGTCGTGCTCGGCCGAGTTCCGGATGCCGGTCTCCATCTGGCGCGAGCTGATCGACCACTACTACCCAAAGAGCGGCTGGATCGCGCTGCGCGACGAGACGCTCTTGGCGCTCCAGCGCGAGAAGGCCGGCCGCGCCCTGCCGACGCTCGACGCCTGCGTCGCGGCGCTGCTCGAGGAGCAGCGGTGAGCGCCTCCGAGCTGGTCGACTCGCTCCTCTACGAGGGCTACGCGCTGTACCCGTACACGCCGGGCGCGACCAAGAACGCGACCCCGACGCCATTCGGGATCGTCTACCCGCCCGCGTACGCGCGCGCCCTGCCCACGACTCACGACCACCTCGAGCTGCGCTGCATCGTCGACGGCGAGGGTGAGATCACGGCGGAGGTGCGCTTCCTGCTGCCGAGCGGCGAGCGCCACGTCGCCGAGGCGCAGCGGATCGAGGGCGAGGGCGAGTTCGAGCTGGGCGAGGTATGCGTGCGAACCAAACTTGAGTCGGGGCGACTCAAGGGGTCTGACCCCTTGAGTGGGGGTGACTCAAGGCGGGTGGTGTCGTTCCGGGTCGAGAACCTCACCGAGGTGCCCGACGGCCTGACTCGCGGCGACGCCCTGCGCTACTCGCTGATCTCCACTCACCCGCTGCTTCGTGTAACGGGACGCGCTCGGTTTATCTCTCAGCTCGACGCGCCCTGCGACAGCGTGAACACCTGGCCCGTGCTCGCCTCGCCGGACGACGACGTGATGGTGGGTGCGGCGATCGTGCTTCCGGACCATCCGCAGATCGCCCCGGAGAGCCGCGGCAACCTCTTCGACAACACCGAGATCGAGGAGGCGCTCGTGCTGCACGTGCACGCGCTGAGCGAGGGCGAGCGGGCCGAGATCGAGCAGCAGGACGCGGCCGTGAAGGAGATGATCGACCGTGCGCTGGCGGTCACGCCGGAGGAGGTGCTGAAGCTGCACGGGCGCGTGGAGGTGCGCGACCCGGTCACGCGCGAGCCGCCGCGTCCGTCCGCCGACGTGCGCGACCCGACCCGCGGGCTCCCCGAGGTCGAGGTCGACGGCGTGGTGTTCCGGCGCGGCGGGAAGGTGGTCGTGCGCGAGGGCATCGAGGCCGATCTTCAGGCGCGCATGCTCCAGGGCCGCACCGTCAGGGTCGAGCGCATCCATCGCGACTACGACGGGCGCGTGCACCTGGGCGTGAGCGTCGACGAGCCCGGTCACGAGGTGCTGCGCGAGACCGGCCGCTTTCTCTGGTTCTTCCCACCCGAAGTGGAGGTAGTCGAATGAAACGGATCCTGGTCGCCGGGGTCGGCAACTCGTGGCTGCGCGACGACGGCTTCGGCGGCGAGGTCGTGAAGCGGCTCGAGGCGCGCGAGCTGCCGGAGGGCACGGTCGTGTTCGACTTCGGCACGGGCGGGCTCGACCTCGCCTACGAGGTGATGCGCGGCTACGACGCGCTCGTGCTCGTCGACGTGAGCCGCCAGGACGGCGAGCCCGGCACGCTCTACGTGATGGAGGCCAGCGAGGCCGAGGTGGAGGCCGGCATCGAGGACGGGCAGGTGATCAACCCGCACGCAATGGACCCGCAGACCGTGCTCCGCTTCGTCAAGACGATCGGCGCCTGGCCCGGCAAGGTCGTGGTCATCGCCTGCGAGCCGGCCGAGGTGGAGGAGATGGGGCTCGGGCTGAGCGACGAGGTGGCTCGCGCGGTGGACGGCGCCGTGGAGCTGGTGTCCACGACCGTCGACGAGCTCCAAGCCGACGCCGCCTACGCAACGAGCTGACATGCACGAGCTGTCGCTCTCCGGCGCGATCGTCGAGACCGTCGAGAAGCACGCGGCGGGGCGGCCGGTGAGCGTCGTGAGCATGCGCATCGGGGCGCTCCGGCAGGTGGTGCCGGACACGCTCGAGTTCTATTTCGGCTTCGTCTCGAAAGGGACCGTGTGCGAGGACGCGCGCCTGGAGCAGGAGCTGATCCCCGCGCGCCTGCGGTGCGCTGGCTGCGAGCGCTCGTGGGAGATCGAGCTGCCGATATTCATGTGCCCGCAGTGCGGGCCGTCGGGCCGTGTCGAGGTGGCGAGCGGCAACGAGTTCGAGGTTGAGTCGATCGAGGTCGAGGAGGCCGAATGCATCGCACGAAGGTGAGGGTCGTCGAGGAGGCGCTCGACGCGAACAACACGATCGCCCGGGCGAACAGGGCCGACTTCGACCGCGCCGGCGTGCGCGTCGTGAACTTCATGAGCGCCCCGGGCGCCGGCAAGACGGCGCTCCTCGAGTGCGTGGTGCGCGATCTGCCGGGCGTGCGGGTGGGCGTGCTCGAAGGCGACGTGCAGGGCTCGATGGACGCGGACCGGCTCGCGTCGCTGCACGTGCCCGTGACCCAGCTCAACACCGACCCGAGCTTCGGCGGCGAGTGTCATCTCGACGCGAACATGGTGCGCACGGCGCTGCCCGAGCTGCCGCTCGACGACATCGACCTGCTCGTGATCGAGAACGTCGGCAACCTGGTCTGCCCGGCCGAGTTCAGGGTCGGCGAGGACGCGCGCATCATGGTGTCGTCGATCACCGAGGGCGAGGAGAAGCCGCTCAAGTACCCGCTCATGTTCCGCGCCTGCGAGCTTGTGCTGGTCAACAAGATCGATCTGCTGCCGCACCTCGACTTCGACCTCGACAAGTTCCTCTACAACCTCGACACCGTGAACCCGGGCGTGGAGCGGATCCTCGTGAGCGCCAAGACGGGCGAGGGCATCGACGAGTGGCGCAACTGGTTGAGCAGAGTCGGCTCGCCTGTCGAGGAGATGGTTTGAGTTCTGCGCTGCGAACCGACGTCGTCGAGCGCGCGCTCGACGACAGGACGCGCGCGAACCGCGCCTTCTTCGACGCCGAGGCCGAGCGGCTGGCGCGGCTCTGCCACCGGATGGCGGAGCGCTTCGCGCGCGGGGGCCGCCTGATCGCGTTTGGCCGCTCGCCGGCCGCGCGCTCGGACGTCCGCCACGTGGCAGTCGAGTTCGTGCACCCGGTTATCGTCGGGAAGCGGGCGCTGCCGGCGATCGGGCTGGCGGGAGAGGGCGGCGACCTGGCCGAGCAGGTCGGGCTCGTGGCGGAGCCCGACGACATCGCGATCGGCTTCGGCGCCGACGAGGACGGGGGAGAGGCGGCGGGCGCGCTCGCGCTCGCTCGCGAGCGCGGCTGCATCACCCTGGCCTTCGCGCCTGCCGGCGCCGAGTGGGAGTTCGAGCCGCCCGGCGCGGACCCGCCGCTCCACCAGGAGCTCGTGGAGACGCTCTACCACGTGCTCTGGGAGCTGGTGCACGTGTTCTTCGACCACCGCGGGCTGCTCGAAGGCCGCAGCGCCCGTCCCACCCACGACACGGGCGCCTCCAGCTTTCTCTATCCGTTCCTGGCCGAGCAGGAGCACGACCTCGAGGCGGTCGTGGACGACGTGCGGCGCTCGGTGCTCGCGAAGGCAGAGGAGGTCGGCGAGCTGCGCGCGCAGACGCTCACCGACAACCGCGACGAGCTCGCCGGCGCCGCGGCGAGCCTGCGGGAGCGGCTCGACGCGGGCGGCCGCCTGCTCGCGCTCGGGAACGGCGGCTCGGCCACCGACGCGATGGACGCGGTGGCGGACTTCCGGCGCCCGACGGACCCGCGCTGGCGCGCGCGCCGTGCGCTCGACCTCACCGAGGACCCGTCGATCCTCACGGCGATCGCGAACGACATCGGCACGGAGGCGATCTTCTCGCGCCAGGTGATCGCCCACGGCCGCGCTGAGGATGCCCTGCTCGCGATCTCGACGAGCGGCAACTCCGCGAACGTGATCGCCGCGCTCGCCGAGGCGCGCTCGCGCGGGCTGCTCACGATCGCCATGGTCGGCTACGACGGCGGCCGCATGGCCGCCGAGCGGCTGGCCGACCGCGTGGTGGTCACGCGCTCGGAGCACATCCCGCGCATCCAGGAGGCGCAGGCGAGCGCCTACCACGTGCTGAGGGAGCTGGTCGAGTGACGGATGCGGCACCGGCATGAGCCGCGTCCGGGCGCGCGTCGAGGGCACGGTCCAGGGCGTGGGCTTCCGGCCCTACGTGTACCGGCTGGCGGGCGAGCTCGGTGTGGCGGGCCACGTGCTGAACGACTCGCGCGGCGTCGTCGTGGAGGTCGAGGCGCCAGAGGCGGCCGTTGAGGCGTTCCTCGCCCGACTGCCAGCGGAGGCGCCGCCGCTGGCGACGGTAGAGCGCGTCGTCGCCGAGCCGCTCGAGGAGCTCGGGGAGCGCGGCTTCTCGATTCGCGACAGCCCGCCCGGCGGGGAGCCGCGAGCGGCGGTCACGCCCGACAGCGCCACCTGCGTCGATTGCCTGGGCGAGCTCTTCGACCCGGCCGACAGGCGCTTCCGCTACCCGTTCACGAACTGCACCAACTGCGGCCCGCGCTTCACCATCGTGCGGGACGTCCCGTACGACCGCCCGCACACCACGATGGCCGGCTTCGAGATGTGCGCCGCCTGCCGTGCCGAGTACGAGAACCCGGCCGACAGGCGCTTTCACGCACAGCCGAACGCGTGCCCGGACTGCGGGCCGCGTGTGCGGCTCGCCTATGCCGGCGGCGGTGAGCTGGCCGATCCCGCGGCCCGCGATGCGATCGAGGCGGCCGCGCGCGCGCTCGGCGACGGCGCGATCGTGGCGGTGAAGGGGATCGGCGGGTTCCACCTCGCCTGCCGTGCGCGCGACGAGGATGCCGTGGCCGAGCTGAGGGCGCGCAAGCACCGCGAGGACAGGCCGTTCGCGCTCATGGTCGCGGATCTCGCGGCGGCGCGCGAGCTGGTCGAGTTGACGGCGGCGGAGGAGGAGCTGCTGCTCGACCGCGCGCGGCCGATCGTGCTGGCGGCGCGGCGCCCGGACGCGGCGGTCGCGCCGTCCGTGGCGCCTGGCGCGCCGGAGCTGGGCGTGATGCTGCCGTACTCACCGCTCCATCACCTGCTGCTGTCGGACCTCGCCGACACGCTCGTGCTCACGAGCGGAAACGTGTCGGACGAGCCCATCGCGTACGAGGACGAGGACGCGCGCGAGCGGCTCGCCGGGATCGCGGACCTGTTCCTCCTCCACGACCGCCCGATCGAGACGAGGACCGACGACTCGGTCGTCCGAGTCGTCTGCGGCGCCACGCGGCTCCTGCGCCGCTCGCGCGGGCACGTGCCGGGCTCGCTGCCGCTCCCGGTGGACTGCGGCCGCCACCTGCTCGCGTGTGGGGCGGAGCTGAAGAACACGTTCGCGGTCGCCAAGGGTGGGAGGGCGTGGGTGGGCCACCACGTGGGCGACCTGAAGAACTACGAGACGCTCGGCTCGTTCACGACCGGCATCGAGCACTTCGAGCGGCTGTTCGCGGTTGAGCCCGACGCGGTCGCTCACGACCTCCATCCCGAGTACCTCTCGTCCAAGCACGCGGCCGAGCTCGAGGGCGTACGGCTGATCGGGGTGCAGCACCACCACGCCCATCTGGCGGCCTGCCTCGCGGAGCACGGCGAGATCGGTCCGGCCGTGGGCGCGATCTTCGACGGCAGCGGCTACGGCGACGACGGCACGGTCTGGGGCGGCGAGCTCTTGCTCGGCGACCTCGAGCGCTTCGAGCGCGTGGGCCTTCTCTTTCCGGTGCGGCTGCCCGGCGGCGACGCCGCGGTGCGCGAGCCGTGGCGGATGGCGTGCGCCTGGCTCAGCGCGGCGTGCGGCGAGCACGAGGCGCTGCCGCGCTGCCTGCGCGGGCGCGTCAAGCCGGACCGCTGGCGCCACGTCTCGGAGCTCGTGCGCTCCGGGGTCGCGGCGCCGGTCACCACGAGCGCGGGCCGCCTGTTCGACGCGGTTGCGGCGCTGGCGGGCGTGCGCTCCGAGGTCCGTTACGAGGGGCAGGCGGCCATCGAGCTCGAGGCGCTGGCCGACCCGGGAGCGACGGGCGCCTACCCGATGCCGGTCGGCGGCGCTGAGCCAACAGGCGCGCCGCTCGTGATCGACGCGCGCCCGACCGTTCGCGAGGTCGCGCGCGACGTGGAGCGCGGCGCGCCGGCGCCACGCGTGTCGGCGCGGTTCCACAACGCGCTCGCGACGGCGGTGTCGACGGCGTGCGAGACAGCGGCGGCGCGCTCGGGCGTGGACACCGCCGTATTGTCAGGCGGCGTGTTCCAGAACCGCCTGCTGCTCGGCCGCACCGCGACGCTGCTGCGCCGAGCGGGCCTGCGCGTGCTGATCCCAGAGCTGCTGCCGGCGAACGACGGCGGAATCTCATACGGGCAGCTGGCCGTGGCGGCGGCGCGGCTCACGCGCGAGCGAGGGAACGGCGATGTTCGGGCTTGACGATTGGATCGCCGGGCTCGCCCAGGGCGGCGGCCTCGCCGTCGTGCTGTTCGTGGCCCTCCTCCTCGGGCTGCGGCACGCGTCCGACCCCGACCACCTGGCCGCCGTCTCGACGCTGATCGCGTCCGACCCACAGGACGGCTCGCGCCGAGCGGGCAGGCTCGGCCTCGCGTGGGGCGCGGGTCACGCGCTCACGCTTGCCGCATTCGGGCTGCCGATCGTGCTGCTCGGTGCCTACCTTCCGGACACCGCGCAGCGCACGGCCGAGGCGCTCGTCGGGGTGATGATCATGGTCCTGGCCGTGCGACTGCTTCTGCGCTGGCGGAGCGGCCGCTTCCACGTGCACGCGCACCGGCACGGCCACGTGGAGCATCGCCACCTGCACCCGCACTCGCAGCGCCGACACGAGCACTCGCAGGCGGTCGCCCACGAGCACTCGCACGCGCCGGAGGCTCAGCTCGGCCGCTCGCCCTGGGGGGCGTTCGGGATCGGGCTGGTTCACGGCACGGGCGGGTCGGCGGGGGTTGGGGTGCTGCTGATCGCGACGATTCCCGAGCAGGCGGAGGCGGTGGCCGCGCTCGTGGTGCTCGCCCTGGGCACGGCGATCTCGATGGCGCTTCTGTCGTCCGCGTTCGGATACGCGATCACTCGCGGGCCGGTGGTGAGGCGGATGCTCGCGTTCGCTCCCGCCATGGGACTCATGACGCTGGCGTTCGGCGGCTGGTACACCCTCGGCGCCGTTGGGGCGGTGCCCTACCTGCTGTGACCGCACGCGCGAAACCCGACGCTGACAGGGTCCTCGCGGAGCCGGTCTTCGGCGGTGGCCGCTCGAAGCCGTTCGCGGAGATGACCGCCGAGGAGGTGCGTCAGCGCGCGGACGAGCTGGGGGCGGCCACGGGCTGGGGGCCCACGGCAAAGGTCGCCTCGGTCGCACGCGCGTGGAGCATGTTCGCGCGCGTGATGGAGGAGAACGGCGCGTCCACGGTCGCCGAGCTCGACCGCGAGACGGTCTCCGAGCACGCCGAGAAGCTGTGGGTCATCCCGCCTGGGGGGAGCCTGCTGTGAGCGCACAGGCCCGGCATTCCGGACAGCCGGAAGCCCGGCAGGGGTAGCCGGGCTTCCGTGGGGAGGTAAGTCTCCTCAGCGATGCTGGAGTTCGCTGGCGGCCGTCACGCTGAAGGGCCTGGTTGGGGAGGAACCCTCAGCTCCGTGCCGTCGAAGGTGCATCGTGTACTCCACCCTCCCCCCCGGATGTAAGAGGGGCGTAAGAGAGGCCTAAAAGCCCCTTAAGACCTGCGCGACGAGTCGCGCTCGGCCGACTCGAGAGCGCCCGTCGCTCGCCGATGGGCTGTCTGGGCCGTCGTGGCGCTGCGCTTCGCCTCCTTCAGCCGCTCCGCGGTGGCGCGGGCGCGCTCCGCCGCCTCTGCCGCGTGTGCGGCGGCGGCGTCAGCCCGCTGCTGGGCGTTCTTTAGCGCGCGCCTGGCCGCCTCTAGCTCGCGTCTCGCGTGACGCTCGTCGGTCATGGCGGCGCTGACGCGCTGGCGCTGCTCTGCGCTCTCCCGCTGGCGCTGCTCGGCGCGCTTGGCCGCGTCCCGGTCCCTGGTCAGGCTCCTCGCCGCCTTGGCGCCCCTGCCGGAGGCCGCCGAACTTCGCGAGCCCGCGCCGCCACGGGCGGGCGCCGCGGTCGTGGGCCCGCCGAAGCCGCCGATCGCCTCGCGCTCTCGGACCAGGCGGCCGGCGCGCAGCTCGCGCGCGATCCCGTCGTCCAGGGCGGCGGCGTGCAGCGTCCCTGCGACCTTTTCCTGGAGCCCGGCGCCGCGCTCGCCGGCCTCGCTCGTGATCGCGGTAGCGGCGGCGCTCAGATCCGCCACCAGCTCGCGCTCGCCGTTGGCCGCCTCCTGGAACGCAGCCCGATCACCGCCCGCGACGAGCTCCTCCTGCGCAGCGCGCAGCGCCTTGCCGGCCTTCACCAGCCGCTCGACGTCCTTCGGGCGCCTCCGCGCGAGCTGGTTCAGCGCCCAGGCCGCGACTGTCGGCTTCCGGAGCTCCTTGATGGCGTCGGCCGCCTCCCGGTTGCCCTCACCCCGCACCTCCTTCGCGCGCGCGTCGCGCGCGTGTGTGAACTCGCGTGGAGGGAGTCCGTAGAGCTCGTCGGCCGCCGCGTCGATCGGATCGCCTTGCGCCACGACAACAGTGTTCCAAGCCTGGGCGCGGGTATCCGCCACAGACGCGATCAGGAAGGAGAACGCAAATGCCCGGCAAGGACCACGGACCGAGCATCAAGGACGACAAGCTCTACGAGGATCTGCGCGAGGACGGCGCCAGCAAGGAGAAGGCGGCGCGGATCGCCAACGCGAAGGCCGGCGGCGAGGACGTGAGCAGCAAGGGCGGCCACGCCGAGAGCTACGAGGACCGCACCAAGGAGGAGCTCGAGGAGCGCGCTGCCGAGCTCGGCATCGAGGGCCGCTCGGACATGTCGAAGGACGAGCTCGTCGACGCCCTGCGCGGCCACTGACTCAGTAGCCGATGAAGCGTGCGAAGGCCTTGGCGCTTCGGGCGGGCTTCCCGGAGCGGGCCTCCGCACGGTCGGCTCCGCTCAGGAGCAGGCGGCCGCCGTTCACGCCGAGCCAGCGGAGCGGCTCCGGCTCCCACGAGCGTGAGCGGTGGCCCACCCACGGCAGGCGGGTGAGCTCGCTCTCCTGACCCGCGATCAGCTGCGCGAGCGTCCGGCCGGCGAGGTTCGAGGTCGCCACGCCGTCGCCCACGTAGCCGCCGGCCCAGGCGAAGCCGCGCCCACGGTCGAATCCCACCGACGCGTGCCAGTCGCGCGGCACGCCGAGGGCGCCGCCCCAGCTGTGGGTGACAGCGTGAGCGGCCACGACCGGAAACAGGTCCACGAGCACCTCACGCAGCATGGAGTGCACGCGGGCGTTGCGGTCGAAGTCCGAGCGCGTTCTCGAGGCGAAGTGGTAGGGCGCTCCGCGGCCGCCGAAGGCCAGCCGGTCGTCAGCCGTTCGCTGCCCGTAGATGCGCATGTGGCGGAGGTCGGCGAAGGTCTCTCGGCGGCGCAGGCCGATCTGCTCCCACGCTTCGGCGGGCAGCGGCTCCGTCGCGATCATCAGCGAGTAGAGCGGCATGAGCCGCCGGCGCTCGCCATGCAGGCTGGCCGTGTAGCCCTCTGTGGCGCGGACGACGACGTCCGCGCGGACCGTCCCGCGTGTGGTCGCGAGCCCGCCGGCACCGAGCGACGAGGCGGTCGTGCGCTCGAAGATCGACACTCCTCGCTCCTCGACGCGGGCGGCGAGCCCGCGCACGAGCCGCAGCGGGTGAAGCGCGGCGCAGTGCGGGGTGTAGGTGGCACCGAGCACGCGCGTCGCGCCGGCCATGTCCTCGGCCTCTTCCTTCGAGAGCAGCTCGAGCTGCTCGACCTCACCCGTGAGCCTCCGCTCCTCCTCGACGAGCTTGCGGGCGCGTGCCAGCTGTGCCTCGTTGCGAGCCAGCGAGATCGTGCCGCCGCGGGCGTAGTGCGCGTCGATGCCCTCGCGCTCGGCCACGCGCCCAACCTCGACCACCGCGTCGTGCATCGCCCGCCGCACGGTCGTCGCGGCGTCCGGACCGTGGCGGCGCGCGATGCCGGACGACGCCGGCGGGAACAGCGCCGAGCACCAGCCGCCGTTCCGGCCCGAGGCGCCGAAGCCGGCGATCTCGCGCTCGACGATCACGACGCGGAGCTTCGGGTCCTGCTCGTGCAGGTAGTAGGCCGTCCAGAGGCCGGTGTAGCCGCCTCCGACGATGGCCACGTCGGCCTCGATGTCACCGGGGAGCGGCGCCCGCGGCTCGAACGAATCGCCGGCCGTGTGGTGCCAGAGCGAGTCCTGGAAGGCCACGGGTCAGCGAAAGTTAACGTTCGCGGTACCCGCAATGGGTGGTGAAGCGTCACCCACCGATTTGGGGTTCTGTTTCGGTTGGACGTGGGTGGGCGATCTGGACTAGCCTTTGAGGCGTAATGGCCGGGTTGAGCCCGGCCGAAGTTCTATGTAGTGGAGTGTCTACATGGCCACCGGAACCGTTAAGTGGTTCA
>Ga0075428_100006565_pt1 | contig 12936 bp, 13 predicted proteins | sample RhiMetdeltSRZDD2_FD_75291 | JGI IMG/M metagenome (GOLD analysis project Ga0075428, IMG submission 75291) | Populus rhizosphere microbial communities from Tennessee, USA - Rhizosphere MetaG P. deltoides SRZDD2 | ecosystem: Host-associated > Plants > Roots > Rhizosphere > Soil | place: USA...
TGGAGGGCTGAATGGCCGTCGCTGACAAAGTGAAGAGCATCATCGTAGAGCAGCTGGGTGTGGATGAAGAGGAAGTCACCCCGGATGCCTCATTCGTGGACGACCTTGGTGCCGATTCGCTCGATACCGTCGAACTCGTCATGGCGTTCGAGGAGGAGTTCGGCATCGAGATTCCCGACGAGGATGCCGAGAAGATCACCCGCGTCAAGGAAGCCATCGAGTACATCGAGTCCCACAGCAAGAAAAAGTAGCGGCCGGCTTCTCGCCGGACCACAGGAGGCGGATTGAGCAGGCGAGTCGTCGTGACGGGCATCGGCCTCGTGTCGCCGCTCGGCATAGGTACCGAGGCGAACTGGGAGGCGCTCTGCGCCGGGAAGAGTGGCATCGGACCGATCACGCATTTCGATGCGGCGCAGTTCTCCGCGCGCATCGCCGGCGAGGTCAAGGGGTTCGATCCGCTGGCATTTATCGACAAGAAAGACGTCAAGAAGATGGACGTCTTCATCCAGTTCGCGATCGCCGCGGCGCAGTTCGCGATGGACGATGCCGGTTTGTCGGTGACTGAAGACATTGCCACCCGTGTGGGTGTGTTCATCGCCTCGGGCATCGGCGGGTTCAGCACCATCGAGCGCGAGCACAAGGCGCTCATCGAAGGCGGTCCGCGGCGCATCTCCCCGTTCTTCATTCCCGCGGCCATCATCAACCTGGCCGCCGGCCAGGTGTCGATCCGGTTCGGCGCGAAGGGGCCGAACTCGGCGACCTGCACCGCCTGCTCGGCGTCGGCGCACGCCATCGGCGACGCGCTCGAGATCATCCGCCGCAACGATGCCGACGTGATGATTGCCGGCGGATCGGAAGCGGCCATCACGCCGATGGGCGTCGGCGGCTTCGCTGCAATGCGTGCGCTGTCTACACGCAACGACGAGCCGTCGCGTGCCAGCCGCCCGTTCGACTTGGACCGCGACGGCTTCATCATGGGCGAGGGCGCCGGCGTCATCATCCTCGAAGAGCTGGGGTTCGCGATGCAGCGAGGCGCGCCGATCTACGCCGAGCTCGTCGGATACGGGATGTCGGCTGATGCGTTTCACATCACCGCGCCTTCCGAGGATGGCGACGGCGGCATGCGTGTGATGCGCGAAGCGATCGGCGACGCCGAGGTATCCCCTGGGCAGGTCGACTACATCAACGCGCACGGCACCTCGACGCCGTTCAACGACAGGCTGGAAACCCTCGCGATCAAGCGCCTGTTCGGCGATCACGCGCGCAAGCTGGCCATATCCTCGACCAAGTCGATGACCGGCCATCTGCTTGGCGCCGCCGGCGGCCTCGAGGCCGGCATCACCGCCCTGGCGGTGAAGCATCAGATGATTCCGCCCACGATCAACTACGAAACGCCGGATCCGGAGTGCGATCTCGATTACGTGCCGAACGCGAAGCGGGCGGCGAAAATCGACTACGCGCTCTCGAACTCCTTCGGCTTCGGCGGCACGAACGGAGCGCTGCTGTTCAAACGCTTCGTATCGGAATAACCCATGAAAATCGCCGTCTGCATCAAACAGGTCGTCACCCGTGAATGGCAGCTGCGGGTGAACGAGGCTGGCACCTGGATTCGCGATACCGACGCCAGTTTCGAGCTCAACGAACCGGACGCTTACGCGCTCGAAGAGGCGTTGCGTCTCAAAGAGAAACACGGCGGCGAGGTGGTCGTCTGTTCCGCCGGTCCGTCTCGCGCGTCACAGGTCATACGCGAGGCGCTCGCACGTGGCGCCGATCGCGCGATCCACGTCGAGTCGGACGCGCTCGTCGCTGCCGATGCCTTCACGGTGGCCGACGCGATCGCCTCAGCGATTCGCGACGAGAAGTTCGACCTCGTCCTCACCGGGCTGCAGTCAGACGATCAGGGCTTCGGTCAGGTTGGTGTCGTGCTGGCCGAGAAGCTGGGCATGCCGCACGCGACCATCATCATGGAAGTGCAGGTCGCCGACAGCACCCTGCGCGTCAAGCGCGAGCTCGAGGGCGGCTGGTTCCAGTGGATGACGCTGCCGCTGCCGGCGCTGTTGACGATCCAGAGCGGCATCAATCAGCTGCGCTATGCCACGTTGAAGGGCATCATGGCGGCGAAGAAGAAAGAGATCCGCAAGGTGACGCCGCAGGCGGGCGTAGAAGCCACGGCGCGGATCCACCGAGTCTATTTCCCTGAGAAGGGGAAGAAGACGCAGATGATCGCCGGCTCGGCTGCGGACGCAGCAAAAGAACTGGTCAAGAAGCTTCGCGACGACGCGAGGGTCATTTAGTCATGGTGCTGGTGATTGCTGAACAGCGCGACGGGAAGCTGAACCGCGCATCGTGGGAAACGTTCGCTGCCGCTCAGCAGGCTGGCGCGCCGGTCAGGGTCGTGGTGCCCGGATCGAAAGTGGCGGCCGTGGCCAGCGAGGTCGCGGCGGCCGACGTGGCGGAAGTGATCGCGTTCGAGAGCCCCGCGCTGGAACACTACACGGCCGACGGGTACGTCATGGGCCTTGCCGCACTCATCCAGGCCGAGCAGCCGTCGCTGGTGTTTCTGCCGCACACCTACCAGACCCGTGACTTCGCGCCAGCCCTGGCGACGAGGATCGGACGCGCGCTCGTGACCGACGTGACCGGTTTCCGCAAAGAGGGCAGCGGACTCGTTTACACACGGCCGGTCTTCCAGGGAAAGCTGAACGCAGACGTGACGGCGAACGGCGCCGCTCCGCACCTGATCACGTTTCAGATCGGCGCGTTCCGCGCGGACGCGGCCGCACGCGGGAATGCTGCGGCTCCGGTGCGTCAGGCGCAGGCGGCTGTCGACGCGGGTGCCATCCGTCAGAAGCCGGAAGCGCCGTTCAAGGAAGCGAAGCAGGCGGTCGATCTGTCGCAGGCCGAGCGGATCGTGGCCGTCGGCCGCGGGATCAAGGGCCAGGAGCATCTGAAACTGGTCGAGCAGCTCGCGCAGGCGATCGGTGCCGAGATTGCCGCCTCGCGCCCGATCTGTGATGCCGGCTGGTTGCCAATGGATCGCCAGATTGGAAGCTCCGGGCAGACCGTTGCGCCGAAACTCTACGTGGCGCTCGGCATCTCCGGTGCAATTCAACATCTCGTCGGGATGAAGGGATCGCGGACGATCGTCGCCATCAACAAGGACCCCGAGGCGCCGATCTTCGAGATCGCCGACTACGGGATAGCGGGCGATCTCTTCGAGATCGTGCCGGCGATGGTCGCGGAGCTGCAGAAATAGACCTGTGGAACGTGAGACGCTGGAAGTTGACGTCCTGATCGTCGGCGGCGGCCCGGCCGGCATGGCTGCGGCGCTGCGGCTGGCGCAACTCCAGAAACAGAAAGGCGGCGAGCCGCTCGCCATCGCAGTGCTCGAGAAGGCACGCGAGGCGGGCTCGCACATGCTCTCCGGCGCCGTGCTCGATCCCGGCGCACTCCGCCAGCTGATCCCCGACTTCAAGGAAAAAGGCGCGCCGCTCGCAGCCGAAGTGCACGACGAAGATGTGTACTTCCTGACGCGCAGCACCAAGCTGCGCTTTCCGATCACGCCGCCGCCGCTCAGCAACCACGGCAACTACATCATCTCGCTGAATCGCTTCGTGAAGTGGATGGCCGGTCTCGTCGAGGCAGAAGGCATCGACATCTTCACTGGCTTTCCCGGCTCCGAGGTCTTGTACGACGGCAATCGCATCATTGGCGTCAGGACCGGCGATCGCGGGATCGGCAAGCACGGCGAGAAGAAGCCCACGTTCGAGCCGGGCGTCGACGTGCATGCCAAGGTCACCATCCTCACCGATGGCGTGCGCGGCAACCTGACGAAAACGGTCGTGCGCCGCCTCGCTTTGGACGACGGGCGGTTGCCGCAGGTCTACGCGATCGGCATCAAGGAGTTGTGGGAGGTCCCCAAGGGTCGCGTCAAGCCGGGCTACGTCATGCACACCATGGGGTACCCGCTTCGCATGGAGGAGTTCGGCGGCGCGTTCCTCTATGCTTTGCAGGACGACCTGATCTCGGTCGGCTTCGTTGCCGGCCTCGACTACCGCGATCCGATGTTCGACCCGCACGTGAGCTTCCAGCATCTGAAGCGGCACCCGGCGGTGAGCTCGATCCTCTCCGGTGGCCAGATGGTCCGCTATGGGGCCAAGGCGCTCCCTGAAGGTGGCTGGTATACGGTCCCACGCGTGTACGCTGACGGGTTGCTCATCGCCGGCGACGCCGGCGGTTTCGTCAATTCGATGCGCCTCAAGGGCATTCACCTGGCGATGCACACCGGCATGCTCGCAGGGCAGGCGGCATTCGAGGCGATCGCGGCGGGAGACACGTCGGCGGCACGTTTGAAGACATACGCGGACCTGATCGACGCAAGCGACGTGCGGCGGGAGCTCCATCCCGTCCGAAACGTTCACCAGGCATTCGGGTACGGCTTGCTTCCGGGAGTTGCGTTCGCGGGCCTCTCGCTGGTGTCCGGCGGCTGGTGGATTCGCGATCCGATGCCCTCGCATGCCGGTCATGAACGGATCGTGAAGGTCGCCGAGTACTATCGTGACGGCCGCCCGGATACTGACTCGACCGTCAACCCCGCCAAGATCGACCGTCAGCTGACATTCGATCGCCTGACGAACGTGCATTTTTCGGGCACCCGGCACGCAGAAGATCAGCCATCCCACCTCATCGTTCACGACACCGACATCTGCCGCACGCGGTGCCGCGAGGAATACGGCAATCCGTGCACGCGCTTCTGTCCCGCGAACGTCTACGAGATGGTCGACGCCGGTGACGGAACCAAGCGCCTGCAGATCAACGCGTCGAACTGCGTCCACTGCAAAACATGCGACATCATGGATCCGTATCAGATCATCGACTGGGTTCCTCCCGAGGGCGGCGGCGGGCCGAATTACGAAGGCATGTAAAAGGTCATGGACGTGGGTTCACGACGAGGGTTCATGGCGAGGGTTCACGACGTGGGTTCATGACGAGAGTTCAGAACGCGACATCGCCGCCGTCGTCGTGAACCTACGTCTTGAACCAATTCGTCGTGAACCTTCGTGATGAACCTTCGTGATGAACCCTCGTCATGAACCCTCGTGATGAACCCCCGTGATGACCCCCCGTGATGAACCCCCGTCAAAAGTCCTCACGACCGGACAACGGCTCCAGGCCGCCGGCATTGCCGCCGTCGTTTCACCGCTCGTCGGCGCTCTCTGCAAGACCTTGACGTGGCGGGTCGAGGGGATCGAGCACTACGACGAGGTCCTGCGTTCGGGCCACCAGCCAATCATGGGTTTCTGGCATGGCCGCATACTCCCGGCCTTTTACTACTTTCGCGACCGCGGCATCGTGGTGATCACCAGTCAGAATTTCGACGGGGAATGGATCGCGCGGGTGATCGAACGCTACGGGTTCGGCACGGCGCGCGGCTCGACGTCACGCGGGGGCGCCCGTGCGCTCGTGCAGCTCCGCCGCGACCTCATGAACGGCCGGCCGGCCGGCTTCACGCTGGACGGACCTCGCGGGCCTGCGAGAATTGCCCAGCCGGGAGCAGTCTGGCTCGCGGGCGCGACAGGCCATCCCCTCCTGCCGTTTCACCTCGAGGCTGCCCGCCACTGGTCGATGTCGAGCTGGGATCGCACGCAGATTCCGAGGCCGTACACGACCGTCGCCGTCGTCATGGGTGAACCGATGTACGTCGAGCGAACGGACCCGGAGTTGATTGAAGAAATGCGCGTTCGCCTTCAGGGCTCCCTGGTGAGGCTCGAGAAACGCGCGCTCGCCCTGCTTGCGAGCTGAGAGCTCATTTCATGATCGTGATCACCTCTACTGACTTCGATCAGCACGTGACGCCCCCAGGCCATCCGGAGCGTCCGGAACGTGCTCATGTGTTCGATGCGGTCGCGGCCGAATGGCGCGACAAAGGTGGCCGGCTGCTGCAGCCTCGCGCTGTAACGCGCGAGGAGCTGGAGCGCGTGCACGATTCAGCGTATCTCGACCGAATCGCCGCATCGGACGGGCAGGCGGTGATGCTGGATCCCGACACGTTCACGTCGCCGGATTCGTTCCACGTGGCGCAGCTGGCCGCCGGAGCTGCCGTTCAGGCAGCTGCGCACGCGCTCGACGAGAACGAACCGGCGTTCGCACTGGTTCGTCCGCCCGGCCACCATGCCGAGCGCGATCGGGCGATGGGGTTCTGCCTCTATAACAACGTGGCAGTTGCGGCCGCAGCCATGCTTCACCGCGGTCTCCAGCGTATCGCCGTCGTCGATATCGATGTGCACCACGGGAACGGCACACAGTGGATCTTCTACGACGACCCGCGCGTCCTTTATGTATCGACGCATCAGTATCCGTTCTACCCGGGGACCGGCGCAGCTGACGAGATCGGAACCGGCAAGGGCAAGGGCTTCACGGTCAACGTGCCCATGGAGGCTGGCTGCGATGACGGAGACTACGGGCTGGTTTACGGGGCAATCGTAGAGCCAGTGGTCGATGAGTTTGCGCCGGAGCTGCTGATCGTGTCGGCAGGCTTCGACGCTCACGAGCGCGATCCGCTCGCATCGATGCGGCTGACGACGTCCGGTTACGGAAAGATCGTGGCCGGATTGCGCGACGTCGCGGGCCGGCACGGCGCGCTGGCGCTGGTCACTGAGGGTGGTTACGACCTTAGTGCGCTGGCGGCCTGCCTCGAGACGTCGTTCGGCATCCTGTCAGGCAAGGAGCCTCATGCCGCCGAGGCCGCTGTTGCGGCGCCCGGCCGAAGCCCGGTTCGCGGTCAACGGGGCGTCGCCGCTGCGCGGACATCCCTGAAGCCCTTCTGGCGTGGGATATAATTTTTGGATCGTGCCCGAGTACAAGCCCCAGACAATCGAAAAGAAGTGGCAGGAACGGTGGCGCTCCCAGCGCGCGTTCGAGGTCGCTGAGGATCCCGCCAAGCCGAAGTACTACTGCCTCGAGATGTTCGCGTACCCCTCCGGACACGCGCACGTGGGGCACCTCCGCAATTACATGATCGGCGACGTCGTCGCGCGCATGAAGCGGATGCGCGGCTTCAACGTACTCCACCCGTTCGGCTGGGACGCTTTCGGACTGCCCGCGGAAAACGCGGCGATCAAGAACAAGACGCACCCCGAGACGTGGACGCTCGAGAACATCGCCCACATGAAGGGGCAGCTCCAGCGCATGGGGATCAGCTACGCGTGGGATCGCGAGATCGCCACCTGTCTGCCCGACTACTACAAGTGGAACCAGTGGATGTTCCTGAAGATGCTGGAGCGCGACCTTGCGTTTCGGCGTCGATCGAGCGTGAACTGGTGTCCGAGCTGCAACACCGTGCTGGCCAACGAGCAGGTCGTCGACGGCGGGTGCTGGCGCTGCGGAACGCCGGTCGTGACCCGCGAGCTCGAGCAGTGGTTCTTCCGGATCACGCGATACGCCGACGAGCTGCTGAGCGCCGCCGAGGGTCTCAGCCAGTGGCCCGAGAAGGTGCTGACGATGCAGCGGAACTGGATCGGGCGCTCCGAAGGTGCGCGCGTCCGGTTCGCGCTGTCCGACGCACGCGACGCGTCCGATGGCATCGAGGTGTTCACGACGCGGATCGACACGATCTTCGGCGCCAACTTCATCATGCTCGCGCCCGAGCACGCGCTCGTCCAGAAGTGGAGCGCGGAGGGTGCCGCTTCGTTCGCTGACAACCTCAAGCGTTTTCAGGGCCAGGATCGCACGGCGCGGATGACCGGCGAGGTTGAGAAGGAAGGCTTCGACACCGGTCGGACGGCCATCAACCCGTTCACGAACCGCCCCGTTCCGATCTGGGTCGCCAACTTCGTGCTCGTCGAATACGGCACGGGTGCGGTCATGGGGGTGCCAGGCCACGATCAGCGCGACTTCGAGTTCGCCCGCAAGTACGGCTTGCCCATCACGGTCGTGGTACAGCCTCGCGAGCGTCAGGTCGACGTCGCAACGATGACCGAGCCGTACGACGGCCCTGGTATCGTCGTGGACTCTGGTGAGTTCTCGGGGATGAGCACCGACGAGGCGCTCGACAAGATGGCCGCGTGGGCCGAGGCTCGCGGAATCGGTGAGCGGACCGTTCAGTACCGGTTGAAGGACTGGGGCATCTCGCGTCAGCGCTACTGGGGCACGCCGATACCGGTGCTCTACTGCGACACGTGCGGCATGGTGCCGGTGCCGTACGACGATCTGCCCGTGCTGTTACCCAAGACCGCCGAGTTCAGCGGCCGCGGCGATTCGCCGCTCGGGCAGATTCCGGAATTCGTCAACACCACGTGTCCGGAGTGCGGCGGGCCAGCCCGCCGCGAAACCGACACGATGGATACCTTCGTCGATTCATCCTGGTATTTCTATCGGTTCTGCGACCCGCACAACGAGCAGCTGCCGTTCGACCCAGAAACGGTGGGTTACTGGGGCCCGGTCGACTTCTACGTCGGCGGCATCGAGCACGCGATCCTGCACCTCATCTACTCGCGGTTCTTCGCACGCGTCTTCCGAGATCTGGGGATGACCGTCCTGTCCGAGCCGTTCAGCCATCTGTTGACCCAGGGCATGGTGCTGAAGAACGGCGATGTCATGTCGAAGTCCAAGGGCAACGTCGTCGACCCGGACGACATGATTCAGAAGTACGGCGCCGACGCGACGCGGCTGTACGTCATGTTCGTGGCACCGCCCGAGAAGGAAATCGAGTGGACCGACGCGGGACTCGAGGGAAGCTTCCGCTTCCTGGCCAGGGTCTGGCGGCTCGTGGATCAGGTCTGCGAAATGATCGGTGGGGACGGGATTCCTGTGCCCGACGAGCTCGAGCTGAACGACGCGGAGCGCGCGCTCAGGCGGAAGACGCACGAGACGATCCGTCGGGTCACGGTCGATCTCGACCAGCGCTTCCATCTGAATACCGCGATCTCTGCGCTGATGGAGCTCGTCAACGAGGTGTACGCGTTCTGCGGACCGGGCGGGTGCGTGCGCATCGGGCGCGACTCGGACGCGGGGGGAGCCGTCGGCACGGTCGAGCGCGCCGCAACCGTGGCTGTTCTGAAGGAGGCCGTCGAGGCGGTGGTGCTCATGATCTCGCCTTTCGCCCCGCACATGGCTGAGGAGCTCTGGGAGTCGCTCGGGCACAAGGATGGCGTAACATCCGCTGGCTGGCCGCAGTTCCAGGAGTCTGTGGCCAAGGCTCAGGAGGTCGTGGTTCCGGTGCAGGTGAACGGCAAGCTGCGCGCCCGCCTCACAGTTCCTGCCGAGACGACTGACGATCAGTTGAAGGAAGCGGCATTGGCGGATCCGCAGGTTCAGAAACATCTCGAAGGAAAGACGGTGCGAAAGGTTGTCGTGGCAGGTGGTGCCACGGGTCGCCTCGTCAGCATCGTCGTGAGCTGATGCTGAGACGCCGGGCCCTTACATTGATCACGGTAATGCTCGCGGCAACGGCCGCGTCCGGTTGCGGATACTCGCTGGCCGGCCGCGGCTCGTTCCTGCCCGCCTACATCAAGACGATCGGTGTTCCGCTGTTTACGAACAACACGCCGGTCTTCAACGTCGAACAGCGAATTACCGACAGGGTCCGATCGGAGCTGATCGGACGGGGCCGGTACAAGGTCGAAACCGGCCGCACCGGTGTGGACGCGGTGCTCCTTGGCGAGATCGTCTCGCTCACGGGCGCGCCGGCGGCGTTCAATCCACAACAACAGGCGACGCGATACGCGCTGACCCTGGTCGTCAAAGTCGAGTTCCGCGATCTCAAAACCGACAAGGTCCTCTGGTCCAACCCCGGGATGCAGTTCACCGAACAGTACGACGTCACCACCGTCACGACCGGCCTGGATGCTTCCGCGTTTCTCGGACAGGACGCCAACGCGCTCGAGCGGCTCGCCTCTGAGTTCGCGCGCGCGCTCGTGAGCGCCATCCTCGAGGCGTTTTGATGCCCTCAGCGACGCCGGCCGCCGTCCGCAAGCAGGTCGCGCAAGGAAACCCGGACCCTCTCTATCTGATCGTCGGCGACGACGATGCTGAGATGCTGACGCTCGCGGGAGACTTTGCGTCTCTTGTTGAAGACGAGCTGCGCGCCTTCAACATGGAGCGCGTCTACGCGACCGACAAGGGCGTCACGCCCGCATCCATCGTCGAGTCCGCCCAGCTGCTGCCGATGATGGCGGATCGCCGCGTGGTCGTCGTTCTGCGTGCCGAGAAGCTGCTCAAGCCGAGGCGTCGCGGGAAGCTCGACGAGGATGTCGACCCGGACGACGACTCGGCGCCCGTCGAATCAGATGCGCTCGAGGCGTACGTCAAGAACCCGGAGCCACGTTCCGTGCTGGTGCTGGTGGCTTCGGACGTCGATCGCACGCGTCGGTTGTACAAGGCGCTGCAGAAGACGGCGACGATTGTCGAATGCTGGGGGCTGAAGGGAAGCAAGGACGCGAGAGTGGATTTGCGCCAGGTCGCACGGCAAGCCGAACAGATCGTCCGTCAGGCCGTCACCGACGCGGGGCAGCAAATCGATTCGCAGGCTGCGCGGCTCGTCGCGGAGCGTGCCGGCACGGACATCTCGCGGCTGCGCGGCGACGTCGGCCGACTGCTGTTGTATGCCGCCGGCCGAGCGAAGATTACGCTCGCTGACGTCCGCGAAGTCGTCAGCGCCGAAACCGCTCAGGATGATTGGGCCGTCACGAACGCCATCCAGCGGAACGACGCGGCAGAGGCGCTGAAACATCTGGGGCTCGCGCTCGAAGGCGGTGCGGTGCCCTACATGGTGCTCGGCCAGCTGGCGTGGTTCGTCCGGGAGAAGTTGTCGATGTCGGAGCCGCGCAGGGTTCCGGCGGCGATCGAGGCGTTGTTTCGAACGGACCTGGACCTGAAGAGCTCGGGTGGAGACCCTCGGGTGTTGCTCGAACGGCTGGTGATTGAATTGTGTGGAGCTGGCAGCGGCCCGTCCCGCGGATCGCAGGCAGGCCGGCCAGGCGCGGTTCAGAGGTTCTAGGGAGGGCGTGGCTTCAGCCACGCCTCCACTAAGCGGCGGACTTCTTCGCCACGCGCGTCGCCAGCCGGGACTTGTAGCGTCCTGCGGTGTTGCGGTGAATCAGGCCCTTCCCGGCCATCTTGTCCACGAGCGAGATGGTCTCACGGAGGGCGTCCTTGACCTTCGCCGGATCGCCGCCGTCGATGGCCGCACGAATGTCGCGCAGGGCTGACCGCAGGCGCGTCCTGAGCGCGCGATTGTGCTCGCGCCGCTTGATGTTCTGCCGATGCGCCTTCAGCGCGGAATCATGGCTGGCCACAGTAGATTGTTCCTTCTAAATCCTTAATCGGTTCTGAAACGGCCTGACGGCGCACTGCCGCACGGCCACAAACTACCAATCATAGCACATTACCAGCGCGGGGCTTCAGCCGCGCGTCACTGCGTCACTGTCTTTCCTTCAACTTTCGCAGCGCCCTGCGCTCGCGCTTGTCCGGGGCCCCAGAACCGGCCGGCCGGACGAAGGGTCTCGCCAGACGAGCCATGCGGCGCATTTCGACTTCCTCGGGTGATGGCGGGGGAGTGAGGTCGTTATAGAGCTCGCGGGCCTGCGATTTCGGGACGTGCTGCTCGGCCAGCCCAACGACGACCACGCGCTGCTTGCGTCCGAGCGGCCGGCTGATACTGATCTCATCTCCGGGATGAACCTCGCGATGCGGCTTGGCGGATTGTCCGTTGACGTCGATCTTGCCGCCCTTGCATGCCTTCTGGGCCTCGGAGCGCGTCTTGAACAGGCACGCGATGTCGAGCCATTGGTCCAGGCGCATCAGGTGATTGTATCGATGCCCGTCGAAGAACTCCCGGCGTAGTACCTCGCCAGGCAGCGTTCCATCACCCACGCCGTGCGGTGTCCGCTCCGTCCGGTGGATAGGCATCTGCCACGGCCACTCAACTCGTCCACGATCGTCTGGATGAGTGGCTGGTGCACGTGAGTAGGGTTCCGCATCGGGAAGCGACGATCTTCGCCTCTCGCTGAAAGAACGACGTCGCCATCAGTGAACATCGGGAACGCGATCGTACCGTCCTGGCCGACGAGGCGGATCTGGTCGAAGGTCCGGTCGGCGTTGAAGTTCCAGACACCGCTCCCGGCAACCTGTTCGCCGGCGCGGAACGCCGCCACCGTGACGTCCTCCACTTCGTAGGTGGCGCCGGTGTTCAGGGCCACAGCACTGACCTCCTGAACCGGTCCCACGAGAAAATCGATCATGTCCATGCAGTGGGAGCCCATATCGAGGAAGAGGCCGCCGCCCGCAATGCCGGCATTGAAGCGCCACGCTCGCGCGCGCTCGCCCGAGGCGAGCCTATCGAAGACCTCGACCTGGACGGATGTCAGATGACCGATGGCGCGTTCCCCCAGGAGATCGCGCACCAGCAGGTAACGCGGCAGAGCGCGGCGGTAGAACGCTACCCATAGCGGCGCGCCGGCATCCTCGAACGCTTCGAGCATGCGCGCACACTCCGCGTGGTTCATGGCCATCGGTTTCTCGACGAGGCATGGCTTCCGCGCACGGGCGACGGCGAGCGCCAGTTCGCAATGCGAGACCGGAGGAGTCGCGATGTAGACGGCGTCGACGTCGGGGTCGCCGATGAGATCGGTGGCCGTCGTATGAACGCGTGAGACACCATGCCGCCGGGCGAAGTCGCGCGCCTTCTCGATGTCCCTCCGCATCACCGCCAGCAGTGTCGAACCGGTCGCGTTCTGAAACCCCGGCCCGGCCTTCACTTCGGCGACGTCGCCGCATCCGATCATCCCCCAGCGAACTGCGTCCATCGTGACCCCGCGTGCCATAATCACCGGCGCCCATGCGCACCGTTGTGCCGAACGCTCTCACGGCGACCCGGATTCCTATCGCGGCGGCGGCGATCGTGGCCGCCGTCGACAATCAACTCGTGCTGGCCGCGGT
>Ga0075428_100006566_pt1 | contig 12935 bp, 7 predicted proteins | sample RhiMetdeltSRZDD2_FD_75291 | JGI IMG/M metagenome (GOLD analysis project Ga0075428, IMG submission 75291) | Populus rhizosphere microbial communities from Tennessee, USA - Rhizosphere MetaG P. deltoides SRZDD2 | ecosystem: Host-associated > Plants > Roots > Rhizosphere > Soil | place: USA...
GCGAGTTGTGCCAGGGAGAACCCACGAACGGGCAGCAGGAACTGCGCGGCGGTGAGGGGCTCGAGGACGCCGGCGAGATGAGGCTCAGGGACCGGGCTGGTTTGTGCAACGAGAGCCGTGCCGAGACACAGCGGGAGAAGACCGCGCATGAAAGTACTCCAGGGACGATGGACCAAAGATGCAGCGCTACGAAGTGGCGGGCCCCCAACAGCCGAGCGAGAAACGATAGCAACTATTCGTTTTGCCTGCACCCGCCCCCGCGCAGCTTGGAAGCGGGTCGGATTCGAGTCGCGCAGCACCGCTGAAATCCCGGTGGCAACGTCGATGCGCCAAGTGACTCCTTGGCGAAGTCGAGCGCGAGTCGTTCATGCGCATCAGCGCATCCGCGTCGACGAGCGCGGCGACGCGTTCTCTTCACGCATCTTCATGATCGCGCCGCTGGGCGCGGGCCCCGACGCGAGGTGCGGCGCCTCACTAGACGCGCGGCGCGGTGTCGGGCCAAGCGCGGCCGTCGAACTGCGGGCAGAACGCGAGCAACAGTTCCCTCAGGCGCGCCACCTTGGCGCGCAGGATCGCGTCCTCTTCGGCGCGCTTGGCGACGTAGTCCGGCTCGACCATCAGTCGGGCGAACAGCTCGGCCTTGTCCTCCTCGACAGCCGTCGTCGCATAGGAGGTCAGGAAGCCCTGCACGCCGGTCGTGTGCAGCGAAGCCCTCTGGTCGTGTTGCGCATGGATGCCGCCGTTGCCGTAGCGGAACTGCGTTGCATTGAGGGCCGCCCACTCGCCGTCCTCGTAGACCTTGCCGTCGTCGCGGTCGTCGATCACGTGCATCAGTTCGTGGTGCACCACGATGCGCTGGTAGTCGCACGAGTAGTGGCCAGCGACGACGTCGAGATGAAGCGAATCGTGGTCGCGCAGCGGCACCGCGGCGCGCGGTTGCTTGCCGAGGCTCAGGTCGCGGCAGAGCACCACCCGGCGCAGGCCGATGCGCGCGATCAGCTCGGGCGGGTACTTGCGCAGCTCTTGGCAGAGCAGCGGCAGATACCGGTCGACCTGCCCGCGCGTCGCCGGCTTCGCCGCCAGTGCGCCCCACGGCGTGTCGATGGCGACCTCCGCCTCCAACGCGGTGATCTCGAGCCGCAACAAACGCTCGATCTCCGCCTTGGTCGGGGCGATCCCCTCCACCCGCTCTGCCGAGCCTGGATGTGGTCGGCTCAGGACCAGCAGCAGACCCGCGAGCCCGACGCCGAAGAGGATCGCGCGTGGGAGGAAGCGAGCAGGCGCCTTGGCCATCGGTGGCGCCAGTCTAACGGCGCGCGGGACCGATTGGCCGGGCGTTGACGTGGGCGCCGCGCGCCCCTGTGATGCCACGCTGCGAGCCGATCCCGGACTGGCCTCCCGCCGGCGCGCGGTAGCGCGCTCGCCGCGAGGTTTCCGCGTACAACCGCGCCTCCCGGACATCTCCGCACCGATGACCAGCACGGACGTCGAACTGCTGCACCGCTACCTCGAGCGCCAGGACACGGGCGCGCTCGACGAGCTGTTCGGCCGCCACTACCCCGCCGTGCACCGCGTCGTGCGCAAGCTCGTGCACGACGAGTTCGACGCCAACGACATCGCGCAGGCGACCTTCCTGGCGGCCGTGCGGTCCGGCCGGCGTGCTTTGCCGCAGTCGTTCCGGGCCTGGCTGCTGGCGATCGCCATCAACGAAGTGCGCCAGTTCGCGCGCGCGCGGCGCCGGCGACGCATCGACTGGCTGGCCGAGACGTGCCTGCCCGACCCCGCCGGCAGCGCCGCCGACGTGGCGGCGCGGCGCGAGTTCGAGCGCGCGCTCGAGGACGCGATCCAGCTGCTGCCGCCGCGGCTCAAGGAACCGCTCGTACTGCACTACTACGAGAGCCTGCCGCTCGGCGCGGTCGGCGAGATCCTCGCGCTGCCGCGCAGCACCGTGCAGACGCGCGTGGCGGCGGCGGTCGAGCGGCTGCGACGCGCGTTCCGCCGGCGCGGGCACGCCGCGTTGCTGCCGCTGCTCGATCTCCGTCTCGCACCGCCGCCGGCGGTCACGGCAACCGGCGTGTTCGCGCGCCTCTTCGCAGGAGTCCTGGCCATGAACGGCAAGCAGTTCGCCGTCGTCGTCGTCGCCGCGTTCGCACTCGCGCTCGGCACCGTCGGCGTCCTCGAGACGATGCTGGGGGAACGCGATCCCGCGCTCGCGACGCCGGTTGCCGCGTCGACATCGCAGGCGCGCAGCGAGGCCGCGGCTCCGGCCCCCGCCCCGGCATCGGGCGCCGCGCTCGCCGGCGAACGGCAGCCCGTCGCGCCGCCGGTGCCGATGGTGTTCGGCCAGGTCGTCGACGCCGCGCGCGGCGCGCCGGTCGCCGACGCCGAGGTGACGCTGTTCGAGTTCGCGACCGCGTCCACGGCGACGTTGCGCAGCGACGGCGAGGGCCGCTACGCGTTCGCCGCCTCGCGCGGCAGCGCGGGTCTGTTCCAGCTCGTGATCAAGAAGCCGGGCTTCGGCCGCCTCGCCGCGGCCGAAGTGGGCGCAACGCTGGAGCCGCGGCGCGACGTGCTCGCCGCGGGCCTCGTGATCCGTGGCCGCGTCATCGAGGCGGCCGGCGGCCGTCCGGTGCCGGCGTTCCGCGTGCTCGCGGCGCGGCTGCCGTTCCAGAACGAGAGCGAATGGGACTCGGCCGTCGCGTTGCACCGCCAGGCGATCCCGGAGCCGCTGCGCACCGACGCCGCGATCGAAGTCGCCGACGCCGACGGCTCGTTCTGTCTGCGCGACCTCGCGCACGGCAGCTACGTGCTCGTGATCACCGCACCGGACCGACAGCCGCTGTTCTGGAACGGCGGCGGCCGCAGCTACGACCGGTATCGCGGCATCGAGGCTGCGCCCGAGGACGAGGCGACGCCGGTCGAGATCGCCTTGCCGCCACGCGGCCACGCGTTCGTCGAGGTCGTCGACCGCGCAGATGGCACCCCATTGCGCAGCGCGCGCGTGCGCAACCGGGTCCGCGTCGACCACGGCGAGTTCGTGTTCGCCATCGCGCACGCGAGCGGCAATGCCGGCAACCGCTTCGAGCTGCCGATGGCGCTCGACGAGCGTGGCAAGCTCGACGACGTCGACTGCCTCGTCACCGCGGACGGCTACGCGGCGAGCACGATATCCTGCAGCGGCCAGGACGACGGCGAGACGTTCGTGATCGCGCTCGGCCGGGCGGCGACCGTGCACGGCCGCGTGTGCCTTGCCGCCGGCCGGCCGCTCGCGAGCGCGACATTGCTGGCCGAATGCGACAGCAACGGCCGCCTGGTCGGCAACGCCTGCGCCGACGCCGATGGCCGCTATCGCATCGACGGTCTCGACGCACCGAGCGCCACGACGCTGCATTGCCTGGCGCCAGGGCTGTCGAGCGTGCTCGCGACGTTGCCGCTGCAGCTCGCGGACGGCGAGATACGCGAGCTCGACATCTTCGCCGGCGCCGCGGCGTCGGCCGCTCTGCACGGCACGGTGTCAGTGCGCGGCGTGCCGCAGCGCGGTGCACTCGTGATTCTCGATGCGCCACAGCGAGCGGAGGTCCGCTGCGAGACGCGCGCCGACGGAACGTTCGCGTTCGCGGGTTTGCAGCCCGGGCGCTACGAGCTCACGGTCGTGCTCGACGCCGGCAGCATCCGCAACCTGCGCGCCGAACGGATCGTCGACGTCGGCACGAACGCGCAGCGGCTCGACTTCGATTTCCAGAAGCGCGTGACCGGCTCGATACGCGACCTGAGCCGCGACCCGGCGCCGGCCGGTGCACGCGCGCCTGACCTCGAAGTCGTCGCCTCGCTGGTCGGCGCCGAGGGCACGTCGGACCGCGCCGATGTGCGCGAGGACGGAACGTTCGATCTGCTGCTCGCCGCCGCTGGCGGCTACGAGCTGTCGATCGACGGTGGCGAGGACTGGGTGACGGTCGCGCCGGTGCCGGTCGACCTGCGCGAACGCGATGCGATCGACGGCGTCGAGTTGCAGGTGGCGCGCGACACGCGCGACGCACGCATCGAGCTGCGCTTCGTCGACCAGACGAGCGGGTTGGCCGTGTCCGGCGAGCTGCGTTGGACGCACGCGCGCACGCAGGCGGTCGCGAGCGTCGAGGACGGGCTGTTCGTCGAAGAGCAGAGCAGCCTCGGCGTGTACCGCTGCCGCATGTCGAGCGACACGCACCGGCCGGTGGTGTTCGAGGTGCAGGTGCTGCCGGGGCAGAAAAAGGTCGAGCAGCACATCGCGCTCGCGCCCGCGGTCGAGGTCCTCGTCGCCGGCGTCACGCCGGGCGGGCCTGCGCACCGCGCCGGCGTGCGGGCCGGCGACGTGCTGCGCCGCTACGGCAGCGTCGCGATCCACAGCGTGGCGGGCCTGCGCGGTTCGATCGCCGCCGCGACCGGTCTCGTCACGATCGTCGTCGCGCGCGAAGGGGCCGAGCGCGCGCTCTTGGTCGACGCCGGCGAGCTCGGCGTCGAGGTCGAGAACGCGCGTTGACTCGATCCTGACCGCTGTCCTGCGCGTAACCCCCGCCTGCTGGCGTGGATCCGGTTTTGGGCGTTACCGCACACTGCGTGAAGGCTATCCGCAGCGACAAACTCCATCGCCATGAACCACTCCACCTTGGTCGCACTCGCGGTCGCCGTTGCACTGTTCCCCGGTGTGGTCCCCTGCCAGAACGTGACGAGCACCATCTTGGCTCCGAACCCCATCACGATGCAGTACAGCGTGGGTGCGCAGATCACGCAGTCGACGCAGCCCCCGGGCACGTTGCCGGCACAAGGCGCGGTAACGGCCGCGCTCGGCGCGTTCCCGTACTTGGCGTTCGCCCAGGCCAACTGGAACCGCCACGACGAGGCGTCGCGCAGCCTGGTCGTCGTGGGCAACTGGCTGGCGGTCGATCCGTCGGTGTCGGCGGTCGCGACGATCCGGGCCCACGAGTTCGTCGCCGAGTTCAACGCGCCGTCCCCCGTACCGGTCACGTTGAACATCGCTCGCACGAGCCATCAGATCGCCGGCAGTTCGTGGCCGTCCATAGGGATCGATGTCGGCAACGATGGCACCATCGAAGTGTCGAATCTCTCGACCAGCGGCCCGTTCACGGTGGCTTCGAGCGTCGGCCCGCAGCCACTGCAGGTCCGCGTGCTGTTCGGTCCGCAAGCGCTTGGGGCGGGTTACTCGTCCCACATCGTCGGGATCGAGGCGTTGCCCGACAACGCCCTGAGCATCGCGCGCAACTCGCTCGGCTGTGGCCCCGCGTTCATGTTTGCCGAGCCGGTCTTTGCCGGCCGCGGTGTGATGGTGCTGAGCGACCCCGGCGTCGTCGTAATCGGCCTGTCGACGCAGCCGTTGTTTCTGCAGCCGGCGCCGTTCCCGCCGTCGATCCCTTGGCCGTGCCTGCTGATGCCGGCACCCGACATCGTGCTCTGGTCACCGGGTGGGCTGCACATCCCGCTGCCGGCGTCGGTGCGGCCGGTGCAGTTTCACGTCCAGGTCGTGTTCGTGAGTCAGGGCTATGGTCTCTGGACCACTGACGGCTACACGATTGGCGCGCAATGAGGGCACGACCATTGCAGGCGCGCGCGCCTTCACGAGGAATTCCCCTATGCAAACGCTCTCCGCTGTCCTGTTCACGCTGCACTGCGCGGTCCTCGTCGCGGCCCAAGACCCCGAATCGGCCCGTGTCGACCGCGACGCGGCGATCCGCCACTACGCCACGGTCGAACAGGAGCTGCGGCTCGCGCCCGCGCCGGCCGACGCCGCGGTCGCCGTACGGCGGGCGTTCGTCATCGACGCGTTGCGCGACTACCGCGAGCGCGGCGACTTCGGGATCAATCGTCAGTACGACGGCTCGCGCGTGCCGCTGTTCGTCGACGCGGATGGCCGCCGCTGCGCCGTCGCATGGTTGCTCGACCGCTCGGGTCACGGCGACCTGACGCTGGCGATCCAGCGCCGGTGCAACAAGGCCTGGGTCGCCGAGCTGGCGGCTGATCCGGCGCTGCAGGAATGGCTCGCGTCGCACGGCCTGTCCGCCGTGGAGGCCGCCCGCATCCAGGCGCCTGGATCCGGCTGGGTCACCACCGAGCCGCCGCCGCAACTGGACCCGACCGAACCGTGGAAGCCGGGCACCACGACTCCCGGCGGCGGCGGCTGGCAGAAACGGGATCCCGCGCTGACCGGCAACCGGCGCGGCCTGCTCGTCGATGGCGCGGAGCAGGCATCGTGGCGGGATTGGTGGGAATGGAACCGCGGCGTGTTCGAGCTGCCGCAGCATGTGGACGCCGCCGAAGCGACGGTCGCGAACGCGCAGCTCACCGCGGCCATGTCGCTGCTGAAGACGCTGTCGTCGTCGCCACACGCGCAGCTGCGCGCAGCGGCGGTACTGGCGCTCGGGAGGATCGGTGTGCCAGCCGACGAGTTCGGCAAGCACCTCGACGACGACGCGCGGGAAGTCCGGCTCGCGACGCTGCTCGCGCTCGGCGGCGGCGGCACCGCTGCCCACGCGCACATGCTGGGCAAACGCGCCGAAGCGCCGCAGCAGGGGGAAACGCTCGCGGTCGCGCTCGCGGCCATCGCCGTGATCGAGGAGGGCCCGGTGCATCGTGCGCTCGGCACGACGGTGACTGGCTTCCTGACCGACGGCCGCCCGAGCGTGCACTCCGCAGCGGCGCTCGCGGCCCGCAGCAGCGACGACGACGACGACGTGCACAGCGCGGCGCGCGCGGCGGTGGCCGCCGCGAAGACTCCCACCGAGCTCGCGAGTGCGCTGTCGCTGCTCGGCCTCCACCCGGATGCCGACGACATCGCGAAGCTGACGAAGCTCGCGAACGACCGCGCCGTGGACGTGCGCCGTTCGGCGGCGCTCGCGCTCGGTCGCAGCAAGCACCTGCTCGCGCTGCCCGCGCTGCAGACCGCGTTCGAGCTCGAGCACGAGATCATCACGCGTGGTCTGCAGCTGCTTGCGATCGGCGACCACGCCGGCGACGGCGCGCGCGCGTTCCTGCTCGGGCAGCTGACGCGAGGCAACAAGCAGCTGCGCGGCCATGCGGCGCTCGCACTCGGCCTGTGGGGCCGCGGTCGAGCCGGCGCCGACGTCGCCGACCCCATCGCGGAAGCGTTCGCGAGCGAGCGCAACAGCGACCAGAAGGGCGCCTACCTGCTGGCGCTCGGGCTGCTGCGCCACGCACCGTCCCGCGCCCTGCTCGCCGGCGCGCTGCACGACGGCTCGTCGTCACCGATCCGCGGTGCCGCCGCCGCGGCACTCGGTCTGCTCGGCGATCGCGCGGCCCTGCCCGCCCTGCAGCAGGCCGCCGTCGACGACAGCTGCCCGTGGGCGCGGCAACAGGCCGTGCGCGCGATGGCGTGCGTCGGCAACGACGCGATCGACGCGCTGATCGCGGCGATGAAGAGCGACAAGGACGCCACCGTGCAGCGCGCCGCCGCGTTCGCGCTCGGTGGTCTCGTCGATCCTCGCGTCCCGGCGGCGCTGCTCGCGTTCGCGGGCGACGAGTCGCTGCCCGCCACGGCCCGCATGGGCGCAGCACTCGGCCTCGGCCGCCACTTCCGCCGGCACGAACCGCGGCTTCCGGCCCTCCGATTCCAGCACAACTACCTGCTGATGCCGTCCGTCGCCGCCTGGGCGTTCGGGCAGGAGCTGTGAGAGTTCCTCGAGGCTGAGGCTCTCTTCGCAAGGCGCTGGCCAAAGAGGCATGGTGCGCCGCGCTTGCAGCACCGGCGGTCTGGCCTGAGCCTCGGCCCCCGTTGCCGGGGGGGGATAGAGGTGCCGCCGCCGCGGATTTCCCGTGCGGCATTCCGGTGGCGGCGACGCTACACTTCTCCGCCTTTTCTCCGACCAACCGACCCAGATCATGCAAATCCTGACCCTTTGTGCCTGCCTGCTCGGCGCCGTCGTTTCCACAGAAGCGGCGGCGACGTCGTCTCCCGCTGCGCAGGACCCCGACAAGCCCGCCGGAATCCCGGAGTGCAAAGAGATGCAGAAGACCGCGTCCGGCCTCGAGTGGGGTTTCCTCAAGAAGGGGCGCGAGGAAGCCGGCCCTGCCGCCGACGACGTCGTCGAGGTGCACTACACGGGCTGGCTCACGGACGGCACCAAGTTCGACAGCTCGCGCGACCGCGGTCAGCCCGCTTCGTTCCCCGTGAACGGGGTCATCAAGGGTTGGACCGAAGGCCTCCAGCTCATGACGCCGGGCGCGCGCTGCAAGCTCGTGATCCCTGGCGAGCTTGCCTACGGCGCCGAGGGACGCCCGCCGAAGATCCCCGCGAACGCCACGCTCGTCTTCGACGTGGAGCTGCTCAAGGTCACGCGGATGCCGAAGTTCCGCCCCGCCACGTCGAGCGCGCAGAAGACGCTCGCGAGTGGAGTCAAATACGAGGTCGTGAAGGCCGGCAGCGGCGACCAGTGCACCGAGAAGAATGGTGTCGCTGTCCGCTTCGCGATCTGGAACCCAGAGGGCCAGCTGCTCGACTGCTCGGAGAGAAACGACAACTTCCGCATCAGCGGCCTGGCCACGAAGCTCGACTTCGCGTTCCTCAACGAGCTCATCGTCGCGTGCAAGGTCGGCGACGTCCTGCGCGTCGAAGTGCCGCAGAAGGAGTTCCCGAACGCGCAGAAGGACACCGTGTGGGAGCTCGAGCTGACGGCCATCTCGAACGTGCCCGCGTTCCGCGTGTTGGACGCCGCGAAGACGGTGATCACGCAGAGCGGCCTCCAGTACGAGGTGATCGAGCAGGGCGAGGGCAACTCGCCGAAGGCGACCGACACGGTCAAAGTCAACTACACGGGGTGGCTCACGGACGGCACGATGTTCGACAGCTCGCACGCGCGCGGCCAACCGTTGGAGTTTGCTCTGAACCGCGTCATCAAGGGATGGACCGAGGGCGTGCAGCTGATGAAGAAGGGCGGCAAGTTCATCTTCACGATCCCGGGAAGCCTCGCCTACGGCGCGGCTGGCTCACCTCCGAAGATCGGGCCCAATGCCACGCTCGTGTTCCTCGTCGAGCTCGTGGATTTCAAGGAGAGTGGGCCAGGGAGAACGGGCGGCTGATGACGAGACGCCGCAGACGGCGTCTCGATCTGCGTTCCTGAGGGTCTGCTGCGCTCAGTCCGCGGCAAACACGGCGGCGAGTGGGGCGATTGGTTGCACTCGGGCCGGAGATACTCGGCACAGCACCGCCAGCGGGCGGGCTCGTGGCGGTGCGCCGGTCGAGGCTTGACGCCATTCACTTGGCAAGGCAAAGTAGAAGGCCACCCGGTGCCCGGCTGTCGCGAGCACCAACTCCGCAGCCCCGCAGCTCATGACCCAGGCTCCGCCCGCGACGACTGCCGCGCCTCCTGCCACCGTGCTCGAAGCACGCTCGCTGTTCCGCTTCCGGAGCGTCGACGGCCAGGAGGTGCCGATCGTGCGCGACGTGACCTTCTCGCTGCAGAAGGGCGAGTTCGCGACGATCATGGGCCCCTCGGGCTCGGGCAAGTCGACACTGCTGCACCTGCTCGCGGGCCTCGATCGGCCGTCGGCGGGGGAGATACTCGTGGCCGGGCAGGACCTCGGCAGGGGCGACGAAGAACATCGCGCGGCGATCCGGCGCAGGGCGATCGGCTTCATCTTCCAGTTCTTCCACCTGCTTCCCGACCTCACGGTCGAAGAGAACGTCACGCTGCCGCTGCGCATCGCGGGGCAGAGCCCGCGCCGGCACGCCGGCCGGATCCACAACCTGCTCGAGCTGCTCGGCGTCGACAAGCTCAAGAAGCGCCTGCCGTCCGCGTTGTCGGGTGGCGAGATGCAGCGCGTGTCGATCGCGCGCGCGCTCGCGACGCAACCGCCGCTGGTCCTGGCCGACGAACCGACGGGCAACCTGTCGAGCAAGGCCGGCGAGGAAGTGATCGCGCTGCTGCGTTCGGCGCGCGAGCAATTGGGCACGTCGATCCTGCTCGTCACGCACAACCCGCGCGATGCGGCGGCGGGGGATCGTGTACTGTTCCTGCACGACGGTGCGTTGCGTCCATCGGCCGAACTCAGAGGGGGCCCCTTCGGTGTCTCTGACGTCTTTCATCGTCTCCAGGAACTGGGCATCTAGCACCCTGCGGCTGCTCTTGACGCTCACCGGCATCGCGCTCGGCGTCGCGATCGTCGTGGCCATCTACGTGATGGATCACAACACGATCCAGAGCCGATTGCTGCTGCAGGATCCGCAGCGCGGCCGCGTCGATCTCGAGGTGCAGGCCGTCGACAAGACCGCGACGACGGCACAGGTGCTGGCCGATCTGCGCGGCCGGCCCGGCGTGCAGGACGTCGCGAGCTGGCGCGAGGCGCGCGCGCGTGTCGACCACGCCGGCCAAGAACTCGACCTCGCCGTGTTCGGCCTCGGCCCGTTGCCTGCGGGGCCGCTCACGCACTACAGCATCCACCGCGGCCGCGATCTGGGCCCCGGTGACGACGGGTTGGCGTCGCCAGGCATTCTGCTGGGTGGCGAAGCCGCGCGTCTGCTCGGCGTCGACGTGGGCGCGCGCCTGCGTCTCGTCGAACCGGCGGTTCGGCGCGTCGAGTGTCGCGACGGCAAGCTCGTGCCGCTGCCGGTGCCCGAGACCGAGACTCGCTTCTCGGTCGAGGTGTTGGTCGCGGGCGTGCTCGAACCCGATCGCCTCGGCAAACGCAACTTCGGCCAGATGGCCGTCTGCGGCCTCGAAGTCGCGCAGAAGCTGCAGACGCGCGGCGACAACCTCTACCACCTGCTGCGGCAGGAAGGCGCCGATCTCGATCGGCTGCGGGCCGAGCTCGGTGCGAAATACACGGTCGTCGACATGCGCGGCGCGCTGATCGGCGAGGGCGCGGACGAACGCGCGTTCCGCAACGGACTCAAGGTGCTCGGTGGGCTCGGGCTGCTGCTCGGCATGTTCGTCGTGTTCCAGACGCTGTCGCACTCGCTCGTGGCCCGCGTGCGCCAGCTCGGCCTTTTGCGCTGTCTCGGCGCGGGGTCGGGCGCGATCACGCGCATCTTCTTGTTCGATGCGATCCTGCTCGGCGTCCTCGGCTCGGGGCTCGGCGTCGGCCTCGGTCTGCTGCTCGCGAGGTTGCTGCAGCACTACCGCGTGAGCTCGCTGGGGTCCGACAAGCCGTGGACCACGTTCGAGATCCCGCTGTTCCCGGTCGTGTGGACCGCGGTGTTGGGTGTGTTGTTCACGCTCGCGGGTGCCGTGTTCCCGCTCGTGAGGGCGCGCCAGGTTCCGGCGATCGAGATCCTGCAGGCGCGTGGTCTCGCGCCCGGCAAGGGGGATCGTGTCGACCTGCTGCGCTCGATCAACCTGTGGATGTTCGGCCTGCTCGTGCTGGCGCTGCCGCTCGCGTATCTCGCGATGACGCCGCTCGTCGTCGAAGAGGCGGCCGAGACGCGCATCGTGCTGCTCGAGCTGGCCGGCATGCTCGGCCTGTTCGGCAGCGTGCTGCTGCTCGCGCCGGGCCTCACGGCGATCCTGGGCCGGGTGATCCTGCTGCCGTTCCGGCTGGTGATGCCGATGTCGGGCTGGCTCGTCGGCAAGGTCATCGCGCGTTCCGCGGGCCGCGTCGCGGCGGCCGTGTGTGGTCTCTCGGCCGTGCTGCTCGCGCTGCTGGGGCTCAAGAGCGTCACCGCGTCGCTGCACGCCGAAGCGATGGCGTTCGCCGACGTCGCGCTGTCGCAGCGGCTGTTCCTGCGCTCGACGCCGGTGCTGCCCGAGCAGGTACGCCAGCTCGCGGCCGTGCCGGGCGTGCAGCAGGTCGAGGCACTCGAAGGGGAAGAACGCGGCGGCGGCTTCCTGCTGCGGGGGCTCGACGTGCAGAGTGCTGGGGGCCGCGACGGACCGCTCGAAGGCGACCAGACGCTCGTGCAGCGCTACGTGGATCCGCGCGTGCGCACGCTCGTCGCGAGCCATCGTCTCGCGAAGGCGAGATCGTGGGCGCCTGGCGACCTCGTGTCGCTGCGCGACCGCAACGGCGTGCCGGTCGCCTACGAGGTGCTGCTGATCAGCGACCGCGCGGGCTTCGATGCGGACGAACGCGCGTTCGCGATCACGTCGCCGCACTGGATGCGGCGCGATTTCTGCATTCCCGACGCGTGTGTCGAGCACATCACGTTGCGGCTCTCGCCTGGAGCAGACGCGAGTGCGATCGGCGCGGCGGCGCGCCACATCCTGCCGAGCCTGCCGATGTACAAGACCGGCCAGTGGATCGCCGATTACATGCAGCGCGACGTCGGCCGCGACTTCGGGCTGTTCGACCTGCTGCTGCTGCTGATGCTCGTGCTCGCGGGCGTCGGTCTCCTGAACGGCATGACGATCGCCGCGCTGGGCCGTATGCGCGAGCTCGGCGTGTTGCGCGCGCTCGGCCTCGACCGCAATGCACTGCGTGGCAGCTTCCTGCTCGAGGGCGCGGTCACCGCGTTGCTCGCGAGCCTCTTGTCGCTGGGCCTCGCGGCGCCGATGGCGCTCGTGCTCGTGCGCGGCATGAACCACGTGGCGCGACTCGATGCGCCCGTGACGTTGCCCTGGGACTGGTTCGCCGCCGTGCCGTTCGCGGCGCTGGCCACGGCGTTGCTCGCATCACTCGTGCCGGCGCTCAGGACGCTGCGGCAGAGTCCGAGCGAGTCCGTCCGCTACGAATAGCGCTCGCTTCGCTGCTGGAATGCCCGGTCCGTGCCGGGTACGACGGACCCAAATGAAGCAGCGTTCTCCCTGGCAGCGCACCCATACCTGCGGCGAACTGACGGTCCGCCACGTCGAACAGGACGTCGTCCTGAACGGCTGGATCGAGAACCACCGCCACCACGGCCAGCTCGTCTTTCTCGACCTGCGCGACCGCTACGGCGTGACGCAGATCGTCGTCGACCAGGAAGTCAAGGGCACCGCCGCGGGCACGTTCGACAC
>Ga0075428_100006570_pt1 | contig 12933 bp, 13 predicted proteins | sample RhiMetdeltSRZDD2_FD_75291 | JGI IMG/M metagenome (GOLD analysis project Ga0075428, IMG submission 75291) | Populus rhizosphere microbial communities from Tennessee, USA - Rhizosphere MetaG P. deltoides SRZDD2 | ecosystem: Host-associated > Plants > Roots > Rhizosphere > Soil | place: USA...
TCGGGTCCGCGAAACATCAGGCCGAGCTGCACACGCTCGCGCTGCTGATCCTGCTGCATCGCCTGCGCACCCTCGACATCGAGGCCATCGAAGAGTATCCGGACGCGTCCTTCAATCCGCGCCGCTTTCTGCTCGACAATTCGCGGCCGCTCACGTTCCGCGACGTCGAGTCGTGGGACCTCGAAACGCTCGCGCGCGATCTCCGCACGCTCATCACCGCGGACAAGCCGGGACAGCTCCTTCCGCTCAAGCCGCTCATCGATCCGAATCAATTCGGCACGCGCGACGAGGCCCATCTGGCCGTGCTCAAGGTCGTGCTCGATGCAGTCTTCACCGTGACGTCGCTCGGATCGCCGATCGTCGTCGAAGACGAATCGGGCAACGCCATCGCCCGCACCGGATATTGGATCGCGCCACTCGGCGACATCGTCACCGACGATGACGCACTGCGACGGATCTTCGCGGACGGCTACGCGAAAGCGAATCCGAGCTGCACGCTCGACGAATACCGGTCGTTCCAGATGGCCGTGAACGGCTTCATCGATCTGCGTCCGCTGGGCATCGTGTCGAGCGCGAAGATTCCCGCGGACCTCGCGCCGGGCGCGGTGACGACGCATCGCGACATCGCATCGCTGCGGGAGCGGCTTGCATCGCTCGAGCCTTACTCGTTCTTCGCGACATGCGGCCTCCTCGCCGTCGTGCATCGACTCCGCGCACTCGGCGCGTTGCTCTCGCAAGCGCGCACCGACCTCGGCACGATGCAGGATTGGCTCTGGACCATGCAGCGCGACGCGCGCGGCCACACCTACGTCGTGCCCGGCGTCGTCGAAGCGCTGCGCATGATCTCCGAGTCGCAGGAGAAAACGACCGGCACGGAGTGGCTCGATGGAATCTGGGGCTACGAGCGGCGCCTGCCGGCTCAGCGCGCCGATGAAGTCATCGACGCGGTGCGCCAGCGAGCGAAGAACGCCGGATAGTCGGGGCGACTGAAGGCGATGCAAGCGTGGCGCGGGCCGCCGGCCCGCCGTTTCGCGGGCCGCTGGCCCGCCGCCGAGCCGGCGGCGTGACGGCCGGCCAGCGGCCGGCCCCACAACTCAGGCCGTCGCGCGCATCATCCGCCGTCCCTTCGCCGCGAACGCGTTCTGCACGAACTCGGGCGAGAAGCCTTGCGGCGCGGCGCCGCTGGTCGCGTACATGTAGAGGCAGGTGCGGAAGATCGACGCGAGTGCGGACGTGAGGATCGCCAGCACGATCCACCACGCGATCATGAGCACCAGTCCGGCGATCAGGGCCTTCACGCCGATGAATGCGCCGATGACCGGCACGATCATGCCGCCGATCGCGAGCAGAGTCGTGAACGCGCCGAAGCCGATTCCCGCGACGAGCGACTCGCCCCAAGTCTTGGCGATGAGTCCTGTCGATGTTTTGAGCGAATCGCGCAAGGAGCGGCGCTCGAAGATGAGCACGGGCACGATGAAGTACGTCGCGATCGCCCACGCCGCGCCGACGAGCCACACGACGAACTTCCCGAGGAGCGCGGAGCGATCGGCGATGACGCGGAGAATCACGCCGACGGTCGCGGAGACTGCGGCCCACGCGGTGATGCGGCCGAGGTGCTGCATCGAGGCGCGGAAACCGTCGGCGATCGTCGGGTCACCGCCTTCGAGCCGCATCTTCGCGCAATGCACGATGGCGACATTGAAGAAGAGCACGATGAACCACGACACGAAATACCAGAGGAACATCGCGCCGTACGCAAGCGCGTTCGCTTCGAGCGAGCGATCGCCGCTCTCGACGAGCCGCGTGAAGAAGCCCGTCGTCCAGCCTCCCCACACCAGCGACGCGAACGCGACGATGGTGATGATCCCGGAGAGAAACGGGAAGAGCAGCAGTTCTTTGTCCTGAGACAGGATCGCCAGAGACTGGCGAAACAGGTGATAACTGCGCCGGATCGTGTCGAACATACGGCCTCCTCGCTTGTCGTGAGTGCGCTGATCTTACCTCCGTGTCGCCAGAAGTGCCGTGAGATCGGCGAAGCACTCGAAGAAAAAGAAGAGGCTCCATAGCAGCAGGAGACCGTTTCCGGTCGCGAGCGCGATGGCCATCGGCACGATTCCGAGGAGGAGCGCGGGCAGGAGCGTCACGGCGCGCCGGGCGCGCGTGCTGACGGGAGCATCGGAGCGAACGGCCAAGCCCATCACGCTCCACGTCGGCCTAACAGCGATCGATGACCACGGCACGCGCGCGAAAACGCGCCATCCGATCGCGTGGAGCAGCTCATGAACGACTGCGCTGCAGACGACGATCCCGATCGCGCCTAACCATCCGCCCGGCTGCGACGAGAGCTCGGCCAGCGCATCACGATTCCAGATCGCTTCGAACAGCTGCAGCGACGCGATGAAGGTAACGATCAGGATCGCGGCGCTGCCGAACCGATGCACCTCGACAGCTTAAAGCGCGCGAATCGTCTCCGGATAGAGATCGTCGAGTGTGCCGTAGAGCGCGGACGTGATGCGCACCGGCGCGAGACGCGCGATCGGATCGTCGCCCGGATCGGGGAACGACATCTGTCCGCTGCCCGCTTGGAAGGAGAGGTTTGTTAGGCGGGAGGTCGACGTGAGGAAGTACGCATCGTCGCAGGTTTTGCCGTCGATGCTCGGAATTTCCTTGTAGAGGATGATCGGCAGGAAATCGAGCGTGGTGATCGTGTCGCCGCCGACTTCGGCGCTCGCGCGGAGAATCTCACGCCCGTTGCGCCGCACGCGTGCCCGCACGCGTCCTCCCGCCTCGGTGATCTCGGTGTCGCCGAGGACCGCGGGCCAGCCTTGTCCCTCGCGGTAGCAGGCCAGGCTCGCGTCGGTGCTCGTGTAGAGGTACGGCACGAACTGCCCGACGTAATCGCCGTAACGCACCGGAATGCACGGCATGGTGAAGTTGTGCGGGCCCATGCCGGTGACGTCGGGACAGAGGAAGAAACACATGGCCACGACATTGCCGGGCAGCGGCTCGAGCTCGCGCGGCAGCACCTCGCGAATCGCCGCTTCTTCTGCTTCATAGACGACGATCAGCACGACGTCGTCCGTGTACTGATAAGGAGGAAGTCCGTACAGCGGTTTGAGGAACGGAAGGCCGCGCGGCTTCGTGGAGCTCAGCTCGATGTCGCCGCCCTGGTAGGCCGGTATTGCGGTGCTCATGTTAGGACCTACGGCGCTGGTCCACCCGCGGATTGATGCCCGGCCCGGCCTAACATCGTGAATTAAATCCCCAGTTAGGCCGAAAGCAAGTTATCTTAGGGAGCGATGAAGAAAGCCGGATCGAAAGCAAAAGCCACCCTCTGCCCGAAGGGGCTGCACCCCATGACGAAGGACAACACGTACGTGCACCCGTCGAAAGGCCCGGAATGCCGCGACTGCAAGCGGGAGTACATGCGCGACTACATGCGTGAGGCACGCGCTCGTGAGGCGCGCGCCGCGCGTCGCGCCAGCAAAGCGCGCGCTCGCTGAGCGGCATCGTTTGCGGTAGACGCAAATCGTCTCGCGGGCCTATATTGGCGAGACATGGCTGTCCTGCTCGTCGAAGACGACCCCGCGCTCGCGCGGCTGCTGCAGACGCTCGTCGCGCGCGAGCACATGGCGGTTGACGTCGTCACGCGCGGCGACGAGGCGCTGAAGGCGATCGAGGGCGGCCGTTATCTCGCGATCGTGCTCGATCTCATGCTGCCGGTCATGAGCGGCTTCGAGGTCATGCGGCAACTGAGTGCCAGGCGCCCCGAGGTCCTCAGCCGGATCATCGTGCTCACCGCGGTCTCGCAATCGCAACTGGAAGAGTTCCGATACACCAGTGCGATCTGGCGACTGATGCGAAAGCCGTTCGAAGTTCCGGACTTCATTCGCACGCTTCGTGAGTGTGTCGCCACGCACGCGGCGCTCGCGCTGCCGGACCGCGAGGAGCTGACGTCGTGGCTCGCCGCCGCCGCCGGGGAGTGCGGCGCGGGCGCGGCGGTCCTCTCGGCGATCTCCGGGCGCGAGCTCGTCCTCCGCGCGACGTTCGGTTACGACGATGGTGTGGCCGAAGAGCATTTCCCGCTCGCGCTCAGCGAACGATTTCCCCTTTGCATTGCCGCGCGAACGGGACGCCCGGTGCGGCTCGCATCGCTGCAAGTGACGTCGCCCGAGTTTCCGCTGCTGCTTCCGCTTTGGACGATGAACCAGCGCCAGGCGCTCGCCGCAATCCCGCTCCTGCGCAATGGAATGTCCATCGGCGCGATCTGCTGGAGCTTCGCCGAGCCGCAGCGCTTCGATGAAGCGCAGTGCGCGATGCTGTCGAAAATGGCCGATGCGTGCGTGGCGATGATTCCCGTGGAAGCGCAGCGGTCCGCGGAAAGCGCGTAGCGAACTGCTCGCTACTCGCTACTTCTTGCGAACACCCGCGCGCGAATTCCTTCCTTCGGCTCCGGCGGCGTCTTGCTCCAGTCCATCTCGTCGCCCTGCGGCGCGAGCTGCCATCCGAATCCGCGCAGGAGCACGATCGTGAAGATCTGCATGAAGATCGTCGCGAAGTCGAGGCCGGGGCAGCGATGTCCGGTCGCCGGTCCCGCGCCCTGCGGCACGAACGCATGCTCGTGCCGGGCATCCTCGGCGCGCTCGGTCGAGAAGCGATCCGGATCGAAGCGCTCCGGATCCGTGTACACGCCGTGACTCGTGTGCGTCGGCAGCAGCGCCCACATCACCATCGCTCCCGCGGGAACGGTGACGTTCTGAATGGCGAACGACTGCGAGGCCTTGCCGAAGATCGCCGGGATGATCGGGCAGAGCCGCTTCACTTCCATCGTCACCTGCCGCAGGTACGGCATCGCGGCGAGCATCTCGGGTGTGAGCGATCCCGATGGAGCGAGGCGATCGATTTCATCGGTTAGGCGCTCGCGCACGTCGGGATGCTTCGTCAGCTGCTGCACGATCGCGCCCAGCTCGGCGAAGACGATGTAGCCCGCGATCACGATGTGATGCAGCTCGAGCACCGCTTCTTCGTCGGTGAGACGCACACCGCTCGCGCTGCGCGCTTCGAGAATGCGCGAGAGGCCGTCATCGGAAGGGCGTTCGCGCCGCTCGCGCACGAGACGCGTCAGCACGGCGAGAATCCGGTCGCGCGCCTTGAGCGCTTTGTTGTAGCGCGTGCCGGGCAGATTGACCGGCAGCGCCGCGAATCCGTTCGTGAGGATGCCGTAGTCGTCGCGGATGCGATCCATCTCCGCGCCGGGCTGCATGCCGATCACGGTCGTGCAGATCACTTCGATCGACAGGCGCTTGAGCTCATCGAGCCAGCGCATCTCGCCCTTGGCGATCCATCGGACGAAGTACAGCTCGACGATGCGCTGCATGACAGGGACGTACGCGGTCAGCGCCGCGCGCGAGAATCCCTGCAGCACGATCGTCTTGCGCGCCTTGTGCGTCTCGCCGTCGAGCAGTGGAAGGCTTCGCCCGCCGAACAGCTCCTGCACGTGCGGCGGCATCGATCCCTCGCGCATGACCTGCGAGGCGTCGATGAAATGTCCCGTTGCCTCGGGGCCCGCGATGACCACCGCGCGCCGGCCTAACACGTTGGTGCGGAACACCGAGCCGTGCGCGCGCAGCCGCTCTTCGATGAAGCGAAACGGATTCTTCGCGAACGAGATCGTCTCGCCGACGAGCGGAAGCCCGTCGCTGCCGGGAGGAAGCGATTTGACGGTGTGCATGTGACAACAATACGCGCGGCGAGGGGCGGTGGATGTCGCGAAGTGGCGAGTTGCGAGTTGCGAGTTGCGGGTTGCGGGTTGCGTGGCCCGTGGTCAGTGGTCCGTTGCCCGTGCCTTGTCGCCCAAGCGAAACAGCACGGGCAACTGACCACGGGCCACTCGCAACCCGCAACTCGGAGCGAAGCGCACTGGTTACGCAACTCCCAGCTGCTTCAACAGTCCTAGCTGATCGAACACCACGCGGTGCTCGGTGATCCGTCCCACGCGGCAGGTGAGGATGTCGATCACTTCGAACGACACGGGACGATCGGTCGCGGGGATGCCCATGAAGTCGCCGCGGTGGGTGCCGCGGAACGTTTTTCGCGTCGCCACTTTCTCGCCTTCGGCGATCTGTTCGCCGACTTCGACGCGGAGGTCGGGAAAGGCGGCGCGCAGTCCGGCGAAGAGCATCTTCACTCCGTCGCGCGTCGGAGGCACGCCGGGGAAGGGAGAGTGATCGATGAAATCGTCGGCGAGGATTTCATCGACGGCTGCGAGGTTGCCGCGGACCTGCGCCTCCTCGATGAGACGCAGCACGAGTGCTTTGTTATCCATGACCACGCTACGGACGGCGAAACGTTTCGGACGTGCGCGGCATCGAACGGTCATGAGACGAGTGTTCGCACTTCTCGCCCTCGTGATCGCACCGCATGCGCTCGCGCAAGCCACGGCGATCTTCGCCGGCGGCTGTTTCTGGTGCATGGAGCCGCCCTTCGAGAAGCTCAAAGGCGTCCTCTCCGTCACGTCCGGCTACACCGGCGGCTTCACGGCAAATCCGACCTACGAAAAGGTGTCGTTCGAAACGACCGGGCACTACGAAGCGGTCGAGGTTCGCTACGACCCGGCGCAGATCACGTACGGTCAGCTTCTCGACGTCTTCTGGCGCAACATCGATCCCGCCGACGGCGACGGACAATTCTGCGATCGCGGCGAGCAGTATCGCGCGGCGATCTTTTATGCGAACGCCGCGGAGCGCGATCTCGCCGTGCGATCGATGGCGAATGTCGCATCGAAGAAGAAGCTGAAGGTCGCGACGCACGTGCTCCCGGCGATGCGCTTCTATCCCGCCGAGGACTATCACCAGGACTACTACAAAAAGAATCCGGTGCGGTACAAGTTCTATCGGTTCAATTGCGGGCGCGACCGGCGGCTCGAACAGGTGTGGGGCAAGTAATGCCGTACTGGGACACGCGCCTGCAGCTTCATTGGGCCGCACAGGCGGCCGCAGGCGTCGGACGTTCCCTTCTTCCGCCGCAGCCCGACTCCAGCCACGAGAGCTTCGTGTGGTCGGATGAGCATCGCGCGTTGTTGCAGGGGCTGGTGAGGAACATGCGCGCGGGCATTCGACTGCACGACATGACCCTGATCGCCGTCGATGAGCGCGGCGCGATTGAGAGCGAGTTTCCGATGAACGGCCGCACGCTCGCCGAAGGATTCGCCTTCTTCGAAGAACGCGCGCGTTCGGGTCCGCTGAAACATCCGCCCGAAGGAATGCCCGGCCATCCTGTCGCGCATGGCGCGATCTTCGATGCCGATCTCGATGTCCTCGCCGCGATGAGCCGTCACTACGCAGAAGCGGCGAGGACGCTCGACGATGTTAGGCGCAACGAAGAAGGTGCGGGACCGCTGCGCTGCTGGCCGCATCACTTCGACCTCGCGACGCTGATTACGATCCGTGGCAGCGGCGAAGACGCGCGCACGATCGGCGTCGGGATGGCGCCGGGCGACGACACCTATCGCGAGCCTTATTACTACGTCACGCCGTGGCCGTATCCGCGCGATCCCGCACCGCCGCCGCTCCCGAACGGCCGGTGGCACACGAACGGCTGGTTCGGGGCCGTGCTGCTCGTCACCGAGAGCGCGTGGCGCGCCGGCTTTCTTCGCAACGCCGTGCAGTACTGCAGGACGATCCTATGAGTGAAGCGGTGCTGGCTGTTGGGTGTTGGGTACTGGCGGTGCATCGCCCGAAGCCACGAATCCGCGAGCACCCAGCACCCAGCACCCGACTCCACTCTCTGATCCGTTTAGTGCTAACGTCTTTGCTGCCCATGGGCCCCTCCAACGACGAAGCGTCGCTCGTTTCGCGATTGCAGAGCGGCGACAACGCGGCGTTCGAGGAACTGGTGCGCGTTTACGGTCCGCGTCTACTGCGCATCGCCAGGCGGATGATGCAGAGCGAGGAAGACGCGCGCGACGCGGTGCAGGACGCGTTCGTCTCCGCATTCAAGTCGATCGGAAAATTCGAAGCGGGCTCGCAGCTCTCGACGTGGCTGCATCGCATCGTCGTCAATGCCGCGTTGATGAGGCTGCGCTCGAAGCGGCGCCGCCCGGAAGAAGACATCGAAGACTACCTGCCGCGTTTTCAGGAAGACGGACATCAGGTCGAGAGCAGCGTTGCCTGGAACGAGTCCGCCGACACGATGATCGAGCGCGCCGAGCTGCGCGATCTCGTGCGCTCGTCGATCGATCACCTTCCCGAGACCTATCGCGTCGTGCTCCTGTTGCGCGACATCGAAGAGCTGGCCGCCGATGAGGTCGCGAAGATCCTGGGCATCACGACGAATGCGGTGAAGGTTCGTCTGCATCGCGCGCGGCAGGCGTTGCGGGCAATGCTCGATCCGCACATGAGGGCCCACGCAAGATGAGCGCGTCTGCATCGGTCGACTGCCGCGAGATGATCACGTTTCTCGCGGACTATCTCGCGAACGAGGTCCCGTTCGCGCGCCGGCGTTTGTTCGAAGCCCACCTGCGGATCTGCGACTCGTGCGTCGAATACCTCAAGACCTACGAGGAAACGATTCGCATGACGCGGGTCGCGACGCAGGTCGAGGTCGAGGAGATGCCGGAAGAGCTCGTAAAAGCGATTCTCGATGCGACACTGCGGCGCTGAGTGGCGCGCGGAGTGCTATCGCTTCGTGTCATGAGCAACCAGGCCGATGATCTGCCGCCGTACCTCAGGCCGCAGGAACCACCGCCGCCGCGCGCGCTGGAACTTCCCCTCGAGGAGATCCCGGACGGCCCTCCGCCGCCGCCACTCGAAGAGCAGAGCGCCGATCCGTACTTGCGGCGTTCGGAGCGCCGCCGTCACGGCGGCTGATGTGGCGGCGTCCCGCGCCGCCACCCGGGCGGGAGCGCGGGACGCTCCCGCATCAGCCGGCGAAGACGCCGGCGCTCCATTCGTCAGGGTTGCAACGCGACGGTCACCGTACCGCCGTTGCTGGAGAAGGCGCGCTGCGCATCGCAGATTCGCGCGGGCTGACAGGTCGGGTTGGTCGGGAAGCCGGGGCAAACGGGCTGTCCCACCAATTGAATGCAGTCGGTGCAGTCCTCGGGATAAACGCCGGGGTTGCCGATGTTTTTTCCGAGAGGCTTGGGACTGATTTGTGTGATTGCCTGCGGAGGATTGGTACTGGAGACCGCCCAGCCTCCGCCGCCCTCCATCGTCATCGTCACGTTGTAGTTGTATCCGTTGACCAGGCTCACATCCACGTCTTCAGCCCCGGCGGAAGGATTGAGCGTGAATTCCGCCGTGGTGAAGCCATTCGGGAATGACGCAGTTGGGCAAGACGGATACGCGCCGAACGTGATGTTGCCGCTGATGCATGTATTGGGAATGTTCGGAAAGGGCTTCGATTGATTGGCGCCGAGCGTGAACTGACACTTTCCCGCATACGGTGGTGTCCCGCTTTCGACGACCTGGTCGCAAAACCCCGCGTCCTTCAACTGGTCGGCAGTGATTGGCGGGTTATTGGTGTTGCACGCGCCACCGAGCGCCGCCAGAACGACAAAGACGTCCGTGGACTGTGACGTGTTGTTCTGGATCACCAATCCGGTGCGGGTCGCGGGCGCTGTGGCCTCCAGCGGTGCAGTGCTCGGTGCAGCGCTCTCTTTGGTTTCCGAGGCGCCGCGATCCTTGCATCCCACGAGCATGGAAACGCTGAGAACGATGGATAGGGTGAAAACGATTTGAGTGCGGCTACGCAACATAGATCGGCCTCCTCCTTCTCATCTCTAGGAGTGACGGTAAGGCGTTCTTCCCTACCTCGGCCTTCCGATCTACTTCGGCATCACGATCGCTTCGATTCCGGCGCCGGCGAGTTTCTGGACCACGGCACTCGCGTCTTCGCGCGTCTCGAACGGTCCGGTGCGGACGATGGTCAGGTTCGCGCTGTCGACGAGCGAGGCCTCGATGCCGGCGCGTTTGGCGCGGGCGATGATGTCGATCGCGTTCTGGCGAATGCGGTACACGCCCATCTGCACGACGAGCTCTCCCGATGCGATCGTCGCGATCGTTGCAGGTACTTCATCCGCGAATGTGAAGTCGCGGACCATCGCCGGTCCGTTGGCGAGGCTCACGCGCTTCACGACATTTCCCGCGCGCAGCGTGATCTCTCCCGCGGCAAGCGATCGAATCGAGAAGTGTCCGTCCTCATCGACCGGAACGCGGCGCCCGTCGGAGACTTCGATCGATCGAATGCCGTTCGGCGCGATGCCGCTGATGCTGCGGCTCGCGTGGACTGCGAGCGAGGCGTTGCGCGGAGCGGCGCGATCGAGAAGCACGGTCTGCGTCGCTGCGGTCATCGTGTAGCCGGCTGGAAGCGAGGCGAGATCGATGTCGAGCTGCCATTCGCCCGGCGCGGCCGCGATCGAGAACGTGCCGTCGCTGCTGCTCGTGGCGCGTAGTTGTGTCGTTCCGCGCGTGAGGGTCACGGCGACCTCGCCGATCCCCGCTCCTGCGTCGCTGACGATGCGGCCGAAGACGCGCGCCGGAGTCATGGCCACGCCGAAGCGAACGACCTCTCCGGGATTCGCTTCGACGCGCGAGGGCGTCGTGAAGAACGCGTCCGGTTTCTGCGGAACGCGCGCGACGACGCGATGCGCGCCCGCGGCGACGCCTTTGAATGCATACGTTCCATCGGCCGCGGTCTTCGTCGCGCGCGCGCCGTCGAGCTCGACCTCGGCATCGGCGATCCCGCTCTCCGCCACGCCGTCGAGATTCTCGTCGAGATAGACGATGCCCGTGATCGCGCCGCCGAGCGACGGAAGCGTGTCGAACTGATGGCGCACGCCGACTTCGACGATCGGCTGGATGATCGCCTCCTGGCCGCTGCGCTGCGTGCTCCAGTACGTGTACGACGCGAAGAGATCGGTCGATGCGGTCATGCGCCGCGATGCGGTGAGCGTCGCGATGATGGTGTCGGTCTGCGCGGCGACGCTCTCGTTGCGGTTGAGCAGCACGCGCGCGCGAAGCTGCGGGCGCGCTGCGCCGCTGCCGAGCCAGGCGATCTCGAATCCCGCCTGCGTGCGCGTCGGTGCGAGATCGACCGTTACGCCTTCGATGTATCCGAGCTCGATCAGCGCGCTGTTCTCGCGAAGCGCACGCGCGATGTCGCCCGGCGTCGTGGCGGTGATGCCGAGTTGTTCGAGTGCGAGCGCGAGATCGGGCTGCTCGCGGAAGATGACCGCGAGCGTCGGCGCCTGTTTCTGATGATCGATGTATGCGGTGCCGAAGAGGCGTCCCGCGGACGCGCGTGCGGAGACGCGAAATCCGAGACCTCCGCGATTCGTCGCGGAGCTCTCGGTCCAGCGCGCGATCGCGGTCGCGCCGAAGCGAGCGAAATCGATCTGCGCGCCCACCGGAATCGTGACGCTGCGCGTCGTATCGAACGAACCGTACGTCGCGCCGCCGAGGAGCGAGAGACGCTCGCTCATGCGCAGGCGGCCGTTGGTGGTTGCGGTGAGCGAGCGCTGATCGAATCCGGGCAGATCGAAGTCGCTCGCGGAGACTGCCGCGTCGATCGTCGATCCGCCGGTGAACGAGCGCGACCACGATCCGTCCGCGAACAGACCGCGCGGCTCGCCTGCGTTCACCGCGACGAAGTCGCGCGGCCGATAACGAAGATCGAGATAGAGGCGATCGCGCTTGCCATCGAACTTCATCTGCGCTGCGCCGCCGAGGCTGCTGCTGAAGCCGAGCTCCGCGCGCGCGTTGAGATTCGCGCGCGCGTGATCGACGAGCATCGAGGCGATCGTTCCCTCGGAGCCGACGACGAAGAATCCCGGCGTGATGCGCGTCGACGCATCGAGCCGTTTCGTGTACGCCGCACCGAACACGGTCTGATGTTCGGCCGGCAGAAGGAACGATTGGTACGCCGCGTATGCGGTCGTGCCGGCGTGCACGCGCCAGCGATCGTCGAGATAGTGAAAGCCGCGCACGGTCGTCGACGAGAGCGTGAGCGGCGAGTGATCGACGATGCGATCGAGAAACGTCATCTCGCGATCGCGCGTGAAGATGCGATACGACACCGACGGCATCGTCGTCTCCGCGCGCGCTCCCACTTCGGCGCCGTAGCGCACGTTCTCGACGTGAAGCTGAGTTTTTCGCTTCGCCGTCTCGCGCGTGACGTCGATCGTGTTGTGCACCTGCCGCCCCGCGCTCGAGTAGCGCGTTTCGATGCGGCCGTCGATGCCGGTCGTTTTCTGCGTCGCGGCGACGTTGGCTCTCGCTTCGACGACGACATCGAAGGTCGTCTGTCCGGTCAGCGTCACCACCACGACCTGCGTGCGTCCCGCGGCCCGGCCGAACAGCATGAGCGTGCTGCCTTGCGCCGACGCATCGACGATCGCGGAATCGACCGCATACGCCGAGGTCGCGCCGAAGATCTGGATGCGGAGGGAATCGTTGACGTGCAGCGTGTACGTGCGCGACTGCGCGGACGCGCTCAGGGTGAAAGCAAGAACGAGCGCGACCGCGATTCGCATTACTGCACCTCGACTTCAGCTGATTGTGTGAGCGCGCGTCCCTCGTAGTCGTACGAGAGCAGCACGCGATAGCGGCCGGGCGCGAGCTCCGCCGCGTATTCGGTCCCGAGCTCCGCGCGCTCGCCGGGAAGCAGTCGCCGCGGCGGGAGCTGGGCCTTGCCTTGAAGCTTGCCGTCCGCGCCGATCACCGCGAGCACGGCCTTCGCGACCAGCGGCTCGGTGCCGGAGTTCGTGCACGTTTGGGCGACGGAGAGATTCGACGTCGCCGACTGCGGCTGCACGATCAGGGCGTCGGTCGTCATCGCCACTTTGTCGGAGAGCGCGAAGGTCATCAGCGTGCCGACGGATGCGGTCGACGTCATCGAGCCGTTCTGGATCTTGTCGGCGCCGCGAAACAGCGC
>Ga0075428_100006571_pt1 | contig 12932 bp, 11 predicted proteins | sample RhiMetdeltSRZDD2_FD_75291 | JGI IMG/M metagenome (GOLD analysis project Ga0075428, IMG submission 75291) | Populus rhizosphere microbial communities from Tennessee, USA - Rhizosphere MetaG P. deltoides SRZDD2 | ecosystem: Host-associated > Plants > Roots > Rhizosphere > Soil | place: USA...
GCTCGAGCAGGCGTCGCGCACCCTCCCCGCCGAGCGCCACGTATGCGGTCGCGGCTGCAAGCAGCGCCGTGACCGCCAACGCGAGTACGAAAGCGAGGCGTCGCGGACCGCGCCCCCGCAACAGCTCGGGCAGCCAGGGCGCGGCGGCCATCGCCAGCGCCGGAACTGCGGGCAGCACATAAAGACCCCGCTTGCCGGGGCTCGCGCTGAAGAACGCGATCACGATCAGCACCCACGCAAGCAGCGCCGCGGTCAGCGTGTCGCGCTCGCGAAGCGCGCGTCGCCAGCGCGGCCACAACCAGGGCAGGAGTCCGATCACGGGCAGCCAGAAGAGCGGGATGACGTTCGTCAGGAAGTACCAGGCAGGCTCGCGGTGATGCCACGGCTCCGCGTAGCGGGTCACCGTCTGGTGAAACAGAAGCTCGTTCCGGTAATCGAGCAGCTCGCCACCGGCCGACGTCACAAGCCACATCGGCACGAACCAGATCGCGATCGCCGCGAGCATCGCTGCGGGTCCGAGAATCGCGAGCGCAGGCGTAATGCGCCCCGCGCGCGGCCAGCCGCGCACCGCGAGCACTCCGATCGGTACGAGAGCGAGCAGTGGCAGGAAACCGACGCCCTTCGTGATCACGCCGAGACCGGCTGCTCCCCAGCCGGCGACGAACCAGCCGGGCGACGGTGCGACGAGCAGGTGGCGCAGGAGTCCGTATAGGCTCAGGGTCGTCAGGAAGCACAATGTGGCGTCGATCTGCGCCTGCCGCGCCTGCCAGGTGAACTGGAACGTGGCGAGCAGGATCAGCGCCCCCGCGAGCGCGATCTCGCGACCGCGCGCCCGCCGCAGCAGGTCATAGACGAGCAGCACCGTGCCGACGCCTGCGAGAAGCGACGGCAGCAGAAACCCCACGCGCAGCGAGCCGGTCAGCGCCATCGATGCCGCCATCAGCCAGAAATAGAGCGGCGGCTTCTGCGCGTAGATGTCGCCCGCGACCCGTGGCACGAGCCAGTCTCCGCTCGCCACCATGTCGCGCGCGATCAGCGCGAAGCGCGGCTCATCCGCCGGCCACGGATCGCGCAGCCCGAGGCCTGCGCCGATCATGAGGAGGGCCAACCCGATCAGCCACAGGAGATCCACTCGCACCGCGCGCAGATCCGTTCGACCCGGGCGCAGCAGACGATCGAGCAGCGTGGTCGCGGACGCGCCAACCGCCATTCAGGGGTCCTCGGTGACCGGGACCCGCGGCGACGCGCGACGCAGCAACCAGACCATACCGACGAGATCGACGATCCCCACCCACAGGCGATTGTGCAGACCGTATTTCGAGCGGCCCCGGGTGCGCTCGCGGTGATTCACCGGGACCGAGACGACATCGAAGCCTTCGCGTCGAACGAGCGCGGGCATGAAGCGATGCATGTGGTCGAAGCGCGGCACGTCGAGGAACACCGCGCGGTCGAATACCTTGATCCCGCAGCCGGTATCGGGCGTCCCGTCGCGGAGCAACCTGCCCCGCACGCCGTTCGCCACCCGGGAGGACACACGCCGCAGCCAGGTATCGCGCCGTGTCGTGCGGTTTCCCATGACCAGCCGCACCCGACCCGCAGGCGACTCCTTGAGCGTTGTGAGCAGCCGGGGAATGTCCGCCGGATCGTTCTGACCGTCGCCGTCGAGCGTCGCGATCACCGGCGCGCGGGCCGCGCGCACCCCGGTTGCGACGGCGGCGCTCTGCCCCGATCGAATCGAGTGACGCAGCAGGCGCAGCTGCGGCATTCCTGCCGACCGGACGCGCAGCGCGGCGTCGGCCGTGCCGTCGGTGCTGCCGTCGTCGACGAAGATGATCTCGTGCGCGTAACGACCGTCGAGCGCCGCGGCGATCTCGCGCGCGAGCGGCTGCACGTTCTCCTCCTCGTTGCAGACCGGGACGACGACGGAAACGTCGGGTATCGGGCGCACGGCGCTCGCTGTGTCGTCGGTCATTCGCGGCAGTATAGGGTCAGTCTATCGCGGCCGCTTACCCAGTCGTGCGTACCCGGCAGCCTTGAGCGCGAGCAGTGACTCGCCGAGCGTTGTCTGCAGCCTGGCGAGCGCGGCCGCATCGCTGCCCCGCGGGACGACGACGGGCTCGCCGATCGAGATTGCCACGCGGCTGAACGGCAGCGGCAACTCGAAACGGTCCCAGGTGGAGAAGCGCAGCGTGCGCGACGCGGATATCGCGATCGGCAGGATGGGCTTCCCGGTCAGCTGCGCGAGCACGACCGGGCCCTGCTTGAATTCGTGTACGGGGCCGCGCGGTCCGTCGGGTGTGATGGCCGGCGAAACCTGCTGCTTCACGATCGCCTCGTAGAAATCGCGCAGCGCCCGCGCGCCGGTGTGGGTGGATGAGCCGCGTATCACGTGACCGCCGAGCCTGCGCGCGAGCATCGCGGGGGCAGTGCCGTCCACCGACGGGCTGATGAGAAATCCCGGGGTGAGCCCGTGTGGCTCGAGCAGCCGCAACGCATGGATGCCGAAGACGATGTGCTGGTGCCAGTACACCGGAATCACCGAGCGGTACTCGCGCAGCGCCTCGCGCGCCCCATCGAGACCGGCGACGGGCACCAGACGGCAGCTGCTCCAGAAGAAGCGGAGCAGACTCCAGGCCACGAACACCGCGACGCGGTACACGGCGAGCCGCGCAGCAGTCAGCCTGCGCTGCCCGCGCGTGAGCCGGCGGTAGAGCGTGTTACGGAGCTCCTGCTCTTCGGGCGCAGCCTGCTCGTCGCTCACGCGCATGACCCCTCGGGCGGCCGGACTTCTATGGCATCGGGTCGTGCGCGGGACGCGAGACAGGCGACGACACCCGGTCCCAGATCGAGCGGCACGAGCTGATAGGGGGCGCCGTCCAGGCGCGAGGACGAGAGCTCCGCATCGACCTCGACGATCGCCGCGCGTGCGAGCCCGGCGCCCGCGGCCTTGAGCGTCGCCTCGACGGCGGTCCAGTGCTTGAGCCCCGCGGGCGCGTCATGACCGGTGAAATCCTCGTGATCGAGACCGACGTCGCAATCAAGGCTTGCGGCACACGCGACACGCTGTGTGGTGTGCGAGATGCTGAAATATGGCCCGCCTGCGAGACGTGGCTTCTCGCCTTCCGGAAATCGCAGATCGCCCGGAACGACGCCGCCGCAACCGAGATGTCCCGCGGCCTCGAACAGCAACTCGAGGCCCAGCAGGCTCATGCGACGTGATTGCGGATCGCGCGATTCGAGCTCGAGCCGTCGCGCGTACGGCAGGCGCGGAAGCCACGCGCGCTCCCGCTCGGGCGCGGAATGACCCGGCGAGGAAGCATGTAGTACGATCACTCGGCACATCGGGCGCAATTCTCCGCCCGACGCCCCGACACCGCCAGCCCGCACACTACGCGCACGCCCGATGATCAGATACCAGACGCTCCCCGAGATGCTCGAGCACCGCAGCCGCGGGGAAGGTGCGATCGGCTATCTGGAAGGCGAAGGCGCGGAGAAGTCGCTGCGGCTGTCGGAGCTGCGGCGGCGCGCGCTCGGCATCCTGCATCACCTGCAGCGTGCAGGGGCGCAGCCCGGCGACCGGCTGATCCTGCACGTGCCGACCAACGAGCAGTTCCTCGACGCGTACTGGGCCTGCCTGCACGGCGGCATCATCCCGGTCCCGGTGGCGATCGGAATCAGCGACGAGCACAAGCACAAGCTGCTCAGGATTGCGGGCCAGCTCGGCGACCCGCTCCTGTACACGACGCGCAAGCTTCGCGATCGCCTGGCCGCCTTCGCGGCGGACATCGGCGAGTCGACCGTCTGGGCGGCGCTCGAGCGGCGCACATTCATGATCGACGAGCTTGACGACGTGTCGCGCGAGGGTGCGCCGGCGCGGGTGCGGCCCGAGGACATCGCCTTCATCCAGTTCTCCTCCGGCTCGACCAGCGAGCCGAAGGGCGTGGTGCTCAGCCACGCGAACATCCTGACGAACAGCGACGGCGTAATGCTGGCCGCGAAGTTCAGCGATGCCGACACCTCGCTCGGGTGGATGCCGCTTACGCACGACATGGGGCTGATCGGCTTCCACCTCTTCATGATGTATGCGGGCGTCCGCCAGTACCTGATGCCGACCGATCTCTTCGTCCGGCGCGCGGTGCTGTGGATGAAGTTCGCGTCGGAGAAGCAGGTCACCCTCACCTGCTCGCCGAATTTCGGCTATCGCCACTTCCTGCGAGCCGCCGGCGACAAGCCGCTCGACGGCATCGACCTCCGTCGCGTGCGGATCGTCTTCAACGGAGCCGAGCCGATCTCGGTCGAGCTCGCGGACGAGTTCCTCGCACGCCTGGCGCCAAACGGGCTAAAGCGCACCGCGATGCTCCCGGTGTACGGCCTCGCGGAGGCGTCGCTGGCGGTAACCATCCCCGAGCCTGCATCCGAGTTCCGCTGGCTCACGGTCGATCGGCGGTCGCTCGGCCCGGGGCGCGCCTTTGCGGCCGCCGAGCCGCAGGATCGCGATGCGCTCAAGCTGATGAACGTCGGCCGCCCGATTCCCCACACGAGCGTGAAGCTCGTGGACGATGCCGGCGCCGAGGTCCCGGCGGGGACTGTGGGGCACCTCCTCATCAAGGGCGACAATGTCACCGGCGGCTACTACCGCAATCCCGAGGCCACTGCGGCCGCGGTCGGCGTCGATGGCTGGGTGCGCACCGGCGATCTCGCGCTCATGCACGAGGGCGACTACTACATCACCGGTCGTTCGAAGGAGATCATCTTCGTCAACGGCCAGAACTACTACCCGCACGATCTCGAGGCCGTGCTCCAGAAGGAGCCCGGACTCGAGCTTGGCAAGGTGATCGCGGCCGGCGTGCGCAAGCCGGAAGCATCCACGGACGAGCTGGTGCTCTTCGTGCTGCATCGGGGGAGCGTCACGGATTTCCTGCCGCTCGCGACGCGCGCCGCGCACCTCGTCAACGAGCACGCGGGTGTCGAGGTCGCGCGCGTGGTGCCGATACGCCGCGTGCCCAAGACGACCAGCGGCAAGCTGCAGCGCACCGCGCTCGCAGCGTCCTACGTCGACGGGGAGTTCGCGGCGGAGATCGCGGAGTTTGACCAGGCGTGGGCGGCCGCGCACGGCCACGGCCGCGCCGCCGCCGGCGGTATCGAGCAGAAGCTGAAGGCGATCGTCGACGACACGCTGCCGGGCAAGGCTGTCGACGTGGACGACAACCTGTTCGACGTCGGCGCGAGCTCGCTCGCGCTGATACAGATCCACGAGAAGATCGAGGAAGCGTGGCCGGGGCTCGTCGACCTGACCGAGCTGTTCGATTTCCCGACGATCTCGCAGCTTGCCCGGCACATCGGGACCAAGCTCGCGCAGCCTACGTAGCGCCCGCCGATGCCGCGACCGCGGGCGGCGGCAGTTTCCAGCGCCGATGCGACCACCACCACCCGGCCGGGTCCGCGTTGATGGCGCGCTCGAGCTCGCGCGCATAGCGTTCGGTGATCGCCCCGGCCGATGGCCGCTCGTCCCGCTGGCTCAAGGGCACGAACGTGAGCTCGTAGCGGCCTCGCGCGACGCGACGCAGATCCACGAACAGCACCTGCGACTTGAGCGCCCGCCCGAGGATCTCGGGGCCCATGTAGAAAGCCGTCGGCTGGCCCAGGAACTCCGTCCAGTGCCGGTCGGGGCTCGAGCGCGGGACCTGGTCGGCGATGATGCCGATGGCCGCGGCGGCGCGGAACTGGGCGAGCTGCGCCAGCACGGATTTCGCCGGCACCAGCTGCGCGCCAAAGCGCGAGCGCATGCGATGAAACCAGCGCTCGGCCCGCGCATCGCGCATCGGCTTGTAGAGCGCGAGCAGCCGCGGCCCGAGCTCGAGCGAGACCCGAAGCTGCGCCCACTCGAAGTTGCCGATATGCGACCCCGCGAGGATCAGCGGCCGCGGCGCGCTCGCGGCCGCAAGCGCCTCGGTGTTGGTGATCGTGACCCGCTCGCAGAGCTCGACGACGGCGATGCGCGGTGCGATCAGGACCTCCGCGGCGAGCTCGGACTGTCGACGCAGGAACTCCCGCCGCAGGCGGCGGAGCGCGGGAGCGTCGAGCGCAGGGAACGAGCGTGCCAGGTTGTCGCGGATCACCGCGCGGCGCACACCCAGCAGCGAGAACAGCACGAAGAAGATGAAGCGTGACGCAGCATAGGTCACGCGTAGCGCCAGGCCGTCGTTCATTTGCCCTTCCTGGCGGAAGGGTAGCAGCGTTTCGCTAGGAGCACGCCCCCGCGGTCGTGATCGTGACGTAGGCCCCGCCGGTGCCGTTGATCGTCACGACGCGTTCCTCGTTACCGACCGGCGTCAATCGGCAGAGCGTCAGGATCGCAGTCGAAGTGCCCACCACGGTGCCCGGGAAGGTCAGCGAGGCCGTGCCGCCCGTCTGGGTCACCTTGAACTCGGTTGGGAGCGCCTGTTGAACCTGCAGCACGGTGGCGCCGCTCAACACGACCCAGCCCTGCTCCCAGCCCCCGGACCCCGCGCAGGTGCTGCCGTCGGCGGAGGCGCACAGCGTGATGTCGCTGTTGCGCTTGATCGCTTCGCTGCGAGCGACCTGAGCGCTCGCCACCAGGCTGTTGGCAAAGCCGTTCAGCCTGGCGGAGAGCGTGGCGTCGTTGAAGTTCGGCGCAGCCAGCGCGAGCAGGATGGCGAGAACCGCAATCGCGACCAGCAGCTCGACGAGCGTGAAGCCCGCAACGCCGGACCGGGAGCCCGGGAGTGGCATACGCGTATGGAGGCTGCTCGTCATCGCGGCTCTTACTTGTGGATGTACCAGTATTGCAGGTTCTTCGGCTGGTTCGCGAGACCCGAAGGAACCGGTTCCGAGCCCGAGAGCGGCGATTCGCCTTCGCCGCCGATCAGGAAGGGCATCACCGTGCCGTCGTCGAGCGTGACCATGCCCGCCACGGGGGACGGCGGCAGGCCACCGCCGACCACGATCTCGTTGCGGAACACCGTGCCGTTCTTGGCAGCCGCATTGGTGTAGTCGATGTTGTACACCCGCGCCGTGCCGAGGTTGGACGCGCAGGAGCCGGCTGCGGGATTGGCCGGTTCGTGCGTGCTGAAGGTGGTCGTGCCGAACACCGTGATGGCCGACGTGACGACCTGCTCGCCGGGCAGGAGCTCCAGGCGCCAGCCCTTGGGATGGTCCAGGATGTCCTGCGGGTCCGGATCGGTCGCGCCGTCATCCGGATCGTCGGTGGCGATCTCGAGCAGCGCGTCGTCGCAGATCGCCCCGGTGCAAGTGCCCATGTCCGTCGTGAGCCAGTCGGCCTGCTCCGGTCGGTCCACGATCTTGAACATGAAGTTCTCGACGCCCAACGCCGTGCCGTAGCCGCGCAGCGGCTTTTCACGGTCTCCCGAGCCGGCCAGGATGACGTAGCTGCCGTCGAGGTCCTGGACGACGTCGAGCGGCATCATGAATTTCCGGTTTGCGGTGCAGCCGGCCACGTCGCAGCCGAGCGACGCGATCTTGGTCATCGTCCAGTTGGCCGGGGCCGTGGCCAGGAACTCGGTATTCGCGTCCACACCGGAGATGCGATAGATGTTCCCGCCCAGGTCGCCCACATAGGCCCACTTGGCGAGGCCCGTCAGGTGATCCGTGATGACGAAGACGTCGGATGTCACGCCTCGCTCGGTTGCGAACGACTTCTCGATCGCCCCCGTGTCGGCGTTGAGCACGTAGATGCGGTTGCCCCTGTCGGCGGCGATCGTCGCAGGAGACGTGATCGTGTAGTCGCAGGTGTTCGGATCCGCATCCTCGCAACTGTCGTAGCCGCCGCCCAGGATCAGGAGCGGCGCGGTGCCGGAGGAGAATCCAAGCGTTCTCATGACCTTCGGCGCGCTCCAGGTCTGGCCGATCTCCTCGAAGCCCGCCGTGCAGCCCGTGTCGTTGGTGAGATTCGGGCAGCCATTCCGCCACTTGAGGGTCGGGCTGGCCGGATTGGTATTGATCGTCGAAGCGTCGAAGGCATAGATCGTCCGGCTGGCCCGCCGCATCGACGCGTAGAGCCACAGCGTGCTGCCGCTCTTATAGCCGACGATCGGCCCGTCGACGCCGTAGGGCTTGGGCAATGGCGCCGGAGAGGTGAAGGTGTTGCCGAAGAAGTCGATCGGCACCGTATTGTTGCGCAGCCGCTTGACGTGCGGGTAGAACTCGGGCGGCATGAAGGCCCACATCTCGTTGCCGGCGGCGACGCTGCCGATCGCGGCGGTGCGATTGCCGTTTACGGCGCGCAGCACGCCGTCATTGCCGCCATAGAACACCACGACCTGAGGCGAGGCGTCGGTGCCCATGTTGACGGCCAGCGGTCGCGAGTGCACGACGTCGCCGTGAACCGAGGGCCGCCGTTCGGCCGGAGTGGTCGTCGCCGTCGTGGCATTGAGGTTCTCATTGTCGACGTCCATGCCCTGGGCGAAGCTGATCAGCCGACCCTGCTCGGTCGCGTCTGCAGCACCGAGATCGCCCACCGAGACGTTGGTGCTGTCGAAATCGAGCAGCGCCGTGCACGACGATGCCGAGCATGTCTTGAACGGCGTGCGCCCAGCCGTCGGCGCACGCAGGGTGTAGGCCTGCGCACCCTTCTCGACGATGTTGCCGTCGGGGTAGTTCGAGTTCCTGGAGCCCGCCACCGTCAGGCATGCTCCAGATGGACTGAAGCTCCAGTAGGTGTCGACCGTGGTCGGCGTCCAGAAACTGCGCGCGCACTCGGTGATGAACCCGGTGCCGCTGTTGATCGCGTTGACGGAGTTGGCGTCCTGGGTCTCGAGGCTGCCGCCGGCGAGGCCCAGCTTGTACTGCTTGAGATTGCCCACCCAGCGCGGGAACGCATCCTGATCCGGGCGGAACATGCCGATGTAGATCTGGTTGAGGTAGGTGCCCTCGGTGTTGACGCTGACCGGCAAGCTCACCGAGGCGAACACGGTGTTGACCGCCTGGATCTCGGAGAAAATCGTCTTCAGCGCGTCGGTGATCTGCTGGCCGGTGCCGGCCGAGCTGACGTCGAAGTACTTGCCCTTGCTGACCCCGGCCATGCTCCTGAGCAGTGCGGTCCACCCCGGCCCCTGGCCGGTGGTCAACTTGTTGACGTCGACCGTGTAGGTGGTAACCCCGAGCGGGCTCGCTTCCATGAACCGCGCCCATTCGTCCGCCATGTTGCTCTGCGATCCGCTGGGGGAGATCGGGATCGTCGTCGTGTCGCCGCCCTCGGCGGCCAGCCCGTTTCGGGCGGTCGTCGCATCGGAGCTGTTGTCCTGCACGGCGTTGTTGCTGATGTAGATGATGAAGTTCTGGCCGCAGCTGTCCGTCTGCACCGGGCTGTTGTAAGCGGGACCGGCCGCACGGGTAGCGGCGAACTGGGACAGCGCATTGTCCCCAAGGGCGTAGATCGCCTTCGAAGCCGCGGTGCCGGTCGTGTTGCCCGTGTAGTCCGTCTTGACCTTGTTGCCTCCGGACCGGGGATTCTGACCGTCGAAGTAATAATAGGCCTCCATCATCGCGATGCTGGCCTTGCCGCTGTTCGACTTGTCGTTGAGCTTGTGCAGGCTGTTGAGCAGGTTCATGAACAGCGGCTTGTAGGTTCCGTCGAGGTCCCGCACCGCCGCCCGCACGTAGCCACCGTCGATGTTGTTGTTCGGGCTGCCGGTCTCCGTGAAGAGCATGAGACCGACCCGGAACTGGGCGGTGCCGTCGGCGTTGAACTCCAGGCTGTTCACCGTTTCGATCAGCGCCGCGATCTCGTTGGTGAACGGCGTATTCCAGTTCGCCGTGTTGTCGAGAATGATGAGCACGTTCGGCGTGCCGATCGCCCCCTGTGGCTGGACGAAGAGGTCGATGTCCTCAGCCAGCGCGGGCCGCTGCGAGATCGCCAGGGTGGCGGCGGCCAGGCCGATCGCCAGGTGGCGTTTGAACGTCCCGATGGAATTTTTCATGCGTTTCATATGCACACCGCGTCCTTCTGTGCCTCGCTCAGCAGCACGCGCACGCCCGCGCGCACATCCACTGCAGCCTGGCCCGGATTGTTTCCTGTAACTGAGGCTCGAATGTCCCAGACCGTGTTCCACGAAGACACGGACCCCATCGCCGGCGGCAACGACTCGCTGCTCGGGGCGGTGACTTCCGCCTTGGTGGCTCGAACGCATACCGGCAACGCGATCTCGACCACGTAGTCGGTGGTGAGGTCGTTGTTGAGGTCGACGTTGATCGTCTCGGCCGTCGGCGCCAGCGCGAACGCCGAGCTCACGACCTGGTCGATGGCCTTGTTGGCCGCGTCGACCGCCCCGTCCCGGAACTGCATGTTGGTCACGGTCTTGAAATTGGCGGTGCCGATCGCGAGCGCCGCGATGATCATCAGCGTGATGAGCGTCAGCATGATGAGGCTCACCACAAGGGTCGCACCGGTTTCTGACCGGCGATTCAGGCGCGTCATGGCAGAATGCGCCTCCCGGCGATGTTAGTGAGCCGCACGGTGGTCGTGAACACGTGCCGCTTGAAGTTGTCGTTGAATGGGCCGACGGCGCCCGCGGTGCCCAGCGTGTACGTCTTGGTATCGGTGTAGTTGGGCGATGCCTCGCGGCTCCGCGCCAGGACGTAGATCTTGGCGGACGTCGCGTTCACCAGATCAGAGACAGTGCACGGGGTTGCCGTCGTGCAGCGGACGAAATCCCCGTCCGGGACGCCGTCACCGCGGTTGGTCGGCGTGTTCTTGTCCTCGGGATCCTCCCAGTCGATCGGCGCGTCGTAGTCCACGGCATCGCCGCTCCTGCTCTCGTCGTCGACGCCGAACTCGATGCGGAAGTCCTCGACCCCCTCGACCAGCGGGACGGCCGGCTGCTGCGCGAGCGTGCCGCCGACGAAATCGAACTCCGAGCGAACCAGGGTGGGAATGCCGTCCCCGGCAGTGACCGCGTAGTCCCGGATGTAATAGATGTTCGAGACGTACCTCCGCAGCTCGGCAAGCGTGGCGCAATTCATGCGCGTAGCCGTGAAACCGGCGGCGTCGGTGTCAAGAACGTAGCGCGCTGGGGGCGGTGGATCGGAATCGCAACGGCTGACCTGGAGGTAAGCCCGTCCGGCGACGTTGGGTTCGCAATAGCCCGCGTCACCGACCGCGCAAGTATCAGCGTGCCGCACGAGCAGCAGGTCGGTGTCGTCCTGGTAGTCGGCGATGACGCCGTCGGTCACGCAGGTGTCGAGCTCCGCCACGGCAGCGTCGTCGTAGGCCTGCACGGGAATCCCGATCAGGTTCTCGCGGTCCTCCAGAGTCCAGGTCGTCGGGTCCTGGCAGGGATCGGGAATCGCTGCAGGGTCGTCGGTGGGTGCTACCGTGACGCTCGCGGTCTGGTCGTCGAACATCGGGATGTAGCCGCCCCAGTAACCCGCGTGCCCGAGATCGTCCTCCAGCACCTTGATCGCAAACCGGCCGCTCTCGATCATGCTGTTGGCCCGCGCCAGCTCGCGATTGCTGCCGCTGGTGTTGACGAACAGCGTGACCAGGGCGGCGATGATCACCAGGCCGATCAGCATGGCAATCATCAGCTCGACCAGGCCGAACCCGCGCTCCCGGGCGGCGCTCAACCGCACACGAGCCGCAGCCTGCAAGTTCCGGCTCGTGTTCGTCATGTCAGTGTCGGAATCCGCACGACAGTGGTCACGACTCGGCGGCAGAGGTCGTTGACGCACGCCGAGCCTGCGGTGTTGTAGTTGTTCTGGCCGCAGGTCACGCTGGCGGGTGGCGCTGAAATCGGCGCCAGCCCCTGCCAGGCAACCGTGACCAGGAATTCGTCGCCGCCGAGGTCCTCGACGCAGCCACGGCCGCCTACGAGGCTGCCGACGTTGCCACCGCCCAGCGACTCGCTCGCGCCCACGATGTCGTTGCACCACTCCACGGCGTCGGCCTCCTGCCGCGTCGCGGTTGCCGTAGGGCACGCGGCACTGCCGAGCGGCGCCGCGGTGATGTAGTCAGGGGCGAAGTAGCGGTTATTGCTGATCCGGCTGGCCATGTCGCGCAGGAGGATCAGCGCCTGCGCGCGCTGGTAGGACTCGATCTGCAGGACGTGCAGACGTGCCTGCAGCCCGGCCAGCGCAAGGAGGCCGATTGCGAGGATGACCATCGTGACGAGCACCTCGATCAGGGAGGTGCCGCGCTGTGACTGGCGGATTGCGTAGTTCATGGTCTTACCACTTTGCCGCAGGCCCCTTGACGCCTGCGCTGGTGAGGCTGAGGTTGCCGTCGACGGCCTGCCCGCCCGTGGCTGTGAAGTTGATCGTGAAGACGGGCGGCGTGGCGGCGTTGTTCGGCGTGACGTCCCAGGTGTAGTTGTCACTGACCTCGGTCGGCACCACATAGCCCAGCGTGGCCTTGTTCGCATAGGCGCGATTCGCAGCAAAGTACTGCTGCTCGCGGTTTGCGATGTCCATCATCGATGTCTGCGCCGCGCGACGGTGGCTGCGGATGACGTACTGGCGGTAGCTCGGAATTGCGATGGCCGCCAGGACGGCGATGATTGCCAGCACCACCATCAGCTCGATCAGTGAAAACCCGTTTCGCTTCTGCATGACTCGGCTCTTGCAACGCTGAGCGAGAGGTTTAGCAGCCCGACGGATCGCGCCAAAACTTGCCCGACAAGCGGTAGGCGACGGGGGACAGGAGGCATGGACTTGACAGAATCGGAGGCCCGCTGCGGGGCAGGTGCAGGCCCAAAGCGCTGCGGTGGGGGGGTTGGTGCCGGCTGAGGGATTCGAACCCCCGACCCCCTCATTACGAACCGGAGGGTCACCCTAAGTGCATCAGGCACTTAGGTCGTCACAGGGGTAGGGGCTGCAACCGATAGGCGGGAGTTAGATCGAGATACGGTTACAGCTCGACAGCCGCCTTTTTGCGAGGCTTCCGTGGCTGTCCGATG
>Ga0075428_100006574_pt1 | contig 12928 bp, 13 predicted proteins | sample RhiMetdeltSRZDD2_FD_75291 | JGI IMG/M metagenome (GOLD analysis project Ga0075428, IMG submission 75291) | Populus rhizosphere microbial communities from Tennessee, USA - Rhizosphere MetaG P. deltoides SRZDD2 | ecosystem: Host-associated > Plants > Roots > Rhizosphere > Soil | place: USA...
TGACGAAGGTCGGCGTCCTCGCGTTGCAAGGAGACTTCCGCGAGCACGCGAAGGTCCTCGCGTCGATCGACGCGTCGCCGGTCGAGGTCCGCACCCCCGACGATCTGGTCGACGTGGATCGCCTGGTGATCCCCGGTGGCGAGTCCACGACGATCGGCAAGCTCGCGCACGCCTACGGGTTGGTGGAGCCGATCCGTGAGCGCGTGCGCGACGGGATGCCGATCCTGGGGACGTGCGCGGGGATGATCGTCCTCGCCCAGCGCGTGATCGACGGCGAGCCGTTGCTGTCGCTGCTCGACGTCACGGTCCGGCGGAACGCCTACGGTCGGCAGGTGGATTCGTTCGAGGCGGACGTCGACGTCGACGGGATCGACCACCCGGTCCTCGGGGTCTTCATCCGCGCGCCGTGGATCGAGGAGGTCGGGCCGCACGTCGAGGTGCTCGCCCGCCACGAGGATCGCCCCGTCGTCCTGCGCCAAGGCTCGCTGCTCGCGGCCTCGTTCCACCCCGAGCTGGTGGGCGAGTCCTCGCTCCACGCATACTTCCTGTCCCTGTCGAGGTAGGTGCGATGTCCGGTCATTCGAAGTGGGCGACGATCAAACGCAAGAAGGCGGCCAACGACGCCAAGCGCTCCAACCAGTACGCCAAGCTCCTGCGGGCGGTCGAGGTCGCGGCCCGCGAGGGAGGCGGCGATCCCGCCGCCAACATGACGCTCGCGTCCGCGGTCGAGAAAGCCAAGGCATCGTCCGTCCCCAACGACAACATCGATCGCGCGATCAAGCGGGGCAGCGGGGCCGACGAGTCCGGTGCTCGGTACGAGGAGGTCACGTACGAGGGGTACGCGCCCGGCGGGATCGCGCTGTTCGTCGAGGCGCTGACCGACAACCGCAACCGGACGGCGCAGGACGTGCGACACGCGTTCACGCGCAACGGAGGCAACCTCGGCGAGACCGGTTCGACGGCGTGGATGTTCACGCGGAAGGGCGTGATCGTCGTGGAGAAGGACGCCGCCCCCGACGAGGAGCGGTTGTTCGAGCTCGCGATCGACGCCGGCGCCGAGGATCTGAACGACGCCGAGAGCTCGTGGGAGGTCGTCACCGACCCGACGGCGCTCGGCGCCGTCCGAGACGCGCTGACATCGGGTGGCACCGAGATCTTCTCCGCGGAACTCACGATGCTGCCGCAATCGACGATCCCGGTCGATGGGGGAGAGGCGCGCAAGGTCCTCCAGCTGATCGAGGGGTTGGAGGATCTCGAGGACGTCCTGAGCGTCTACGCCAACTTCGACATCCCCGAAGAGGTCATGGCCTCGCTCTGAGGTCGTTGCGTCGCCCTCACACCACACCTAGAGTCGGGCGAACGGATGTTCGAGAGGCGCGTGCTCGGCGTGGACCCCGGTGTGGCCCGGCTCGGGCTCGCCGTGGTCGACGTCGAAGGTCGTGCAGCGCAATTGATCTGGGCCGAGACGATCACCACTCCGGCCGACGCCGACGAGTCGCAACGGCTCCGGCGCCTGTGCCAAGGGGTCCGAGCCGCGATCGCGACGCATCGGCCCGCGTCGGTCGCCCTCGAGCGGCTCGCCTGGAACCGGAACCACGTGAGCGCGCTCACGGTCGCACGGGCCACCGGCGCCATCATGGTCGTCGCCGCGGAGGCGGGGCTGCCTGTGGCGGAGTACGGTCCGAACGAGGTGAAGATCGCGGTGACCGGGATGGGCAACGCCGACAAGGAACAGGTCCGTCGCGCGCTCGCGCGCGTCCACGGGTTGAAGGCCGTGCCGTCGCAGGCCGACGCCGCCGACGCCGTCGCGGTGGCGCTCACCCACCTGGTGGGAGCCCGGATGCGCGGGCTCGCCCGATCGGGGTCGCGGTGATCTCGTTCCTCGACGGTGAGGTCGTCGAGAAGGGCGCCAACCGGGTGGTGATCGGCGTCGGCGGCGTCGGATACGAGGCCCTCGTCCCGACGTCCGTGATCGCGTCGCTCCCACCGGTCGGCAAGACCACCCGCATCCACACGCGGATGGTCGTCCGCGAGGACTCCTCGACCCTCTACGGGTTCACGGGCACCGATCAGCGCGATCTGTTCGATCTGCTCACCGGTGTGACCGGGGTCGGCCCCAAGGTCGCCCTCGCGTTCCTGTCCGTGCTGCGTCCGGCCGCGATCACGCGCGCGATCGTGAACGGCGACGCGGCGGCGCTCACCGTCGTGCCGGGGGTCGGCAAGAAGGTCGCGCAGCGCGTCGTGCTCGACCTCGCGGAGAAGTTCGGCGGCGAGAGCGAGCTGGCCTCCGAGGGTCCGATGGCCGACGTGCGCGAGGCGCTCCTGTCCCTCGGACTGTCGGCCACCGAGGCGGCGGAGGCGATGCGCGGCATCGAGGCCGACGGCCGGGACGCGGACGATCTGCTGCGTGAGGCGCTGCAGCGGGTGGGTCGCTGATGCCGGCCGACGACGAGAGCCTCGTGGAGGTCCCCGACGCCGAGCGGCCGGTCGACCCCGTCGCCGTCACCGAGGAGGACCGCGAGTTCGACATCGCGCTTCGCCCGCGAACGCTCGCGGAGTTCGTCGGGCAGTCGCGCGTCAAGGAGCAGCTCGACCTCCTGATCGACGGCGCGCGGCGGCGCGACGAGGCCGTCGACCACCTGCTGTTCAGTGGCCCGCCCGGGCTCGGCAAGACGACGCTCGCGCGGATCGTCGCGCACGAGATGGGGGCCGGGTTCCAACCGACCTCGGGACCCGCGTTGGACCGGCCGAGCGACCTGGCGGCGATCCTCACCAACCTCGAGGAGGGCGATGTCCTCTTCGTCGACGAGATCCATCGGATGCCGCGCTCGGTCGAGGAGGTGCTGTACCCGGCGCTCGAGGACTTCCACCTCGACGTCGTGCTGGGCAAGGGGCCCACGGCACGCTCGATCCGGTTGGACCTGCCGCGCTTCACGCTCGTCGGCGCCACGACCCGCCCCGGACGGATGACGCTGCCGCTCCGTGAGCGGTTCGGGTTCGCGCCGCGCCTCGATTACTACCCCGCGGAGGACCTGGCCAGGATCGTCTTCCGGTCCGCGGGGATCCTCGTCGTTCCGATCGACCGCGAGGCCCCGACGGAGATCGCCCGGCGGTCGCGCGGCACGCCGCGGATCGCCAACCGCCTCCTCCGTCGGGTCCGCGACTTCGCCGAGGTTCGCCACGACGGTCGGATCACGCTGCCCGTCGCCGTGGCCGGCCTCGAGGTCTTCGAGGTCGACGAGCTGGGGCTCGACCGGCTCGACCACGCGATCCTCCGCACGCTGATCGACAAGTTCGGCGGCGGGCCCGTGGGTCTCTCGACGCTCGCGGCCGCCGTGGGCGAGGAGACCGACACGGTCGAGGACGTCGTCGAGCCGTACCTGCTCCAGCTGGGGTTCCTCCGCCGGACGCCGCGCGGGCGCGTCGCGACCGAGCACGCGTACCGCCACCTGGGCGTTCCCGCGGCGCCCGGGACCCTTCCTCTGTAGGAGGCGCGGTAGACTCCCTCGTCCCCGCAACGGAGGTCTGCATGCTCGCCATCCTCTCCCAGCAGTCCCAAGCGAATCCGATCGTGGCCTTCCTCCCGCTCGTGCTGATGGGCGCGGTCTTCTATTTCCTCCTGATCCGGCCGCAGAGCCAGCGCCGGCGCGCCCAGATGCAGATGCAGAACGAGCTCGACGTCGGCGACGAGGTGATCACGACCGCCGGGATCTACGGCACGATCACCGAGATCGACGACGACTACGGGATCATCACGCTCGAGGTCGCGCCGAACACCGAGATGCGCTTCTCGCGCGGAGCGGTCGCGCAGCGACTCCTCGACGACGACGAGCTGGACAACGAGGACGAGGTGGAGGGAGCCGAGCCGGGGTCGTGAGCGACCCGGTTCAGCCTCGCGATCCGGACGAACCCGCCGCGGCCGTCCGTACACCGGACGAGCCGGCTCCGCGGATGCCCGTGGAGCGGGTCCCGACACGTACCGCGCCGACCCCGCCGGGGGCCGAGCAGTCGACGGTCACGCTCGAGGACGTCCAGGACAACGACGAGCTCTCGCTGTTCATCGCGTCGGCCGATCGCGTGATGGACGCGATGGGGTACACCGAGCACGGCTTCCGGCACGCCAACCTCGTCGCGAAGATCGCGTTCCAGGTCGTGAGCCGCTTGGGCTACACGGCCCGCGAGGCGACGCTCGCATCGGTCGCCGGCTACCTCCACGACGTGGGGAACTCGCTGGCACGCGACGCGCACGGGCAGACCGGGGCGGCGCTCGTCTACCTCGCCCTGCGTGAGTCGGTGGACGGCGCCGACCTGATGCCGATCCTCGCCGCGATCGCCAACCACGAGGAGACGGAAGGCGTGGCCGTGTCCCCGATCTCCGCCGGCGTGATCCTCGCGGACAAGTCCGACGTCCACCGCAGCCGCGTCCGGAAGCCGGGCACGATCGGCTTCGACGTGCACGATCGCGTGAACTACGCCGTCGAGCGCTCGTTCCTGTCAGTAGACTCCGACGCTCGCACGGTCAGCCTCGAGCTGACGATCGACACCGAGATCAGTCAGGTCATGGAGTACTTCGAGATCTTCCTGGGACGGATGCAGCTCTGCCGGCACGCCGCAGAGCTGCTGGACGCGCGCTTCCGATTGGTGATCAACGGGGCCGAGTTGGCGTGAGACGGAACCGCGCCCTGTGGGTCTCGATCATCTTCGTCGTGCTGCTGGTCGCCGCGTCGGCGATCGGCTTCTTCCGAGGCGCCCTTCGCCCGACGCTGGGCCTCGACCTCCAGGGCGGCGCGTCCGTGATCCTCTCGGCGCCCGAGGGCACCCCCGACGACGTGATGCAGCAGGCGCTCGAGAACATCCGCAACCGCGTGGACGCGTTCGGCGTCGGGGAGCCGGACATCGCCGTCTCGGGCACCACGATCGAGGTCCAGATCCCCGGGAGCGCGGACGCCACGATCCGGCGCCGGAGCGCGGACCTGTCGTGTCTCGAGGGCGACGGCAAGATCCACGGTTGCTCCGAGAACGACGACGACGTCCGCGACGTGCTGGACAGCCTGGAGGTCCAGTCGCAGCCGTCCGAGGTGTGTGTCCTGGACGGCGGCGGCGAGCAGGTCGAGTGCTTCACGAGCCGCGCGCAGGCCCAGACGTTCCTGGACGGGATCGAGGTCGTGCCGAAAGAGGAGGCGAGCCCGAGCGCGACGGCGAGCCCGTCGGCACAGCCGACGGGCTCGCCGTCGCCCGAGGGTCCCGCGCCCGCGGCCAGCGGCTATTGCCTGAACAACCCCGACGGGGAGCAGATCACGTGCTTCGATAGCCGGCGCGAGGCGCAGTCGGCGAAGAACGCGATGAAGGTCCGGGTCACCGACCGGTCGTTCTGCATCGTCCCCGTTCCGCCGGAGCCCTCGCCGACGCCGTCGTCGTCGCCCTCGGCGTCGGGAACGCCGACGCCGTCGGCGTCCGCGTCGCCCTCGGCGTCGCCGTCGCCCACGCCGGCGACGCTGAACGACCTCGACCTGGCGGGCGCCGATCCGCTCCCGTGCGAGATCGCGTCCAAGGAGAAGGCGGACGCCGCGCTCGCGGCGATCACGATCACTCCGCAGACGCACCGGTTCTGCGTGATCAGCTCCGGCGGCGAGCAGCTCGGCTGTTCGGTCCAGCGGTCCAAGGCCGAGGAGCTGCGCCGCCAGTCCGGTCAGGAGCGGCTCCTCCGCGTGATCGGGGAGACGGCGCGCCTGGAGGAGCGGCGCGTTCGCGAGATCGTGCCGGCGAACGACCCCCGGCCGATCACGTGCGCCGCCGAGGAGGAACAGAACCTCCCGCGCTGCACGGACTCCGCGCTGCAGGACGACGAGGTCGTCTTCGCGGGCCCCTCGCCGGCGGGACAGGGCGTGGCGAAGTTCGTGCTGGGTCCGGTCGTGATCAGCGGCGACGACTTCGACAGCGCGCGGGCCGTGCTGGCGCAGTCCGGCCAGCTCGGCGCCTCGACGGAGTGGACGGTCACGTTCCAGCTCGACAGCGACGGGGCCGATCGGTTCGCCACCGCGACCACGGAGGCGGTCGGCGCCCCGCCGCCCACCGATCAGATCGCGATCATCGTCGACCGCGTCGTGATCTCGTCCCCGACGGTCCAATCCGCGATCACCGGCGGTTCCGGAGAGATCACGGGCGGGTTCTCCGAGCAGCAGGCGCGGGACCTGGCGACCCAGCTGAACGCCGGCGCCCTCCCGGTCGAGCTCACGCGGCAGTCGGTCCGCACCGTCAGCCCGACGCTGGGCGACGAGTCGCTCCGCGAGGGCATCATCGCCGGGCTCGCGGGGCTCCTGCTCCTGTTCGCGTACCTCCTCTTCTACTACCGGCTGCTCGGCGTCGTCGCGTGGCTGGGGATGACGATCTGGGCCGCGCTCGCGATCGCGCTCGTCTCGATCGCCGGCGATCAGTTCGGCTATGCGTTGTCGCTCGCCGGTGTCGCCGGGTTGGTGATCTCGCTCGGCGTCACGGCCGACTCGTACATCGTGTTCTTCGAGCGATTGAAGGACGAGGTCCGGTCCGGGAAATCGGCGCGCGCCGCCGTGCGGCCGGCGTTCGCCCGCGCGTACAAGACGATCGTCGCGGCCGACATCGTCACCGGCCTCGCCGCGGTGGCCCTCTACCTGACCGCCGTGAGCTCGGTCCGCGGCTTCGCGCTGACGTTGGGGGTCGCGACCCTGCTCGACCTGTTCGTCGTGTGGTTCTTCAAGCGACCGACGATCTTCCTGATCGCGAACAACGAGAAGCTGGTGGGATTGCGCGGCTTCGGGCTCGAGAGCGGCGTGGCCGCGGAGGCACAGGAGGAGGGCGCGGGCCTGTGAACCTCCGCCACGCGATCGACACCTACCGGGGCCACACGATCCCGCACATCCGATGGATCGAGCACCGCAACCGCTGGTTCGCGATCAGCGGCACCCTGCTGGTCCTGTCGATCCTCGGCTTCATCACCCAGGGATTGAACTTCTCGATCGACTTCGAGGGCGGCGCGCAGATCACCTACACGTTCGTGACCCCCGTCGACGCCGAGCAGGTGCAGAGCGTGATGCAGGACCACGGCATCGACGACGCCGAGGTCCAGATCGTGAACGGCGAGTCCGTCGCGATCAGGGGGCCGTCGCTGGAGGGGGAGGGCGAGCAGGGCCCGGCGGCGATCCGCCGCGACCTGGCCGAACAGGCGGGGATCGACCCGGTCGATGTGAGCATCGAGGACATCGGGCCCACCTGGGGCGCCGAGATCTCGAAGAAGGCCGGGATCGGACTGGTCGTCGTCCTGGCGGCGATCGCCCTGTACATCGCGTTCCGGTTCGAATGGAAGATGGCGGCGGGAGCGATGATCGCGCTCGTCCACGACGTCGTGATCACGGTCGGCGTCTACGCGCTCGTCGGGCGCGAGGTGACCCCGGAGACCGTGATCGCGGTCCTGACGATCCTGGGGTACTCGCTGTACGACACCGTGGTGATCTACGACAAGATCAAGGAGAACCTCGAGAGCCAGTCGCTCGTCGCGCGCCTCGGCTCGGACGGCGTGATCGACCTCTCGCTGAACCAGGTGCTGATGCGTTCGGTCAACACCTCGCTCGTCGTGTTGCTGCCGATCCTTTCGCTGCTGCTGTTCGGCGGCGACACGCTGAAGGACTTCGCGTTCGCGATGTTCGTCGGCGTCGCGATCGGCGCGTACTCGTCGATCTTCATCGCCGCGCCGATCCTCGCGTTGTTCAAGAAGCGGGAGCAACGGTTCCGTCAGCTCGAGCAGCGCCGCACGGACCGCGAACGGATCGTCTCCCGGCGGGCGGCGGCCGCCGCCACGGTCACGCCCGGCGCGGGGATAGGGGAGGCGGCCGCCGCTCAGGCCACCACCGCGCGCACCAGCGGCGCGGTCTCGCGGCCGCGCCCCAAGTCGAAGCGGAAACCCCCCGCCAAGCGCAAGCGGAGGTGAGCGTGGAGATCGCGCAGATCAAGGACCTGATCCGGGACGTCCCCGACTTCCCCGAGCCGGGCATCGTGTTCAAGGACATCACGCCGGTCCTCGCGCACCCCGACGCCTTCTCCACCCTCACGGACCTGATCGTCGTGCACTTCGGCCGGGGGACCGTGGACAAGGTCGTCGGGATCGAGGCGCGCGGCTTCATCGTGGCCGCGCCCGTCGCGTATCACTTCAACGCCGGCTTCGTGCCGATCCGCAAGCAGGGCAAGCTCCCCTGGGAGACGGTCTCGGAGGAGTACGAGCTCGAGTACGGCTCCGCGACCCTGGAGCTCCACGAGGACTCGATCGACCAGGGCGAGCGGGTCCTGATCGTCGACGACGTCCTCGCGACCGGCGGGACGGCCCGCGCGGCGGCCTCCCTCGTCGAGCGCTGCGGCGGCGACGTCCGAGGGATCGCGTGCGTGATCGAGCTGGACTTCCTGAACGGCCGGGACAAGCTCGCCGACTACGAGCTCCACACGTTCATCCACTACTGAGCCCGTTCGGCACCGCCGGGACTAGCGGCGGCGGATCTGCCGGACGTGCTTCTTCGTCCGAACGACCGTCGAGGTCGACGGCACGATGCTGATCGAGCCGTCGGTTTCCAGGACCGCGAGCCTCACGTCCGCGAGGTCCTCGATGCCGTGCTCCCGGATCACCATCCGGAGCTCCTCGTCCTCCAACCCCTCCTTCGCGAGATGCGGCTCGATCGCCTGCCCGTCCTCGACCAGGACGGTGGGCGTGCCCTCGATCAGGCGTCCCCAGAGTCCTCCTCGCATGCGCAGCTCGGCGACCACTCGGTTGATCGCGAGGAGCGTGAACGCGGCGAGCAGGCCCCCCTGGACCGAGTAGTCCGGGCCGACCATCGCGTTCTGGACGGCATTGGCGATCAGCAGCACGACCGCCAGGTCGAAGACCGTCATCTGTCCGAGCTCACGCTTCCCGGCGAGGCGGAGTCCGACGGAGACGCCGGCGTAGACCAGGAGCGTCCGAAGGATCACCGCCCACGCTTCCGTTCCCATCTCGAACATGCCGACCTCCTCGCCGACCTCGGTGTGCGGGGAAGGCTACGTGCTCGTGGTCGAAGGGGTCGATCGACCGGACGATGGGTTCGAGGGACGGCTGGCCCGGATCCGTGAACGGTACGGGGCTTGCTTCCAGCCGAAACGAGTGGATCGAACAGCATCACCTACACTCGGTCCAGGAGGCGAGCGTGGACAGCACCGGGCAGGACGTACGGGTCGATCAACCCTCCCAGCCCGCCGCGCCCGAGCGCAGCCGGCGCCTCCCCAGGCCCCGGCTCCGACGCGACGCGGGCCCGCCTCCCGCGATCCACGCGCTCCTGAAGAAGGTCCGTTCCTACAACCCCAAGGCCGACACGAAGCTCCTCGAGCGCGCCTTCCGCGTGGCGGAGGAGGCCCACGACGGGCAGTACCGACTGTCCGGCGAGCCGTACATCACCCACCCCGTCGCCGTCGCGGAGATCCTCGCCGATCTCCGGCTCGACACGACGACCCTGACGGCCGCGCTCCTGCACGACACCGTCGAGGACACCGAGATCGGGCTCGGGGACATCGAGGAGCAGTTCGGCAACGAGGTCGCGAGGATCGTGGACGGCCTCACGAAGCTGGAGAAGCTGGAGTTCCGGAGCGGCGAGCTCGCCCAGGCGGAGAACGTCCGAAAGATGATCGTTGCGATGGCGGGCGACATCCGCGTCCTGCTCGTGAAGCTCGCCGATCGGCTGCACAACATGCGGACGCTCGCGCCGCTCTCCGAGCCGCGACGGACGAAGAACGCCAACGAGACGCTCGAGATCTACGCGCCGCTCGCCAACCGCCTCGGTGTCCAGGAGCTGAAGTGGGAGCTCGAGGACCTGTCGTTCAAGACGTTGAACCCGGGTCCGTATCGCGAGATCGCCAACCTCGTCGAGTCGCGCCGAGGAGAACGGCAAGAGCTGCTCGAGGAGGTGAAGTCCGCCCTCCGGGCGAAGCTGAAGGAGCTCGGCGTGAAGGCGGACGTCGAGGGCCGCCCGAAGCACCTCTATTCGATCTACGAGAAGATGGTGATCCGCGGCAAGGAGTTCAACGAGATCCACGACCTCGTCGGCCTCCGCGTCATGGTTCCGTCGCTCCGCGACTGCTACGGCGCGCTCGGCGCCGTCCACGCGCTCTGGAAGCCCGTCCCGGGACGCTTCAAGGACTACATCGCGATGCCCAAGGCGAACATGTACCAGTCGCTCCACACGACGGTCGTGGGACCGAAGGGCGTGCCGCTCGAGATCCAGATCCGCACGCAAGACATGCACCGCACGGCGCAGTTCGGGATCGCGGCGCACTGGCGCTACAAGGAAGGCAGCAAGTCCTCGAAGGAAGCCCAGGACATGGCGTGGCTGGGCCAGATGATGGACTGGCTGAAGGACATGGCCGATCCGCAGGAGTTCATGGACAGCCTGCGGATCGATCTCTCCGGCGGGCGGGTGTTCTGTTTCACCCCGAAGGGCGACGTCCAGAACCTGCCGAACGGCGCGACCCCGGTGGACTTCGCGTACTCGATCCACACGGAGGTCGGGCATCGGACGATCGGCGCCAAGGTGAACGGCAAGCTCGTGCCGCTCGACTACGAGCTCCGCACGGGCGACACGGTCGACATCCTCACCTCGAAGGCGCAGGGCGAGGGTCCGAGCCAGGACTGGCTCCAGTTCGTGACGACGCCGCGGGCGCGCAACAAGATCCGCCAGTGGTTCAGCCGCGGGCGGCGCGAGGACGCGATGGAGGCGGGCCGTGACGCGGTGAAGGCGTTCGTCCGGCGCCAGGACCAGGCGTTCAAGCGGCTCGCGTCCGAAGAGCTGCTCGCCCGGGTCGCCGAGGAGATGAAGTACGCGGACCTCGAATCGCTCTACGTCGCGGTGGGCGAGGCTCACGTCTCACCGCAGTCGATCGTCGCGCGGATGTCGCGATTGGTCTCGGGGACCCCTGAGGAGGACGTGACCGAGGTCCCGCTCGCCCGACCCGTCAAGATCGGCAAGCCCGACATCTCCAAGGGCGTCGTGGTCAGGGGACTCGGTGACGTCTGGGTGAAGCTCGCCCGTTGCTGCACACCGGTGCCCGGCGATCCGATCGTCGGCTTCGTGTCTCGCGGTCAGGGCGTCTCGGTGCACCGCGACACGTGTCCCAACCTCCGGACGCTCGAGCGCCGGGAGCCGGAGCGGATCATCGAGGTCGACTGGGCGGAGGGGAAGCCCACGTCGTTCACGGTGGCGATCCAGGTCGAGGCCCTCGACAGGACGCGGTTGCTCTCCGACGTCGCCACGGTCTTGTCCGACGGCCACGTGAACATCCTTTCCGCGACCACAACGACCGGGCGCGACCGGATCACGCGGCTGCGATTCACGTTCGAGATGGCCGACGTGGCGCACCTGTCGTCGCTGTTCGCCGCCGTGAAGCGAGTCGAGAGCGTCTACGACGCCTACCGCGTCGTCCCAACCTGACGCGTGACCGAACGCGGGGACTGGGTCGGCTACTACGACGAGCAGGCTGATCGGGAGCCACGGGACGGTCTGCTCGACGTGCTTCGCCGGTTCGAGGGGGAAGGCCGCGGCCGCGGGCAGGCGGTCGATCTCGGCTGCGGCCAGGGGTTCGAGACGGCGGAGCTGCTCCGGCGCGGGTGGGACGTCCTCGCGGTCGACGCCACCGAGGAAGGCATCCGGCGCCTCCGGCGCCGGGTCGGGGACGTCGGTCCCCGCTTGCGGACCGTCGTGTCGCGGATGGAGGACGTCGACGTCCCGCCGGTGGACCTCGTGCACGCGAGCTACAGCCTCCCGTTCTGCCGTCGGTCGGTGTTCCCGCGGCTCTGGGACGACATCCGAGCGGCGATCCGGCCGGGCGGTCGTTTCGCCGGCGAGCTCTTCGGCGACCGGGACACCTGGGCCTCGACCGAGGACGACATGACGTTCTTCGAGATCGACGCCGCCCGCGCGCTCTTCGACGGGATGGAGCTCGAGTCCTTCGACGAGGAGGAGATGGAGGACGACGGCTGGAGCGAGATGAAGCACTGGCACGTGTACCACGTGATCGCTCGCCGATGAGGATCGTGCTCCAGCGGGTCGCACGTGCCTCGGTGAGCGTGGACGGCCAACGGGTCGCGGCGATCGGCCTCGGCTACCTGCTCCTGGTCGGCGTCGGGAAGGGAGACGCCGAGGAGGAGCCGGGGCGGTTGGCGGAGAAGATCGCGCACCTCCGGCTCTTCCCCGACGACGAGGGCAAGACGAACCGGTCGCTCGGGGACGTCGGCGGCGAGGTCCTCGTGGTCTCGCAGTTCACCCTGTACGCCGACCTGCGGAAGGGGCGCCGACCGTCGTGGGGCGACGCGGAGGACCCGGAGGTCGCCGCCGAGCGCGTCGAGGCGCTGGCGACGGCGCTGGAGGGTTCCGGCGTCCCCGTGCAGCGCGGGATGTTCGGCGCGGCGATGCAGGTCGAGCTCGTGAACGACGGGCCGTTCACCCTCGTGCTCGAGGGCTCGACGCTCAGCCGATAGGCCTGCCCGAGCGCCGGCTCGGGTCGACGGAACAGGCTTCCTCCCCGAGCCGACGGCCGAGCGCGTCGCGGTGGCGGGCGAGCCATCGGTACAGGCGATCGGTGGTCCGGGGGAACGTCTCCGCGAGGAAGGCGATGGGGGCGCCTCCGGGGAGGAGTCGCGCCAGCGGAGCGGTGGCGGCGCCGCCCGAGGACCGCCGCCCGTCCGGTGACACGAGATGCCACGAGGCGCGACGCCGCTCCTCGCTCAGATCGGCGAGCAGGCGATCCCCTTCCTCGCTCTGGATCGGCGCGGCCCGGAGCAGGTGGTGACGATCCCAGCGGAGCAGCCGGTCGAGGGACCAACGGCAGAAGCCGCAGTCCTCGTCGTAGAGCACGACGTGACGTTCCACCTCTCCAGGGTAGAACG
>Ga0075428_100006575_pt1 | contig 12927 bp, 7 predicted proteins | sample RhiMetdeltSRZDD2_FD_75291 | JGI IMG/M metagenome (GOLD analysis project Ga0075428, IMG submission 75291) | Populus rhizosphere microbial communities from Tennessee, USA - Rhizosphere MetaG P. deltoides SRZDD2 | ecosystem: Host-associated > Plants > Roots > Rhizosphere > Soil | place: USA...
TTACTGGGGAGAGAGCTGGACCGGCATCGAGAGGGTGCTCCACGGCATCGTCAAGGAGCTGCGCGCGACGCGTGCGGTGGCCGCGATCGCAGTGGACGACGGCTGGCAGCACGACCGCGACCTCTCGGTGGGCCTCGGGCCCTGGGCGCGCCTCGAGCTCCGCGCCCTGGTCGAGGAGCACGCCCAGGGCCACGTACTGCTCCGAGTGGCGACGCGGCTGCGCCTCACCGGAGTCGGCGCGTTCGCGCTGGCCGCTCTGTCCATCGCGCTCGCCGCCGCCACGGTGCTCGATGCGTCGCGCTGGCCACTGGGGGTACTGATCGGCGCACTGGTCGCCACGACCATGGGCGCGTTCTCGTTCGCGCGGCTCTGGATCGCGGCCGCGGCCCTGTCCCATGCCGTGGAGCGCACGGCCGCGGTGTCGGGGATGTTCAGGATCGCGAAGCCCGTTTCGGCCCAAGCGCTCTGGATGCGGCGCGGCGTGCTCGCGTTTCGCGGCAGCGCCGTCGCCGTGCTGCTCGGCGCGGCCAGCGTCTCCCTCGGCTCCCTCGTGCAGACGGCTCTCGGTCCACTGGTTCGGCCCTCGCCGCCGGCAGTCGTGACCCCCGCGCCGCCGCGCGTGCTCGGCTCCGCGCCCGCCCTGGCGAACGCCGCTCGCCCCAAGCCGTCGCGTTCGGCAGAGAACGCCGCGGCCGTACGTACCAGCGCCGGGGCTCGCGCCGCGCGGCCGATCGCCGCCGCGATGGTGCTGCCGCCGGCTCGCTAGACCTTCACTTCATTTCACGGAACGTTCCGCGCGCTGCGGGCGTCGAAAGCGCAAACCACGCGCATGTCTCGGGCCCCCTCTGTCGCGGCACTGCTCGTATCCACGCTGCTGGACGCGAACGCGGTCCGAGCCCAGGACCAGCCCGCCGCGTTCAGCATCGCGCGGGCCAGCGGTGCCATTGCGGTAGACGGCGTCCTCGACGATCCCGGCTGGAAGAGCGCGACTCCGATCGACGTCTGGTACGAGACGAACCCGGGAGACAACGTGCCGCCCCGGGTGCAGAACGTGGGACGCCTGGCTTACGACGACCGCTTCTTCTACGTCGGCCTCGAGCTCGGCGATCCGGAGCCCGGCAAGATCAAGGCGCCGTTCTCCGACCGGGACAACGTCGACAACACCACCGACTACGCCGGCGTGATCCTCGATCCGCGCAACGACGGCAAGACCGGCATCCTGTTTCTCGCGAACCCGCGCGGCATCCAGTACGACGCGGTCAGCAACGACACCACCGGCAACGAAGACAGCTCTCCGGATTTCTTCTGGGACGCGGCTGGGACGATCGGAGCGGCGGGCTGGACCCTGGAGATCCGCATCCCCTTCTCATCGCTGCGGTACCCGACGTCGGATCCCCAGACCTGGGGCTTCATGCTGTACCGCAACTGGCCTCGGGAATTCCGCTACCAGATGCTCGCCAACCGCATGCCGCGCGGCGGCAACTGCTTCATCTGCTACGAGAGCAAGCTGGAGGGATTGAGCGGACTGCCGCGGGGCGGACACCTTGTGCTCGCGCCCTACGTGAACGGCCAGCGCACCGACGAGCCCGGCGGCGAGCTCGGCACGCCGCTCGAGCGCGGTCCGGTGACCGGCGAGGCCGGGCTCGACCTCAAATGGACGCCCTCGGCCGCAGCGGCCGTCGACGCTACGCTGAACCCGGACTTCTCGCAGATCGAGTCAGACGTCGCGCAGATCGACGCCAACGAGCGCTTCGCGCTCTTCTATCCCGAGAAGCGCCCTTTCTTCCTCGAGGGGGTGGAGCTGCTCTCCACCCCGATTCAGGCGGTCTACACCCGCACGATCACGTCGCCCCGCTACGGCGGCCGGATCACGGGGCGGCTGGGCGCGGCGGCCTACACGGCGCTCTTCGCCGAGGATCGAGGCGGCGGCAGCGCGATCCTTCCCGCGGCCAACGGGTCGAGCTTCGCCGATCAGGACTTCCGCTCCTGGGCCGGGGTAGCACGCGTCCGCCGCGATCTCGGGAACAGCTTCGCGAGCCTGCTGCTCTCCGATCGCGAGGTCGAGGGCGGCGGGTTCAACCGCTTGCTGGGCCCCGATTTTCAATGGCGGCCTCGGGAGGGCGAAAACGTCACCGGGCAGCTGCTGTGGAGCTTCAGCCGCACGCCGAACCGGCCCGAACTCGCGGAGGAATGGGACGGGCGCTCCCTCGACGGACATGCGGCCAATGCCTACTGGAACCATTCACGGCCCCGGCACGACTGGTGGCTCGAGTACCGTGACTTCGGCGACGGCTTTCGCGCCGACAACGGCTTCGTGCCGCAGGTCGGTTTCCGGGAGATGTTCCTGGATACCGGCTGGACCTTCCGGCCAGCGGGTGGGTCGGTGCGGCGACTCCGCACCTACTTGATCCTCGACCGCACCACGGATCGCGAGGGGGAGCTGATCTCCGACGAGCTCTCGCCGGGCTTCGGCCTCGACGCGCGCTTCAACACCTTCGCCCGCATCCGGTGGGCCTGGAACGACGTGCGGGTGGGGGACGGCACGCAGACCCTGCCGCGCGGCCGGCTTCTCTACGTGGTCAACACCAGCCCCGCGCGCTTCCTGCCGCAGATCAACCTGGAGGGATTCCTGGGCGGCGAGGTCGACTTCGAGAACGCGCGGAAGGGGACCGGAGGCAACGTCGTCCTGGGCTGGACGCTGCGTCCCACCGACCACCTCGAGCTGCGGCTCAACAACGGCCGCCGCTGGCTCGACGTGGAGGTGCCGGGCCAAACGGAACGGCCGCGCCTGTTCACCGCGAGAGTGGACCGGCTCCGCGCCACCTACAACTTCACTGCGCGGGCCTTCGCGCGCGTGATCGGCCAGTACGTGCAAACCAGGCGCGATCCATCCCTGTACCTCGAGGAGGTCGAGGCGAAGGAGTCCGCCTTCAGCGGGTCCGTGTTGGTGGCCTACAAGCTGAACTGGCAGACCGTCGTGTTCCTCGGCTACGGCGACGAACGCGAGCTATCGGAGCTGGACTCGCTCGAACGCTCGAGCCGCCAGTTCTTCGTGAAGCTCTCGTACGCGCTGCAGCGCTAGTTGACGTAGCCGAGGGCGCGCAGCGCGTCCTCGTCCTCGGGGCGCTTGGGTTTCGCGGTTGCCAGGCCGGCATAGTGCCGGCGCAGCTCGGCTTCGAGGCGCCGGGCGATGGGGCCGCTGCCGTCGCGGATGCCCTTGGCCTCGCCGGGATCGAGATTCAGGTCGAACAGCTCCAGCGCAGGGTACGCGGCGTCCGTGTAGAGCGTCGGGCCGCGCTTCCAGACGAGCTTCGCGCCGCCGTCGATGATCGCGGCGAGCTCGGCATCGTTCGATTGCGTGAAGCGCGGGCGCGGCGCGCCGGCGCCCCGCCGTGACAGCGGCCGTCCGTCCGTGGCGAAGCCGGGGGCTCCGAAAAACGCGGCGATCGTCGGGGCCACGTCCACGAGCTCGACGGGGGCACTGGAACGGCTGCCGCGGAGAGCGCCCCGCGGCCACTTGACGAGCAGCGGGACGCGGACCTGCTCCTGGTAGACGAGGTTGCCGTGCAGGAAGTACCAGCCGTGTTCGCCCAGGCTCTCGCCATGGTCGGAGGTCACGATGACGAGGGCGTCGTCGTACAGGCCGCCTTCACGCAGTCGGTCGAGCAGCCGACCGACGAACTTGTCGACATAGCGCACGTGGGCGGCGTAGCGACGTCGGTACTCGCCCGCGTCGAAGGTCTCGAGCAGCGCCTGGTACGCCGGGATCTTCCCCTTCTCGTAGTTGCGCTCGCTGACCTCGAGGCGCTCCCCTTGATGGGCCGGCGCGTCGCCGAGGAACGAGTCTGGCGGCGTGTAGGGACCATGGGGAGGAAAGTAATGGACCCAGAGAAAGAACGAACCGGCGGCGTGCTTGTCGAGGAACGACGCCGCCACCTGGGTCGTCTGCTCGGGCCGCTTCACCGGGTAGTCCCTGCGTCCGGCTTCGACCGCGCCGAAGCCCTCGTGGGCGAAGGCGAAGCCGGGCAGCAGCCCTTTGAGGGGCAGGCTGCTCACCACGGCGCCCGTTGCGACGCCGCGGGCCTGAAGGAGCGCGGGGAGGGCGGCGACGTCACCGATGCTTCCAGAGTTGTCGAGCAAGCCGGTGCGCCACGGGTAGAGCCCCGTGAGGAGCGACGCGTGGGCGCAGCGCGTCACTGTGCAGTTGGTGATCGCGTCGCTGTACGCGACGCCGTCGCGCGCGAGGGCATCGAGGGACGGCGTCAAGGATGGCGCCTGTTCCCACGGCCCGACATGATCGGCGCGCAGCGAGTCGATCGTGATCAGCACCACGCGGGCGGGCGTGCGTGAGCAGCCGACCGCCGCCAGCGCCGCGATCAGACAGGCGCGGCGGGCCTTCACTGCACGTAGCCCAGGGCCCGCAGCGCCTGGCGGGTCTCCTCGGAAAGGTCGGCCTGCTCGTCACCCACCCGCGTCGTCCGCCACCCGGCGAGCAGTCTCGCCAGGCCCTCCGCTTCGCGCGTCCGGTCGGCGAGGAGGTTTCGCGTCTCCGCTGGGTCGGCGGCGAGGTCGTACAGCTCGCGCGCGTCGGGCGCTTCGAGGTACTTGAAGTGACCCACGCGCACGCCCATGTTGGCGCCTCGCGCTTGAATGCCGGCGGCCGCGTCGTCGTAGCGCCGCCGCTCGAGGAACACCGGGCGATTGGCCTCGCCCGCCTGCCGGCCGCGCAACACGTCGGCGACGTTGACGCCGTCGGCCCGCTCCAGGGGATGCTTCACTCCGAGCAGGGCGAGCAGCGTCGGCGCGAGGTCGGCGAGAAGCACGGGCGTCTCGACCAGGGTGCCGCTCGGCAGGCCTCTCGGCCAGCGGAAGACGAGCGGGACGCGTACCGCCTCCTCATAGAGCTGGGGACCGTGGCCCATCTGGCCGTGACTCATCAGACCCTCGCCGTGGTCGGCCGTGACCACGACCAACGTCGTGTCGAGCACGCCCGCGCTCGCGAGGCCGTCCAGCAACACGCCCAACTCGGCGTCCGCGAAGCGAACCTCCCCGTCGTAGGACGCCAGGGCCGAGCGGAGCGCGTCGCTCTCGTCGGGCGGCGCGAACGGTCGGCGGTGCTCCGACGGCGGCGCGTAGGGCTCGTGGGGGTCGAAGATGTGCACCCACAGGAAGAAAGGCCGGGCGGGGCGAGTGCTGCCGAGAGCGCCGCTCGTTCGCAGCCAGTCGAGGGCCTTGTGGCGGGCGCGATCGGCGGTCTGGGACAGCGCCTCCTTCTTGTCCTCGCTCTCGCCGAGAGAGTCGTCATAGCTCGCGAAGCCCTGGGCGAGGCCGAAGCGGCCCGCGAGGACGAAAGAGCTCACCACCGCGTGGGTGCGATAGCCGTTGTCGCGCAGGACCTCGGCCAGGGTGCGGTGGCGCGTGCCGAGGACGTGGCCGTTCTTGCGCACGCCGTGAGCCCGGGGCAGGAGCGCCGTGAGCATCGTGGCGTGGGAGGGCGCCGTCGTCGCCATCGGGGCGTACGCCAGGTCGCAGCGGACGCCGTCGCGAGCCAGCGCGTCGAGGCGCGGTGTCGTGGGCTTCCCGTAGCCGTAGGCGGAGCAGTGATCGGCTCGCAGCGTGTCGATCGTCACGAGCAGCAGGTTCGGGCGCTCGGGGTCGCGACGGCACGCGGCAAGGAGCAGAACCAGCCCGAGCGCGTGGCGGCCCACGGCCGTCACGTACCCGACGGCGGGACCACGCTGCTGCCGATCTCCTGGTAGTCGAGCTTCACGGAGGAGAGGCTCGTGGCGCGCTTGCCCGTCCGCACCATCGGGATCGCGTCCACGAAGTCCACCTCGATGCGGCAGCTCCGGCCCACGTAGTGGCGCAGCTCGCGGAGGAGCTCCTCGAACGCGGCGGCCTCGAAGCGCGGCCCCTTGACCACCTTGAGGAGCACCTCGCCGGGGCGCTCCTGCACGACCTGGAAGTGACGCAGGATCCAGTCGTAGTCCTTGAACAGGTGAAGGAACAGGGAGCCCGGCACGACGCGACCCTCGGCGCCCACGATCATCGACTGGATCCGGCCCTCGATCCGGCCGAGGCGGGGCAGGCCGCGCCCGCAAGGGCACGGATCCAATGCATCCATCGCCACCGCCAGGTCCCCGATGCGATAGCGGAGGAAGGGCATGCAGAAGTTGTTCAGGTCGGTGATCACCACCTCGCCGGTTTCGCCGGGCGGGGCGGGCCGGCCATCCTTCAGCACCTCGACGACGTAGTTCTCCGCCACGACGTGATGTCCGGCATGGGCGTCGCACTCATAGGCGATGCCCGAGAACTCGCGGCTGCCGTACTTGTCGAAGACCCGGGTGTGGAACGCGCTCTCGATCACCCCGCGGCTGTCGTCGGGCAGTACCTGCGCCGACGAGATCAAGCCCTTGGGCCGGATCTCGGCCCGGCGGTCCTTCAGATGGCCGGCGAGATAGTTGAAGCATTCGGCGTAGCCGTCGATCAGGACCGGGCGATGCCGCTCGATGCGGGAGAGGGCGCGCCTCACGTCGGCCTCGGACATCTCGAAGGCCGGGATGAAGATCCGGCGGTTGAACAGCGCGTCGAGACGCTCGCGCGCGACCTGGCTCCAGCTCATGCCGATCGTCTGGTGCCAAAGCCGGGCCTGGCGGTCCCCGAAGCGGTAGCCGGTCCATTCCATGCTGCGCAGCGTGGCCGCCCAGCGCATCTCGAGCTGGTGCCGGTCCGCGAAGCAGACGAAGGGCTCGCCGGTCGAGCCGCTCGTCGCGATGCGCTGCACCTCGCGGTAGTCGTGGTTGTCGGAGAACAGGTCGAAGAACAGGTTCTCGCGGACGTCCTCCTTCGTGAGCAACGGCAGCTTCGCGAGATCGTCGATTCCATGGATGTCGCCGGGCTTCAGGCCGCGCGCGTCCATGCGCTCGCGATAGAACGGCACGTGGCGGTAGGCGTGATCCACGAGCCGCCTGAGGCGTTCCTCCTGCAGCTCGCGGACCTTCGTTGCCGCGAGCCACTGGCTGCGCTTGAGGTCGCGGTAGCAGGCCTCGGCCCGCCGCGTGATCATCCACTTGTGGAGCGGCATGCTCGCGAAGAAGAGCTTCAGGAGCGCGGCGCGCCAGCCCGCCAGGGGATGGTCCTCGCGAGCCGGCGGGTTGGCCTCGAGGAACGGGCGCAGCGGGCTCTCCCACTCGGGGCGCACTCGGAACTCGACGACGCCCTTGCCGAGATCGAGCAGGGCTCCCAGCACCACGCCGACCGGAAAGCGCGGCATGAAGGACTTTCCGACCAGCCGGCTCTCGAAGAGCGTCTCCACCTCGCGCACCGCGTAGCCCTTGGCGGTGGCCGAAACGGTGATGAAGGTCTGGAAGTAGCGGTAGCGGTAGCGGCGCCGCAGCACGTGGGCCATGGTCTCGCGGCGCGCGAGCACGAAGCCCGACTTGTTGTCGCGCAGCGCCATCCCGAACAGCGCGTTCAGGAGGACGTTCAGTCCCTTCGACAGCAGGAAGCGCGAGTCGCGGAGTCGGCCGATCGAGCTGCGGTAGCCCTGCACCACGTCGGCGCTGGTGAGCTGCAGCTCGCGCCACAGCCGCCACACGTCCTCGGGCAGGTACTGGAGGTCGGCGTCGATGAAGCAGACGTGTTCGCCACGTGCGTGCTCCAGGCCCGACTCCCAGGCGGCCGCGATTCCCCGGTTCGAGGGGTGGTGCACGACGACGACCTCGGGGTGCTGCGTGGCGAGCGCGTCGATCACGCTGCGCGTGTCGTCTCGGCTGCCGTCGTTGACCAGCACGATCTCCCCGGCGATCCCGCGCCGCTCGAAGACCGCCCGCAGCCGGCGCACCAGCTCCGGGAGATTTCCCGCCTCGTTGAAGCACGGCGCGACGACGCTCAGCTGAACGGGGCTGCTCACGCCGGGCAGGCCTCCTGGAGCGCGGCCCAGGTACGCCGCAGGCCTTCGTCGAGGCTCGTCCGAGGCATCCAGCCCAGCGCATCCCGGATGCGGTCGATGCGCGCGACGCGCGAAGTGCCGGCCGTCTCGTCGGCGGACAGGAACACCTTCGACGGCGTGCCCCCGGCGGTCGCGATCATCGCGTCGATCAGCGCCTCGACCGGCATCGCGATGCCCGAGCCCACGTTCAAGACCATTCCCGAAACGTCGCTTTCCATGGCGAGGAGCAGCGCCTCGACGACGTCGTCGACGTACGCGTAGTCGAGGGCCTGTCGGCCGTCACCGTAGACGGTGACGGGCTCGCCTCGACGGAGCCGCTCGAAGCTCCGAGCGATCAGCGTCCGGTAGCTGCGTCCATGGTCCTGGCCCGGCCCGTAGACGAAGAAGAGGCGCAGGCTCACGCCGCTGAGGCCGTGGGCGATGCGGGCCTGTTCGAGCAGGTGCTCGCCAGTGAGCTTGGAGACCCCGTAAACGGTGGTCGGGCGCGGCGCCTCGGCCTCGTCCATGGGCGGAGCGCTCGTCCGCCCGTAGGCGTAGACCGAAGAGGTGAACACCACCTTCCTGACGCCTGCCGTCACCGCCGCACGCAGAAGCGCCTGCATGCCGAGCACGTTGGCGCGGAGGAGGCGCTCCGGGTCCGGAAGCTCCTGACTGTGCTTCTCCGCCGCCAGATGGAAGACGAGGTCGACTCCCTCGAGGTGGCGAGCCACAGGCGCTTCACTGCCGAGATCGCACAGCACGTGCTCGGCGCCAGCCGGCGGGTTCCCCGGCACGCGTCGATCGAGGAGCACCACCCGCCGCGCGCCACGGCGCACCGCCGCCTGGGCGAGGCACGAGCCGATGAACCCGGCCCCCCCGGTGATGAGCACGGTGCGGTCCCGTAGCGGTTGTCCCGCGGTCGGCATGAAACCCGGAAGTGTAGCGCGGCGCCGACGGATTTGCCCGGCGGCGGCTCCGGACCCAAGATGGCCGCGCATGAGGGCGGGAGATCTGGCCGCGGCCGTGCTCCTGGCCGCTCTCCCGTACGCGGCCTCTCACGTGCCGAGCCGCGCTTCCGTGGAGCTCAAGCTCGGCCCGAATGCGGGCGCATACCTCGAGGGCTTCCAAACGACTTACGAGATCGAGGGCCTTCTCGCGACGCGCTGGGCCACCAAGGACGCCACCGTCCGGCTGCCGATCGTGGCCTCGGGGCCGATGGAGGTGTCGTTCCGCGCGGCTCGCGTCCTGCGCCTGGCGGAGGTAGCGGTCGACATCGGTGGGCGCGAGCTGGATCGCTTCGAGGCCCGCGGCGGCGTGTTCTTCAGGCGCGTCGCGCGCTTCGACGCGGTGCCGGCCACCCCGCTGCGGATTCACTTCAGCACGGCGTCGGACGACGACAGTCCGCGCGGCCTGCGCTGCGACTGGATCCGAATCACGCCGGAGCCCGGCGGCCGCCTTCGGCCCGATGCCGGAGCGCTCGGCCGTGCGTCGCTCCTGCTCGTCTCCCTGCTCGCAGCATTCCGGTTCGCGGGCCACGCCCCGCCTGCGGCGATTCTGCTCCTGCTGCCCGCGGCCCTGGCCGCGGCCGCCGGGATTCTCATGGATCCATTCGGCTTTGCCCACGTGATGTGCCAGTTGACGCTGCCATGGCTCGCGCTGCTCGTCCCCGCGAGCTTTCTGCTTCGCGGGCAGCCGGGCGGACGCTGGGCGCTGGTCGCCTTCGCCATGGCGTTCCTGGGGCGCGGCGCCGCCCTCGTCCATCCGAAGAGCTACTATCCGGACTTCGGCAACGCGCGCCGCTACATCGTGGCGCTGTCCGAGACGCAGGGCGACGTGGCTGAGCGGGGCGTGACTGCCCAGCAGCGGACGAACGTCGGCTACCCGCGGGTCGTGGCCGGCAGGGCCTACGCGTTCCCCTACTCGCCGCTCTTCTTCCTGCCGAGCCTGTGGCCGAGCGATCCGGACCGCATCGAGTCGCTCTACCGCATCGCCGGCCTCGTGCCGGCGAGCCTCGAGGTGCTGGGCATCTTCCTGATCGGACGCCTTGCGTTCCCGCGCTCCGACCTCGTGCCGGCGGCGGCCGCGCTGCTCTCTGCCTTCTTGCCGCCTCTGATGAGCCGATTGCTCCTCGCCATGACCATCACCCTCTGGGGCCACCTCGCCGACGTGGTGCTGGTGGCTGCGACCCTCGCGTTTCTCACCCGCCCCACGCCACAGCGCCTCGCCCTCGTCTTCGCTTCCGCCCTCGCGAGCCAACTGCTGTACGTGTCGAGCCTGTTCACCACCGCGGCCTTCCTGCTCGCAACCGTGCTCGTCGAGCGCAGGCACGCCTGGCGGCTCTTGCTCGCGCTCCTGGGCTCGAGCGCGATCACCGTGCTCTGGCTCTATCACCCGTTCCTGCGCGCCTTCTTCGGGGAGATCCTGCCCGCAGTCCTGGGCGGGGCGCGGATGGAGGGTGGAGCGGCGCCCGCCGGCCCGGGCGTCGCGCTCTGGCGCATCCCGCTCTTCTACGGCTGGGCCTGGCCGCTCCTCTCGCTCGCCGGGCTGGCCCTCGTCCGCGTGCGCGCCGAGCGCGCGACCAGCGCCGCATTCACGGCTTATGCGCTTGCGTTCGCCTTGCTGGTCGCGTTGCGCGCCTTCGGCGGCGGTCTGTTCCGCGATCTCAAGGAGGTCGAGTTCGCGGCGCCGCTGGCGGCGCTGACGACGTCTGTGGCCCTCGAAGCCCTCGCGCGGCGGCGAGCCGCGGCCGCGCTGCTCGTGGGCCTCGGGCTGGCGCTGTTCGGCGTGGGAAAGGCCGTGAGCTACGTGAACGAGAACGCGTCGCCGTTCACAGAGCTTCGAAGCTGATCCATTCGATCGCCAGCTCCGTCCTGCGATCCTCGGGCGGCTGCAGCGGATCGAAGCGCAGGACGATCGCATTGAAGCCGATGCGCAGCGCCGCCACGGGCGCTTCGACGCGATACTCCTGCCAGCCCGCTCGCGCCTCGGCACGGCCGAGCGGGCGGCCGTTGGCGAGGACCTCGAACGCGAATGGCATCGCCTCGGCGTCGGCCCGGGCGCGCAGCGCCAGGCGGCCGTCCCGCGGCCGGCGCAGCGGAAGCAGCAGTACGGAGCGTCGCGTCCTGGTACGGCGCACGGCGACGCCGTCTTCCTCCATCGGCACGCGCCAGCCATCGCCCACGAACACGTGAGGCCGGCGCTCGGCTCCGCGTACCCAGCCGAGCGGCCGCGGCCCTTCATCGCTCCAGAATCCGAGGCCGGCGTCGAACAGCCGCGCCCGGATCGGCTCCTGATGGATGCCGGAGTAGTGCTTCTCCACGAAGGCGAGCGCGTCGGGGTTCAGGCCCTCGCGGAGGTCGTTGTCGAGGAACGCGATCCGCGGCAGCACGCGCCCGGATCGGAGCGAAGCGGCCATGGCGTCGACCTCGGCCGCGCCCATCACGTAGCGTGTGTGGGAGTTCACGAACGGATGGTAGAAGGCGGCGGGCCGGAAGGCGCCCAGGCCGGAGAAGCCGTCGAGCGTCGTATCCCACGGAGCGGTGTTCGCCATCACCCAGCGCAACCCCTGGAGCGTCGACCAGTTGCCGCGCGCGAAGGTCTCGCGCAGGCGCACGGCCGGCAGGACGCTGATCGCCAGCGCGAAGACCGTGAGCAGCACGTCCGTGGAGAGCGCCGGCCACCTTCGCGTCAAGCCGTCCGCCAGGGCGACGAGAGCCGCGGCCGCGTAGACGGCGGCCAGCGGCAGGAAGAGCAGGAAGTAGTGGAGCGTTACCGCCGGGTGAACCAGAAGGCCCAGGACTGCGGAGAGGAACGCCAGCACGAGGAAGGGCTCGCCGCGACGCAGGCCATTCGCGTCGGGCCGCGTCAGGCCCATCGCGACGCCGATGGCGCACAGGCTCACCGTGACCGGATCCTCGTCGAGGACCAGGAACACGAAGTCTCGGGCGGGAAGCCCGGGCCAGCGTGTGTTGACCAGGAGATTGCACTCGACGAACGCGCGCAGCGCTCCGTGCGCGGTGAAGTACGCGAGGGTCGCGACGATCGGCGCCAGAAACCCGAACCCGAGGGCCGCCACCGCTTCGACGCGCCGAGCCCGCGGCACGCCGAGACGGGGCTCCCAGAAGAGCAGCAGCGAGAACAGCGCCATGCCCGGCCCGAAGAACAGCACCTTCTGGGTGAACATCGCGGCGCTGCCCAGAGCCAGGCCGCTCGCAAGGAGTCGCGTCATCGGCGAGCGGCCCGAACCGAGCTCGCGAAAGCCGCCCACGCCGAGCAGTAGCGCCAGCGTCACGAGCAGCATGGCCGGCACGTCCGGCCGCGACTCGAAGGCGCGCCACAGGAAGACGCTCGTGTTGCCGAGGAGCAGCGCCGCCAGGAGGCCCTCGCGCGGGCCGCGGACCGCGCGCCCGAGCAAGGCGGTCGCGAGGAGAGCCAGGCTGCCGAAGATCCAGACCAGCCGGCGCGCGTCGAAGAGCGCGGCGATCGCCTCCTCGGCCGAGGCGGTGACGTCGCGGCGCGCGAACAGCCCGGCCAGCAGGAAATGGAAGAAGGGCGTGTGGTGGTCGAAGTAGTCGCGGTAGGGGAGCTGGCCCTGCAGCAGGCGCCATGCGAAGTGCGAGTGCTCGAGCTCGTCGGGACCGAAGCCGCGCTGGGGGACGAGGAAGAGCCGCAGCACGGCCGGCACCACGATCAGCAGCAGGACGACGGCGATGAACGCTCGCCGCGCGCTCACTGCGTCTCACCCACGCCGACCGTGCGCGCAGCGCTCGTTCGAACGGCGCGGGCCAGCGCGCCGACCAGCCTCGAGCCCTCGCGCGGCCCCTCGGGCCCGGTGGCCGGGTCGAGGCCGGCCTGTTCCAGGCGCTCGCGGATCGCGGCGCGCGTCAGCACGGCATCCCTTCGCGCGAGGCGTCGGCCCTCACCGCGCCACTCGAGCAGCCTCAGCGTGACTTCCTCGCCGGAGGCTCCCTCGAGGAGTCCCCGGACCGTCGGCCCGC
>Ga0075428_100006576_pt1 | contig 12927 bp, 12 predicted proteins | sample RhiMetdeltSRZDD2_FD_75291 | JGI IMG/M metagenome (GOLD analysis project Ga0075428, IMG submission 75291) | Populus rhizosphere microbial communities from Tennessee, USA - Rhizosphere MetaG P. deltoides SRZDD2 | ecosystem: Host-associated > Plants > Roots > Rhizosphere > Soil | place: USA...
CGGCACGGCAACGCTTTCCGCAGGTCGACTTCAAGGGCGTTTCGACGACATTCTTTGAGCCGGAAGCAGGCTACCTCTTCGCGCGGCTTGCCTGCGAGCACGTCGTCGAGCGGTTCGTCGCAGCGGGTGGCAGCTATCGGCAAGCGTCTGCCGAGACGCCGTTGGCGATCGAGGGCACAGGCCTGAGACGTCTCCGTCTTCGCGATGGCGCTGTTCTGCAGGGTGATGTGTTCGTCTTTGCCTGCGGTCCATGGCTTGGATCGCTCTTCCCGGACGTCATTGGACGACGAGTCACGCCGACCCGTCAGGAGGTCCACTACTTCGGTACGCCTGGCGGCGACACCCGCTTCATTGATGCACACCTACCTGTGTGGATAGATGTGGGCACGCGCGTGCGTTACGGCATGCCGGAAAGTGCCAGAGGCGGCTTGAAGATCGCCGACGACACGCCAGGACCGTCATTCGATCCATCATCCGGACAGCGGCAGGTCACTCCCGAAAGCGTAAGCGCCGCGCGCAGGTTCATCGGCCGACGCTTCCCTGCGCTGAAGAACGCGCCACTCGTGGCTTCCGAGGTCTGCCAGTACGAAGCTACGCCTGACTCGCATTTCATCATCGACAGACACCCGCGGGCCTCGAACGTCTGGATAGCAGGGGAGGATCGGGTCACGGTTATAAGATGGGGCCCGCGGTCGGCGAGATACTGACCGAGCTGGTGCTGGGCCAATCGGAACCCGATCCGCAGTTTGGTCTCGCCCGCTTCACAGCGGGCTGGGCGCAACAGAGGTGGGAGAAGAAATGGTCATGAATCAGGGACACGAGTCAGTCCCCTCTCAGCGCGCTGATGACGTCCACGCGTGATGCGCGCGCGGCGGGCATCACGGACGCGATGATCGCCGCAGCGACGAGAATCGCGGCGGCGCCGATGACCGGCAGCGCGCCAGGGATTCGGATGTCCTGAATGAAGCCGCCGGCGAAGCGCGCCAGCAGCACGCCGCCAATGGCGCCGGCCACGATACCGGCGACCGCAATGACGGCGCCCTCGCCGAGCACACGCGTCAGCAGATGACGCGGCTCGGATCCAATCGCGAGCCTGATGCCGAACTCGCGCGTCCGCGCACTGACCGAGAACGCCAGCACACCTGCCACGCCGACCACCGCAATCATCAACGCGACCGTTGCGAAACCGCCGAAGACCATCGCGTTCAAGCGGTCTGGCGCCAGTACTTCCGCGCGCACGTCCGCGAGCGTCGCCGCACGTTCCACAGGTTGATCGGCGGACAACTCCCGGATGATGCGCCGGATCGGCGTCACCAGCGTGTAGGGATCGGTCTTCGCGTGGACGAACAGGCGGCCGCCGCCAATCTCCTGCTCGAACGGGTGATAGACGCTCATCGCCGCGCCGGGGACGACGTTCTCATCGTCTATGTCCGCGGCGATCCCGACGATCCGGCGCGGTTCCGTGCTGACGTCGATGAACTTCATGACTGGGTCGGCCCACATCATCCGACGATTGACCGCATCCTGCGTCGGGAACATCCGCTGCGCAACGCTCTGGCTGATGATGACGACGGGCTCGGCGCCGCGGCGATCGACGTCGGTGAAATCCCGCCCCGCGATGATCGGCACGCCGAGCGCGGCGAAGAATCCTGGCGACACGGTGCGAAAACGGGCGCGCGGATATTCCTCGCCGTCCGCACGCACGTACCCTTCGGCGGAATACTCGAATCCCGGACCGAATGCGCCGGCGTCGCGCCACGGGACGACCGTGCCGACGGCGACACGCTCGACACCAGGCAACTCCGCGATCCGCCGAATGGCCTCCTTGTAGAACCCGACGATCTGATCAGGCGTGCGGCCGTACGACATCACCGGCACGTTCACGGCGAGGACGTTCCCGATGTTGAAGCCGGTTTGCGTCTTCTGGAGCGCGAGCAGCGTGGTGAGGAGCATGCCCGCACCCGCGAGCAGGACGAATGACGCCGCGATCTGCGTCACCGCGAACAGGCGAAGACGGCGGTTGGTGCCGGACGTAATGCGCACGCTGCCGCTTGAAAGGCCGAGACCCGTCGACGCTTCGGCAGAAGGCAGGCGCGGTACGAACGCCAGGAGCACTGCTGCCGCTACGGCAAGGCCGACGCCCACCCAGAGGAGGGTGGAGTCGACCGTCAGGTCCAGCGCGCGCACGGAGAAACGTGCCGCATAGCTTGACAGGATCGCGACCATCGGCCGGGCGATGAGGACGCCGAGAATCGCTCCAACGCCGCACAGCAGCAGACTTTCCGCGAGAAGGGTCCGACGCAGTGCGCCGGTACTCGCTCCGAGCGCGGTGCGAATCGCGAGTTCCCCTTCCCGGCGAACCGACCGGGCAAGAATCAGGTTCGCGACGTTCGAACAGGCGATGATGAACACGAGTGCGGATGCCGCGAGAAGCACCAGCAGCACTGTTCTCGCCGGCGAGACGATCTGCTCCCTTAACCGCACGGCGTCGATCCGGAAATCGGCCTTCGGCGAATACGACTCGGAATGTTCCTTGATGATCGCGCCATGTGCCGCACGAAGCTCGGCACGCGCCTGTTCGAGATCGGTCCCAGGGGCAAGGCGGCCAAACAACTCTGTCATCCGGTGTACACGCCCGGTCACCATCGTGGCCGACAGGTGATGCGGACTGGTCACGACGTTGGCAATGATCTCCGTCTCCGATGGATAAGGAACGGATGGTTCCAGGACGCCGATGATCGTGGCGGAGCGCGTACCCAACCGGACGACCTTGCCGATCACCGTCGGATCGCTGCCGAGCGTGGTGGTCCAGAAGCGATAGGTCAGCACCGCGACGCCTTCCGCTTTCGGTCCATCATCCGTTGCGTCGATCAGCCGGCCCAGCACTGGCCGAAGCCCCATCACCTCGAAGTACGAGCCGCCGACGACCCCCGCGCGCACGACCCGCGGATCGCCCAGACCGACCATGGTGAAGCCGATGGTCGAGAACTCCCCGAAAGCTGTCAGCGTTTTCACGCGGCCGCGCAGATCGTGAATCTCCGGCACTGAGAAGGTCGTGTTGTCAGTGCCGAGCCCGCGCGCGCTCTGGCGGATGTAGATGAGCCGGTCCTCGTCCCGGTTGACGAGCGGCCGGAGCAGGACGCCGCGGACCACGCTGAAAATCGCAGCGTTGGCGCCAATGCCCAGGGCCAGCGTGATGACGACGGTCGCGGCCAGACCCTTGACCCTGCCCAGGGACCGCAGCGCGAAACGCAGATCGGTGATGAAGCTCATGATCGTCCTATTACGTGTCCGGGGGTCAGATCTTGTTTCTTGCACAAGTGTCCCCCTTTTTGTACGTCCGCCGAAAGGGACAACCGTGCAAGAAACAAGATCTGACCCCTTCCCTCTCCCTCAGCCCCGTTCGAACTGTGCAATCTCGTCGAGCCGGCGCCTCGCCCTCAACAGGCTGCAGCCCGCCAGGTCATCGATCACGTTTCGCAGCAGGGGGGACGATGTCTGCCGGTCAGCGAGACGGCGGGCCAGCGCCACGCTGGCCGCCATGCCCAGAACGCCAGCCCCGAGCGACCATTGAATCCACTGCGGCGACTCGGCGTAGAGGTCGATCCCGAACCACAGCTTGGCCCCCACCATCGTGGCGGCAATCCACAGGACCCACCAGGCCAGCCCGAGTGCGAGCGAGGTGACGACGCGGAAGCGGTACAACTCCGCCAGACGGCGCTGAATGGTGACCACCGGAGCCGTGTAAAAGGCCCGGCCGATCAGGAGGATCTGCATGACGCTGGTGCAGATAGTCGCGACGCCGAAGAGATGAAGCGCGAGCCCCGCGGCGAGAAGGTGAGGAACGCGCCAGTGCTCGATCCAGAATGGCGCGACGATCGCCACCACGATGATCCAGGCCACCATCTGCACGGCCTGTCCCCACGTCATTCCAAGGAGGGCCCGGCGCGACTCGCCCAGTTTTCTCTCCTCATAGTCACGCCGCACGATCGATTCTGCCTGTTCAACGCGCTGTTCCAGCTGTGTCCAGGCGACCTTGAGGTCATCGAGTTCCATCGTTCGTCTCCAGGCTCACCGCACCGGGCCGGACGCTTGCGACCTGGTCCCGCAGCCGTTGCTTGAGCCGACTGAGTTTGGTTGACACGTTCGTTTCGCTGATGCCGAGCACGTCGGCGATCTCCTGATAGTTGCGTCCCTCCAGGTACAGCAGGACGAGCGCGCGATTCAGGTCGTCGAGTTGATCGATCACCGTGTAGAGCTCGCGCAGGCGATCGTCGGCGTCGTGCCGCGGATCGGGAATCGATTCGAGCGCCTGGCTATCGATGGGAGACACGTGCCGCCGCCGGTACTCGACGCCGCGCCTGAAGGAGATCGCCACGTTGAGCGCGATGCGATACATCCACGTCGAGAAGCTGCGGCTGGCGTCGTAGCGCGGGTACGCCCGCCAGGCCTGCGCCCGGATCTCCTGTGCGAGATCGCGCTGTTCCTCGACGTCCCGGCAGTAGATGCTGGCGACCTTGAAGACGATGCCGCGATGCGTGTTGAGCAGCGTCTCGAATCGCTGTTGCGGAGAGCCAGCCGCCGCGTCCTGCCGATCGAGCGCCATCGTTGATATTGCCCCCATCGGCTACATGATTCGCCTGGGGGCCCGGAAAATCACACGGCGGGCTATTTCTTCCGCGGCCGGCGACCCTGCGACGCGTCGCGGGCCTTCAATTCACGCAGATACGCGTCGAGATTGTCGAATCGCTGCTCCCAGAAGCGCTGGTATCGTTTGACCCACTCGGCGACGTCTTTGAGGGGGGCCGCCTCCAGGCGGCACGGACGCCACTGCGCTTCGCGGCCGCGGGCAATGAGGCCGGCGCGTTCGAGCACCTTCAAATGCTTGGAAATGGCCGGCATGCTCATCTCGAACGGTTCGGCAAGCTCGGTCACCGAGGCCTCCCCCGTCGACAGACGGGCGAGGATTGCCCGACGGGTCGGATCGGCGAGCGCCGCGAACGTGGTGCTGAGCTGGTCGGCGTCGGCTAGGTTTCTAACCATAGGGTTAATTATCTATTAGGTTAAATACAACGGCCGGGGTTGTCAAGGAGTCAGCGCTCAATCCCCGCGGGAAACCCTGCGTCCCTGCCCGGCGTCTTTGAACTGAAATGCCCAAGCTGTATGACGAGCTCGCGCCGTGGTGGCCGCTCATGTCGGCGCCAGAAGACTACGAGGAGGAGGCGGCGTTCTATGGACGCGCGCTGGAAGAGGCCTGCCAGGGACCGGCCCGCACACTCGTCGAGCTCGGCAGCGGTGGCGGAAACAACGCGTCGCATCTGAAATCACGATTCAAGATGCTGCTCGTGGAACCATCAGCGGGAATGCTGAAGGTCAGCCGCGCGTTGAATCCAGAATGCGAGCACGTGCAGGGCGACATGCGAACCGTCAGGTTGAATCGACAGTTCGATCTCGTGTTCGTGCACGACGCCGTCTGCTACATGACGACGGAGTCGGACCTGCGGCAGGCGATCGAGACCGCGTTCATGCACTGCAGGCCTGGCGGCGCGGCGCTCTTCGCACCGGATCACCTGCTGGAGAACTTCCGCCCGTCATCGGATCATGGCGGTCACGACAACGCCACGCACGGCCTGCGCTACCTGGAATGGACGTGGGACCCCGATCCATCGGATACAACGTATCTGGTCGACTACGCGTACCTGCTGCGGAGCCCCGACGGCTCCGTGCGAGTGGAGCATGACCGTCACGTCGAAGGTCTCTTCCCGCGCGCAGTCTGGCTGCGCCTGCTGTCGGACGCCGGCTTCGAACCGCACGTCCTCCCCTTCGACCACTCAGAGCTCGAACCTGGCTCGTACGAACTGTTCGTTGCGACGAAGAGAACTTGACGGGGGTTCATGACGACGGTTCAGCCGAGGGTTCACGACGCGGGTTCACCGCTGCGACACGGTCCGAGCCGAGCGAGCCGGTCGGCTCGGGGCGACCTCTGAGCTACGCGACGGCGGCAGTCTAAAGACGGCCTCGTAGCGTGTCCCATCCTCGTGAGCACGCGCCGGGGAAAAGGTCTTTTTCCGCGCGCGAAGCGGGGAGCCCGAGACAGCCCGCTCGATCGGACGGACTAACTTATTTCTTCGACCCCACACCCATCTCGCGGAAGCGTTCCATCTGTTGGCTGCCGCCGAAATCTTCGAGCTCGAACAGTTGACGGACCTCGATCTCGCTTTCCTCGTTCTCGCCGAACGGCGCCGGAAACCGTCTGGCCCATTCCATCGCTTCTTCGCGCGACTTCACCTGGATCAGCGTGTAGCCTGCGATCAGTTCCTTCGCCTCGGTGAAGGGACCGTCGATCACGGTGCGCGTGTTGCCCGAATATTTGATCCGCCAGCCCTTTGACGTCGGCTGAAGACCCGACGCATCCAGCAGCGCCCCAGCCTTCACCAGCTCCTCGTGATATTCGGCCATCGCGGCAATCAGCGCCTCTTCGGGCATCTTTCCCGCTTCGCTGTCCTTGTTTCCCTTGACGATGATCATGAATCGCACGGTACGCTCCTCTCCCTGGGCCTGATTCTGACCCCTACCTGGACGTCGATCCACTGTCGTTGGAATCGACAACGCGGCAAGCCGCTGATGGGCTTGGCGTTAGAGCAACTGGCGGAAACGCAAAGGCTGGTCCGTGTTTGAGTCAGGACATCAGCACGACCGACGACGCGATCAGAAAGGCCAGGCCGATCAGCGACAGCATGCGTCCGTGAGACGTGTCGAAGGTCTCGGCGAACGGCTTGAGCGCGGTTCGCACGTGCTTGGGCTCGCGGGCAGCGACGATGCCGACGAGGATCCACCACAAGCCAAGCACCCACAGCGTCTCGAACTGGTTGCGGTAGCCCTCGGCGCTGACGCTCCGGAACGACAGTGGAAACCCGAGGACGAGGCCCGTGAGCAACCCGGCACCGACCGCCAGCGGGAAGTAGATCATCAGGCGCCTGCGTCCAACGAGAAGGTGCGGCGAGTAGTTCACGCAGGAGCGCGCGACAAAGTACGCCACGACCAGGAGCGGTGCGCCAATCCAGTCGAACGTCGGAATCGCGAACAACGTCAACACCACGAGCAGCACGGGCAATCCCCAGTCGTCGGCAAGCTTCTGCTGCCAGGCGGTGACGACATCGGTGATGTTGCGGGTGATCCAATCTGCAGTGTTCGGATGCGGCTCTCGCGCGACATCGCTCCATTGGCTGGGATTGCCAAGGCTGGCGAGCACGCGTTCGAGCGCGCCGACGCTGACCGGCTCCGGCATCCCTTCGAGCTCGGCATGCACGTGCGCCCGCAAATCCTGCGCGACGTCGTCGGCGTTGACTGACGGGTCGCCCGCTATGGACAACCGCACCCGTCCCAACCAGGCTTCGAAGTGTTCCGATGCGTCGGGGGTCCAGGTCTTCATCGGCTAACCTGCTTTGTGTCCGGCATGCCGCAACTCCTCCACGCTGGAGACGAGTGCTTCCCACGCCTGGTTCATTTCATCGAGCGAGGCCCGCCCGACATCGGTGAGTTCGTAGTATTTGCGGGGAGGCCCGTCCGGCGAGTCCTCGATCGTCGTGCGCACGAGACCGTCCGCCTTGAGGCGGCTGAGGATCGGGTAGACGGTGCCATCCGCGATCATCAGGCCGCTATAGCGGCGGAGGATGCGAACGATGTCGTAACCGTAGAGGCGATTGCCGTTGAGCGCGTGGAGGATTGCGAGTTCGAGCGCGCCCTTGCGGAGCTGTGTCGTCCAGCTCATGGGTTGGCACTATACTTCAATGCAAGGTAGATGGCAATGCCCCATAGCTGGCGAGCAGACAGGAGCGGTTCGCTTGAAGCCCTAGCAGCCCTCGCCGGCCGAATGAGGCTGGCGTTTCGCCACGGGCTGCTGCCGTTACCGGTCCGGCGCGAACGTGGGTTTCGCCTGTCCTTTGTGACAGGTGTAACAGGTGAGCGGCAAGTCGGCCTTGCCGGTGATCTGCCGAAGCTTCTGCTGGACGTCGCCACGCATCGTCCACATCTCGCGCGCGATCCCCTTTTCGCGGATCGAATCGCTCTCCCACTCGCCGATCGTGTGGCAGTGGCTGCACTCGACACCAAGGTTCGGCACGAACGCCTGCTCCATGATTCGCAGCACGCGAATTGCCGGCATGCCTTTGAAGGTCTGGATGTTCTTGAAAACCTGCTCGGCTGGCTGCTGTTCCCTGCCTGCGATCAGCCGCTCCAGCTCCTCGATGTGCTTGTTCCGCGGTTGTGGCGTCTGGACCACGGCGGCAGCGACGAGCACGGGCAGACTGATCGCCAACGCGAACACGTACTTGTTCATCAAGGACCTCGGCGTACCGACGCGATCAGAGTGCCGCGCCTGACAACGCCACAACAGGCTCGTGGGGTGAGGTGGAGGCAGCCGGGGCAGGACGCTCGGGTCACACGCGGGTTCAGGACGAAGGTTCAGGACGAAGGTTCACGACGAGGGTTCACAAGGGAGTTCACGACGGGGGTTCAGACGCAGGTTCAGGACAATGGTTCACCGGCTGCGACACGGTCCGAGCCGAGCGAGCCGGTCGGCTCGGGGCGACCTCTGAGCTGCGCGACGGCGGCGCAGCGATCACGGGCAGACCGATCGCATTCCCAGCCCCTCAAGCCGAGCGGATCGCGAGGTCTTCTTGGGAGTTGGGAGTTGGAGGTTTTGGAGTTGTCACCGACTAACTGCGGTCATAAAAGGCCGGAGGCTCGATCCCGAGAGCGCGCAGGTAGACGTAGCCCTGCCCGCGATGGTGGATCTCGTTGTCAATGACATAGAGGATGAGATCGTGCAGCACGCCGGGATACTGACCGAATGCGTTCAGCGTTTCCATGAACCGCTCCGGCGGAATCTGCGGCCACAACTCGTTCAGCTGATCAGTGCTCTCATCCCAGAGGCGCAGGATCTCGCTCTTCGGCCGAGGGTCACGGCTGCTCGAAGCGTTCCAATCGCCTGAGATCGCGCCGCTCACCATCGGCACTGCCATCGTAATCATCTCCATCGCGAGCGCGCCGAACGGCCGCATACCGCCGACTGAAAACGTGAACAGCTTGTCCTCAGGGAATGCTTCGATGACGCGCCGTGTCAGGCGCCGATGAGCAAGCCAGTGCGAGAGCAGACCGTGGGGGGTGATGAATGGTGTCGCTTCAGTCACAAGGCCTCCGTTTGCGATCAATGTTACTCGCCGCGAAGGGTCAGCGCAGGATCAGTTGACGCTGCCAGCACGGCGGGACGAACGCAGGCGATGACGGCGACGGCCATCAACGCCGCCGGTCCGATAATGAATGAGGTGGGGTCCAGAGGCCCGATGCCGAAGAGCAATGTTTGCGCGGACTTCGACACAAGAGCGGCGGCGGCGAACCCCATCGCGATTCCAGCCACCGTTACGATGAGACTTTCACGCAGAACCAGCCTGACCAATTCAGCCGGCTGCGCACCGAGCGCAGCGCGAACACCAAGTTCCCGCCGCCGATCAGACACGCTGTACGTCAACACGCCGTGAAGCCCAATGGCGGCCAGCAGAAGCCCGAGCGCGGCAAACCCCAGGAGGACGGCGGCCGCAAAGCGGGGCTGCTCGACGGACGCCGCAATTGCCGTCGCCAGCGGCTCGACGCGGTCGATCGCTGCCGCGGGCTCGAGCTCGCGAACGATGCCGCGAAGCTCCGGAGCGAACGCGGACGGGCTGCCGGTCGTGCGCACGACGAGCTGCACGGCACCGACCATCTCCTCGTTGGGCGTCCCGTGTGGAAAATAGATCTCGGGCTGCGGCTCGCGATCGTTCCCGTCTTTCAACACGTTGCCGACGACGCCGATGATCTCAGTCTCGAGCTGGTTGTCCTGGCCCAAAAGGTTGCGAATCCTGGTGCCAGCCACTGGCGCCGCGGCGACGTGACGGCGGACGAATTCTTCGTTCACCAGTATCAGGCGTCGGCCGCCCCGTCCATCAGTGTCGTTGAACAGCCGCCCCTCGCGCAGTCGAATGCCGAGCGTCTCGATGTAGCCGGCCGTCACGGTGTAGATGAGCGCGCGTCCGTTCGCCGGCTTGTTCCCTGCGATCTGAGGCGGCAGGCTGAACGGGCCGATCGCCGATCGGCGCATCAGCGGAATCATGTTGCCGCCGCCGGCACTCGCGACATCGGGCCTCGCACGCACGCGCGCGAGCAGCGCGTCAGCGAATAGTTTCGTCCGCTCCGCACTCGCGCCGCCTGGCAACTCGATCGACGCGGTCAACACGCGATCGGCAGCGTAGCCGGGATCGACGTGCATCAGGCGGACGAAACTGTGAATCAGCAGGCCTGCACCGATCGCCAGAATTGTGGAGAATGCGGCTTCCGTCAGCAGCACCGCCGCGCTCAGCCGGCGTGCACGCCGGCCGTGAGATGACGTTCGCATGTCGTCACGCAGAACGTCCGATTCGAGTTGCCTCGCGCCTCGCATTGCTGGCAGCACACCGGACACGATCATGGCGGCCATCGTCGCCATCACGCAGAAAGCGACAGCTCCCGGATCGAAGCGCAGCTCGTCGAGGCGCGGCAGGCTCGCTGGCGCAACTGCCGGAATGATCCGGACGATCAACCAGGCGAGCAGCAAACCCAGCAGCCCACCAACACCCGCGAGCACCACGCTCTCGGTCAGCAATTGGCGAAAGATCCGGCCGCTGCTGCCGCCGAGCGCCGCGCGCACCGCCAGCTCCCGGCGGCGCGTCACGGCGCGTACGAGCATGAGATTCGCGACGTTCGCGCACGAGATCAACAGCACCAGCCCAATCGCGGTCAGGAGCACGACGAGCGCGGGGCGAACGTTGACGGTCATGTCGTCAATCAACGGACGCACGTGAACCACCACGGGGCTGCCCTTTCCGAAGAAGAATTCGACGAGCGGGTGCCGCGTCGCGCTTCGCGCCGCTGCAGTGCCCTCTCCCTCAGCCTGCTCGGGCGTCGCGCCAACCCTCAATTGTCCGAGGGCGGTGAACGCCATCGTGCGGGCCGACGCAGCCACACCGTCGAGGGCATACGGAATCCAGAAGCGAACGCGAGCGTCGGGGAAATCGAAACCGGCTTTCGCGATGCCGATGATGATGTGAGGCTCCCCGTCGATGCTCAGCGAACGCCCAAGGACTTGAAGATCGGAGCCGAACCGATCGCGCCACAGGACCTGAGAGAGGATCACGACAGGGCTGGAGCCCGGTTTGCCTTCGGTCGCGTGAAAGAATCGTCCCTGAACGGGTGCGGCTCCCAACATGCCGAACACCGAGGGAGATACCCGCGACCCGAACATCTTCACGGTTTCTTCGTCGAACGCGACCGCATAGTCGAGGATGCTGTATCCGCCCAGGCCAACCAGTGTCGTGGAACGCTCCTTCCACACGGCATAGGTGTGGCTGCTAAGCCAGCGGTTACCTGCGGGAGAAACGCCGCCCGGATGCTCCTCCCATACGCGAACGAGGTGTTCGGAGGCTGGATACGGAAGCGGCTTCCACAAGACCCCGTATGCAACCGAGAACACGGCGGTCGTCCCACCGATTCCCAGGGCGAGCGTGAGTATTGCGGCGATCGCGACGCCACGCGCGCGTCCGATCATCACGAGGGCATAGCGGATGTCCTGAACCATCTATCTGTCTATTGTTTTCGATCTTCATTGTTTTTTCGAACGTCATCGACTCGGGCGCGCGAAGGGGGCGACACGTGGCGACTTCTTGAACGCATCGACGATGACCTTGGTGGGAATGGTGAGCCAGTCGGCCGGCTTTCGGGGAGAGGCGCCGAGATAGTGCCCGACCATCTCGAACGCCAACCTGTAGCCGGCCCAGCGCGGCAGCGTTCCTGCCCGGGCTATCATGAATCGATCGCTGAAATCGGCAGGCCGATCGTGTTCGTAACTCAGAAAAGCCGGCCACACGAGCGCAAACTCCTCATCGGAGAGTGGCGTGGTGTGCGGCGGCCGCAGATGGGGATAGAGTCCGACGGCGAAATGATCCGCCTTACCTTCCTGGACGACGACGTCCGCGGCGTCGATTACGGCCATGGCCATCCGATGGACTTCGTGATGGTATTCGTGCGCGATCGTGTACGGCACGCGCGCGAATCTCTCCTTCGTGGGATGGAGAAAGAGCTTGATCCGGCCGCCACCGAGCGACAGGCCGCCCACGCCGCCCATGTACGGCAGGCCGCGGGACAACTCGGCGGCGTAGATGCAGACCGTCAGTCGGCCTCCCGGGAGTGCCGATGACGCGCGTGCGAATGCAGCCGCGATTGACGCCGGTACTTTCGCCTCGTCGATCGAACCAGCGATACGGGCAGCCGCATCGGCTGGCGTATCAGGCTTCAACAGTTCGTGCGGCCCGATGGCGGCCCCGCATTCGGCGTCGAAGCGGGTGACGTCTGGGAAGGCGTCATAAGTGCGAACGATCCTGAGGGCCGGTGTTTCGCGGGTCCGATCGCCCGGCGCCCGGTAGGACAGCGTTCCAGTCAACGCCGTCATCGCGACGGCGGCCAGCAGCAGCCTCAGCATAGTACATAGAACTCTACATAGGGTCACGGTGCCCCTGTCAACTGAGTACGTGCTTGAGAACCTTCCCCGAAGGGCTGCGTGGAATCGCGTCGACGAAGCGCACGTCACGCAGATGCTTGTAGTGTGCGACCTGTGGGTCCAGCCATTCACGTAACCCTGCCGCCGTGACATCGTCCGATCGGCGGAAAACGAGCGCGACCGGCGCCTCGCCCGTTCGCTCGTCGGGTTGCCCGAAAACGACCACATCGGCGACAGCCGGGTGCGTCAGTAGAAGGGACTCGAGCTCCGCCGGCGCGATGATTGTCCCGCCAACGGACAGCGGGACGGTTAACAGGGCGGTCGCTCCTAATATGTGGAAGAAGGGCGCTACCGCCAGGACG